>JAESFZ010000275.1_pt1 | contig 34570 bp, 30 predicted proteins | sample 9269561 | NCBI WGS metagenome assembly JAESFZ01 (sample SAMN14515552, study PRJNA621657) | algae metagenome | isolation source: Tildeniella nuda ZEHNDER 1965/U140 and co-occurring heterotrophs from wet... | place: Switzerland: Stansstaad, Zurih | collected 1965-01-01
GCCCCCCCCCCCCCCCCCCCCCCCCCCCCCCCCCCCCCCCCCCCCCCCCCCCCGGGGCGGGGGGGGGGGGGGGGGGGGGGGGGGGGGGGTGCAAGGCGACCGAATTCCTTGCCACTTGCCATATGCGGTTGCCCTGCAGGCGGGGCCATGGGCTCGCCATCCACGGCCGTTTTTCAGTCCGCGGCAACGGCAGCAATAGGGCCAGCGGTCGAACTTAAGGCCGCCGATCTTCCTTGCGATCCGCGTGGCCGAGATCGCGCTCCGGATCGATCACGTCGCGCACTAGCTGCTTCAGCTTCGCGGCATCGGGGAAGCCGCCGTCGCGCTTGCGCTCCCAGACGAGATGATCATCGCAGGTGATGGTGAAGACGCCGCCGGTGCCGGGGACCAGCGTGACCTCGCCGAGATCGGTGCCGAAGGTCGACAGCAGCTCCTGCGCCATCCAGCCGGCGCGCAGCAGCCACTGGCACTGCGTGCAGTAGGTGATGCGGACGACCGGAGCCGCCCTTGTAGGAGGAGCGTCGCTCACGCCGCGCTCAGCCTGGCCAGCGTCGCCTCGTCGACCTCGAAATTGGCGTAGACGTTCTGCACGTCGTCGTCGTCCTCGAGATTGGCGACGAGCTTCATCAGCGACTGCGCACGCTCCTCGTCGACCGGCACGCTGGTCTGCGGCTTCCACACGATCTTGACGCTCTCGGCCTCGCCGAGGGCTGCTTCCAGCGCCTTCGACACCTCGCCGACATTCTCGAAAGCGCACTGGATGACGTGGCCGTCCTCGTCGGAGGCGACGTCGTCGGCACCGGCGTCGATCGCGGCTTCCATCACCTTGTCGGCATCGCCGGCTTGCGGCTTGTAGAAAATCTCGCCGACGCGGTCCCACAGGAACGACACCGAGCCGGTCTCGCCGAGCGCCCCGCCGGCCTTGGTGAAGGCGGCCCGCACGTTGGAGGCGGTGCGGTTGCGGTTGTCGGTCAGCGCCTCGACGATCAGCGCGATGCCGCCCGGGCCGTAGCCTTCGTAGCGCACCTCTTCATAGTTCTCGGCGTCGCCGCCGGCAGCCTTGTTGATCGCCCGCTGGATGTTGTCCTTGGGCATGGATTCGGCCTTGGCATTCTGCACGGCCAGCCGCAGCCGCGGGTTCATAGCCGGGTCGGGAACGCCGAGCTTGGCGGCGACGGTGATCTCGCGCGCCAGCTTGGAAAACACCTTCGACTTGGCCGCGTCCTGGCGGCCCTTGCGGTGCATGATGTTCTTGAACTGTGAATGACCGGCCATGACGTCCCTGTCTTCGAAATCGGCGATTTCCGGAATGGCGGGCTTATAGATAAGTTGCCGTCAAACGTCCAGAAGGGGCATGCCGGACGGCAGGGCAAGGCGCGCGGCTGGCGAGAGCTGGAGACCTGGGCCCGGCCGCAACACCTGCGCGAATGCGGGTTGGCGGACGGGCAAGAACGTCGGCGGGGCGCGGGTCACCGCGCCACGTACTTACTTATAGAGGCTCGGCCCCGCGCCCCGCTTCCCGCACTTTTCTTTCAATGGCCAGACTGCGAAGCAGGGCGTGGCGAAGATGACGTGTGCTCAGGGGACAGTTTACTTTGTTTCCGCAGAAAGGTAGTGCCGCTTCAAGGCTGGCGCGGGCGGAAAAAAGTAAACTGTCCCCGGCTCTTGACCTTCCGCCGCCCTCACCCCAGCCCTTTCACAAATTCCAGCAGATCGGCGCCGAGCTGGTCCTTGTGCGTGTCGGTGATGCCGTGCGGGGCGCCGGGATAGACCTTCAGCTCCGCATGCGGCACCAGCTTTTTGGAGGCGCGCGCCGCCGCGTCGATCGGCACAATCTGGTCGTCGTCGCCGTGGATGAGCAGCGTCGGGATGTCGAACTTCTTCAGATCCTCGGTGAAGTCGGTCGCCGAGAACGCGGCGATCGAATCGTAGGTGTTCTTGTGGCCTCCGAGCATGCCCTGCAGCCAGAAGGCATCGATCATGCCCTGCGAAGCCGTGGCACCCGGCCGGTTGAAGCCGAAGAACGGTCCGGAGGCGAGATCCTTGTAGAGCTGCGAGCGATCCTTCAGCGAGCCGGCGCGGATACCGTCGAACACCTCGATCGGCAGGCCGCCTGGATTGGCAGCGGTCTTCAGCATCAGCGGCGGCACCGCCGAGATCAGGCCGATGCCGGCGAGCCGCGACGTGCCGTGGCGGCCGACATAACGCGTCACCTCGCCGCCGCCGGTGGAGAAGCCGAACAGCACCGCGCCCTTCAGGTCGAGCTTGTCGATCACCGCCGCCAGGTCGTCGGCATAGTGGTCCATGTCGTTGCCGTCCCAAGGCTGGCTGGAGCGGCCGTGGCCGCGCCGGTCATGGCCGATGGCGCGAAAACCGTTGGCGGCCAGATGGAACATCTGCGCCTCCCAGCTGTCGGAGCACAGCGGCCAGCCATGGCTGAACACCACCGGACGTCCCTTCCCCCAGTCCTTGTAATAAATCTCGACTCCGTCCTTTGTCGTCACATACGGCATGGTGAATCCCCTCTGGCTGATCTGAATGGGAGAAGGCTGGAAAGCGAAATTCGGCGGCAAGCATGTCTTGGCGATGACAGAACCAGAATTGTTGCCGTCGGTCTTCTTCGCAATTGGTAGCAAAAACCGGCTGCGGCGCCAGCGGGATTCCGCTTCCCGTTGCGGCCGCGTCGCGGGAATGCTGTAGTGCGGCGGATGAGGGGACGGAAACCATGATCTACCTGCTTGCACTCGTCATCGGCATCGTCGCCGGACTGCGCGTCATGACCGCCCCGGCCGCCGTCAGCTGGGGGGCGGCGCTGGGCTGGCTGCCGCTTTCCGAGACCTGGGCCGCCTTCATGGGCTATCGCTTCACGCCATGGATCCTGAGCATCCTGGCGCTGGTCGAATTCGTCGGCGACCAGCTGCCTTCGACGCCGAGCCGCAAGGTGCCGCAGCAGTTCGGCGCCCGCATCGTCAGCGGCGCCTTCTGCGGCGCGGTCGTCGGCACGGCGGGCGGCGCGCTGGCCGGCGGCCTGATCGCCGGCGCGGTCGGCGCGGTCATCGGCACGCTCGGCGGCTACGAAGCGCGCAAGCGGCTGGTCGCGGCGATCGGCGGCAACGACCGGCCGATCGCCATAGCGGAGGACGTCGTGGCGGTGGTGCTCGGCCTCGCCGCGATGGCTGCGGTCGCATGAGCGCCGCCTACGACGCCATCGTCGTCGGTGCCGGCCAGGCCGGGCCGCCGCTGGCGGTGCGGCTGGCGAATGCAGGCCAGCGCGTTGCCCTGATCGAGCGGAAATTCCTCGGCGGCACCTGCGTCAACACCGGCTGCAAGCCGACAAAGACCATGGTCGCCAGCGCCTATGCCGCCCGGATGGCGCAACGCGCCGCCGACTACGGCGTGGTGCTCGGCGGTGCCGTCGGCATGGACATGCGGCGGGTCAAGGCGCGCAAGGACAAGGTGACGCTGGATTCGCGCAAAAGTCTGCGCGACTGGCTGGACGGGTTGAAAAACGTCACCTTCATGGAAGGTCATGCGCGCTTCCGTTCGCCGACCGAGATGGAGGTCGACGGCAAGGTTCTGTCGGCCGGGAAGATATTCCTCAATGTCGGCGGCCGCGCCGTCGTGCCCGACCTGCCGGGTGTCAACGACATAAACTATCTCACCAACAGCTCTATCCTCGAGCTCGACGAGCTGCCCCGCCATCTGGTCGTGGTCGGCGGCAGCTATATCGGGCTGGAATTCGCACAGATGTTCCGCCGCTTCGGCAGCGAGGTCACCGTCGTCGAGAAGGGCCCGCGGCTCGCCGCCAGGGAGGACGAGGATGTGTCGGAGGCGATCCGCGACATTCTTGCCAGGGAAGGTATCGCCTTCCGCCTGAAGGCGGAGTGCATCCGGTTCCGGCGTCAGGGCAGCGACATCGCCGTCGGCGTCGACTGCACCGACGGCAGCCCGGAGGTCGTGGGCAGCCATGTCTTGCTGGCGATCGGGCGCCGCCCCAACACCGACGATCTCGGGCTGGACGCGGCGGGCGTCGAGACCGACCAGCGCGGTTACGTCAAGGTCGACGACGAACTGCGCACCAATGTCGGGCATATCTGGGCGATGGGCGACTGCAACGGCCGCGGCGCCTTCACCCATACCGCCTACAACGACTACGAGATCGTCGCCGCCAACCTGCTCGACGGCGACCGCCGCCGCCTCAGCGACCGCTTCCCCTGCTATGCGCTCTACACCGACCCGCCGCTCGGCCGCGTCGGCATGACCGAGACGGAAGCGCGCAAGTCCGGCAAAAACTGCCTGATCGCCACCATCGCCATGACCCGGGTCGGCCGCGCCGTCGAGCGCGGCGAGACGGAGGGTTTCATGAAATTGCTGGTCGACGCCGACAGCCGCAGAATTCTCGGCGCCTCGATCCTGGGCGCCAGCGGCGACGAGGTGGTGCACGGCATCCTCGACCTGATGTATGCCGGTGCCAAGGTCGACACCATCGTCCGCTCGGTGCCCATCCATCCGACGGTCTCCGAGTTCCTGCCGACGGTGTTCGGCAGCCTGAAGCCGCTGACGTGACAGGCCGATGCCGGCGCTCGTTCGGGACCTGACCAGCGGCACGGCCTACGAGCTCGGCGAGGCCTCGCTGATCGGCCGCGGCGAAGGCGCATCCGTGCGGCTTTCCGACGCCAGCGTGTCGCGCCAGCACGCCTCCATCCGCCACGAGCAGGCGGGTTTCTGGATCGTCGATCTCGGCAGCGCCAACGGCACCTTCGTCAACGGCATGGCGGTTGCCGCGGCCCGCGTCCTGCGGAATGGCGACCGCATCCGCCTCGGCAACGCCATGCTCGCCTTCGAAGAGGAAAGCGGAACCTCCGCGGCGGCAGGTCTGCCGCCGGAGGAGCGGACCCAGATCTCGCGCCTGAGCCCGGAGCCGCCGAAGGGCGAGCCGGTCACGATCCTGGTCGCCGACCTGAAAGGCTTCACGGCGATCTGCGCCCTTCTGACGGCGGAAGAGACGGCCGCGCTGCTGAGCGAATGGTATGCCGATTGCGACGCGATCCTGAAGCGCCACGGCGCCACCATCGACAAGTTCATCGGCGACGGCGTCTTCGCCTACTGGCACGGCACCGGATCCGAGACGCGGAAACAGGCCTTGCTCGCCGCGGTGGGGCTTAGGGCGGTCGAAGCGGCGCCCGCCTCTCCGACCCGCCTCCGGCTCAAATCCCAGCATGGCGTCGCCCTCGATTGCCGCGTCGGCCTGCATGTCGGCCAGGCCGCGATCGGGGCGATGGGCAAGGGCATCAACACCGCGCTCGGCGATGCCGTCAACATCGCCTTCCGCATCGAGGGCCTGACCCGGGCGCTGGAACGCCCCGTCCTGGTCAGCGCCGCCTTCGTCGAAGGCTGGCCCGACGCGGATCGTCGGTTCGAGCCTTGCGGCTTCCATGTGGTGAAAGGTCAGACCGAGCCGGTCGAGGTGTTTGCGCCAGCCGGGTTATGACCAGCACCGGCGCCGCTGGCCGGATCACCCTCCCCTGCCGTTTGCGGAGAGACGGTCCGAACTGCCGCTCACGTCGTCGTGTGACTGAGAACGACCGTCAGCGAGATGGCGGCCAGCGCCGCAACTGCCAGTTTCCAGAAGTCGCGCCGCTGCCGCAGGCCGGGCAGGCCGAGCGGCTTGATGATCTGGATCACCATCAACGCGATGATGACGAGCGACAGCGCTTTCGACATGCCGCCATTGAGCAGGAGCGGACGGCGCTGTCAAAGGACATTCGATGCCTCGGTCGATTGCGGCATTGCGCCGCTTGCGCCCATAGTCAAATGGACGATCGGACGGCGCGGCGGCTAAGGTCCGCGCCCGAGGAGCCGGATCGGGAGGAGAAGCGATGGCGTCGCGCTATCACGAGGTCTATGCGGCGTGTAAGGCCGATCCGGAGGGTTTCTGGGCCGAGGCCGCGCGCGCGATCGACTGGACGAAACCTTGGGACAAGGTGTTCGATCCGGCCGCCGGTGTCTACGGCCGCTGGTTCGTCGGCGCCGAATGCAACACCTGTTTCAACGCGCTCGACCGCCACGTCGCCGGCGGCCGCGCCGACCAGGTGGCGCTGATCCATGACAGCGCCATCACCGGCACGATCCGCAAATTCACCTATGCCGAGGTGAAGCGCGAGGTGGTGGCGCTCGCCTCGGTGCTCAAGAACCAGGGCGTCGGCAAGGGCGACCGCGTCATCATCTACATGCCGATGGTGCCGGAAGCGGCTTTCGCCATGCTGGCCTGCGCCAGGCTGGGGGCGGTGCATTCGGTGGTGTTCGGCGGCTTCGCCGCGCGCGAGCTCGCCACCCGCATCGACGATGCCGCGCCCAAGGTGATCGTCTCGGCCTCCTGCGGACTGGAGCCCGGCCGCGTCGTCGCCTACAAGCCGCTGCTCGACGGCGCCATCGAGATGGCGCGCCACAAGCCGCGGCGCTGCATCATCCTGCAGCGCGAGCAGCAGCGCTGTGAACTGATCGAAGGCCGCGATCTCGACTATGCCGACCAGGTGGCGCGCGAGCGCGCGGCCGGCGCCAATGTCGACTGCATGCCGGTCGCCGCCACCGACCCGCTCTACGTGCTCTACACGTCCGGGACCACCGGCCAGCCGAAGGGCGTGGTGCGCGACAATGGCGGCCATATGGTTGCGCTGAAATGGACCATGCAGAACGAGTTCGGGGTGGAGCCGGGGGAAGTGTTCTGGGCGGCCTCCGACGTCGGCTGGGTGGTGGGGCACTCCTATATCGTCTACGCGCCGCTGCTGCACGGCTGCACCACGGTGCTGTTCGAAGGCAAGCCGGTCGGCACGCCCGACGCCGGCACCTACTGGCGGGTGATCGCCGAGCATGGCGTCGCCGCGCTGTTCACCGCGCCGACCGCCTTCCGCGCGATCAAGGGCCAGGACCCGCAGGGCGCGTTGGTGTCGAAATACGACCTTTCCGGCTTCCGCACGCTGTTCCTGGCGGGCGAGCGCGCCGACCCGCCGACGCTGGAATGGGCGGAGGACAAGCTCAAGGTGCCGGTGATCGACCACTGGTGGCAGACCGAGACCGGCCACCCGATCACCCAGAACCCGGTCGGCCTCGGCATGCTGCCGGTCAAGCACGGCTCGCCGGGCGTGCCGATGCCGGGCTTCGACGTGCGGGTGCTTGACGATGCGGGCCACCCGGTGCCGACCGGAACGCTGGGCAATGTCGTGCTGAAACTGCCGCTGCCGCCCGGCTGCCTGCCGACGCTGTGGAACGCCGACCAGCGCTTTCGCGACGCCTATCTGGCGGAGTTCCCGGGCCACTACAAGACGGCGGATGCCGGGCTCGTCGACGAGGACGGCTATCTCTTCATCATGGCGCGCACCGACGACATCATCAACGTCGCCGGGCACCGGCTGTCGACGGGCGGCATGGAGGAGGTGCTGGCCGAGCATGCCGACGTCGCCGAATGCGCGGTGATCGGCATCGCCGACGCTATGAAAGGCCAGGTTCCCTGTGGCTTCGTCGTGCTCAACGCAGGCGTGGCGCGAGACCCGGCGGAGATCGAGCGCGAGATCGTGGCGCTGATGCGTGAGCGTATCGGCGCGGTGGCGGCGCTGAGGCTCGTACTGGTGATCAAGCGGCTGCCGAAGACGCGGTCGGGAAAGATCCTGCGCGCCACCATGCAGAAGATCGCCGACAGCGAACCGTGGACGATGCCGGCGACCATCGATGATCCGGCCATCCTCGACGAGATCGCAGCGGCGCTGGCAAGCCGCGGCCTTGGTAAGGCACAGGCGTAGCGGCGAGGCGCTATTCGCGCGGCTTGTCAGCCGGATAGGGCGTGCCGACGAGAATGGCTATGCCGATCACGAAGAAGAGCAGGATCATCGCCATGCCGAGGCGCGGCGAGGCGAGCGCCGTGACCGTGGCGACGAGGAAAGGCGCGAGGAAGCTGGTCGCCCGCCCGGCCAAGGCGTAGAGCCCGAAATAGCGGCCGGCCTCGTCGGCCGAGACGCTGCGGGCCAGATAGGAGCGCGACGACGCCTGCACCGGGCCGAAAGCGAGGCCGATGAACAGGCCGTAGAGCACATAGGCTTTTTCCGCCGCCGTTCCGAACATGCCGCCCGAATCCTCCACGGGCAGGTCCGCCAGCCCGAACAGAGTAAAGCCCGGACCGGTCGAGACGATCCCGACGGTGGCCAGGGTCAGCACGACGAGCGAGGTCATCACCACCCATTTGGAACCGAGCGCCGTGTCCAGCCGGCTTGCTGCCAGGCAGCCAAAAATGGCGACGATGTTGAGCAGGATGCCATATATCCCGAGTTCCGTGATGGTCCAGCCGAACATCGCGGCCGCGAAGGCACCGCCCAAAGCCAGCAACGCATTGACGCCGTCCTGATAGATCATCCGGGCGATGAGGAAGCGCAGGATGCCTATACGTTGCCGCGCTTCGGACAAGGTCGCCTTCAACTCGGTCAGGCCAGCGCGGATGCCCGGACGGAGCGCGAGGCCCTTGGCGCTGTCGGGGGTGAAAAACAGCATCGGCAGGATGAAGACGAAATACCAGAGGGCAGCCAGCGGACCGGTGGCGCGGGCGTCCTCGCCCTGCACCGGGTCGAGTCCGAACAGCGCCGGCAAGCCGATGATCGTCTTGCCCGTCTCCGGCGAGGCGGCGAGCATGGTCACGACGAAGATCAGAGCGATCATGCCACCGAGATAGCCGAGCCCCCAGGCGACATTGGAGACACGGCCGATCTCGCCTTTCGAGACCAGGCGCGGCATCATCGAATCGTTGAAAACGATGGAGAATTCCGCCGCCACGGTCGCAAGGCAGAAGAAGACCAGCACGACGAACAGGCTGGAGCCGGGCGCAGCGAACCAGAGCATCGACAGGCAGAGAATCTTGATCGCTGCGAAAGCCATGATCCACGGCTTCTTGCGCCCCGTCTGGTCCGCGATCGATCCGAGAACCGGCGACAGGATGGCGATGACGAGCCCGGCGGCGGCCACACCATAGCCCCAGGCCGCTTGCCCCTCCGCCGGGTTGCTGGCCATGCGCGAGACGAAATACGGGCCGAAGATGAAGGTGGTGACCACCGTGAAGAAGGGCTGCGCCGCCCAGTCGAAGAACATCCAGCCCCAGATGCCGCGCCTCGGGACGGCACCGGCGGTGATCGCGGTCATGGATGCTCCTCGTTGTAGGGTTGCGCGACGATGCCAGATTCGGCGCGGATGCCAAGTCTCTTGTTGCAGTTCGATCGCTATATCCGTTCCGCCAATTTGCACCTGTACCAACGAATGGTATTGTCGGTTCAACCGGAGACGAACCATGGCACGCAACACGTCGATCTCGCTTGGCGACCATTTTACCGATTTCATCGACGCGCAGGTGAAGACGGGACGCTACGGATCCGCCAGCGACGTGGTCCGGGCCGGGCTTCGTCTGCTTGAAGAACATGAAACAAAGGTGAAAGCACTACAGGACGCGCTCGCTGCGGGGGAGCAGTCGGGTGAACCGCGGCCGTTCGACAGCGACGCATTCCTGAAGCGCATGCATTCCAAGCATGCGAGCTAAAAAGCGGTCTACCGATTTATCGCCGCTTGCGGAAGCGGATCTCGAGCGCATTGGGTCTATAGCCTCGACAACTGGTCGGTGCAGCAAGCCGACCGCTACAACGATGACATTGTCGCCGTGCTGGTGGACCTGGCTGCCGGACGAAGAACAGGGCGTCCCGTCAGCGTTCGCGAGGGCTATCTCAAATATCCCGTCGGATCACATTTCGTCTTCTATCGGCTGACCGACCGCAGCGTCGATGTCATCCGTATCCTGCACAAGAGGATGGACGTCGAGCGGCATCTCTGATCAGCGCGGTCCTACACCACGGTCAGATCGTGCATCAGCCCCGCCGCCACGGTCAGCCGCGATACGGTGATGTCCCCGCCCTCGGTGAGCGCCTGCAGCCGCTCGCGGGTGCGGGCGACGCGTTCGCCGCCGGCCTCCAGCCAGCGCGCCACCGGCTCGCCGCTGCCGTCGTCTGCCGCAAGCGCCGCAACCGCGATGCCGCGGCCGGCGGCAGCGATCGTGTCCGTCGCCCTCGTCAGCGCCATGCCGTCGTAATAGTCGGTCGTGGCGATCGCCCGCGCCGCGTCCTCGATACGGTCGATGCGGAACGCCTCGCCGACCGCGAAGAAGGCCTTGGCAGCTTCAACGATATCGGCGCCGGCGGTGCGGGCCACCAGCGCGATGTCGGGGATCGTCTGCACAGCATCGGCATTGGCGAGCTTCTCGGCAAGCCCTTCCGGTGCGCCGGCAAGGACAAAACCCTGCCGCCGCTCGTCGAGCCTTGCACGGAGGTAGGCGGGCAGCAGCGAAACGAGCTTCGGCTCCAGCGCCGCGCGCGCCTTGTGCAGTTCGGCGATGCGCTCGCCGACCGGCGCGTTGGTGTGGTCGTTCTTGAGCAGCCAGCCGCATTCCATGAACAGCAGCCGGCCGACCGATTGATAGAGCTCGAGCTGCAGCTGGCCGTCGATCCTTGCGTCGAGCGCGTCGATCTCGGCATAGAGCGCCGGCAGCGCGAAGCCGTCGCGCACGACGGCGAAAGCCCGCGTCACCTCGGCTGCCGTGCGTCCGGTCGAATCCTGTAGCCGGTTCACGAAGGACGGGCCGCCGCGATTGACGAGATCGTTGGCGAGAACACGCGAGACGATCTCACGGCGCAGGCGGTGGCCGCATATCTCGGCATTGAACTTCTTCGCCATGCGGGGCGGGAAATAGGCCAGCAGGTCGTCCTCGAAATGCGGGTCGTCCGGCGCGTCGCTGTCGAGCAGGTCGGAGAACAGCACGATCTTGGCATAGGCGAGCAATACGCCGAGTTCCGCCCGGGTCAGCGGCTCGCCGCGCGCCTGGCGCTCGGCCAGCGCGGCGTCCGAGGGCAGCGTTTCGACCGCGCGATCGAGCAGGTCGCGGGCCTCGAGATTGGCAATGAAGCGGGCCTGGTGCGGCAGGTCGGCCAGCCCGCGCTTCCTTTGCAGCGACAGCGCCAGGGTCTGCTGGTAGTTGTTGGCCAGCACCAATTCGCTGACGTCCGGCGTCATCTCCGCAAGCAGCGTGTCGCGGGCGGGACGGGTGAGCCCGTCCTTGCGCATCGCCGACGCCAGCGCGATCTTGATGTTGACCTCGACGTCGGAGCAGTTGACGCCGCCGGAATTGTCGATGGCGTCCGAGTTGCAGGCACCCCCGAGCAGGCCGAATTCGATGCGGCCGCGCTGCGTGACGCCGAGATTGGCCCCTTCGCCGATCACCCTGGCCCGGACCTCGGCGGCGGTGACGCGGATCGCGTCGTTGGCGCGGTCGCTGACCTCCTGGTTGGTCTCGCCGGTCGCCTTCACATAGGTGCCGATGCCGCCGAACCACAGCAGATCGACCGGCGCCTTGAGAATGGTGTTGATGATCTCGGCCGGCGAGGCGGTGGTCTTGGTCAGGCCTATCGCGGCCGCGGCCTCGGCGCTCAGCGTCACCGCTTTCTGCGAGCGCGAGATCACGGCGCCGCCGGCCGACAGTTTCGTCTTGTCGTAGTCCTGCCAGCTCGAGCGCGGCAGGTCGAACATGCGCCTGCGCTCGGCGAAGGAGACGGCCGGGTCCGGATCGGGGTCGATGAAGATGTCGCGGTGGTCGAAGGCGGCGATCAGGCGCGTCTGCTCGGACAAGAGCATGCCGTTGCCGAACACGTCGCCCGACATGTCGCCGACACCGACCACGGTAAACGGCTCGGCCTGGATGTCGCGGTTCATCTCGCGGAAATGCCGCTTCACCGCCTCCCACGCGCCCTTGGCGGTGATGCCCATCTTCTTGTGGTCGTAGCCGGCCGAGCCGCCGGAGGCGAAGGCGTCGTCCAGCCAGAAATCATGCGCCTGGCTGATGGCGTTGGCGGTGTCGGAGAAGGTCGCCGTGCCCTTGTCGGCGGCGACGACGAAATAGGGATCGTCGCCGTCGCGCCGCACCACGTCCTGCGGGGGCACGATACTGCCGTCGGCGGCGATGTTGTCGGTGACCGAGAGCAGGCTGGAAACGAAGTTGATGTAGGCCTGCCGGCCCGCCTCGAACCAGAGGTCGCGATTGGAGCTCGGCGGCAGGCGCTTCGGGTAGAAGCCGCCCTTGGCGCCGACCGGGACGATGACGGCGTTCTTCACCTGCTGCGCCTTGACCAGGCCCAGCACCTCGGTGCGGTAGTCCTGGGCGCGGTCGGACCAGCGCAGGCCGCCCCGCGCCACCCGGCCGAAGCGCAGGTGGACACCCTCCACTTCGGGGCCGTAGACGAAGATCTCGCGCCACGGCCGGGGGTCGGGAAGGCCGTCGAGCGCCCGCGAATCGAGCTTGATCGCCAGCGAACGGCCCTTCGTCTCGGCAGCGAAATGATTGGTGCGCAGCGAGGTTTCGATCAGGTTGAGATAGCGCCGGATGATGGTGTCGTCGTCGAGGCTGGGTACCTCCTGCAGCGCATCCTTGATCTTGGCCTTGAGATGTTTTGCCGTAACCGCGCCGTCCTGTGCGGCCGGGTCGAACAGGGCAGTGAACAGCTGGAACAGGCCGCGCGCGACTTCCGGATAGCGGTTCAGCACATTGGCGATGACGTCCTGGCTCTGCGGTATGCCGGCCTGCTGCAGATAGCGGCCATAGGCGCGCAGGATGAGGATTTCGCGCGACCACAGCCCGGCAGTCTGGACCAGCGCGTTGTAGCCGTCATTGTCGGCCTCGCCGTGCCAGACGGCGAGCAGCACCTCCTCGAAGCGTGCGCCGCGATCGGAGAGATCGATCGGCTTGCCGAAGGCGTTCTCCAAATCCATGTCGTGGATGAAGACCAGCGCGTCGTCTCCGCCGCGCACTTCGAAGGTGCGCTCGCTGATGACGCGGAACCCCATGTTCTCCAGCATCGGCACGCGCCGCGACAGCGCGACAGGTTCCCCGTAGTGATGGATCTTCAGGGCCGCCTGCCCGGGCTTCTGGTCGGCATGGCGATAATAGTCGATGGCGATCGGATTTTCCGCCGACAGGCCGGAGACCTGCTCGGCATCGGCCAGCGCCTCGACGGCGGTGAAGGAGCCGCGATAGCTCTCGGGGAATTTCGCGGCGACGCCGGCCAGTCTTTCGTCGAGGCCCGCGGCGGCGGCTTCGTCGCGCAGCCCGTCCTCCCAGGTGCGCACGATGCCGCGGATCGCCGCCTCGATCGTGGCCTGCTCGACCTTCGGCGTCTTGCCGCCGGAGCGGCCGATGATGAAATGGACGCGCGCCAGGCCGCCCTCCGGGAAGGCCGGATAATAGGCGGAGAGGCGACCGTCAAAGACGGTCTTCAGATATTGCCCGATCCGCTCGCGCACGATCGAATCGTAGCGGTCGCGCGGCACGAACACGAGCACCGAGACGAAGCGGTCGAACTGGTCGACGCGCACCAGGGCGCGTACGCGCGGCCGCTCGACCAGTCCGAGGATCGCCTCGGCGTGCTTGCGCAGGATCGGGACGGGAATCTGGAACAGCTCGTCGCGCGGATAGGATTCCAGCACGTTGATCAGCGCCTTGCCGGAATGGTCGGCGGGGTCGAAGCCGGATTTCTGGATGACTGCCTGCGCCTTGGAGCGCAGATAGGGGATCTTCAGCACCGAGCGCGTATAGGCGGTCGAGGTGAACAGGCCGACGATGCGCAGTTCGCCCGACAGATCTCCATTGGAATCGTAAGTCTTCACGCCGATGTAGTCGAGATAGGCGCGGCGGTGGACGACCGACTTGGCGTTCGCCTTGGTGACGATCAGCGGATCGGGTCCGTGCAGGAAGGCGCGGATCTCCGGCGTGGTCTGGCCGTTGTGGGTGTTGTCGCGCCTCAATACGCGCACGTCCGGATCGGCCAGGATGCCCAGCCCGCGCTTGTCCGAGCGCTCCAGCGTGCCGGCCTTCTCGCCCCCGCTGTAGTGGAACTCGCGCATGCCGAGGAAGGTGAAATTGTCGTCGCGCAGCCATTCGAGGAATGCGATGGCTTCCTTCACGGCGCCCGCGTCGAGCGGCACCGGAGCATAGCGGTAATCGGAAATCGCATGGTCGAGCCGGGCAAGCATCGGCTTCCAGTCCGCCGTCGCCGCCCGCACCTGGACGAGCACCGTGCCCAGCCGCTGCCTCAGCCCGTCCGCCTCCTCGGCCGAGACAGGTTTCACATGGACGTGGATGACGCTCAGCCGGTCGGCGCCGTGGTCGCGAACGGAGCCGCCTTCATCAAGGATTTCCTCCACGCCGTCGGGCCCGTGCCGAACGACCAGCACCGGATGCGTGACCAGCTCCGGCTCGCCGGCCGTGTCGGTGATTTCACCGAGCACCGAATCGAACAGGAAAGGCATGTTGTCGTTGACGACGGTGATCACCGTCACCGGCCTGCCGTCGCGCTGCACTCCGCCGTCGCGTTCGATCGACACGACCGAGTCGCCCTTGCGGTGCGCCGCGACGGCCTTGCCGGCGAGCTCGGCGGCGCGCTGCAGCATGGCCGGCTCATAGGCCGCGACATCCTCCGCCGGCGTTCGGGCGAGCAGCAGGTCGGCCAGCCGGGCAGGCTTATTCTCGGTCCCGGCCGCCATTTTCTTGAGTTCCGATGCGGTTTTGACGCTGGCGGCCATGATTATCTGCTTCCCTCTCCCGTCGAAGGCTTTTGCGGTTATCGTACCAGATGACCCGCAATTGGCGACAAAGGTTTGACGGGCGATAGGAAAAGCGGCGTCACAGCAACGAAGGAGGCAGGACATGGCCGAGAAGATCACCGCGCTGGCGCTCGAGCCGGCGGAACCGAGCGAGGCGACAAGAACCTATTTCGACAAATGCGTGGAGAAGCTCGGCCTCGTGCCCAACGTGCTCTGGGCCTATGCCTTCGACGAGAAGAAGCTGCGCGCCTTCACCGAGATGTACAACGAGCTGATGCTGGGCGATTCCGGCCTGTCGAAGCTCGAGCGCGAGATGATCGCGGTCGCTGTCTCCTCGGTGAACCACTGCTACTACTGCCTGACGGCGCATGGGGCGGCGGTGCGAAAACTCTCCGGCCATCCGGCGCTCGGCGAGATGATGGCGATGAACTATCGCGCCGCGGAGCTTTCGCCGAAGCAGCGGGCCATGCTGGACTTCGCCGTCAAGCTGACCGAAACGCCCGACAGGGTGGAGGAGGCCGACCGCGCCGCGTTGCGCGAGGCGGGATTCTCCGATCGCGACATCTGGGACATCGCCGCTACCGCCGCCTTCTTCAACATGTCTAACCGCGTGGCGGCCGCGGTCGACATGCGGCCGAACGCCGAATACCACGCTATGGCGCGGTAATGTCTCGATGCAGATCACCAGCCGGGCAAATCCGACCCTCGGCAGGAAATCGCCGCTTCCGACCCGTTCCCGTCGATGAAACAGTGGAAACCGTCATGGGCACAGCGAGTGACACCCGCTTCTGGGACAGGACTTCGAGGAAGTATGCCCGGGGCGCGATTGCGGACCCGGCCGGATATGAGCACACGCTGGACCGGACCCGCGCTCTGTTGGGATCAAACGACCGCGTATTGGAGCTGGGTTGCGGAACAGGAACGACGGCGCTCCGGCTTGCAGGCGATGTGCAAAGCTATCTTGCGACGGATATTTCCGCTGGAATGATCGCGATTGCCGAGGAGAAGTGCTCCGCGGCTCCCGTTCCCGCTCTTGCTTTCCGCGTTGCAGCCGCAGACGAGCTCATGCCCGAAGCCATGCAGTTCAACGCTGTCCTGGGATTCAACTATCTCCATCTGGTCCGCGACCTGCCCGGCACGCTGCGCCGCATCCATGCCCTGCTTGCGGCCGACGGCTTGTTCATTTCCAAGACACCATGCGTAGGCGATATGAATCCACTCGTCCGGCTCGCCTTGCTGCCCGCGATGCGCGCAATCGGCAAGGCGCCGTATGCCGGAATTTTCCGGGCGGCGGAGCTGCGCCAATTCATACGGGCCGCAGGGTTCGACATCCTTGCTGCTGAAAGCCACGCAACCAGGGGCAACGACAATCGTCCCTACATTGTGGCCCGCAAGCAAAGCCCTGCCGCCGAGCAAATAGCGGGATAGCCGCCGGAGACCACGGCCCTCCCTCTGCATTGCCTGCGAGGCAATGGTATCCGCGTCTCCGGCAACGTGCCAGCTTCGGCCGACAAACGCGATGCAAAGACATACGTAGCGTATGCACATTGACATACGTCACGTATGTACCGATATGCCGACATACGGGGTGCATATCGATGCGACGGCAGGAAGATTCCGCCTGCCTTGTTCCAACAGGAGAAAACAATGGCCAAACGTGATGCGATCTTCCCTGCCGGCCGGCAGGCGCTTTACGAGATCAACCGCTATTCGGCGGCGATCCGTTCAGGCGACCTTCTTTTCGTCTCGGGCCAGGTCGGCAGCCGCGAGGACGGTTCACCCGAGCCTGACTTCGAAAAGCAGGTCCAGCTTGCCTTCGACAATCTGAACGCGGTGCTGAAGGCGGCCGGCTGCACGTTCGACGACGTCGTCGACGTCACCTCCTTCCACACCGACCCTGCCACGCAGTGGGAGGCGGTCAGCGCGGTCCGGTTGAAGGCGATCGGCGAGAAGCCCTATCCCAACTGGACCGCGGTCGGCGTGAACTGGCTGGCCGGCTTCGATTTCGAGATCAAGGTCATCGCCCGCATTCCTCAGTCCGCCTGACCGACGAGATCGCCGACAAGTCTAGCCGTGCGGGCCGAGCCGGCCCTCACGACCGCGCGGCGATCGCCGCCGCCGCGCCGCCCATGGTGGCGGCGCTGATGCGGTTGGCAACGCGCATCGCCCGCTCGCTCTTCAGCAGCCGCCTCGCCTGCGCTGCTGCGAACACCCAGGCGAGATCGATGGCGATCAGCACCAGCGCCATGGTGAGCGTCAGCTCGGCCCAGCCGAGCAGGCTGACCGAAGCGAGATCGATGATGGTCGGCAGCAGCGCCAGGTAGAACATCATGATCTTCGGATTGCCGAGCGTGACGGCCATGCCGGCCATGAACAGTTTCGCCGGCGCGTCCGCTCTGGGCAGCGCGCCGCCATCCGCCTTCACCGGCGCCGTCCACATCCTCCAGGCGAGATAGGCGAGATAGGCGACGCCGAGCCATTTCACGACGACGAAGGCCAGATGGAAGGTCTGGGCAACGAAGGCAAGGCCGAAGACGGCCAAGGTCAGCCAGATCGCCTCGCCGATCCACATGGCGAGCAGGAACGGAAAAACGTCGCGAAAACCCTTGGAGACGACGCGGGCGACCAGCGCAGCGATGCTAGGGCCCGGCGAGCCGGCGGCGACCAGCAGCGCGCCGGCGAAGATCAGAAGCGAAGAGAGTTCCATGGATCGGCTCCGGCGTCATGACGCCGCCCGGCGTGCCGGACGGTGCAAAAGATCGCCGACGATACTGATTTCGCGCGGCCTCTGCCAGCGTCTCTTGCCGCTGGCCGCTCACATGATCGGCCAGGCGGCTCGCGGAGCTATACGCCGGTCGGAGCGGAGGCCGATCTACAGCACCCCGGTCAGGATGCCGACACCGGCCACCGCGGCCGCGCCGCCGGCGGCGCGCATCGCCAGCGGACCGTGGCGCTCGGCAATCCTGCCGATCAGCAGGCCGGCGCCGATACCGGCGAGATGCAGCAGCGCGGTGCCGAGCATGAAACCCAACCCATAGGCGAGGCCACCGGCATCCGCCGGCATTTCGCTGCCATGGGCATGGCCGTGGAAGACCGCGAACAGCGCCGCGATCCCCATTGCGGCGGCGACCGGCGCCTTGATACCGGCGGCGACGATCGCGCCGAGCACGATCACCGAAACGGCGATGCCGGCCTCGACGAAGGGCAGATCGACGCCGGCGACGCCGAGCATGCCGCCGAGCGCCATGACCAGCACGAAGGTGGCCGGCACCAGCCACAGCGCACGGCCGCCGATCTGCCAGGCGAGCACGCCGACCATGACCATGGCGAGCATGTGGTCGAGGCCGGAGATCGGGTGCGCGAGGCCATGTGCGAAGCCGCCGGCCGGGCCGACACCGGTGTGGGCGAAAGCCGTCGCCGGAAGGAGCGTCGCCGTCGCTGCCAGGAGGCCGCCCGCCAATCTGATGTTCATCTGTCCGTTCCTCATGTTCGGTCGCCGCGCCTGTCCGGTGGTGAGCTGAATTGCGGGCGGAGTTTTCGCCGCCGCATCGCCGCAGTCAACGGCCGGCATGGCCGGGCTTCAACAAATCCCCTGCGACGGAAGCCCAGGACGCCTATCGAGGCGGCAGATGATGCGAAAAGCGGCTGTTCTTGCCCAAACCGGAACCGCAGCAAGCAGCCAATGCCCGATCGGAAACGATCAGCGGCTGATCGCAGCCTGGGCATGTCCGCGCAACAGCACCATCAGCCGTTCGGCTTCGGCGGCGGCGCCGGCCTCGTCGCGGTCGAGGATCTTGCGGATCAGCTCGACATGGTGGGCAGCCGATTCGGCAAGCCCCGTCTCGCGCTGGTAGCGGAACCAGAAGCGGCGCGAATGGGTCTGCAGCGGCGCCGCCAGACGGGCCGCGAACGGATTGTCGGCCGCGAGCGCCATGGCGTCGTCGAGCGCCTTGTCTGCTTCCAGGAAGGCGATCACGTCGGCAGCGAGAACGGCGCGGTGCATGGCCTGTGCAGAGTCCTGGAACCGCTCCCCGGCATCCGGGGTGGCGAAGCGGGCGGCTGAGCGCGCCAGTACGATCTCGATGCCGGTACGGGCATCGAGCACGCGCAGCCAGTCGCCGGCATGCAGCGGCGAGACTGCCAGCCCGGCGCGCGGCCTGATCTCGACCAGCCCCTCCCAGGCGAGCCGCTGGATCGCCTCGCGCACCGGCGTGCGGCCATAGCCGAGACGTTCGATCAGATGTCCCTCGGTGGTGACCGTGCCGGGCGCGAGTTCGAGCGTCACGATGGCACGCTCCAACGCCCGGTAGGCGCGGGCAGTGGCCGACTCGTTGGCGATTTCGATCCGATTCAAGCTGACGCCCTGATTGATATACCATTGATATATCACGCTGGAATCCAGATTGACAAATGTAGCCGTTTCTAGATATATCACTGATATATCTGAAGGAGATAAACCATGTGGAACGGTGTCTTCCCAGCCGTCACGAGCAAGTTCACGCAGGACGACAGGCTGGATCATGCTGAAATGGAGCGCTGCTTCGCACTGCAGATCGAGGCTGGATGCGACGGCATCATCGTCGCCGGCTCGCTCGGCGAAGGGCCGATGCTGAGCCATGACGAGAAGATCGAGGTGCTGAAGACGGCGCAGAAGGTGGCCGCCGGCCGGCCGGTGCTGCTCACCGTCAACGAGGCGGCGACACGCGACGGTGCGGCGCTTGCGGCGCGCGCGGCGAAGGCCGGCGCCGATGGGCTGATGGTGGTGCCGAGCCCGATCTACCACACCAACCCCGAGGAGACCGTGGCGACGCTGAAGGCCGTCGCGGCGGCCGGCGGCCTGCCGGTGATGATCTATTCCAACCGCATCGCATACCGCGTCGACGTCACCGTTGAGGTGATGGAGGAACTCACTGCCGATCCCCTCTTCGTCGCGATCAAGGAATCCTCGGACGACATCCGCCGCTCCACCGACATCATCAACCGCTTCGGCGATCGTTTCGACCTGTTCACCGGCGTCGACAATCTCGCCTTCGAGGCGCTGTCGGTCGGCGCCATCGGCTGGGTAGCCGGCCTGGTAACCGCCTTTCCGAAGGAGACCGTCGCCATCTATCAACTGATGAAGCAGGGGCGTCGCGACGAAGCGCTGAAAATCTACCGCTGGTTCCGGCCGCTGCTCGACCTCGACGTCTCGACCTACCTCGTCCAGAACATCAAGCTCGCCGAGGTTTTCGCCATCGGCACCAACGACCGCGTGCGCATGCCGCGCCAGCCGCTGTCGGGCGAGCGCCGCGCCGCCGTGGAGAAGATCGTCAGGGACGCGATCGCCACTCGCCCCGAACTGCCGAAGCTTCAGGTGGCAAAGGCGGCGTAGTTCCCTTCTGCCCGTTGCATGGAGAAGATGGCGGCAGCGGATGAGGGACGGCACCAGCGTGGCGAGCAATTCAGAGCCGGCAAATGAAGGGCTCCGCCCCTCGCCCTCCCTTGGAGCACCTTCTCCTCGCGAACGGGGAGAAGCGGAAAACATCGTCATCGTCGGCGCCGGCATCATCGGCATCTGCGCCGCAGCATATCTGGCCGAGGCCGGCCGCTCCGTCATGCTCATCGATCGCACCGGCATCTGCGAGGAGACCAGCTCCGGCAACGCGGCTGCCTTCGCCTTCTCCGACGTGCTGCCGCTCGCGCAGAAGGGCATGATCCGGCAGTTGCCGAAATGGCTGGCCGATCCGCTCGGGCCGCTCGCCATCCCGCCCGGCTATCTGCCGAAGCTGCTGCCCTGGCTCATCCGCTTCTGGCGTGCCGGCTCGCCGAGGAACTATGAGGCGAGCCTTGCCGCCCAGGCGTCGCTGATGAAGCTCGCCGAAGCCGAGTGGATGGGCCTGATGGAGCGCTCCGGCACGCAAAAGATGCTGCGCGAGGACGGCTCGCTGGAGCTTTACGAGAGCGAGGCCGAATTCTCGGCGTCGTTGCCCGGCTGGTCAGCGCGCGGCCGTTTCGGCATCGCTTTCAGGCATGTCGCGGGCGGCGAGTTGGCCGAGCTCCAGCCCGGCCTGTCGCCACGTTTCGTCAAAGGCACCTTCGTTCCGGGCTGGAAGACCGTCGCCGACCCGAAGCTGCTCGGAAAGGCCGTCTGGGGCCATGCCGAAGCCCATGGCGCGAAGTTCGTCCAGGGTGACGTCGGATTGGTCATGCGGTCGAAAGACCAGGTCGTCGTCCAGTTGCGCGGCGGCCGCACGATCATGGCGCGGCACCTGGTGGTTGCCGCCGGCGCCTGGTCGCATCTGCTGGCGCGCCAGCTCGGTGAGCGCATTCCGCTGGAGACCGAGCGCGGCTACAACACCACGCTGCCGAGAACCGCCTTCGACGTGAAGCGCCAGCTCATCTTCTCCGGCCACGGTTTCGTCATCACGCCACTCGACACCGGCCTGCGCGTCGGTGGCGCGGTCGAACTCGCCGGGCTGAGGCGGCCGCCCAATTTCGCCCGCTCGCGGGCGATGCTGGAGAAGGCGAAACAATTCCTGCCGGGCCTGGACCCGTCCGGCGGTCGCGAATGGATGGGCTTTCGCCCGTCCCTGCCGGACTCGCTTCCGGTCATCGGCCGATCTCAGGCTGCGGACAACATGGTCTACGCCTTCGGCCATGGGCATCTCGGCCTCACCCAGGCCGCCGCCACCGGCCGCTTGATCCGCGATCTGGTTGTGGGCCAGAGTCCGGCAATCGATCTGGCGCCGTTCAGTCCTCAGAGGTTTTGAGAGTTTCAGCCATGGCCCGCCACACCTTCTTCTGCCTCGACGGCCACACCTGCGGCAATCCGGTCCGCCTCGTCGCCGGCGGCGGGCCGCTGCTCGAAGGCTCGACCATGATGGAGCGGAGGGCACATTTCCTCGCCGAGTACGACTGGATCCGCACCGGGCTGATGTTCGAGCCGCGCGGCCACGACGTCATGTCCGGATCGATCCTCTACCCGCCGACCCGGCCCGACTGCGACATCGCCATCCTGTTCATCGAGACTTCCGGCTGCCTGCCCATGTGCGGCCACGGCACCATCGGCACTGTCACGATGGCCATCGAGCACGGCTTGGTGCGGCCGAAGACGCCGGGCGTGCTGCGGCTCGACACGCCGGCGGGGCTAGTCGTCGCCGAATACCGGCAGGAGGGCCAATATGTCGAGGAGGTGCGCATCACCAACGTGCCGTCCTTCCTCCATGCCGAGGGGCTGACGGTGGACTGCCCGGTTCTCGGCGAGATCGTCGTCGACGTCGCCTATGGCGGCAATTTCTATGCGATCGTCGAACCTCAGGAGAACTTCCGCGACATGGCTGATCATTCGGCCGGGGACCTCATCGCCTGGAGCCCCGTCGTGCGCCAGCGCCTCAACGAGAAATATTCTTTCGTGCATCCGGAGAACCCCGGCATCAACCGGCTGTCGCACATGCTGTGGACCGGCAGACCGACACAGCCGGAGGCCGACGCGCGCAACGCGGTCTTCTACGGCGACAAGGCGATCGACCGCTCGCCCTGCGGCACCGGCACCTCGGCACGCATGGCGCAGCTCCATGCCAAGGGCAAGCTCAAAGCCGGCGACAGCTTTGTCCACGAATCCATCATCGGCTCATTATTCAAGGGTCGGGTCGAGCGCGAGGTGGAGGTGGGCGGCAGAGCCGGCATCGTACCCTCGATCGGCGGCTGGGCGCGCATGACCGGACACAACACCATCGTCATCGACGACCGCGATCCGTTCGCCCACGGATTCGTGGTAAAATGACGCAGCGGAAGCTCTCGCGGACTTCTACGACGAAAGAATGATTTCTCGTTTTCGTGCAATGATTCACGGAAAATTGGCTTTCCAGCAGCGATCCTTGCCGTCAAGACTTGGTGAAAGGCGTCGATTCATCAAAGACATTGCGTTATGCCAATGATAGGGTCCGCGCTGATCCAAGGGGCTGCCACAACAAAACAGACGGATCGGGGAGCGGGCGGTTTCGGGCACGGCAATGCAAGAATCGCATTGCAATCCCGGCTCGAAATCGTACCACTAAGGGAATAACAAAAGGGCTGCGTCCGTCCGGGCGACATCCCAGGGGAGCCGCAGAAATATGGAATATTTCGTCCAGCAGCTTGTGAACGGGCTGACGCTGGGATCGATCTACGGGCTGATCGCGATCGGCTACACGATGGTCTACGGCATCATCGGCATGATCAACTTCGCCCATGGCGACATCTTCATGATCGGAGCCTTCACGGCGCTGATCGTCTTCCTGATCCTCGGTGCGATGTTCTATTCGGTGCCGGTGGTCGTGGCGCTGCTGATCATGATGATCGTGGCGATGCTGCTCACCAGCCTCTACAACTGGACCATCGAGAAGGTGGCCTACCGGCCGCTGCGCGGCTCGTTCCGGCTGGCGCCGCTGATCACCGCCATCGGCATGTCGATCGCCCTGTCGAATTTCGTGCAGGTGACGCAGGGCCCGCGCAACAAGCCGATCCCGCCGATGGTGAGCCAAGTCTACAACATCGCCGGCATCTCGGTCTCCCTCAAGCAGATCATCATCGTCATCGTCACTGTCTCGCTGCTCGCCATCTTCTGGTACCTCGTCAACAAGACGGCGCTCGGCCGCGCCCAGCGCGCCTGCGAGCAGGACCGCAGGATGGCGGCGCTGCTCGGCGTCGACGTCGACCGCACCATCTCCATCACCTTCATCATGGGCGCCTCGCTCGCCGCCGTCGCCGGCACGCTGTTCCTGATGTATTATGGCGTGGTCGTCTTCTCGGACGGCTTCGTGCCGGGCGTGAAGGCGTTCACCGCGGCGGTGCTGGGCGGCATCGGCTCGATCCCCGGCGCGGTGCTCGGCGGCCTGCTGATCGGCTTCATCGAGAGCATGTGGTCGGCCTATTTCTCCATCGACTACAAGGACGTCGCCGCCTTCTCGATCCTCGCCATCGTGCTGATCTTCCTGCCCTCCGGCATCCTCGGCCGCCCCGAAGTGGAGAAGGTCTGACATCATGGCACAAGCCGTTTCCGCGCAGCGCGTCGCCGCCGAAAGCAATTTCAGCGAGGCCGCCCGGCAGGCGCTCTATGCCGGCCTGATCTCCTTCGGCCTGTTCGTCCTGTTCATCGGACTGAGGACCGACCAGAACATCCGCAACGAGCTCATCCTGGTGCAGCGCTGGGGCACGCTGGCGATCGTGGTGCTGCTCACCATGGCCGGCCGCTTCCTGTTCGTGGCCTTCGCCCAGCCGGCGATCGCGGCCCGTGCCGCGGCCAGGGCCAAGGCGACGGCGGTCGCCGCCGAGCCCGGCGCGCTTCGCAAGAACGGGACGAAGCTGGCGATCCTGGCGCTGTTCCTCTACCCGATCTTCATCCTGTGGGCGGTCGGCCTGCAGGGCTCGCTGAAATGGGTCGACAATTTCGGCATCCAGATCCTCATCTATGTGATGCTGGCCTGGGGGCTGAACATCGTGGTCGGCCTGGCGGGCCTGCTCGATCTCGGCTACGTCGCCTTCTATGCGGTGGGCGCCTATTCCTACGCGCTGCTCGGCACCGAACTCGGCTGGTCGTTCTGGATCCTGTTGCCGGCGGCCGGCATCATGGCCGCCTTCTGGGGTGTCATCCTCGGCTTTCCGGTGCTGCGTCTGCGCGGCGACTATCTCGCCATCGTGACGCTCGCCTTCGGAGAGATCATCCGACTGGTGCTGATCAACTGGCGCGAGGTGACAAACGGCTCGGCCGGCATCTCCGGCATCCCGAAGGTCGATTTCTTCGGCCTGTTCGACTTCAACGTGTCGTCGGACATCTATTTCGGCAAGGTCTTCGGGCTGGCCGCCTCGGGCGCCTACTACAAGATCTTCCTCTATTATCTCATCGTTCTGCTCTGCCTGCTCACCGCCTTCGTCACCATCCGGCTGCGGCGCATGCCGGTCGGCAGGGCCTGGGAGGCGTTGCGCGAGGACGAGATCGCCTGTCGCTCGCTCGGCATCAACACCACGACAACCAAGCTGACCGCCTTCGCCATCGGCGCCATGTTCGGTGGCTTCGCCGGCTCCTTCTTCGCGGCGAGGCAGGGTTTCGTCAGCCCGGAATCCTTCGTTTTCCTGGAATCGGCGATCATTCTCGCCATCGTCGTGCTCGGCGGCATGGGCTCGCTGATGGGCATAGCGATTGCGGCGCTGGTGATGATCGGCGGCACCGAGATCCTGCGCGAGATGACGTTCCTCAAGCAGGTGTTCGGTCAGGACTTCACGCCGGAGCTCTACCGCATGCTGCTGTTCGGGCTCGCCATGATCATCGTCATGGTGTGGAAGCCGCGCGGCTTCGTCGGCAGCCGCGAACCGACCGCGTTCCTGCATCAGAGAAAGGCCATTTCCGCCGCCTTTACCAAGGAAGGTCACGGCTGATGAACGCGGCAGGCGAGATGACATATCCGATCCTTCAGGTCGAACATCTGTCGATGAAGTTCGGCGGCCTCGTCGCCATCGGCGACCTCTCCTTCGAAGCCAGACGCGGCGAGATCACCGCGCTCATCGGGCCGAACGGCGCCGGCAAGACCACCGTGTTCAACTGCATCACCGGCTTCTACAAGCCGACCGAGGGCATGATCACGCTGACCCGCCAGGACGGCTCGGCCTATCTGCTGGAGCGCCTGCCGGGTCATGAGATCGCGGCGCGCGCCAAGGTGGCGCGCACCTTCCAGAACATCCGCCTGTTCTCTGGCATGACGCTGCTGGAGAACCTGCTGGTCGCCCAGCACAACAAGCTGATGAAGGCTTCCGGCTACACGGTCATGGGCCTGCTCGGCATCGGCGGCTACCGTCAAGCCTCGGCCGAATCGATCGATCTCGCCAAGCACTGGCTGGAGAAAGCCGACCTGGTCAACCGCGCCGATGATCCCGCCGGCGACCTGCCCTACGGCGCGCAGCGGCGCCTCGAGATCGCCCGCGCCATGTGCACGGGTCCCGAGCTGCTGTGCCTGGACGAGCCGGCGGCCGGCCTCAATCCGCGCGAATCGCAGGCCCTGAACGATCTGCTTAACGACATCAAGCAGGACACCGGCACGTCGATCCTGCTCATCGAGCACGACATGTCGGTCGTCATGCAGATATCCGATCACGTCGTGGTGCTGGAATATGGCCGAAAAATTTCCGACGGCGACCCGACCTTCGTGAAGACCGACCCCCGCGTCATCGCCGCCTATCTCGGCGTCGAGGACGAAGAAGTCACAGAGGTGCTTGCCGAGGTCGGCGACGATCACGTGATCGAGCAGCTCGACGCGGAACCCGACCGGGCTCACGGCCCCGGCGATTCCTCCTCGATGATGGCCGGCTCGATTTCCGACACCATCGCCCATAGCGACGAGTACGGCGAGCGCATAACCGTGTCGCCCGGCGCGTCGCGGGCGAGGCAAGTGGAGGAGCGTGAGGCGCGGGCCAAGGCCAGGGCCGCGGAGATGGCGGCCGCGCCGGCGTCCGTTCCGGTTGCGGAAACCGCGCCGGACAAGCTCACTCTGATCAAGGGTATCGGCCCGGTGAATGCCAGGAAGCTCAACGAGCATGGCGTCTACCGCTTCGAGCAGATCGCGTCGTGGAAGGCTGCCGACATCCGTGCCGCCGAAGCCTATCTCGAATTCGACGGTCGCATCGCTCGCGAGGATTGGGTCGGCCAGGCCAAACGGCTGGTGAAGGCGGCCGCCAAGCCGGCAAAGGAAACGGCGGCCGAGCCGGCGCGCAAGCGTGGGAGCAGGAAATAATGGCCACGCAACCGCTGCTCGATGTGCGGGGCATCGAGACTTACTACGGCAATATCCGGGCGTTGAACAGCGTCGACGTGACGGTCGACCAGGGCGAGATCGTCGCGCTGATCGGCGCCAATGGCGCCGGCAAGTCGACGCTGATGATGACCATCTTCGGCAGCCCCCGGGCGCGCACCGGCACCATCACCTTCGCCGGTACCGACATCACCAACCTGCCCACCCACGAGATCGCGCGGCTCAGGATCGCCCAGTCGCCGGAAGGCCGTCGCATCTTCCCGCGCATGACGGTGATGGAAAACCTGCAGATGGGGGCGAGCCTCGACAACCTCAAATATTATGACGAGGACGTCGAGAAGGTCTTTCATCTGTTCCCCCGCCTGAAGGAGCGCATCGCGCAGCGCGGAGGCACGCTGTCGGGCGGCGAGCAGCAGATGCTGTCGATCGGCCGCGCGCTGATGGCGCGCCCGAAGCTGCTGCTGCTCGACGAGCCGTCGCTGGGCCTGGCGCCGCTGATCGTCAAGCAGATCTTCGATGCCATCCGCGAACTCAACCGGACGCAGGGCCTGACCGTGTTCCTGGTCGAGCAGAACGCCTTCGGCGCCCTGAAGCTCGCCAACCGCGGCTATGTCATGGTCAACGGCCGGGTCACCATGAGCGGCACCGGCAAGGAGCTTCTCGCCGATCCGGAAGTGCGCGCGGCCTATCTCGAAGGCGGCCGGCACTGAGCTTTGGAGCGACTGCGATGCATGGAATTCTCTACGAGGAACCGTCGATCTGGCAGTTCTTCTTCGTCACCTTGCTGCTCGGCGGCTGGGCGGCATGGATGACGGGGCGGGCCTGCGCCCAGACCTGGCGGCCCATGTCGGCGCTGGTCGTCTATCTCCTGCTGCTCGGCATTGCCGTGCGCTTCATCCATCACGCCCTCTTCGAGGGCACGATGTTCACGGCTCACTACTATATCGTCGACACGATCATCCTGCTGGTCCTGGGCATATTGGGCTACCGCTTCACCCGGACCAACCAGATGGTGACGCAGTACCACTGGCTCTACGAGAAGACCTCGCCGATCGGCTGGAAAGCCAAGGGCTGAGGCCGACTTAGGGGGCCGGAACCCCGCAAACGAAACGGCGTGACAAGCGCCTGGAAATCGGCAAAGTTACCTTCTGCGATAAGGGTGGGCATCGCAAGAAGGCATGATCCTCGATCCTCGCCCACCCCGTTAATGGGAGCGTTTACATGAAGAAGTCACTTCTGTCCGCAGTTGCCCTGACCGCCCTGATGGCGTTCAGCGGCAGCGCCTGGGCGGACATCGTCATCGGCGTCGCCGGCCCGGTCACCGGCCCGAACGCTGCCTTCGGGGCCCAGCTCCAGAAGGGCGCCGAGCAGGCGGCAGCCGACATCAACGCGGCGGGCGGCATCAATGGCGAGCAGATCAAGGTCGTCGTCGGCGATGACGTCTCCGATCCGAAGCAGGGCATCTCGGTCGCCAACAAGTTCGTCGCCGACGGCGTCAAATATGTCGTCGGTCATTTCAACTCGGGCGTCTCCATCCCGGCCTCGGAAGTCTATGCCGAGAACGGCATCCTGGAGATCACCCCGGCGGCGACCAACCCGACCTTCACCGAGCGTGGCCTGTGGAACGTGTTCCGCACCTGCGGTCGCGACGACCAGCAGGGCGGCATCGCCGGCGCGTATCTGGCGGAGAAGTTCAAGGACGGCAAGATCGCGGTCATCCACGACAAGACGCCTTACGGCCAGGGCCTCGCCGACGAGACCAAGAAGGCGATGAACGCCGCCGGCGTCAACGAAGTCATGTATGAAGGCGTGAATGTCGGCGACAAGGACTTCTCGGCGCTGATCGCCAAGATGAAGGAAGCCGGCGTCACCATCGTCTACTGGGGCGGCCTGCACACCGAAGCCGGCCTGATCATCCGCCAGGCGGCGGACCAGGGCCTCAAGGCCAAGCTGGTGTCGGGTGACGGCATCGTGTCGAACGAACTCGCCTCGATCGCCGGCGACGCGGTGGAAGGCACGCTGAACACCTTCGGGCCCGATCCGCGCCTCGACCCGAAGAACAAGGAGTTGGTCGAGAAGTTCCGCTCTCAGGGTTTCGAGCCGGAGGCCTACACGCTCTACTCCTACGCCGCCATGCAGGTGATCGCCGCCGCCGCCAAGGCAGCCAATTCGGTGGACCCGCAGGAAGTGGCCAAGGCGATGAAGGAGAAGGGGCCGTTCCCGACGGCACTCGGCGACATGGCCTTCGACGAGAAGGGTGATCCGAAGCTGCCGGGCTACGTCATGTATATCTGGAAGAAGGGCGACGACGGCAAGTACACCTACGTTCCGGAGTGATCCGGGCGCACGTCTGAACCAATCGTGCCCGGCGCCTCGCGCCGGGCATTTTTCTTCCGGATCCTGCCTCGGCTAGTCGCTGGAATTGTCGGGCCGCCGGCGAATGCGCTTGCCGTGCATGTCGCCGGAAAGCTTGCAGCAGCCCGAAAGCGGTAGGCGCAAGAGCGCAGGCATAGAGCCCGATACGCGAATCCCTTTTTTTCACGACATGCGCTACTGTCGGTAGCCGCATTCAAGCCGGGCGTCTGGAGGGCACTGATGTCGCAGGCCTACATGTCCCCTGATCATTTCGTGCATTGGGCGACCATCGAGGGATTCGCCACCAAAGGCGGCAATATCAGACTCAACAAATACATGTCGGCATCCGACAGCAATGGCGGTTCCTATACCTCACAGGATCTGATGAACCAGCTCAAGGGCGTGATGACGCGGCTGGGCAGCACACCCCCGTTCAGGAACTATGTCCGCATGTTCACCGGGCAGGGCGACATCAACGATTTCATAACGCTCTGGAATTGGATGTACGATCACCTGGACGAGATGCGGAAGCTCAAGATCCAGACCTACTCCGTTCGGAATAACGGCGATGGGACATTCACGAAAATCCCCGGCAAGCTTCTCGACCTGGCCACCGTGTTCAAGCCGAGCCGACCGTTTCCGGAGGCGATGGCCGAACTCGTCGACAATGCCTGCTTCGGATGGGACTGTATCGGCTTCGTCAGCCAGTACCTGGTCACGATCAGCCATCTCGACCAGTACCAGACGTGGAAGTCGGATCAGTACCTTACGCTGGGAAAGTTCGATCCGATCAAGACGCTGGAGGATATTTTGCCGTGTTGCGTCATCGTTTTCGGCGACTGGCATATCGTGCTGGTGGATGGCGTCGATTGGATCGCCTATGACGACAATACCAAGACGCTCTCGGCCAAGGTGTCGGTCTCGCAAAGCTACACAGGCGGCCCGCACACGCGAAGGGACAAGATCCTCACGCAGACGCGCTTCGGCAACGGCTGGAGCGAGGTCAACCAGACCGGTGTTCTCGATGTCGCGGCCAAGTGCAGGGTCGGCAAGAATGCAGCGATCGAGATCAGGTTCCCGCCCTATGTCGCCGCTGACTGAATGAAGCAGTCAAACCCGTTCGCACTGTCGAAAACGGGTTTGCAAGGATCGAACGACGAGGCAGGCCAGCGACTTCAGGCAGAGTCCGCGATGCTCAGGCATGATCGTTCGGTCTACCCTGCGAGGTTGCCGATTCGCCCAGTGGAAGCGGAACCCCGGGCAGATAAAGGGAGATCGGACGGACTTCGTAGACCGCCGTCTTGTTGACTCGGCGCAGGTCACGCGCGATCGCGATTGCCTCGTCCCGCGTGGCGCAGTCGACCACGTAGAGGCCGAGCAGCTGTTCCTTCGTTTCGGCGAATGGTCCATCGAGTACCATGCCGTCGCCGGGGCCCCGCAATGTCGAGGCCTTGGCCGTAGCGTCCAGCCGGGCGGCCGGCCCGAGCTTGCCCTGCTGCGTCAGCCTGTCGTTCACCTGCAGCAGGTCATTCATCAGGGTCCGACGTTCCTCCTCCGTCCATGAGGACACAACCTCTTCCACGTGATAGGCAAGGATGGCGTAGAGCATCAGTTCCTCCCTTCTATTCTGCGCTTGCGGCAGACGCGCCAGCGGTTCTGCGAGCGGCGCATCCTATCCGATCGGTCGCGCAGGAGAAGCCTGTCTTAGGTCTCCCGAAAGACGTCGCTTCCTCCAGGCAATGCGTGAGCGAGCGTAGGAAATGCCCGCGAAAACCTGCCGTCCAGGCAAGCTGAGCCGCTTCGCCATTTTTGTTTGCACTGCACAAGTTATGCGCTAAGCAGAAAGCGTCAGCCTTCCTGTCCTTGGAGTGTGCGGGTGCCCATCAGCAAGATCCTTGTCGCCAACCGGTCGGAGATCGCCATCCGCGTCTTTCGCGCGGCCAATGAGCTGGGTCTCAAAACGGTGGCGATCTGGGCGGAAGAGGACAAGTATTCGCTGCACCGCTTCAAGGCCGACGAGAGCTATCAGGTCGGCCGCGGCCCGCATCTGGCCAAGGACATGGGGCCGATCGAGAGCTACCTGTCGATCGAGGAAGTGATCCGCGTCGCCAAGCTTTCCGCGGCGGATGCCATCCATCCCGGCTATGGCCTGTTGTCGGAAAGCCCGGAATTCGCCGAGGCCTGCGCCGAGAACGGCATCACCTTCATCGGCCCCAAGCCGGAGACGATGCGCCGGCTCGGCAACAAGGTGGCGGCGCGCAACCTCGCCGTCGAGGTCGGCGTTCCGGTAGTGCCTGCCACCGACCCGCTGCCGGACGATCCGCAAGCAATCAGAAAGCTCGCCGCCGAGATCGGCTACCCGGTGATGCTGAAGGCGTCGTGGGGCGGCGGCGGCCGCGGCATGCGCGCCATCCGCGGCGAGGCCGACCTGTTGCGCGAGGTCACCGAGGGCAAGCGCGAGGCGAAGGCCGCGTTCGGCAAGGACGAGGTCTATCTGGAGAAGCTGATCGAACGCGCCCGCCATGTCGAGGTGCAGATTCTTGGCGACACCCACGGCAATGCCGTGCATCTCTTCGAGCGCGACTGCTCGATCCAGCGCCGCAACCAGAAGGTCGTGGAGCGGGCGCCGGCGCCCTATCTCCGCGACGAGCTGCGCCAGGAGCTCTGCGGCTATGCGCTGAAGATAGCCGGCGAGACCAGCTATATCGGGGCCGGCACGGTCGAGTTCCTGCAGGACGCCGACACCGGAAAATTCTACTTCATCGAGGTCAACCCGCGCATCCAGGTCGAGCACACCGTCACCGAGCAGGTGACCGGCATCGACATCGTCAAGGCGCAGATTCACATCCTCGACGGTTTTGCCATCGGCACGCCGGAGTCAGGTGTCCCGGCACAGAAGGACATCCGCCTCAACGGCCACGCACTGCAATGCCGCATAACCACCGAGGATCCCGAGCAGAATTTCATTCCGGACTACGGCCGCATCATCGCCTATCGCGGCGCCACCGGCTTCGGCATCCGGCTCGATGGCGGCACGGCCTATTCCGGCGCCGTCATCACCCGCTTCTACGATCCGCTGCTGGAGAAGGTGACCGCTTGGGCGCCGACCCCCGAGGAGGGGATCGCCCGCATGCATCGGGCGCTACGCGAGTTCCGCATCCGCGGCGTGGCGACCAACCTCACCTTCCTCGAAGCGATCATCACCCATCCGGCCTTCCGCGACAATTCCTACACGACGAAGTTCATCGATACGACGCCGGAGCTGTTCGCCCAGGTGAAGCGGCAGGACCGGGCGACCAAGCTGCTCAACTATCTCGGCGACGTCACCGTCAACGGCCATCCGGAGACGCGCGGCCGCGCCCTGCCGAACCCGGAAGCGGCGGCACCCGTCATCCCCTGGTTCACCGGCCCCATTCCCGACGGCACCAGGCAGAAGCTCGACACGCTCGGCCCGGAAAAATTCGCGGCCTGGATGCGCGAACAGAAGCAGGTGCTCGTTACCGACACGACCATGCGCGACGGCCACCAGTCGCTGCTGGCGACCCGCATGCGCACCCATGACATCGCCGCGATCGCCGGCACCTATGCGCGCGCCCTGCCGCAGCTGCTGTCGCTCGAATGCTGGGGCGGCGCCACCTTCGACGTCGCCATGCGTTTCCTCACCGAAGACCCGTGGGAGCGCCTGTCGCTGGTGCGCGAGGCGGCGCCCAACCTGCTCCTGCAGATGCTGCTGCGCGGCGCCAACGGCGTTGGCTACACCAACTACCCCGACAACGTCGTCCAGCATTTCGTCAGGCAGGCGGCGGCGGGCGGCATCGACCTGTTCCGCGTCTTCGACTGCCTGAACTGGGTCGAGAACATGCGCGTCGCCATGGACGCGGTCGGCGCCGAGGGAAAACTCTGCGAAGCGGCGATGTGCTATACCGGCGACATCCTCGATCCGGCTCGCGCCAAATACGACCTGAAATATTATGTCGGGCTGGCCCGGGAACTCGAAGCGGCCGGCGCCCACATCATCGCGGTCAAGGACATGGCCGGCCTGTTGAAGCCCGGCGCGGCGCGCGTGTTGTTCAAGGCGCTGCGCGAGGCGACCGACCTGCCGATCCACTTTCACACGCACGACACTTCGGGGCTTGCCGCAGCCACGGTGCTGGCGGCGGTCGAAAGCGGCGCCGACGCCATCGACGCGGCCATGGACGCCTTCTCCGGCAACACCTCGCAGCCCTGCCTTGGCTCCATCGCCGAGGCGCTGAAGGGGACGGAGCGCGATCCCGGCCTCGACACCGGCTGGATCAGGCGCATCTCGTTCTATTGGGAAGCGGTGCGCAACCAGTATGCGGCCTTCGAGAGCGACCTGAAGGGACCGGCCTCGGAAGTCTACCTGCATGAGATGCCGGGCGGTCAGTTCACCAATCTCAAGGAACAGGCGCGCTCGCTCGGGCTGGAGACGCGCTGGCACGAGGTGGCGCAGGCTTATCACGACGTCAACCTGATGTTCGGCGACATCGTCAAGGTGACGCCGTCCTCCAAGGTGGTCGGCGACATGGCACTGATGATGGTCAGCCAGGATCTCAGCGTCGCCGACGTCGAGAACCCGGCCAAGGACATCGCCTTTCCGGATTCAGTCGTGTCGATGCTGCGCGGCGATCTCGGCCAGTCGCCCGGCGGCTGGCCGGCGGCGCTGCAGAAGAAGGCGCTCAAGGGCGACAAGCCGATCACGGCGCGTCCCGGTTCTCTGCTGAAAGCCGCCGACCTGACGAAGAGCCGCAAGGAGATCGAGGAAAAGCTCGCCCGCAAGCTCAGCGAGCAGGAGTTTTCTTCCTGGCTTATGTACCCGAAGGTGTTTTCGGACTTCTGCGCTGCGGCAGAGACCTACGGCCCGGTCAGCGTGCTGCCGACGCCGACCTATTTCTACGGCATGAAGCCGGAGGACGAGATCTTCGTCGACATCGAGAAGGGCAAGACGCTGGTGATCCGCTGCCTCGCCATCGGCGACGTCGACGAGAAAGGCATGGTCACCGTGTTCTTCGAGGTCAACGGCCAGCCGCGACGCGTCAAGGTGCCGGACAGGGCGCACGGCGCCTCGAACGGCAAGGCCCGCCGCAAGGCGGAGCCCGGTAACGAAGCCCATGTCGGCGCGCCGATGCCGGGCGTCGTCTCGACGCTCGCCGTCAGCACCGGACAGGCGGTCAAGGCCGGCGACGTGCTGCTCTCCATCGAGGCGATGAAGATGGAGACCGCCCTGCACGCGGAGCGCGACGGCACCATCGCCGAGCTGCTGGTCCGCTCCGGCGACCAGATCGACGCCAAGGACCTGCTGGTCGTCTACGCAGCCTGACGAGGCGGCATCCCGCCAGGGCGGAACGCGTCCGCATCAGGACGCTACGGCTTCGAGCGGAGCGCGCACACGCCGCCGATAACCGCATCGGTGGCGTGTGCGTTCAGCCGCGCCAATGCGGCACAGGCCGGACGTCACCAAAACAAAATGCGGAGGACCGCGACCGGCATTTGCGCCCGTTGATCGCGGAGCGATCCTGCGCTGAACGGAACGGGATGGCGGCGGGAGACACGCGTCGCGACCGGAACGCATCAGCGTCCCGAAGGGGCTCCGACAAGCTTTCGGGTTGCGGGCGGCCCTTGCGGCCTTTGTTATGGGGATGCCTATCATAAAGAGAAGATATTGATGCTTTTGGCAGACCTGGCAGCGACCTACTCTCCCGCGTCTTGAGACGAAGTACCATTGGCGCTGGAGCGTTTCACGGCCGAGTTCGGAATGGGATCGGGTG
>JAESFZ010000276.1_pt1 | contig 34224 bp, 26 predicted proteins | sample 9269561 | NCBI WGS metagenome assembly JAESFZ01 (sample SAMN14515552, study PRJNA621657) | algae metagenome | isolation source: Tildeniella nuda ZEHNDER 1965/U140 and co-occurring heterotrophs from wet... | place: Switzerland: Stansstaad, Zurih | collected 1965-01-01
TGGAAAAGCCTCGCGGGATAGGTTAAACTAGCGCCCGCATCACGCAGCCAAGAATTCATTTTGGGGTAGATGTGCATTGCGCATCTACCCCAAAGTACTTAAGTGTGCGGCCCCATTCCGGCAATCAGGGACGGGGCGCAAACAGCGATACAAGTGCTGGACTGCGGCGGAACTGCGTTTCGGGTGCTTAGCTCAGTTGGTAGAGCGTCGCCCTTACAAGGCGAATGTCGGCGGTTCGAACCCGTCAGCACCCACCAGATGTCGAATATGGAGTGGTAGTTCAGTTGGTTAGAATACCGGCCTGTCACGCCGGGGGTCGCGGGTTCGAGTCCCGTCCACTCCGCCAAGCTTCGAAGAAGGCGAACCCGCAAAGTTCGCCTTTTTTATTGGTAAATGGTAAATAGTGAAAATTGCAGGCGATGCCGGCCAGTTCCGGGCAGACCCGTGATTTTCCCCTGCGCGTATACCCATTATTTCCACTGTTCACGGTTTCTGAGACATGTTCGAATTCGTTCATAAGCACAAAAAGATGATCATGATCACGCTGTTCGTGCTGATCATCCCGCCTTTCGCGCTTTTCGGCATCGATTCCTATTTCCAGGGCATGGAGCGCAGCGTCGAACTCGCCAAGGTTGGCAAATACAACATCACGCAACAGGAGTTCAACCGCGCGTTGCGCGAGCGGCAGGACGACATCATGCGCATGACCGGCGGCAAGGCGCCGCCGGAGCTGCTGGAGAACCCGGAGCTGCGCGCCGCGGTGCTAGACGAGCTGGTGCGCCATCGGCTGTTGCTCGATCGTGCGCTGGACAGGGGCATGACGATCAGCGACCAGCAGCTGCAATCGATAATCGGCGAGCTGCCCATGCTGCAGGACGAGGGCAAGTTCTCCTTCGACCGTTATGACCTGTTTTTGCGGACCCAGGGCATGACGCCGGCAATTTTCGAAGCGCGACTGCGCCAGGATCTTCTGCAGCAGCATATCGCCAATGCCTATGCCGGCAGCGGGTTCATTCCACGCACTGTCACCGAGCGCCTGGTGCGCCTCACCGAGCAGCAGCGCGAGGTCAGCCAGTTTGCGGTGTCCCCGGACAGGTTCCTGGCCCAGGTCAAGCTTGATGCCGATGCCGCAAAAAAATATTACGACAGCCACCAGGACGAATTTCGCATTCCCGAGCAGGTGCGGGTCGAATACGTGGTGCTGTCTGCAGATGCGCTGCAGTCGCAGATCCCGGTCGACCCGGCCGAAGTTAGGAAGTACTACGAAGGCCACCTCGACCAGTACGGCACCAGGGAAGAACGCCAGGCGGGCCATATCCTGATCGCGGCTGATGCGTCAGCGGGGGCGGAGGCGAAGCAGAAAGCGCGCGCCAAGGCCGAAGAACTCCATAACCAGCTCAAGCAGAAGCCCGCGAGCTTTGCCGATCTCGCCAAGCAGCACTCGCAGGATCCGGGGTCGGCGGCCAGGGGCGGCGATCTCGGGTTTTTCGGCCGGGGGTCCATGGTCAAGGCATTCGAGGACGCCGTGTTCAAGATGAAGGTGGGGGAAATTTCTCCCCCGGTGGAGTCGCCTTATGGCTTCCACATCATCCGGCTTGCTGCAATCAAGCCGGCGCAGGTGCGCAGCTTCGAAGAGGTCCGCGGGCAGATCGAAGCTGAACTGAGGAAGCAGCAGGGCGGCAAGAAATTCGCCGAGATTGCGGAAAACTTCAACAATCTCGTGTTCGAGCAGTCCGAAACCCTGAAGCCGGCGGCGGAACTGGCGAAAGCGGGCATTCAGCAAAGCGGCTGGTTGACCCGTGAGCAATCCGGCGACACGCGCCTCAACAACCCCAAACTGCTGCAGGCGATTTTTTCCGAGGATGTGCTCAGAAACCGGCGCAATACCGAGGCCGTGGAGGTTGCACCCGGCGTGCTGGTGGCTGCCCGCCTGCTCGAAAGCAAGCCAGCCAGCGTTCAGCCTTTCGGCGACGTGAGCGCGGCGATCGTCAAGAAGCTCACCCTGCAGCAGGCTGGCCAGCTTGCGGTGCAGGAGGGCCGGGCACTGCTGGAGAGGCTGAAGCAGGGCAAGGATGCGCAGGTGGCATGGGCCGCACCCGGCCTGGTAAGCCGTGCCGAGCCCAAGGGCATGAGCCAGCCCGTGCTGTTGCAGGTGTTCAAGGCCGACGTTTCCAGGCTGCCGAGCTACGCCGGCGTGGAAAGCCCGCAGGGCGGGTTCACCCTGCTCAGGATCAGCCGTGTCGTCGAGCCGGAAAAGACGGCAGCTGACCGCCAAAAAGCGCTGGCAGAAGGGCTGGCCCAGGTCGTCGCCCAGGAGGAGATGGCGGCTTACATCGCCAGTCTCAAGCTGAAGGCGGATGTGAAAATAAACAAGGCGCAGCTGGAGAAGAAGTAGGGCGGGTTCTGTCAGCTGCCGCGGGTTACCCGCGCGCGGGGGTGTGCGCCCCGCTATTCCCGCATGCCTCCGACGGTGGTGTTGAAGCCGCAGTCCACGTAAGTGATCTCGCCGGTGATGCCGGCCGCAAGATCGCTCATCAGGAATGCCGCGGCGTTGCCGACGTCTTCCGTCGTCACATTGCGCCGCAGCGGTGCGTTGTCCTCCACGAACTTCAGAATCTTGCCGAAACCGCTGATGCCCGCAGCAGCCAGCGTTTTGATTGGCCCTGCAGAGATGCCATTGACCCGTATGCCCTGCGGGCCCAGGTTCTGGGCAAGGTAGCGCACGTTTGCTTCGAGGCTGGCCTTGGCCAGCCCCATGACGTTGTAGTTGGGGACCGTGCGCTGCGCACCCAGGTAGGTCAGGGTCAGCAACGCGGCCTTGCGCCCCTGCATCAGCGCCAATCCGCCTTTGGCGAGCGCGGCGAAACTGTATGAGCTGATGTCGTGCGCAATGCGAAAAGCGTCGCGCGTCAGCCCGTCCAGCAGTTCGCCCTTCAGCGCTTCGCGCGGTGCGAACGCAATCGAGTGCACGATGCCATCCAGCCCGCCCCATTGCGCGCCCAGGTCGGCAAACAGCTTGTCGATCTGGACGTCGTCGGACACGTCGCAGCCCAGCACCGGCGCGCCGCCAAACTCCCCAGCCAGGTGCAGCACCCGCTCGCGCAGATCCTCGTTCTGGTAGGTGAAGGCAAGCGTTGCGCCTTCGCGCTGCATTGCCCTGGCGATGCCGTAAGCGATAGAGCGGTTGGAGAGCAGGCCGGTGATCAGGAATTTCTTGTCTTGCAGAAAGCCCATGGAGGTTCCTTCTTGCTTATTGTGGTTTTTGCGAGCCGTGCTTCTTGCGTAAACTGGCGTCAATTATAGCCCAGCGCCCGCCGGCCGCAGAATGCGCCGCCGGCCAGGGCGACATGCACTTGGCACGCATTGCATCCGGATTTCGGCTACACTGTGCCGCGATGGTTTCGTTCTGGCCTCGTGCGGCGCTGCTCCTGCTGGCGCTACTCAGCGGATGCGGCGATGCGCCGTGGAACAGCCCTTATTCCTCCTCCCGGTCCGATGCGGGCGCCGGCGGCAATGTGCTTTACTCGTCTTTTTCGGAGCGGCCCAAGCATCTCGACCCGGTCCAGTCGTACAGCGAAAACGAGTTTGTATTCATCGCGCAGATTTACCAGCCGCCGCTGCAATACCACTATTTCAAGCGGCCGTATGAGCTGATTCCCTTCGGTGCGACCGAAGTGCCGCGCGCGGCACTGTTCGACGCCGACGGCAGGCGACTGCCGGATGATGCCGATGCCGCCAGGGTCGCCTACAGCGACTACGTGATCCGTATCAAGCCCGGCATCCTGTACCAGCCGCATCCAGCGCTCGCCACGGATGACAAGGGCGCGTTCCTGTATCACGGCATGAAACGCAGCGATCTTGCCGGCATTCACTCGCCGAACGATTTCAAGCAGCAGGGCACGCGCGAACTGGTGGCCGCCGACTACGTGCATCAGATCAAGCGGCTCGCCCATCCGCGGCTGCATTCGCCCATCCTGGGGCTGATGGGCGAGTACATCGTCGGCCTGAAAGCGCTGGCGGAAACGCTGGGCAAGGCGGACAAGAACCTGTCCGGGGACGGTCATCTCGACCTGACCCGCCATGAACTCGAGGGCGCGCGGGTGCTGGACCGGTACACTTATGTGATTCGCGTCAAGGGCAAGTATCCGCAGTTCGTGTACTGGCTGGCGATGCCGTTTTTCTCGCCGGTGCCGCCGGAGGCCGAGCGCTTCTACGCCCAGCCCGGCATGGCCGAAAAAAACATCACTCTGGACTGGTTCCCCATCGGCACCGGGCCTTACATGCTGACCGTCAACAATCCCAACCGCCGCATGGTGCTCGAGCGCAATCCGAACTACCGGAGCGAGTTGTATCCGGCCGAAGGCGAACCGGGCGATGCCGAGGCGGGGCTGTTGCGGGATGCGGGCAGGCCGCTGCCCTTCATCGACAAGGTCGTGTTCAGCCTGGAGAAGGAGCAGATTCCCTACTGGAACAAGTTTCTGCAGGGCTACTACGACGCTTCGGGAATCGCTTCCGACACTTTCGACCAGGCGGTGCAATTCACTGGCCAGGGCGATATCGCCCTCACCGACGAAATGCGCAGCCGCGGCATCCGCCTGCAGACCTCGGTCGCCACCACGGTGTTCTACCTTGGTTTCAACATGCTTGATCCGCTGGTCGGCGGGGGTGCGGACGAGAAAAGCCGCGAGCGCGCGCGCAAGCTGCGACATGCGATATCCATCACCATCGACCAGGAGGAATTCATTTCCATTTTCCAGAACGGCCGCGGCATCCCGGCGCAGGGACCCATTCCACCGGGTATTTTCGGCTACCGCGAGGGCAGGGATGGCATCAATCCGCATGTCTACGAATGGGCGGACGGGGCGCCGCGCCGCAAGAGCATAGAGCAGGCGAAGAAGCTGCTGGCGGAGGCCGGCTACCCCAACGGTCGCGATGCCAAAACCGGCCAGCCGCTGCTGGTCAATCTTGATACCACCTCGACCGGCGTGGGCAGCAAATCGCGGCTCGACTGGTACACCAAGCAGTTTGAGAAAATCGGCGTGCAGCTGGTGGTGCGCGCCACCGACTACAACCGCTTCCAGGACAAGATACGCAAGGGCAACGTGCAGCTTTATTTCCTGGGATGGAACGCCGACTACCCCGACCCTGAAAACTTCCTGTTCCTTCTGCACGGCGCGCAAAGCAAAGTGAAGAACGCCGGCGAGAATGCTTCCAACTACGCCAATCCGGAATTTGACCGCCTGTTCGAGCGCATGAAGGGCATGTACAACGGCCCGGAACGCCAGGTGGTGATCGATCGCATGGTGGAAATCCTGCGCCACGACGCTCCCTGGGTGTGGAGCCTGTTTCCCAAGGATTACACCCTGCACCATGCCTGGGTGCACAATCGCAAGCCCAACCAGCTGGCCAACAACGGCCTGAAATACCAGCGCCTCGATCCGCAGCTGCGGGAAAAAATGCGGCGCGAATGGAACGAGCCGGTGGTGTGGCCGGCAGTGTTGCTGCTGATCGTGCTGGCGGCGAGCATCGTGCCGGCGGTGCTGGTGTATCGCCGTCGCGAGCGGCGCACCGCCACCGTGGCGGCGCAGAAAGCGGCGGCCTAGGCCCGTCATGCTCGCCTACATCATCCGTCGCATTGCCTACGCGGTGCCGATACTGATCGGGGTAAACGTGCTGACCTTCGCGCTGTTTTTCGTGGTCAATTCCCCGGATGACATGGCGCGCGTGCATCTCGGCGTCAAGCGCGTGACGCCGGAAGCGGTGGAAAAGTGGAAGCACGAGCGGGGGTATGATAAGCCATTGTTATTTAACGAAAAAATATCCGGTGTCGGGAAGCTTACCGAGACCATATTTTTCGAGAAATCGGTGCGCCTGTTCGCCTTCGATTTCGGCCGCTCCGACCAGGGCCGTGACATCGGCTACGACATCACCACGCGCATGTGGCCCAGCCTGGCCATTGCCCTGCCGGTGTTCGTGCTGGGGCTCATCGCCTACATCACCTTCGCGCTGCTGATGGCATTCTTCCGCGCCACCTACATCGATTTCTGGGGCGTGGTGCTGTGCGTGCTGATGATGTCGATCTCGGGGCTGTTTTACATCATCGGCGGACAGTACCTGGTCGGCAAGCTGTGGAACCTGGTGCCGATCTCGGGCTACGACGGCGGGCTGGACGCGTTCAAATTCCTGCTGCTTCCGGTGCTGATCGGCGTCATCAGCGGCATCGGTTCCAACGCGCGCTGGTACCGCACCATATTCCTGGAGGAGATCAACCGGGATTACGTGCGCACCGCGCGCGCCAAGGGCCTGTCCGAAATCCGCGTGCTGTTCCGGCATGTGCTGCAGAACGCGATGATTCCGATACTGACCGGTGCGGTGGTGGTGATCCCGCTGCTGTTCATGGGCAGCCTGATTACCGAGGCTTTTTTCGGCATCCCCGGCCTGGGCAGCTACACCATAGATGCGATCCAGTCGCAGGACTTCGCGGTGGTGCGCGCCATGGTGTTCCTGGGTTCGGTGCTGTACATCATCGGCCTCATCCTGACCGACATCTCGTATACCCTCGTCGACCCGCGGGTGAAGCTGCAATGAAGGCGTGACGCATGCCCTTTAAGCCGGAAATCCTCGTCACCGACCTGCTGGTGTGGCTGCTGGTGGCCGCAATCGGCGGTTTCGCCTGGTATGTGCGCCGGCACGAGCACCTGCTGGCGCCGTGGCGGCGCGTCGCGCACAGCGCCAGCGGCATGGCGGCGCTGACGGTGCTGGTGTTCTTCATCGTGGCCGGCCTGCTTGATTCGCTGCACTACCGGCCGGCGCTGTCCGGGCAGGCAGGTAAAAAAGTATATGCCGTGGAGGTGCTGAGCGTGCTCGACGCCCTGCTCGGGTCCTTGCGCACGCGCAAGGAAAAAACCTACTCCGCGCCGCTCGCCACCCATCTCTATGCCAAGGAAACCATGGAGCTGCCCGACGGCCGGCAGACGCGCGATTTTCCGCGGCTGCTCTACGGCGGTGCGCACCTCGATGACCCGCACGCGGACTGGGTGCCCGACGTCGCCCGGCGCGCGCTGGCGGGCATCGCGGCGGCGGTGCTGGCCTGGCTGGTGCTGGCGACGCTGCTGTGCGCCGCGCTTGCGCGGCGCCATGCGGTGAACACCGACGCGGCATGGCGCGCGATATGGCGCCGCACGACGCCGGTGCCCTGGCATGCCGTGCTGGTGACGCTGGGCCTGATCCTGCTGGTCGCGGGGCCGGTGGCGGCTTTGGCCATGAAATACCATGTCTTCGGCACCGACAAGGTGGGGCAGGACGTGCTCTACCAGACGCTGAAAAGCATACGCACCGGCCTGGTGATCGGTACGCTGACAACGCTGATCATGCTGCCGTTCGCGCTGCTGCTCGGCATTGCGGCGGGCTATTTCCGCGGCTGGGTGGATGACGTGATCCAGTACACCTACACCACGCTGTCCTCGATTCCGGGGGTGCTGCTGATTGCCGCCGCAGTGCTGATGATGCAGGTCTATATCGAAACGCATCCCGATCTGTTCGAGACGCTGGTCGCGCGTGCCGACCTCAGACTGCTGTTTTTGTGCATCATCCTGGGCATCACCAGCTGGACCGGACTGTGCCGCCTGCTGCGCGGCGAAGCGCTGAAGCTGCGCGAAATGGAATACATACAGGCGGCGCACGCGTTCGGGGTGTCGCACTGGCGCATCATCACGCGCCACATCCTGCCCAACGTCATGCACATCGTGCTGATCGCGGTGGTGATGGATTTCAGCGGGCTGGTGCTGGCCGAAGCCGTGCTGTCCTATGTCGGTGTGGGCGTCGATCCGTCGATGATCAGTTTCGGCACCATGATCAACACCGCGCGCCTGGAAATGGCGCGCGAGCCCATGGTGTGGTGGTCGCTGGCTGCGGCGTTCTGTTTCATGCTGCTGCTGGTGCTGTCGGCCAACCTGTTCGCCGACGCAGTACGCGATGCACTCGATCCGCGCATGCAGGATCGTGGTGCAGCCGCCGCGGGTCCGGCCGGGTCGCTGCCGGCCCTGGAGCGCGCTGCATGAGCGGCCCGCTGCTCAGCATAGCGAACCTGCGCACGCGCATCGATACCGGCAGCGGTGCCGTGCGCGCGGTTGACGGCCTGTCGCTGGAAATCGCCCGCGGCGAAACCTTCGCCCTGCTGGGCGAGTCGGGATGCGGAAAATCCGTGACGGCGCTGTCGGTGATGCGACTGCTGCCGGAAAACGGACGGATCGCCGGCGGCAGCGTCAGGCTAGACGGCGAGGAACTGCTGGCATTGCCCGAGATCGAGATGCGCAACGTGCGCGGACGGCGCATGGCGATGATATTCCAGGAACCCATGCTGTCGCTCAACCCGGTGATGACTGTCGGCGACCAGATCGCCGAAACGCTCAACCGCCACACCGGCATTGGTGGCACAGCGCTGGAAAAGCGCGTGCTGGAACTGCTCGATGCGGTGCGCATTCCCGATGCGGCGCGGCGGCGCGACGAGTATCCGTTTCAGCTCTCGGGCGGCATGAAGCAGCGGGTGATGATCGCGATGGCGCTGGCCTGCGATCCCGAACTGCTGATCGCCGACGAGCCGACCACCGCGCTCGACGTGACCATACAGGCGCAGGTGCTGGACCTGCTGCGCGATCTGCAGCAAAGCCGCGGCATGTCCATCCTGCTGATTACCCATGATCTCGCGGTGGTGGCCGAGATGGCACACCGCGTGGCGGTGATGTATGCCGGCGAAATCGTCGAGACTGCACCGCGCGAGGTTTTTTTCGGACGGCCGGCACATCCCTACTCGCGCAAGCTGTTCGATTCGCTGCCGGCGCGGCACAAGCGCGGCAGCGCGCTGGCGGTGATCCGCGGCAGTGTCCCGCCGCTGGTGCGCGAATTCACCGGCTGCCGTTTCGCCGAGCGCTGCGACCGCGCCTGGGAACTGTGCCGCGACGCGGCGCCCGCGTGGCACGGTCTGGGCGGCGGGCAGGGCGTGCGATGCCACCTGTTCGCCGCTGGCGAACAGGCGGGAGGGGAGAAAGGGGAGAAAGGGGAGAAGAATAACCATGTGCCCGCCAAGGCAGAAGAAGCGCCCGCTTCTCGCCTCTCGCCTCTGGCCTCTCTGCTTGAGGTAACAGACCTCAAGGTGCATTTCCCGGTCCACAAGGGCGTATTCAAGCGCGTTGTCGGCCACGTCAGGGCGGTCGATGGCGTGTCGCTCGCCATCGAGGCCGGCAGGACGCTGGGCCTGGTCGGCGAGTCGGGCTGCGGCAAGACCACCGTGGGCAAAGGCATACTGCGCCTGGTCGATCCCACGCACGGCACGGTGATGTTTGCGGGCGAGGATTTCACCCGCATGGGCCGCGCCGAACTGCGCACGCGCCGGCAGCATGCGCAGATCATTTTCCAGGACCCTTACGCCTCGCTCAATCCGCGCATGCGGGTGGTGGAAACGATGGAAGAAGGCATGGTCGCGCTCGGCATCGGCGCCGGTCGCGCGCAGCGCCAGTCGCGCATCGATGAACTGCTGACCGAAGTCGGGCTGTCAGCAGACGTCAAGTACCGCTATCCCCACGAGTTCTCCGGCGGGCAGCGCCAGCGCATCGCGATCGCGCGCGCACTCGCGGTCGAGCCGCAGCTCATCATCTGCGACGAGCCGACCAGTGCCCTCGATGTTTCGGTGCAGGCGCAGATTCTCAACCTGCTGAAGGAGCTGCAGCAGAAAAAAGGGCTGGCGTATCTGTTCATCAGCCACAACATTTCGGTGATCGAATTTCTGGCGCATGAAGTCGCCGTGATGTATCTGGGGCGCATCGTGGAGCGCGGCACGGTGGAGGATGTGCTGGAGCATCCGCGGCATCCCTACACTCGCGCCCTGTTGTCGGCGGTGCCGGCAATCGACCCGGCAGGCCGGCGCGAAATGATCCGGCTGCAGGGCGATCTGCCGTCGCCGGTCAACCCGCCGCAGGGCTGCCATTTCCATCCGCGCTGCGCCCAGGCGCTGCCGCAGTGCCTGCGCCAGTATCCCGGACAAACAGTTTTCAGCGCCACGCACTCGGCGCATTGCCACCTACATGCGCCGAAATAGCCGGTGCGGCGCGGACAGCGCTCCGCGCGCTAGCGGCGGTCGGCCAGTTTAATTTTCGTGTCGGAGGCCGGTTTGGCCTGGATGGTGGTTTTGACGCGCTTGGCCGGTGCGGTTTTGGCGGGCCTGGTTTTGGCCGCTGCGGCTTTTCTGGTGGCGGCGGGTTTTTTCTGTGCGGTCTTGTGCGCTGCCTGCTGCATCGCGCCGCGCCTGGAAGGCGGTACGTAGCGCGCTTTCTGGGTTCTGGCGATGGCCGGTGCCGGCAGATCGGGCAGGTTGGGCACCGCGCCCGCCTTGACCGGCACCAGCAGGGCCTGGCCGGTGGTGATTTTCTTGCGCCCGGTGATGCCGTTGATCGACTTCAGCTCGGATACGCTGATGCCGTGCTTGGACGCGATGGTCTCCGGCCGTTCGCCCGGCTTCACGGTATGCGCCTGCCACGACACCAGCGGTTTGTCATGGTTGTCGAGATTGGCGCGGAACACGGCGGCCTTGTGCAGGGGCAGCACGATGGTTTCCGAACCGTCGGACTTGATGACCGGCCGGTTGTGGGCAGGATTGAGATACTGGAATTCCTCGAGCGGCATTTCAGCGAGCTTGGCGGCCAGCTTGACGTCGATGTGGCGCCTGACGGTGACGACGGTGAAATAGGGTTCGTTGGGAATGTTGGCGAGCTGCAGCCCGAAGCGCGCGGGATCCGAGATGATGTTCTTTACCGCGATCAGCTTGGGCAGGTAGTTGCGGGTTTCCGCCGGCATGGTCAGGCTTTCATAGTCGCCGGGCAGGCCCTTGGCCTGGTTGCGCGCAACCGCGCGGCCGACGGCGCCTTCTCCCCAGTTGTACGAGGCCAGCGCGAGTTCCCAGTCGCCGAACATGCCGTGGAGCTTTTCCAGGTAATCGAGGGCGGCGTTGGTGGCGGCGATGATGTCGCGGCGGCCGTCATACCACCAGTTCTGCTGCAGGCCGTAGTGCTTGCCGGTGGAAGGGATGAACTGCCAGATGCCGGAGGCGTGGGAGCGCGAGTAGGCCTGGGGATTGTAGGCGGACTCTATCATCGGCAGCAGCGCGATTTCGGTGGGCAGGTTACGCCGCTCGACTTCTTCGACGATGTGGAAAAGATAGCGGCTGCTGCGATCGATCATGCGCGCCACATAGTCCGGCCGGCTCGAATACCACTGCTCCCAATCGCGCACCAGGGGGTTGTTCATGTCCTTCATGCGGAAGCCCTTGCGCACGCGCTCCCACATGTTGGAGGGCGGCAGATCCCGCGGCGTGGCGACGGCGATTTCGGGCTTAGCCGGCACTGCCGGCACGGCGACCGCTGGTGCCGGCGGCGCTGGTGCGACCACCACCGGGCCGGGTTCGGATGCGGCAGGCTCGCTGCCGGACAGCACTTCGTTTCCGGCGGTAGGCAATTGTGCGCAAGCTGCCATGAGCAGGGCTATCGCGGAAAGTGCTGCGGTCCTGATTGGCATCGTGGTCCCTGGCTGATCGCGCGTTGTTGATCTGGACTGCGCATGGTAACTGCGGGCGCAGCCGTTCGTCAAGCCGAATTTGGCTTAAAAATCATGAGAATCTGATGCGAAACTGCAGTGGTTTCAGAAGTTGTTCTTCCATTCGCGTATCGCCGCCAGCACGCTTACCGGGTCCTGCAGCGGCTTGCCGGCGTAGTGGCTGGCGCTGGCGACCACGGCGGGTTCGGTGCAGCGCACGAAGGGATTGGTGGCCTTCTCCTGTCCGATGTCGGAGGGCAGGGTCGGCAGATCCTGGTCACGCAGCTTCTGCGCGCGGGATTCGAGCGCGTTCAGCGCCGCGTTGCCGGGATCGGCGACCTTGGCGAAGCGGATGTTGGACAGCGTGTATTCGTGGCCGCAATAGACCCTGGTGGCATCGGGCACGCGCATCAGCCTGGCGAGCGACTCGTGCATCTGCCGCGGCGTGCCCTCGAACAGCCTGCCGCAGCCTGCGGCGAACAGCGTGTCGCCGCAAAACAGCATGCCGGCGCCGTAGAACGCAATGTGCGTGCGGGTGTGGCCGGGAATTTCCATGACCTCGAACTCCAGGCCGAAATGCGGCAGCGTGATGCGCTCGCCGTCGGCGAGGCGCTGGCTGACTTCGGGGATGCGCTCGTCGTGCGGGCCGTATACCGGTACCTTGAAATGCGCGAGCAGTTCCGCATTACCGCCGACATGATCGGCGTGGTGATGGGTGTTGAGGATGGCGACCAGTTCGAGTTTTTCGTGGCGCAGGTAATCCAGCACCGGCTTCGCGTCGCCGGGATCGACCACGGCAGCGCGGGTGGCGTCGCGTATGGTCCAGATGTAATTGTCGCTGAAGGCGCGCAGCGCCGCGACATGGTATTTGCTCATGTATATGCCTTTCCCGCAGAAACGTGTTTTCGAGCCCGATTTTTGATTTAAACTCGCGGCATGTCAACGGCAGAGATCACACATGACGCCGAGGCGTGGCTGGCCACGCCGCTCGGCGCGTATCTGCTGGAGCGCGAGCAGGAATATTTCGACCGCGTTGTCGCCGATATTTTCGGCTACAACGCGTTTCAGCTCGGATTGACCGGACACGATCTGCTGCGGGCGAGCCGCATTCCGCTGCGTTGCGGCGTCGATACCGCGGGGCCGGCCCAAGTGCGCGCCGATTTCCGCGACCTGCCGATAGCCGGCAACAGCGCCGATCTGGTGCTGCTGCCGCATGTGCTGGAATTCAGCGCGGACCCGCACCAGATCCTGCGCGAAGTCGAGCGCGTGCTGATGCCGGAGGGCCAGGTGGTGATTTCGTGTTTCAATCCGTGGAGCTTGTGGGGTTTGCGGCGCATGTTCAGTTCCGGCACCCAGTATCCCTGGCGCGGACGCTTCATTAACCTGCCGCGCCTGAAAGACTGGCTGTCGCTGCTCAGTTTCGAGATCGCGGCGGGGCAGATGCGCTGTTACGCGCCGCCGTGCGCGCAGCAGAAGTGGCTGGCGCGCTTCGGCTTCATGGAACCGGCGGGCGACCGCTGGTGGCCGATGGCGGGCGGCGTGTACTTCCTGCAGGCCGTCAAGCGGGTGCGCGGCATGCGCCTCATCACGCCCAAGTGGAGCGACCGGCTGGCGCCCAACAAGAACCTGGCCGTGGTGCCGAAGAAGGTGCGCCAACCCCAGGACGGGGTGGCGGCGCGCGCCCCGGTGGGTGAGCAATGAGCGCCGCGCGCCGATCTGCGGCCGCGCCGGAGGCGGGCGATGTCGTGGATATCTATACCGATGGCGCCTGCAAGGGCAATCCCGGCGTCGGCGGCTGGGGTGCGATCCTGGAATCCGGCGGCAAGGTGCGCGAACTGCACGGCGGCGAGCAGCTCACCACCAACAACCGCATGGAGCTGACTGCGGTGATTCGCGCGCTCGAGGCGCTCAAGCGGTCGTGCCGCGCGCGCGTGCACACCGATTCGCAGTACGTACAGCAGGGCATCAGCACGTGGATACACAACTGGAAAAAACGCGGCTGGCGTACCGCCGACAACAAGCCGGTCAAGAACGAAGACCTGTGGCGGCGCCTCGACGAATTGGCGCAGCAGCATGAGGTGGAATGGTTGTGGGTGCGCGGCCACTCCGGCCATGACGGCAACGAGCGCGCCGATGCGCTGGCGAACCGCGGCGTGGAATCGATAAAGGCTTAGCGGCAGAGGCACGGGGTTCACGGAAATTTTGCGGCCTGAGAATTCCGGCTGTTTTTCTGTGTCCTCGGTGCCCTCTGTGGCAAAATGATTTCTGATGAGACAGATCATTCTCGACACCGAAACCACCGGGCTCGATCCCGCACTCGGTCACCGCATCCTTGAAATCGCCGGGGTCGAACTCGTCAACCGGCAGCTCACCGGCAACCATTTCCACCGTTACATCAACCCGGAGCGCGAAAGCGAGGAGGGCGCGCTGCAGGTGCACGGGCTGACCAGCGAGTTCCTGAGCGACAAGCCCAAGTTCAGGGAAATTGCCGCGGAATTCCTGGCCTACATCAGCGGCGCCGAACTCGTCATACACAACGCGCCCTTCGACATCGCCTTCCTCAATCACGAGCTGAGCCTGCTCGACCTGAAGCCCGTCACCGAATACTGCCCGGGCGTGCTCGATACCCTGCGCATGGCGCGCGAACTGCATCCGGGCAAGCGCAACAACCTCGATGCGCTGTGCGAGCGCTACCAGATCGACAATTCTTCGCGCACCCTGCACGGCGCGCTGCTCGATGCGCAGCTGCTGGCGGAAGTCTATTTGTCGATGACGCGCGGCCAGGAAAGCCTGATCATGGAAGTCGAACGTGCGCCTGTGGTGTCCGCGGCCGAGGCGATATCGCGCGCGCAGCTGCGGCTGGTGGTGATGCAGGCAAGCGCGGAGGAAACCGCGGCGCACGAACAGCAGCTTGCCGACATCAACAAGGCGAGCAATGGAAAATGCGTGTGGAAGCTGCTGGAGGCGTGAGCGGCAGGACGCCCATAATTTTTTTATAACTTATTGATTTTATTGATAAAAATATAGAATCTCAAGGCGTGGTGACAACCGCTTCCGTCGCCATCAGTCCCAGCAGCTGGTTGAACGACTGCTCGAACAGCGCCACGCCCTCGGTCTGCAGTTCTTCCCCCACCCTGCGCATGTCGATGCCGGCGCGCGCCAGCGCATCGAATTGCTGCCGGGCTTCGGCGAGGCCGGTCTGCAGCGTCGGCTGCGCGCGTCCATGGTCGCGGAATGCGGTGAGTGTCGCATCGGGCAGGGTGTTGATGGTTTCCGGTCCGATCAGCGATTCGACATAAATCACGTCGCTGTACGCGGGGTTCTTGGTGCCGGTGCTGGCCCACAGCAGGTACTGCGGGCGGGCGCCGCGAGAGGCGCGCGGCGCGAATTCCGCGCCCTTGAAAATTTTTCCGTATTCCTGATACGCGAGCCTGGCCAGTGCCACCGCCGACTTGCCGCGCAGCGCGAGCGCGTCGCCGCCCAGCGCATCCAGTTTTTTGTCGACCAGGGTGTCGACGCGGCTCAGGAACAGGCTGGACACCGATTTGATGCGCCGCGCATCGCCGCCGCCGGCGATCCACCTGTCGAGACCGCGCAGATAGGCCTGCGCGACCTCGCGCACATGCTGCAGCGAGAACATCAGCGTGACATTGACAGAGCAGCCTGCGCCGATGAGCGTCTCTATCGCGGTCACGCCGGCAGGCGTGGCCGGCACCTTGATCAGCAGGTTGTCGCGATTCACCGCTGCCCTGAGGCGCTTGCCGGCCGCGATGGTGCCGGCGGCATCGTGTGCCAGGGCAGGCGAGACCTCGAGGCTGACATAGCCGTCTTCGCCCTTGCTGTGCTCGTGCAGCGGCCGCAGCAGATCGCAGGCGGCCTGGATGTCGGCGACCGCCAGCTGTTCGTAGCGTTGTTCCGCGGTGAGCCTGGCATCGCGCCTGAGCGCTGCCAGTTCGTCGCGATAGTAAGGACTGTCGCTGATCGCCTTGAAAAAGATGGTGGGGTTGGAGGTGACGCCGGCAACGCCATCGTCGGCAATGAGTTTGTGCAGGGTGCCTTCGCGCAGCAGCGTGCGCGACAGGTTGTCGAGCCAGATGCGCTGGCCCAGGGCATGCAGTTCGAGCAGGGGATTCATGGCTGGGGTCGAAAAATCGTCAATGATAATGCGTAGTTTACCTGCTCTGCGCCCGCAACTGCGCCGACACCGCGTCGATGAGCTTGCGCGAAATGCTGATGCTGGGCGGCAGCTTGGGCAGGGCCGCGGCGTCGAACCATTGCGCCTCCTCGATTTCCACGCCGTCGGGCCGCAGCTCGCCGCCAGCGTACTCGGCGGTGAAAGCAATCATCAGCGAATGCGGGAAGGGCCAGGGCTGGCTGCCGAAGTAGCGGATGTTGGCGACTTCGACGCCGACTTCCTCGCGGGTTTCGCGCGCCACCGTGTCTTCCAGCATTTCGCCGGGCTCGACGAATCCGGCCAGCGCCGAATAGCGTCCCGGCACCCACTCGGCCTTTCTGGCGAGCAGCAGTTCGCGACCGCGCGTGATCAGGATCATGATCGCGGGCGAGATCGGCGGGTAGCTGGTGTAACCGCAGTTGGGGCAGGCGCGGGCGCGCTCGTCGCTGCGCGGCCGGGTCGGCGTGCCGCAGCGGCTGCAGTACTGGTGATTGCGATCCCAGTCGAGGATCTGAAAGGCGCGGCCGGAGAGCGCGGCGAGCGATTCGTCGAAGTGGCGAAACAGGTCGCGCAGTCCGAGCACCGCCCAGCCCTCGGGCAGGGCGGCCGATTCCTGCAGTTCGACCGTGTAGCAGTGCCTGCCTTCGTAGGTGCCGAGATACTGGCGGCGTGCAGTGTCCAGGCCGTGTTCGGCAAGATCACGGCAGCATGGCAGATCGGGCTTGTCGGCAACGCGCACCAGCATGTGGGCGCGCCGGAAGGCGAACCACAGCGCGGGTTCGCTTTGCTGTTCCGGCGGCTGGATCAGGGGGATGTATTTGTCGGTCATGTTGGCGTGGCAGTGAATGCAGCGCTTAAGCTACCACAAAGCGCCGCGGCGGGCCGCTGCCGCGGGGGCGACGCTCAGTCTGCAGGCAGGCCGTGGCGCAGCAGGTCGCGCGCGATGAACCAGCGGTGCACCTCGCTGGGACCCTCGAAAATGCGCAGCACGCGGCAGGCGCGCGCGATGTATTCCAGCGGCAGGTCCTTGGACACGCCCATGCCGCCGAACAGCTGTATGGCGCGGTCGACCACCCGTCCTATCATCTCGCTGCCCTGCAGCTTGACCATCGCGGCCTCGCGCCGCCAGTTTTTCTCGCCCTGGTCCATTTTCCACGCCAGCCGCCAGGTGATCCAGCGCACCATTTCCATTTCCTGCCAGCTGTCGGCGAGCCACCACTGCACCTGCTGGCGCTCGGCGAGCAGGGCGCCGAAGGTCTTGCGCTGGTTGGCCTGTCCTATCATCAGGTCCATGCAGCGCCGCGCATAGCCCAGCGCGCGGCAGGCGATTTCCATGCGCCGCACACCCAGCCGGTTCTGCATTGGTGCGAAGCCGTGGCCGACTTCGCCCAGCACCTGGTCGTCGGACAATTCGACGTTGTCGAAAAACACCGCATACGGCGCGTGCTCGCCCATGGTGCTGAACACCGAGGGGATGGACATGCCCCTGGTGTCCTTGTCGACGAGGAAGGCGGTCATGCCGCCGCGCGTGCCCTTCCCGGGATCAGTCACCGCCATCACGATGATGAAATCGGCGTGGCGCGCGTGGCTGATCCAGATTTTCTGGCCGTTGAGCACCCACTTGCCGTTCTTGTATTCGGCACGGGTTTTCATGCCGGCGGGATCCGATCCCGCGCCGGGCTCGGAGATGGCGATGGCGCTTTTCTTGTCGCCGCTTGCGTACGGCAGCAGGTACTTCTGAATCTGGTCACCCTTGCAGGTTTCGCGCAGCATCCACAGGTTGGGGCTGTCGGGCGGCAGGATGAAGGGTGTGATGCTGTATTTCATTTCCTCGATCACCACCGCCTTGGCCAGCATGCCCAGGTTCTGGCCGCCGTATTCCTCGGGCACGTCTATGCCGTAGAGGCCGATGGCTCTGGCCTTGCGCGCGAGTTCGGCCTCGGCTTCGGGCGGAATCAGCGGCGCGTCGGTCAGGCCGCGTTCCGCCTCGCGGCGGATCACCGTGGCTTCGAGCGGGATTAGTTCCTCCCTGACGAAGCGCGCGACGGTTTCGCGCAGCATGCGCAGCTCTTCGGGCAGGGTAAAGTCCATTCTTGACTCCTGATGAAAACTTGTTTGTCTTTTTTCTGTGCAGTGGGGTTGTGGCGAATCATGCCCGGCAGATCAGCGCTTTCCGCACGCTGCGCACAACTCGCCTGTTCCGGTTGGGTTGGCAGTGCGGCAAATGGCGGAAACGGCGGCAGGCAGCCGCAATCCCAGGCTGTCAAGGTAGCGTCGGACCATGGCAGCGCCGAACGTACTGTAATACTTGCGCCGGCCGGAGCTGCCTGTCCGGGTCAAGCGCTCGAGATTGGACTGCACCGCGGCGTGAATCCTGCACTTGCATACCTCGCCTTCAAACGCCGCGAGAGCGGCCTGCAGCAGCGTCCGATAGCCCCGCTTGGGGGAAAACAGCCGCGAGGGCCTCACCAGTTCGTAACAAGCACATGCCACAAGATTTCCGAGGCTTGCTTCAAGCGGGGAATTCCAGTGGGTCTCGTCGAGGCGTGCCGGCAGGCCGAAGTCCAGCAGTGTCAGGACCCGGGTTGTTTTGTCATACAGCATGTTGTGGAAGCCGAAGTCATGGTAAGGCTCGCCGAACAGGTTGATGTAAATATGGAGTCCGCGATGGATCCTGTCCGCAATCTCCGTAAACACGATGTCCTGATTTCCAGGCTGTCGCAACAAGTTTGAAAGCGCTTCTCCTGGGCATAATTTCATCACAAGACGGGGCGGGGGGCTCTGATCCCATTCGAGTATCCCGGGGCAGGTCAGGCCCTCTGCATTCGAGAGCGCTGCGGAGAGGCGGGTCGCATAAGACACTTCCCTTTCTACCTGCCGGACTGCGGTCTCGTGACTGTAGCGTAGATAGGTTTTGGCGACGGTTTGCCCGGCTTTGTCGATTTCGACAAGCCTGTCACGGCCTTGAATGCTTCTGTGCAAGTTGGCGCCCTGGACACCATTCGACGCGGCTACTCTAGCACGGCCCTACTCCACAGTCATGCCGGTGTCCCTGACCACCTTTATCCATTTCTCCTCTTCGTTTTTGACAAAGACGTAAAATTCATCAGCGCGCAGCGGTGAGGGCTCCGCGTCCTGGGCGTGCAAATGCCTGGTGTTTAAGGCAGGCGTGCTATGCGCATGGGTTTGGTGGGGTAGGGGGGCGCTGCGCCGGCGTGGCCGTTTGCAATCAGGCACGCGGTAGCGGCAAGCAGGCAGAACGGATATCGGGATGGTGGGCGATATGGGGATCGAGCGAGTGGTTGCCACCTTGCGAGTTCAAGGCGCTGTTGTTAGTCACAGCAAAATCATTACCTTTTATGCGACATTCCCGCGCGAATGTGGTTGAATTTGACAGGGGTGGTAAGGGAATGACACAAATGAGCTGCGTTGCGTTTGAATTGTGCCGGGTTATTCCAGCATGGACTTAACATTTCCTGTCATTTGCACTGTTGCCTTTCTGGCCTCAGCGCTGACTTTCTTTTCCGGCTTCGGTCTTGGAACGCTGTTGCTGCCGGCATTCGCGCTCTTCTTCCCGGTCGAGCAGGCCGTCGCGTTGACGGCAATCGTGCATTTCCTGAATGGCCTGTTCAAAGTCGGCCTGGTGGGACGGCAGGCTGACCGTTCTGTCGTGATGCGGTTTGGCCTTCCTGCCATCGTGGCCTCGATTGCCGGTGCCGGGGCGCTGGTGTGGCTGGCCGGGCTCGATCCGCTGCTGGAGTATTCTTTTTTCGGTCACCGTTTGCAGGTGATGCCGGTCAAGCTGGTGGTGGGCATGCTGCTTCTGGCGTTTTCGCTTGCCGAGTTTTTGCCCCGCTTCCGGGACCTTTCCTTCAGCCCCCGCCATATGCCGTTGGGTGGAGTGGTCAGCGGTTTCTTTGGCGGGCTGTCAGGCACCCAGGGTGCATTGCGGTCGGCTTTCCTGGCAAGAGCCAACCTGACGAAGGAAGCTTTTATTGGCACTGGTGTGGTCGTGTCCCTGATGGTGGACGTTTCCCGCCTGGGACTCTACTTTCCTGCAATCCTGTCCGGCGGGCCGGTCATTGACATTGGATTGCTGTCTGCGGCGGTGCTCGCTGCCTTTGCCGGCGCCTGGCTGGGCAATCGCTACCTGAAGAAAATGACCATGCGGGGAATTCAAGTGATTGTGGCAGTGATGCTGTTTCTGGTGTCGGCAGGTTTGATCAGCGGCGTTTTATAGTTCCTGCCCGGATATGCGCCGTCGTTATTTGCGGCGTGCGCTGCGCGCCAAACCGTGCGGCAAAGGGCAGCAAGCAGGGCCTGCTGAAAGCCGATGGCGCGAACAGGGCGCTTCCGCGATTCAGGGAATGACAGGAGTGCCGTAAGTGCCTGAAGGAATTGGTGGGCGGTACTGGGATCGAACCAGTGGCTTCCACCGTGTGAAGGTGGCACTCTACCGCTGAGTTAACCGCCCGTGAGGGATGCTGCGCAGGGCGCGATTTTAGCACCGTTCGCCCTTGCCTTTCAATTCAGAAACTTAGGGTTCAAAAGCGGCCCCGCCCGCGGTAGGATGCGCCATTGCCATTGCGCGTCCCGATTCCCCACCCATGTCAAAAAACATCACCATCATCGGCGCCGGCATCGTCGGCGTCGCCACCGCCTGCTATCTGCGGCGCGACGGCCACGAAGTCACCATCGTCGACATGCGCCCGCCGGGCGAATACTGCTCGTTCGGCAATGCCGGCATCCTCAGTCCGGGTTCGTGCGTGCCGCTCGCCACGCCGGGCATATTGTGGAAGGTACCGGGCTATCTTGCCGATCCGCTGGGGCCGCTCACCATCAGCTGGTCGTACCTGCCCAAGGCCCTGCCGTGGCTGATGCGCTTTGTCGCGGCCTCGAATGCGCAGCGCGTGGAGCGCATCGCCGATGCGCTGCGGCCGCTGCTCAAGCAGACCTTCGATGCCTACGAGCCGCTGGTCAGGCATGCCGGCGTCGGCGACCTCATCCGCCGCACCGGTTACGTGGTGGTGTACGAAAAGCGCGCATCCTATGAAGTCGACGCGCTTGCCTGGAAGCTGCGGCGCGACCGCGGCGTGATCGTCGAGGAACTCGATGCCGCCGGCGTCCGGCATCATCTGCCGCAGCTGCCGGGCACGTACGAAGTCGGCCTGTATCTGCCGGAGCAAGGCTATGTCGCCAATCCGGAACGCCTGACCAAGGCGTTGGCGGCGCAGTTCCAGCGCGATGGCGGCAAAATCCTGCAGCGCAAGGTGCTCGACATCGAACGGGGGCCGGCAGGACCTGCTGCGCTGGTCACCGACGCCGGCAGGCTGCCGGTGGAAACGCTGGTGATCTGCGCCGGCGCGCACTCCAATGAATTCACCTCCAGGCTCGGAGACCGCGTGCCGCTGGAGGCGGAGCGCGGCTATCACGTGACCTTTTCCGATCCGCGCATCGAATTGCCGATGCCGGTATTCGCGCCCGAGCACAAATTTTTCGTGACGCCCATGGAAATGGGGCTGCGCATTGCCGGGCAGACCGAATTCGCCGGTGTCGATGCCGAGCCTGATTATGCGCGCGCCGACGTGCTGATCAGGAAAATGCAGCGCATGTTTCCTGACATCAGTACCGTCGATCACACCAGGTGGATGGGACGCCGGCCGTCCATGCCCGATTCGCTGCCGGTGATCGGTCCGTCATCCACCACGCCGAATGTCTGGTATGCCTTCGGCCATGGCCATGTCGGCCTGTGCAGCGGCGCGCCGACCGGACGCCTGCTTGCCGAGATGATCGCCGGCCAGCCCACCAACATCGCCGCTGCGCCCTACAGCGTTACGCGCTTTGCCTGAGAATATAGCAGGCTGCGCGCATGCGGTACTGCGGATGCTTATATAACTATTTGTTTTTAAAGTATATTTTAAAACGTATTATGCTGCGGTGAACCAATGATGACTGCGACCGCTTGCGGCGCGGCGGCTATTTTTTCTTCGCGACTTTCCTGAGCGGTTTTTTCGCCGCCGATTTTTTTGCGGGTTTTTTCGAAGTTCTGTTCTTTGCGGCAGCGCGCTTTTTCGCCGGTGCTGCGCGCCTGCCGGGTTTTACCGGCGCGCCGCTGCGCGCGGATTCGAGTATCGCCTCCAGTACCGTGACGCCGTGAATTTCGTCGCCGCCGGCAACGGCGAGCGGCTGCTTGCGGGCGACGGCCTGCGCGAAGTGCTCGAGTTCGGCGCGTTCGGTGCTGGTGTCCGGAAACGATACTACCTGCGGACGCCTGCGTTCGCGCAGGTTGTCGCGATCGATCAGGCACACGCGCATCTGCCAGGTCGACAGGTGCTCGACATCGCCGACTTCGACCCAGCCGTTGGCGCCGAACACCTGCATGCGCCAGGTTTCAGCGGTGGCGATGTAGGTGCCGATGTAGCCGCTGGCGCCGTCCTTGAAGCGCAGCAGCGTGGAGGTGGTGTCGTCTATGCCGTAGTCGAGCACGCGACGGAAGCTCTGGGCGTACACGCTGTCGACGTGGCCGGCGAGATACAGCATGGCATCGAGCACGTGCACGCCGCGGCCGGTCATGCCGCCGCCGGGGCCTTCGTCGCGCTGCTGGCGCCAGTGGTCTTTGGGCACCCAGTACACGCTGGGGCCGCAGAAATTGCCTTCGATATGCAGCAGCTTGCCGAGCCGGCCGTCGTCCAGCATCCGGCGGATTTCCTGCAGCGCGGGCTGGAAGCGCCAGTTGTAGCCGACCGCCAGCGTGACCTTGTTTCTGGCGCAGGCGCGCACCGCGTCTTTCGCGGACTCGGTGGTGAGGGTAAACGGTTTTTCGGTGAACACATGCTTGCCGGCTTTGGCTGCGGCGATGATCAGCTCGGCGTGCAGGCTGTGCGGGGTGGCGAGCACGATGGCGTCAACCCCGGGATCGGCAAGCGCCTTGCGGTAATCGTCATACAGCCGGATGCCCTGGCTGTCGGCATAGGCCTGCACTGCGGCAGGCGTGCGCACGGCGCCGGCGACGAAGCGGATCTTGTCGCTCCTGCCCTGCACGCTGTTGACGAGGTTCTGGCCCCAGCGGCCGAGCCCGATGATGGCTGCATTGATCATTCATTTCCCCTGTGTGTGGCGCCGCACGTTTGCGGCGCGGGCGATGCGCGATTGCGTGGAGCAGAAATCATGCATGAGCGCGGCCGGGTCGCGGCGAGGAAACCGTATGCTTTTTCGCCACTATCTGGAACCGCTCATTGTTGCCGCTCAACTTGCTTATTATACTGACGCAGCGCAGGAATCCAGCATTCATCACAAGGAAAATCAGGCATGAGCATTACGCAGGCTGCGGCAGCCCGCTTTGAAGTCGGCGTCGATATCGGCGGCACGTTCACAGACGTGGTGTGCCGCGGCAGCGACGGCGATTTCCGGTTGGTGAAGATTCCCACCACCCGCGCCAACCCCAGCGCCGGCGTGCTGCACGCCGTCCAGCACATGGTCAGCGCATGGGGCATTTCGCCACAGCAGATCGTGCGCTTCGTGCATGGCACCACGGTGGCCACCAACGCGGTGCTCGAGCGCAAGGGCGCGAAGATCGGCCTCATCACGACCCAGGGATTCAAGGACACGCTGGAAATCGGCCGCCAGAACCGCCACGCGGTGTACAGCGTCATTCTCAAGCCTGAAACGCCGGTATTCCTGGTGCCGGGTGCGCTGCGGCGCGAAGTGCCGGAGCGGGTGGCGGCCTCGGGCGAAGTGCTCACGCCGCTCGACGAGGACGCGGTGCGGCGCGAAGCCGGCCTGCTGATGGAGCAGGGCGTGCAGGCGATCGCGGTGTCCTTCCTGTTTTCCTATCTCAATCCGGCGCACGAGCGGCGCGCCGCGGAAATCATACGCGAGGCCTGCCCCGGCCTCATGGTGTCGCTGTCGTGCGAGGTCGATCCGGCATTCCGCGAATACGAGCGCACCTGCATCACGGCCTTCGATGCTTATCTCAAGCCGGTGATCGACCGCTATCTCGAAAACATGGAAGGCGATCTGGAGGCCAACCATGTCGGCTCGGCGCTGCAGATCATGCAGTCGCGCGGCGGCGTGGCGTCTTCGCGCATCGCGCGGCGACGGCCGGTGCGGCTGTTCCTGTCGGGCCCGGCGGCGGGCGTCATCGGCGGCAGCATGGCGGGCGCGGCAGCGGGCTACGAGAACGTGATCACCATAGACATCGGCGGCACCAGCGCCGACATCGCGCTGGTCGCGCGCGGCAAGCCGCTGATCGCCGCCGAAGGCATGCTCGACGGTTACGCGGTGCGCGTGCCCATGGTCGACGTCAACGCCATCGGCGCGGGCGGCGGCAGCATCGCCTGGCTCGATGGCGCGAAATCGCTGCGCGTGGGGCCGGCCTCGGCCGGATCGGAACCCGGCCCGGCGTGCTATGGCCGTGGCGGCGAGCTGCCGACGGTGACCGATGCCTCCATCGTGCTCGGCTACATCGATCCCGATTATTTCGCCGGCGGCTCGCTCAGGCTCAAGCCCGAACTGGCGCGGCGGGCCATCGAACAGAAAATCGCGCTGCCGCTGGGCATGTCGGTGGAGCAGGCGGCGCTCGGCATACACCGCGTGGTCAACGCCAACATGGCCGAGGGCATACGCTTCGTTTCGGTCAAGCGCGGCATCGACCCGCGGCGCTTCGGCCTGGTGCCGCTGGGCGGCGGCGGGCCGGTGCACGCAGTGGCACTGGCGCGCGAGCTGGGCATACGCCGCATCATCGTGCCGCGCCATCCCGGCGTGTTGTCGGCTTCGGGCCTGCTTGCCGCGCCCATCGAGCACGAAGCGGCGACCGCATTCCACGACGCGCTCGACAAGGTCGGCAAAGAACACCTGGCGCGCGAATTCGCCGCGCTCGACCGGCAATGCGCCGAACTCATGCGCAGCGAAGGGGTGGCCGCCGCGGCGGTCGAGATCCAGTACTACGCCGACGTGTGCTACATCGGCCAGTCCTATCACCTGGAAATCCCGCTCACCCTGGACGGCGACACGGTCGCACGGGTGAAGCGTGATTTCTACGCTGCGCACGACAGGATATACGGCCACAGCGCCGAGGGCCCGGTGCAGTTTGTCAACCTGCGCGCGGTGCACCAGGCGCCGGCGGCGGCAAGCGCGCTGAACGGTGGCTATGTCGCGGCAGCGGGCGAGGCACGCAAGGCGGCGCGCCGCATTCTTACCGAGAAATCCGCCGGCTTTGTCGAAGCCCAGGTCTACGAGCGCAGCCGCATCAAGCCCGGGACGACCTTCTACGGTCCGGCCATCGTCGAGCAGGCCGACACCACCACCGTGGTCGAACCGGGCTGGCGCGCCGAAGTCGATGCGGGAGGCAACCTGATCATTACCAACGGAGAGACGCCGTGAACCGCGTGGACCGTGCAGAAGTCGTCGACCCCATCACCACCGAGGTGATACGCAACAAGCTCGAGGGCATCGCCAACGAGATGGAGCTGACGCTGCTCAAGAGTTCGTTCTCGCCCATCGTCAAGGAGGGCCTGGACACTTCGGCCAGCCTGTTCACGGTGAATGCCGAGACGCTGGCCCAGGCCTGCGCCATTCCGGTGCACCTGGCGACGCTGATTCCCACCATACAGGCCATGCTCAGGAAATACCCGCTGGAAACGATGCGGGAAGGCGATGCCTACATCCTCAATGACCCGTACTGCGGCGGCACGCATCTGCCCGACATTGCCATCATGACCCCGGTGTTTCACCGCGGGCGGGTGATCGCGATGTCGGCGACCATGACCCATCACGGCGACGTCGGCGGCTATTCGCCCGGTTCGCTGCCGACCAATTCCACCGAGATCTACCAGGAAGGCCTGCGCATTCCGCCGCTCAAGTTCCGCGAGGCCGGCGAGTACAACGACACCCTGGTCACGCTGTTGCGCCAGAACACGCGGCTGCCCGACACCCTGATGGGCGACCTCAACGCCCAGCTCGCAGCCTGCAATGTCGGCGCGCGCCGCCTGCAGGAACTCGCCGACATTTACGGTGCCGATCTGCTGATGGCGATTTTCGAGGAACTGCTGGACCGTTCGGAAATCATGACGCGCGAGGCGCTGCGCAAGATTCCCGAAGGCACCTACCGCTATGTCGACACCATGGACAACGACGGCATCGACCTCGACCGGCCGATACGCGTCGAAGTCGCGGTGACGGTGAAGGACGGCACCATCAGCTTTGATCTCGGCGGCACCAGTGCGCAGGTGAAGGGACCGATGAACTGCGTGCCCTCGGGTTCGCAGGCCGCGGCCTACTTCGCGGTGCGGGTGCTGACCGATCCCACCATTCCCACCAACGGCGGCTGTTTCCGGCCGGTCAGGCTCAACCTGCCGCCGGGCTCGCTCGCCAATCCGATCGAGCCGGCGCCGGTGAACGCGCGCACTTCGACCATCAAGCGCATCGCCACCTCGATGGTGAGCGCGCTGGCGCAAGTGCTGCCCGACCGCGTGGGCGCGCCGGCGGCAGGCACGCTGCTGGTGGTGGCCTTCGGCGGCAGGCAGGCCGACGGCAAGCGCTTCATCGTCGGCGAGTTGATCGCCGGCGGCAGCGGCGCCGCTGCCGGCAGCGATGGCGTGGGCGTGGTCGACACCGACGCCAGCAACTGCATGAACCTGCCGGCCGAGGCGATGGAAATGGAGGCGCCGATACGCCTGCACCGCGTTGCGCTGCGGCGGGACTCGGGCGGCGCCGGCGAATTTCGCGGCGGCCTGGGCGTGGTGCGCGAGTACGAGATTCTTGCCGACGGCGTGTCGTTCACGCACCGTGGCGAACGCCATTTCAGCGCCGCGCCGGGGCTCGAGGGCGGACTGCCCGGCGCCAGCGCGCGCTCGGTGATACGGCGCGCCGACGGCAGCGAGGAAATCATTCCTTCCAAGGCGCTGACGGTGCTCAACAAGGGCGACCGCGTCATCGTCGAAACGCCGGGCGGCGGCGGTTATGGCGATCCACGGCGCCGCGCGCGGATTGCAGAGGATGTCGCCGACGGCAAGGTCAGTGCCGAGGCCGCGCGCGCGGTTTACGGCGCGGGCATCTGAAGCTTGCGCCAGCACAGGCAAACCGTCGCGCAATAAACCGCCCTTAATGCAGCCCGTATCGCATCCGCCGTCGGTTTGGGCGGCCACCGCCCGGCCTGCGCCCGCGCTTGCCGCACTGCGCGGCAGCCTGCAGACCGAGGTTGCCATCGTCGGCGGTGGTTTTACCGGCCTGGCGGCGGCACATCACCTGACCCGTGCCGGCGTCGATTGCGTGGTGCTGGAAGCGCATGACGTGGGCTGGGGCGCGAGCGGACGCAACGGCGGCATGGCGGTGCTGCGCTACAAAACGCCGTGGGCGGCGCTGGCGCGGCACCATGGCGAAGAGGCGGCGCGCCGCCTGCATCGTCTGCTGCTCGAAGCCGTCGACACGCTGGAAGCCACGGTGCAGGAACTGGACATCGAATGCGGTTTTGCGCGGCACGGGCACATCACCGCCGCCAATGGCCGGTCGGCGCTGGCCATGCTCGAAGCCGACGTGCAGTGGCTGGCATCCATCAATGACCGCACGCCGCGCCTGCTGAGCGCGGCGCAAACTGCGGAATGGTCGGGTGCCGGATGTTATCTGGGCGGCTATTTCGATGCGCGCGCCGCGGGCATACATCCGCTCGATTACACACGCGGTCTGGCGGCCGGCCTGGTGCACAAAGGCGTGCCGGTTTTTAACGCGACGGCGGCAACGGCCATGCACGAAGACGGCGCCAGCATCACGCTGCAAACCACAGGCGGCAGCGTGCGCGCGCGGCAGCTGATCATCGCCACCAACGCCTACACCGAGCTGTTCGGATTGGGCGAGGTGCTGGCGCGCCGCGTGGTGCCGGTGTCGACTTCGGTGGTGACCACCGCGCCGCTGCCGCAGGCGATGTGGGCGCATATCCTGCCGCAGGGGCATCTGGTGTCGGACACGCGGCACCTGCTCAATTATTTCCGCCGGGCGCCGGGCGACAGGCTGCTGTTCGGTGGCCGCGGCTCGCTTACCGGCAGGGAATCGCTGCAGGTGTATGCGGGACTGGAGCGCAAGCTGGTGCAAACCTTTCCCGCGCTTGCCGGTGTCGGGATCGAGCACCGCTGGTCGGGCAAGGTGGCGGTGACGCTGGACGATTTTCCGCACATCGGCAGGCTGAGCCCGCGCGTGGCTTTTGCCATGGGCTATGGTGGGCGCGGTGTTGCGCTCACCAACCTGCTGGGAAAGATGCTCGCCGATCTGGTGAGGGGGGAATCCATTGATGCCGGCCCGATGAGCGCCAATCCGTTTGCGCCCATTCCCTTTCATGGCCTGCGCATACCGGCCATGAAAGCGGTGGCGGGCTATTACCGCGTGCTTGACGCGCTGAAGCTGTAGGCGGCAGCTTTATTGCACCTTGATGTTGGCGTCCTTGATGACCTTGGCCCACAGTTTCTTTTCGGCCTGAACCACGGCATGGAGCTGTTCCGGCGTGCTGCCGGCGGGGTCCACGCCGTCGCGGGACAGGCGCTCTTTCACATCGGGCAGGGCCAGCACGCGCATCAGTTCCCTGTTGAGACGGGCAACGACGGGCCTGGGCGTTTTGGACGGCACGAACACCCCGTACCATGAATTCACCTCATAGCCTGGCAGTCCCTGTTCGGCGATGGTCGGTATGTCGGGCGCACCTGCCGAACGCTTGAGTCCGCTCACGCCCAGCGCCTTGAGGCGTCCCGCCTTGACGTGGGGGATGGCCGGCAGCAGCGGGCCAAAGCCGAGCTTGACCTGCCCGCCGATCAGCGCCGGCAGCGCTGCGCCGCTGCCCTTGTAGGGAATGTGGGTGAGCTTGATGTTGGCCATGGAGGACAGCAATTCTGCGGCGAGGTGGTTGGCCGTGCCCACGCCCGATGAGGCGTAGTTGATGTCGTTCGGTTTCGCCCTGGCGGCGGCAATCAGTTCCTTGATGGAATTGGCAGGCAGCGAGGGATGGGCCGCGAGTATGCTCATTGAATCGCCGAGCTTGGAGACCGCCGCGAAATCCTTGTCGGGATCGAAGCCCACTTTCTGGCCGATGACGGGCGCGATCACCAGCGGGCCGCCGGTGCCGAGCAGGATGGTGTGTCCGTCCGGCTGGGCGTCCGCCACGATCTCGGCGCTCAGGTTGCCGCCGGCACCGGCGCGGTTGTCGATCACCACCTGCTGGCCCAGGCCTTCGGTGAGCTTGGCGCCGACCACGCGAGCGATGGTGTCGCTGGGCCCGCCCGGCAGAAAACCGACCACGAAGCGTATCGGCCGCGAGGGGTAGGCATCCGCGCTCGATGCCATGTTTGAAAACGCCGTGGCCCCCAGCATGGACAGCGTCAGCAGGGCGTGCAGAGTCATACGCATCGTGTGTTCTCCGGTTGGATTACGGTTGAGTGCTACTCGAGGACGATGCCTGCGTCCTTGACCAGCTTGGCCCAGCGCGCGGCGTCTTCGCGTATGAGTTGCGCAAACTCAGCCACCGTCGTGTATTCGGTCTCTATGCCCTGGGTCGCCAGGCGTTCGCGCACCGCCGGTGTTTCAAGCGCTTTTTTCATTTCCAGGTTGAGCCTGTTGACGACGGGTTTGGGCGTGGCCGCGGGCACCATCAGTCCGTACCATACCGGCACGTCATAGCCGGGCAGGGTTTCGGCGATGCTGGGAATGTTGGGAGCTGCTTCCGCGCGCTTCTTGCTGGTTACACCCAGCGCCTTGAGCTTGCCGCTTTTCATTTGCGGCAGCGCGGCGAGCACCGGCAGAAAGCCGATCTGCACCTCGCCCTGTATGGTGGCGAGTATGTTGGCCGCCGCGCCTTTGTATGCAACCGCCGTGACCTTGACGCCGCTCATCACGGAAAACAGTTCGCCGGCGAGGTGGTTGGTGGAGCCCTGGCCCGAGTGTCCGAAGCGCAGCGTGCCCGGCGGCTGGGATTTGCCGTAGGCGATCAATTCCTTGACCGAGTTGGCAGGGGTCGCGGCATTCACCACCATCATGGTGGCGCCCATGCCCACCACCGATATGGGCGCGAAAGCCTTGAGCGGGTCTATCGGCAGCTTGCGCTTGAAGTTGGGACTGATGGTGATAACCGGCTGGCCCATGAATATGGTGTAGCCGTCCGGCGTGGCGTTGGCCGCGATTTCCATTGCCAGCGTGCCGCCGGCGCCGGGGCGGCCGTCGATGATGATGCGCTGGCCCATTTGCTCGCCGAGCTTTTCGGCCATGGTGCGCGCGATGGTGTCGCTCACGCCGCCCGGCAGATAGCCGGTGATGATGCGCATGGGCCGGTTCGGGTAGTTGCTGCCCTGTTGCGCGTACGCGCTGGTTGCGGAGACCGCCAGCAATCCGGCAATCAGAAAAACTTTACGCATGGTCATCGTCGCTTCTCCCCGTCAATTATTGATTTGCTTTATACCGCAAGCCCGCCGCGTCGCGGAATATTTGCGGCGCCGTAGTCCGGGCCGGCAATGCCAGCTCGTAGGATTTGTGTAAGATTCTGTTTTTAAACATATTTTTAATAATTCAGCCTACGCCCGCGCCCGACTCTTTCACCACCTTGCGCCATTTCGGAATTTCGCTGCGGATCAGGTTGGCAAATTCCTCGGGAGAACTGGTGACCAGATCGACGCCCTGCTTGATGAAGCGCGACTGCATGTCCGGCGCTTCGACCGCAAGCTTGATTTCGCGATTGAGCTTCACCACCACGGCGCGCGGCGTTCCCGCGGGCGCGAGAATGCCATACCACGGCGTGATGTCATAGCCGGGCAGGGGAGCTGATTCCGCGACCGTCGGCAGGTCCGGCGCCTGCGGCGAGCGCCTGGCGCTGGAAATGGCGATTGCACGCAGCTTGCCCGCGCGCGCATGCGGCATGCCGGTGAGCAGGTTGCTGAACATCATTTGCGATTCGCCAGCGACCAGGGCGTTGAGCGCGGCCGCATTGCCCTTGTAGGGCACGTGCACGATGTTGATCGCGGCCATCGACTTGAGCATTTCGGCCGCCATGTGCGTGGGCCCGCCGCTGCTGGCCGTTGCAAAATTGATGGATGCCGGTTTCGCCCTGGCCAGTGCGATCAGTTCGCGCGTCGTCTGGGCCGGCAGCGAGTGATGCACGAACAGGCCCAGGGGCAGGGTGGCAATCAGCGTGACCGGGGCGAAATCCTTTACCGGGTCGTAGCCGAGCTTGGCGTACAGGCTGGCGTTTACGGCATGCGTGCCGATGTGTCCCGTGATCAGCGTGTGGCCGTCCGGCGTGGCGCGCGCCGTCAGTTCCGCGCCTATGCCGCCGCCGGCGCCGCTGCGATTGTCGACCACCACCTGCTGGCCCCATGCCGCGGTCAGCTTGTCGCCGATGGCGCGCGACATGATGTCCATGGGGCCGCCGGCCGCGAACGGCACGATCAGGCGTATCGGTTTACTGGGGTAGTCCTGGGCATCTGCCGCAAGCGGCGCGGCAGCCCACGCCACTGCGCACAGTATTGCCATGCAGCTTCCGGATGAGTACTTCATGTGCGCTCCTGGCCTGGTCATGCGATTTGCCCATTTGCAAGTTCCGTGCCGTGCTATGTGCCGTTCTGGCTGACTGCTCCGGACCATGGGGACATCACGTCCGCAATGCCGAAATGCTCGCCCGATTTTGGGTCATTTAGCACTGCGCTGGGGCAGGCGAAATTGGTCGGATAAACCACCAGCTCGGTCAGGCTGACCGGATATTTCTCCGCCAGCGCCCGCTGCGTTTGCGGTGGCAGGCGCGGATCGAGGCCGACGCTGTCACCGCCGCTGGCATCAATGCGCGGCTGATGGAACGCATCGTCGAGCGACATGCCGTGATCGATCAGGAAGGAACTGATCTGGTACACCGCCGGGAAAATCTTGCGGCCGCCCGAGGCGCCGATCGCGAACCAGGGCTTGCCCTCGCGGCGCGCGATGAGCGGGCACATATTGGTGAGCGCGCGCTTGGCGGGGGCGAGCGCGTTGGGCGAGCCCGGCCGCGGGTCGAACCACATGATGCCGTTGTTCATGAGGATGCCGGTGGAGGGCAGCACCACCTTGGAGCCGAACACCGAGAGCAGCGTCTGCGTCAGCGCCACCATGTTGCCATCACGGTCGATAACGTTGAGATGGGTGGTGGTGGACGGATCGCGGTGATCGCTGGTGTCGCCCATGGTTTGCAGGCGCTCGCTGTAGGCGTCGCGCAGCGTGCCGGCGTAGGCGAGGAAGGCGTCGGCATGCGGCCCGCCCGCGCGGAATTTCATGTCGCGCAGCCCGCCGAGGGCACGCAGCATGGACGGACCTGCAGTCAGGTTGGGCGCCAGCGCGAGCTGCGCGCCGTGATACTCTGTCACGATCGGCGCGACGATGCGCGCGCGGTAATTTCTGAGATCCTCCGCGGAAAGATTGCCGCCCATGGCCTTGATGTCGGCGGTGATGCTGGCAGCGACCTCGCCTTCGTAGTAATCGCGGTAGCCGGCATCGGCGAGGCGCCGCATGGTTGCGGCGAGCCCGGTGAGCTGCAGCCTGCCCAGTGCCGCGCCTGCTGCTGTCACTGGAGGAAATCCGCCGGGCAGCCAGATGTCGCGCGTCGTCGGGTAGCGTGCAAGCTCCTTCGCCATGGTCGCCACTTTGAGCGTCAGATACCAGTCGACAGCCATGCCCTGTTCGGCAAGCCCGATTGCGGGCCGCATGACATCGGCGAATTTCATGGTGCCGTAGGTTTCCAGCGCCAGCCCAAGTCCGCCGACATGGCCGGGAACCGCAATGGACATCGGGCCGTGAACGTTGCGGTCATCCTGTACCGTGGGCCATGTGAACAGATCACTGGTGAATCCGCCGGTGAGCGGGTAATCGGCAGGATCGAGGCCGCGCGGCGAAACCGGGCCGAAATCGACCACGTCGACGCGGTTTTCCCGGGCGCGGTAGACCAGCATGAAGCCGACGCCGCCCAGGCCGCTGTTCCAGGGCTCGACTGCGGCGAGCGCGAATCCGGTGGCCACCGCCGCATCCACTGCATTGCCGCCCGCGGCAAGGATTTCTGCGCCGATTGCGCCGGCAATGCGATTTTGCGTGGCAACGATGCCGCCGCGCGAGCGCGCAAGCGGTTTGCGCACGTTCCAGTTCTGCACGAGATGCTCAGACATGATGGGAAAACACCGGGATGAAGATATAATCATTGAAATCTTAACGGATAAGCACGGCAAGTTGCCAGCATACCGGGCTTGAACAGTCTGCATTCTGGAATCGCCCGTCGTGTTGGTTGCCGTGTTGGCATCCAGATCCACGCCCACGTCCCCAGAGCGCATGCCCAAGCACATCGTTTGTCTGACTTTCGACTTCGACGCCATCTCCGGATTCATTGCGCGCGGCCAGACTTCGGCCAGCTGGATTTCGCGCGGCGAATTCGGGCCGCGCGTCGGCGCGCCGCGCCTGCTGGCACTGTTCAGAAAGCACGATATCCGCAGCTCCTGGTACGTGCCGGGACACACCATAGAAACCTTTCCCGAGGCGGTAAAGGCGGTGGTCGACGCCGGGCACGAGATCGGCCACCACGGCTGGACGCACCGCCCGCCCGCAGGTCTCAGTCGCGAGCAGGAAGAGGCCGAGCTGGTGCGCGGCAACGAAGCGATCCAGCGCATCTGCGGCCGATACGCCAAGGGCTACCGCTCGCCGTCGTGGGACCTGAGCCCGCATTCGATAGAATTGATGCTGAAGCACGGCTTCATTTACGACAGCAGCATGATGGGAGACGATTACACGCCTTATTTTGCGCGTCAGGGTGATGTCATCGAGCTGCAACAGCCGGCGCTGTTCGGCGCGCGCAGCGCGCTGGTGGAAATGCCGATACACTGGTCGACCGACGACTCGCCGCACTTCGAGTTCGTGCGCACCGCGACCAACGTGCGCCAGGGGCTGCAGAAGGCGGGCGACGTGCTCGACAACTGGATCAATGATTTCCTCTACATGAAACAGACCTTGGAATGGGGCGTGCTGACCTATACCTGCCACCCCTTCATCATCGGCCGCGGCCATCGCATCATGATGCTCGACCGGCTGATCGCGCGGCTGAAGGACGAGGGGGCGGTGTTCATGCGCGTGGAGGACGCGGTGGAAATGTTTCTGCGTCGCGTGGCTGCGCGCAGTGCCGGCGGCGCGGCCGCCTGAGCGCGGCTACAGCACCAATAAGGAGATCATCGCGAAATAGATCAGCAGGCTCAGCACGTCCTGCAGGATGGTTGCGATCGGGCCGCTACCGAAAGCCGGATCGCGCCCCAGTCGCGACAGCAGCCAGGGCAGCAGGATGCCGACGGAGGTCGCAACCACGCCTGCCGTGAGCAGCGCAAGCGCGACGGCGAGCGCGAGGCGCGGAGCGTCGAACCACCACCACACCGGAAAGAACGCGAGCACCGCCAGGGTGCTGCCGATGATGAGCCCGGTGCGGATCTCGGATAACACCAAGC
>JAESFZ010000277.1_pt1 | contig 34165 bp, 32 predicted proteins | sample 9269561 | NCBI WGS metagenome assembly JAESFZ01 (sample SAMN14515552, study PRJNA621657) | algae metagenome | isolation source: Tildeniella nuda ZEHNDER 1965/U140 and co-occurring heterotrophs from wet... | place: Switzerland: Stansstaad, Zurih | collected 1965-01-01
GGCCTCCGGGGTGAGCCGGTGGCAGACCGTCGTGCGGACGAACCCGGACTCGGGCGAGGTCTGCTGGCGATGGCACTGGTCGGCGAAGTCGGCGAGCCGATGGGGCGCCAGCGCGAAGTCGTAGCCGGGGCCATCCTCCACAGCCGGCTGGTAGAGCCAGCGGTCGCCGGTCATGCTCAGGCTGAAGCCGCGATGCCCCTGCCGGTAGGTGCCCGGCTGAAGGGGCAGCGGCTCCAGGAAGCCGTTGCCGAAGCCGACGTCGGCGAGATGGGGACGCTCCAGGCGGACGAGCAGGACGAGGTGATTGCCCTGGGCCGCGTTGCCCTGGGCAGCCCGGTTGACCGTCCCGGCCAGCAGGTCGACGACGAAGCCGATCTGGCGGAGCGCCCACGCGAAAAGGCCGTTCATCTCGTAGCACCAGCCGCCACGTCGCGCCTCCACCAGCTTCGCAAAGATCCGGCCCTCATCGAGCGTCAGCGGGCGCCCAAGGTGGATATCGAGGTTCTCGTAGGGGATGGCGAGGAGGTGCGCACGGTGGAGGGCGATCAGGGTGGGCAAGTCGGGCCGGACGGGCCCCGTGTAGCCGATGCGGTCCAGGTAGGCCGTAAGCCTCACAGGTAGTCCTTGGTGTCAGCCGGTTCGAGCAGGGACAGTCTAGCACGCCGATACCTGCACAGCATCGGCGGCGAGGCTGAGACGAGGAGGCGGGAGCGGCGAGTACGTGTGTCGCTTATGTGCCCGACGTGCGAGCAGGCGCACGCGAGGAAAATGCTTAAGGGGCGCGCCCCGGCGAGCGGCTGACCGATCGATGAGACTCGTAGTAGGTGCGCGATCGCCGGAGTGTCAGTCGCCCCTGACAGACCTCATCTCATACAACGCTTCGAATGGCGCGACGGTCACCACGTTCCTGGCCACCGCGGCGAGCTCTTCATCAAGCGTGATCAGCGCGTCGGCTTGCAGCTGGGTGAGTGCGACATACTCGGCATCAAACGTGTCAGGCCAGCCAAGCTGGTCAGCGATCTTCCAGGCGACGCTTTGGAGCACCCGGTCGCCGAGCAGGCGAATCTGGAGGCCGCGCACATAGGTGAGCTGGTGCTCGGCCTCCTGCTTCGCAAGCTCCCCACGGCACACCGCTTGGTACAGCAGCGAGAGAAGCTGCGCGCGCAGCAGCGTCGGGGCCACAAGCTGGTGTTCGGCGGCGATCGCAGCCCGCTCCTGCGCCAGCCGACGTGCGACGTCCGGCCCGATGACATACCTGGTCATAGCAATCTCCTCTGGCTCATGCCGCACTATCCGGAATGCATTCGCCGCGGCGTAAAATGATCGCTCGGCGCGGCTGCTTGAGCAGCTTGGGCTACGCTTTGAGCGGATGGTAAGCTACCCGGGCGAGGAGGCAACGCTTCGGCTGTTCGCAGGTGAGCTCCCCGGGGCGTGATGCTCTATGGTGCGCTCTCCTTATCTGTCGAGGCTGGTGCCCGAGACGCGAGGTGTGATCGCTTCACGCGCCGGGGAGAGGCTACAGCTCACCCGTCACAGGCTCACGCTCAACCCAAGCAGCACGCCAGGTGGGCGCCTCAAACGGGTCGGGCCAGTACTCGATCTGGCTGGCGATGCGGCCGTCACGTACCTTGGTGAAGGTGAGCGCCCGCGCGGTCACGGCGCTATCGCTCACGACCACATCGGTGACGGCCACTTCGCCCTCCACCACGAGCCGCTCGATCGTGAAGCGCCAGCGCCCGGCGGCAGGGTAGCTGGCGTTGATCGCCACAAAGTTGGCGGCGCCGCGGATGCGCTCGCCCGACTGGGGCCAGTCGAGGACGTAGCCGTCGGCGAACAGTGCGGCGGCCCCGGTCCAGTCGTTGGCCTGCATCGACGTCCAGAACTGCAGCACGACCCGCCTCGTCTCATCAGTGATATGGGTCACGAAAACTCCTTGGTCAGTCCGGCGAGGATGGCGGCGATGCGGCGCTCGCGGGTCGCCTGGGCTTTCGCCGTCTCCACCTGGCGGACGTGCTCCTTGCGCAGCGTGGAGGACCTCGCCGTAGGCCGCAACGGTGGTGCGGTAGGTGTAGCCGTTGATCGTCACGCGCGCCGGCGGGCGCTTGCCTGCGCCGAGGGCGGTCACCACCTCGGGAGGGACGCTGATCCCGGTGGCCGTCTTGCCGTGCAGCTCCAGCGTTGCCTGAAATTCCATCATCTGTTTTGGTGTGATGCCTAGGAGAGCCGGAGCACGAGCTCGCCCTCTTCCTCGCGCACAAGCACAAAACCACACTTCGCCAGCACGCGCCGCGAGGCGAGGTTGTGCCGCGCGACGTAGGCGGTGAGCGGGCGGCACGGCAGCGAGTCGAGGAAGGCCCGCAGCGCCGCCGTGGCAATACCTCGCCCCCAGAACTCCCGCCCGAGCCAGTAGCCCACCAGGTGATCACCGTCCTCAGGGTAGCACAGCACGTTGCCGGCCGCGTGCCCCCCGACAAGGATAGTCTGCTGGATGAGCGAGTCGTCGCCCAGGATGCGCGTCCAGTGCGCGCTGAACGCCTCCCAGTCCCGAGCGGGGAAGCCCGCCATCTGCGTGGCCTCCGGGTCCTGCTGGTGCGCGAAGAAGATGGGGATGTCCTCGCTGACGACGTCGCGGAGCGCGATGGTGCCCGCATTGAGCCGGCCGACGGCCGCCCGCACAAGGGTCGCGTTATCCGGCGCCAGCGCGCCATCGGGGAGCATCAGCGCATCCTCCAGCCCGATGCGCGTGTCGTACCCCCTGCCGATAGCGGCGTCGATCAGCGGCCATCCGGTTGCCCCCTCGCCGTGGAGCAGCCGCGGCGCACGGTCGCCCGTGCCGTCGAGCACGCGCTCGATTGCCACAGTGGTAGCCAGGGCCGCCACGATGTCCGGCTCCTCCGGCTCCAGCAGCACGCGCACGCAGCTCGTGCCGAGCCGCAGCGTCAGGTACCGCTCGGCGTCGGCGGGCGACGAGAGCCCCACCTCGATACCGACGCCGATCTCCCGCAGCGTCGCACATAGCTCAGCCGCCCCCGGCTCCGAGACGTTCACCGAGGCGAAGTCTGGCCGCACGTCCCACTGCCGCACCGCTGCGGCGCGGCGCCCCACGTCCGACAGGATGGCAAACAGCGTGCTCACCCCGACCGGTATGCCCGAGCAGGCGAAGCGCACCGCCAGGAGCGCCGCCCCCACGTGCTCGGGTGCCAGCGACTGCGTGCCATCGGGTCCGCGGGGGTGAATGTGCAGCGACCGTGCGCCGGCCGCCACCGCCCTGCGTGCGGCGCTCGCCAGCTCCTCAGGGGTGCAGGGAAGCTCAGGGTGCTCGCCGCGTGCGCGGGAGCCATTCAGACAGGCCTGGATCAGCATCGGCTCACTCCTTGGCCACTTGCCGGCCGCTCAGAAAGACGGTGAAGTCGAGCTCGCCGGGCGAGGCGCCCAGGGCGGTGAGGGCGGCGGCGGCCTCCCCGCGGTGGTGCGCCCCGTGGTTCACCACGTGGAACAGCACGTGCCAGCGGACCTGCCCACGCTGCTGGCCGCTCACGTCGTAGCGCAGCGGCTCCGCCAGGCCCTCCTCCGTCAGCGCCTCCAGGTAGTCGCGCATCGCCGCGGCCTCAACCGCGAAGCGCTCGGCCATGGCGGGAAGGTCGGGGATCTGCTGCTCGGTGAGGATCGGCGTCTCGGTGCCCTGCTCGATCAGCATCCGCCAGCCGTACTCGGTGTCGAGGATGTGCAGCAGGGTGCCGAAGAGCGTGCCGTGCCCCGAAGCGACAGGCTCATGGAGCGTCGCGGGCGGCAGACGACCGGCGGCGGCGAGGATCTGGCCGTTGGCCCAGGTGCTATACTCCCAGAGCAGTCGCAGGTCGGCACGCTCCACGTGGATTTCTCCTTCGCTCACAGTGGCCCCACCGCCGATGATACATCCCATAGCGGGCGAGAGGGATCCGCAATGGCCCCGGGTGGGTCCGGGCGTGACGAGGCAGGCGGCCGCTCTCGGACGTGGGGCGGCGGTTCAAGGAGGTCGCGTGCAGTACCTGGTTGTCGCCTATCCGCGCCTCGACGAGGCTGATGAGCGCTGGATCCAGGGCGTGAAGCACGGCCGCAACAGCCTGCCGACCAAGCCCGCTTCGTCGAGCCGCGGGGTCGGTGTAGACGCCGGCGATCTCCCAGACTGGGCCGAAGTTCTGGTAAACGTACCGTCGAGCATCTCGCTCAGCGAGACGCCGGCAACGGGCGGCCAGCTGCTCCCAGGCGCGCTGGTGTAGGACACAAAGAAAGCCGGTGACTCGACGGAGCGGGAAGCGGCGGGCCAGGATCGCGTGACGCACCTCCTCCTCGGCTGCCGTAGCAATCTCTGGCGACGACGTGACACCCCCTGCCAATGCCGTGGCTGCCTCGGCGGAGATTGGGGCTGGCGGCTGTCCGCCGGGCAGCCTGCCGCATGCGGCAAGCACCCCAGCAGGAGCAGGGCAACGCCGATGAGGCACAGCTATCTCGCTGATTGTGAGCTGCGGCTCGGCACAACTGCTATCTCGTCGTTCTCTGGACGGCCTCGCGGGCCATCCAGCGCTCGGGGGCGGAGAGGGGCGCGAAGCCGTGCTTGCGGTAGAGTTCGTGGGCGTCACGGGTGGCGAACAGGAAGCGCCGTAGCCCCCGGAGGTCCGGGTGGGCGACAACTGTTTCGATCAGCCAGACGCCGAGTCCGCGCCCCCGATAGGCCTCCATGATGAACACGGCGCAGAGCCAGGCGAAGGTGGCGTAGTCGGTCACAACGCGAGCGAGCCCAACCTGCGCCTCGCGGTGGTAGAGTCCAAAGCAGAGCGAGTGCTGGAGCGAGCGGGCCACGACCTCGCGTGGACGGCCCGCCGCCCAGTACGAGCGGCTCAGCTCGCCGTGGATCACGTCGAGGTCGAGCCGCGCCGGGTCGGTGCTGATAGTGTAGTCGTCGCGCTGGCTTCCCAACGCTGCGGGTGTTGCCCGGTCCGTCATAGGTGTCTTTCTTCTGGAGCGAGGTGTAGAAGGCGTGCCGGTAGGGCCTTCCGGGGAAGCGTACCACGAAAGCGACGTGACGATGGACACAGATGACGAGCGCACGCTGAGCGACCTGAGCGCTGAGGGCGACCCGGGCTGGCGCTCGTTCAGCGACCGGGTGATGGGCGGGATCTCGCGCGAGCAGGCGACCCTGACGACGACCGCGGAGCTGCGCTGCGTGCGGCTTCAGGGCGAGGTGCGCCTGGAGAACAACGGCGGCTTTGTGCAAGTCGCACTGGGGCTGGAGCAGCGCGGCGAGCCGCTTGATGCCCGCGCGTACAGCGGCGTGCGGCTGCTCGTGTGGGGCAACGGCGAGGAGTACCTTGTGCACCTGCGGACCCGTGATACCCGCCTCCCCTGGCAGCTGTACCGGGCGCCGTTCGTGGCCGGGCCCGCCTGGCAGACGGTGGAGCTGCCCTTCGCGACCTTTCGCCCGGAGCGCCTGGCACAGCCCCTCGACCAGGGCAGCCTCACGCGGCTCGGCGTCGTGGCCTATGGCCGCCGCTTCGTCGCTGACGTCGCCGTCGCCCGAGTTGCGCTGTACCGGTGAGCGCTGAGCGCCGCCGTTTTGTAGGAGCACATGATGCCGATTGAGCACTACCCCCTTGCCCCTGGCCTGACCGTCTGCCGCACGCTGACCGGGATGTGGCAGGTCTCGGGCGCCCACGGGGCCATCGACCCTGCCGCCGCCCTCCAAGCCATGCTCGCCTACCACGACGCCGGCCTGACGACGTGGGATCTGGCCGACCACTATGGCCCGGCCGAGGACCTGATCGGCGCCTTTCGAAAAACAGTTGCGGCGCAGCGCGGGGAGGCGGACCTGGCCCGCGTGCAGGCGCTCACCAAGTGGGTGCCCCGCCCCGGCCTGGTGAGCCGCGCGGAGGTGGCGGCCGCGATTGATCGCTCGCGCCGCCGCATGGGTGTGGACACGATTGATCTTCTGCAGTTCCACTGGTGGGAGTACGCCGACCCGAGCTATCTCACCGCACTGGATGCGCTGGCCGAACTCCGCGAGCGGGGCTGGATCGCCCAGATCGCCCTCACCAACTTCGACACACGGCGGCTGCGCGAGATCCTTGACCACGGTATCCCGGTCGTGTCGAACCAGGTGCAGTTCTCGCTTGTGGATACGCGCCCCTTGCGGCAGATGGCCCAGCTCTGCGCGGAGCGCGGCGTGGGCCTGCTCACCTATGGAACACTCTGCGGCGGCCTGCTGAGCGAGCGGTATCTCGGCTCCCCCGAGCCAGGGCAGGGCAAGCTGACCACGGCGAGCCAGCGCAAGTACAAACAGATGATCGACGTGTGGGGCGGCTGGGCGCTGTTCCAGGAACTGCTCGCTGCCCTCAAGACCGTTGCGGACCGCCATGGGGCGAGTGTGGCCCAGGTCGCCGTGCGGGCAACCCTCGACCAGCCGGCGGTGGCCGGCGTGATCGTTGGGGCGCGGCTCGGGGTGCGCGAGCACATCGCTGAGACGATGGGCGTGTTCGAGCTCCAGCTGACCGATGAGGACCGCGCCGCGCTCGCCGCGGTGCAGACCCGCGGCGCCGACCTCCTCACCCGCATCGGGGATTGTGGCGATGAGTACCGCCGATAGAAAGTATACCTACCAGTGCTTCAACAGTAGGCGGCAGCGAAGGTCGGGCGCTTGTTGCCCGACCTCCGCCCTCATTCGGCCAGCCGCCGGTCCACACCCCGGAAGCGCACCAGCCGCCGGCGGCTCATCTGCCCGATGCGGGAGAAGGTCGAGTGGTTGATCGTCCCCGCGTCGAGCAGCTCGGTCGGCGTGAGGTTGCTCGTGATCACCGTCCAGCCCCCGCGCACGTAGCGCCGGTTGAGCAGGGCGTCCCACACGTCTGCCACGCCCGTCGTCTCCTCCTCGCCCTGCCGCCGCACCGGGCGCCGCCCGAGGTCATCGATCACCAGCAGCCAGGCGCGCTCCCCGTAGCGTGTCAGCAGCCGCTCCTGCGCCTCCAGCGACCCACCCCAGTAGGCCGCGAGCAGCCGCTTCTCCTCGACCAGCGCGGCCGCGCGGCCCGCGGCGCGGGCGGCGAGCGCGAGCCCCGCCGCGAGGTGGGTCTTGCCGCACCCCCGTGTGGGGCTCGTGAGGTAGAGCAGGGCGGGCGGCTGCGCTGCGTCCGCGTGTACGGCTCGTGGCCCCGCCGCCAGTGCCTCCTCCAGCCAGGTGGTAGCCACATCCAGGGGGTGCTCGCCCGTCGGCCCCGCCTCCAGCAGCTCGCGCCGGAAGCCTTCCAGGGTCAGGCTCTGCTGGGCGAGCGCGTCGAGGTCGTCTACAGGGGCCGCTGGCGCGTGCGTGTGGCTCATCGCCTTTCGCCGGTCCACATCGCGCGCCGCCGCCTCCACAAGCGCCTCCTCCCGGCAGGGGCAGGGGCGCCACACGTAGCGTGTGCCCCCGCGCCAGGGCAGCGCCATCGTGCCCTGCGCAGCTCCGCAGGATGGGCAGACGCGCGCGCTGCCGGTGGTCAGCTCCGTCATCGCTAGACCTCCTCGAACACATTCGTCACGCCGAGCCGCGCGGCGATGCTCGGCCGGCCGGGCCGGGCAGGCGGAGCGCTCACTCGCGAGACGCTGGAAGACGACGCAGGCGCCGGGCCGAGCCGCCGCGTAATGGGCGCGTCGCTGCCGTAGGCGTCCTCAAGGCGCCAGCGCTCCATCGTCCGGCGCACCTTGGCCACCCCGCGCACATCCTCGCTGAGCGCGGCCGCGAGGATGGCCCGCCCCACCCAGTACCAGCCGTGCCCGCCGGTCGACCCGTCGTGCTCGCTGGCAAGCGCTTCGAGCTGGTCGTCGTCGATCGGCCGTCGGGCAGCGCAGGCCCGCCGCCACAGGTCGCGTGGGTGAGCCGGCAGCACCCCTCGGACCCACTGCGGGTGGGCCTCCCAGAGCGCGGCTGCGGGCGGTGCTGGTGGGGTATCGCCCACGTGCCAGGGGGAGGGCGGGGGACGCAGATCCCTCCCTCCTTCCCTTCTTCCCTCCCTCCCATGTTCCGTTTTTGGATCAGCGCCCAGTCTGCCGGACATCGCTGCCTGATCCGTATCTGGATCAGCGGCAGCCGGCACATAACGCAGCTCCGCCGCATCTGAACGAGATAGAACAGCACCTGGGGCCGCTTGATCCAAAAGTGGAACAGGGGGGAGGGCCTGATCCAGATACGGATCAGCGGGGCGCCCCCCCCACGCGCTGGGCTGTTCCGTTTTTGGATCAAAGGCCCACTCGTCCTCAGGCAATGCCGCTTCTCGCCCCCACTTGCCGGGTGTATCGGCACGTCCCTGTTCCGTTTTTGGATCAAGCGCGGCGGCCAGGCCGCCTGCCATCCCGTGGCCAGCACCGGCCCCGGGTGGCCCCTGTTCCAAAAACGGATCAAGGTCGAGCGGGAGTGGTACCTGCGTGGGCGGCGGGGCGGGGGCGGGTGGCTCCAGCCCGAGGCGGGCGAGCAGCCCCAGCGTGTAGCGGGCGTTCTCCTCCTCGATCCAGCGCGGGATGCGGTAGACCGGGCGGGGCTTGAGCTTGCCCACGGCCTGGTGTCCCGCGATCTCGATGAGCCCGAGCCCGATCAGCCCGCGCTTGGGGTGGCGCGGCCGCTGCTTGGCCTGACTGTCGGGATTGTCGCCGTTGATGCAGCGGAGCGCGGTTTTGACGTCGACCTTCGCGTGCGCGGCAATCGTGCGGGCGTCGATCCCAAGGCGCTCGCGCCCGGCCAGGCTGATCAGCCAGCGGATGGCTCGCCACACCGCAAGGTCGCAGGCGTCCTCGCAACGATCCGCCACCACCGTCGGGATCTCCGTGCGCAGCGCCCAGGGCGGCAGCTGCTCGGGGGCCACAATCAGACTCGGCATCCAGGGCCTCCTCAGCGGGCCAGCGCGGCCTGGCGGCGATCAAGCGGGGCGAAGCGGGTGGTGTCGGCGTCGAACGCGAGCGGAATAACCCCGAGCGGCCCATTGCGGTGCTTGGCGACGTGCAGCTCCGCCACCCCGCGCTCCGCCGTCTCGCGGTCGTAGAGCTCCTCGCGCACGATGAACATCACGATGTCGGCCGCCTGCTCGACCTCGCCGGACTCACGAAGGTCCGAGAGCAGCGGCACGTGGCTGGCGCGACCCTCCACCGCGCGCGAGAGCTGTGAGAGCGCGATGACCGGCACGTCGAGCTCGCGGGCGAGGTTTTTGAGCCCGCGGGCGATCTCGCCGACCTCCTGCACGCGGCCCTCGCTGCGCGGCGCCCGCACAAGCTGGAGGTAGTCGACCAGGACGAGGTCGAGCGGCGCGTGGGCATGCAGCCGGCGGGCGCGGTTGCGCAGCTCGGTGATCGAGATGCCGGGCGTGTCTTCGATGTGGATCGCCAGTGCGCTGAGCTCGCCAAGCTGGTCCGCCACCACGGTCAGCTCGTGCGCACGCAGCGCCCCGGTGCGCAGGCGCTTGGTGTCGATCCTGGTGCGCTGGGCGAGCAGGCGCTGGACGAGCTGCGCGCGGCTCATCTCCAGGCTGAACACAGCCACCCGCGCCTCCACCTTGGTCGCGGCGTTCAGCGCCACGGTCATCGCGAGCGCCGTTTTGCCCACCCCCGGGCGGGCGGCGACGACGATCAGGTCGGAGCGCTGCAGCCCGCCGGTCAGCTCGTCGAGGTCGGGGAGGCCGGTGGTCAGTCCGCTCACCTCGCCCACCCGCTCCTGGGCCACGCTGATCTGCGCGAACAGCTCATCGGCGACCTGGGCGATGTGGACGAAGTCGCGCCCGGCGGGCCGGGCGGCCACCGCGAGCACCTCGGCCTCGGCCTGCCCGATCGCCGCCTCCACCTCGAGCCGCTCATTGTAGCCGATCGCGGCGATTCGCCCGCCCGCCTCGATCAGGCGCCGGCGCACCGCCGTCTGCTCGACCGCGCGGGCGTAGAACTCCACATGCACCGCGGTGGGCACCTCGGCGACGAGCTCACCAAGCTCGCTCGGCCCGCCGACCTGCTCTAGCTGCTCCTGGCGGCGCAGCTCGGCGGCGACGGTCGCGAGGTCGGGCGGCTCGCGGCGGCCGTAGCAGGCCAGGACGGCCGCGTAGATCTGCGCGTGTCGCTGCAGGTAGAAGTGGTCGGGGGTGAGAAAGGGTGCCACGGCGACGACCGCGTCCCGGTCGAGCAGCAGCGCGCCGAGCGTGGCTCGCTCGGCGGTGAGGTCGACCGGGACGGCGCGATCGCCGGCGATGACTGACAGGATTGTAGCGTGAGGTGTGAGAGCTGAGGTCTGCATCTGCGGGCTCCAGGCCCGCACCGCGTGTGCGCGGCGGGGCTCGTTCCCGGGCGGCGACAGCTCGCCACCCGTGCCCGCATGCTAGATGCCCACACTGCCCAGATCAACGGGGGACTTGCACCAAATGGCCGTTTACTTGCCTCAATTCGGGCAAATGATTTGCCTCAATTTGCCTCAAGAGTGAGGCAAAAGGCAAGTCATCTAGCGAGATGAAGGCGTCCTAATGCCGTAAACTGTTTTGCCTCACGTGAGGCAAATCAAACACTGTTATGGGCGCAGCCGCTTCTTATCTTCTGGGGGGAGCCGGAAGACGCGGTTCTTCGTCTGGCCCTCCACCTGAAGCTTCCCCTGTTTCATCAGGGTCGTCAGGTCGCGCTGCAGTGTGCTGCGGGGAATATTCAGACTCTCCAGGATTTCATGCTGCCGCCAGACCTTGCGCCGCGTAAAGAGGTCGAGGATGGCGGCGGCCCGCCCTTCGGGCGTTCGCAGGTCGGGAGCGGTGGGCTGCAAGCTCACTGCGCGCCGCACCCGTACGCGGAAGGAGTGGCGGTCGTCGTAGAACTCAGGGTCGCCGAGCTTCTCCAGGCGCAGGGCGTCGATAACGGCGTCGAGGCCCATGCCGAAGCGCTCGATGTAGCCGGCGTGGAAGAGGAACTGCGCCAGGGTCGGGTTGCGCGAGAATTGCGCGGTGAGCAGCGTCTCGATGGTGACGTTCGATGGCAGGCCGCCAGGTGACGACCACTCGATCACGGTGGGGTAAATGAGTACGCGCACCTGTGACCCATACTCCCTCAGATCTCGATGGACGACCGCGTTGCTGCTGAGCTCGCGCAGCACAATGAGCGGCGTGTCCAGCTCGCTCACCAGTCGGGCACCTTCCAGGCGACTGCTCGAACAGTACTCACGCAGCAGGGCGACCGCGTCGTCGATTACCCGAAAGATGGGGCCGCGGATCTGGCGCACGCGCGAGCGCGTGGGTGTAATTTGCTCAGTGGCAAAGGCAGCGATGTCGATCCCGCTCCCTGGCAGCCAGCGATCTGGCTCTCGCCCAAACGCCAGCATTCCCGCGACGGTCGGCCGCAGCGTGTCGCCATCGCGTGCCACCCCGTTGTAGCGGTCGAGGTAGGCAAGCGAATCGCGCGGGCCAGGGTCACGGCTCAGCTCGACGGCCGCCTCGATCGTCCGGGCGACCAGATCGAGGTCAAGCGCGTCGATCGTCGCCTCGGGGACGATCTGGCGATCATAGGGGAGTGCGAGCGTCGTCATGGGCTGATACTGGCGTTGTGCTTGGCGCGAATTTTCAGTGATACCTCAACATCCGTCCTGATACTACCAGAGGATGTGGGCGGGCACAATCCACCGCTGTGGCAGGGCATCAAACCGCGGCATTCCTGCTCATTACATGGCGCCAAGTGCTTCGACGAGCCGCGCCAGGGTTGTGCCATCGGCCTGATCAATCGCGGCGATGAGCGGCACCGCAGCGTCCGTATAGGCGAGCAATGCTGCCGGCGTTGTGCCGTAGAGGTCGGCAAGGGCGAGCAGCCGCTCAAGCGGGGCGCTCGCCTGAGCGTTCTCGTAGCGCACAATCATCGAGTGGTCGACGCCGATAGCCTGCGCTGCGGCGCGTACGGTGTACCCTGCCGCCACGCGGGTATTGAAGAGGCGCCGCCCAAGGGTTTGCAGGAAGACGGTCGACCGATCATCCATCCAGCCCCTCCAGCCCCGTCTGCTCAACTGCCGGCAGCTCGTTCCCGGTGAGCGCGCGATACTGCTCCTTGATGAATTGGATGGCTGCATCGACGCTCCCGGCGGGGAGATCGGTGTAGGTGCTAATGCCGAAGCGGGCGTTCAACTCGCGCCAGCACGTATGGGTGGCAGCCCCTGTCGTCAATCGCGAGGTGCGCTCCGCTCGCGCCTCGCCCCAGACATGGACCATCTGATAAATCGTTCCGCGCTGTGCGGGACTCAGGCGCGTCTTCGCCTGTGTCTCCAGGCTTTGTACCCGCGCCCGCAGATCGTTCACCAGCTGTAGCAAATCGCGGTACGCTGTTCGGGCCCGGTCCTGGCTGTGCTCGATTTGCCCCTGCCGATCGCGCAGCGTGGCCAGCTCCGTGAAGGCCTGGTCGACTCGATCAAGCTCGGCGAGATCCTCGATGTCGCTGCTCGGCCCGGCGGGCAGTCCGGTGAGGGCGGCAAAGGCCTGGCGGACGGAGGCCTCGAGGTAGGTCTTCACATAGTCAAACCGTGCGCGCACCTCGCTCTTCACGCGCCGTGTCTGAATGTTCAAGATCCAGAGCGACACATCGTCGAGGAGCAGGAAGTCGAGCACACGCAGCTGGCGGCCCAGCAGGACGCGGAGCGGAGTAAGGTGGAGCGAGGGGTTGGCGCTGATCCGCCGGCGCTGCGAGGAGAGGTCCAGGCTGAGCGCGTCGCAGAGGTCGCGCAGCGAAAGGTGGATACGACCATCGTCAGTGCGAGCGGCCATCACCACATGGTCAAAGAGGGTGATGGGGAGCTGTTCGCTCGGGCGCGCTGCATTCTCCGGTGGTGTCGACACAGAAAGCCCCAGTGCATACTATTCGGTGTACGAAACTCACCAAGCACAGTGCTATCACCAGTACTGGTGAGTTTTGTACACCAGTATAGCATACTGGTGAGTTTCATGCACCTGAGTGAGCGATATGGCCTTCATTGGTGAGTTGTGTACACCAAATCTTTCGTTAGCTCGCCCCTGGCCAAGCAGCGCAACGGCCCACGCGGTGTCAGACCGGCGCACGTTGACGGTAGGGAGACGCGCTTTTTGAACCTGAGCAACGCTGAGCCGCCGGCGGGGTACTGCGTGTCTGAAGGTTGTGACGCTCGCAGGCCGATCCTATACTGTGCGAACCTTTCCCCGTTTGAGCGCATCCGGCACACGACTGACGCCGGAGACATGCACCGGACGGCTCGGGAGCTGATGGAGGTACTCGGCTATGCCAAGTGGCAGCGCTTCCGCGAGGCGACCCAGCGCACCGTGACGGCCTGCATCGACAGCGGCCAGGGGCCGGCCGACCATCTTCCCGACGCCGGTAAAATTGTCACCATTGGCTCAGGTGCGCGCCGCACGGTCGAGGACTTCCACCTCTCGCACTACGCCTGCTACCTCATCATCCAGAACGCCGACCCGGACAAGGAGATCGTCGCGCTCGGCCAGACCTACTTCGCCGTGCAGACGCGCCGCCAGGAGGTGAGCGACACCGAGGCCATCGCGGCGCTCACCGAGAACCAGCGCCGGCTGCTGCTCCGCGAGCGGCTCGCTGACCATAACACCGAGCTCGCCGCCGCGGCCCAGGTGGCCGGGGTGATCACCTCGCGCGACTTCGCGATCTTCCAGGATCACGGATACATGGGCCTCTACGGCGGCCTCAAGTCGCGCGAGATCCACGAGCGCAAGGGGCTCAAGGGCGGGCAGCAGATCCTCGACCACATGGGCTCGACCGAGCTCGCGGCGAACCTGTTCCGGGCCACCCAGGCGGCCGATAAGATCCGCCGCGACGGGGTGATGGGCAAGGAGGCAGCGAATCAGACGCACTACGATGTAGGCCAGGTAGTGCGCCGGACGATCGCTGAGCTCGGTGGGATCATGCCCGAGGATCTGCCGACACCCGTGCAGAGCATCCAGGAGCTGGAGATCGAGCAGCCCCGGCGGCTGCGGCAAACCGACCAGCTGCCGCTGTTTGGCGAGGAGGAGCCGCCAGGGTCGTAGGGAGGGCAACAGCACCGCTACCGGGCGCAGCGCTTGCCTCCGCTGGCCCACCGGCTGCTCATTCGGGCGCGAGCATAGACCACAGCTCATTGCCCTCCACGATCGCGGCGAGCCGCCCCGCGCTGAAGCCGTCAGGGTAGCGGCTCGTCCCCTGCTCCAGTGACCCCAGGAGCAGGTGCCGCTCATCCCGCAGCACGGTCAGCAGCTCCTCAAGGGACATCTTGAGGTACCCCGAGAAGCAGGCGAGGTACTGGTGGATGAGCCGCTCGTAGGCGCCCAAAGCGTTAGCGGTGGTGGGCTGCATTGAGGTGCTCTCTTTGAAGCGAAGGTAGCCCGTACGCCTATCGCACGTCGGGGCCGAGCGGCGGGAATGGCGTGAGGTTCGCGAGCGTCCGTGAGGGGAGGTCGATCCGCGCGAGCTGGTACGCCTCGCCCTGGCGCACGATGACGAGCAGGGTGCTTGGGTCGCGGAGCGTCGTGCCGAGCACGGTCTCTACATTGGCGAGCAGCTCGGTGTAGCCCTGTCCGCCGCCGTCTGAGACGGCCAGGGTGAGCCGATCCCCCTGGTCGAGCTGCCCGTCGTCGTTGGTGTCGGCCGCGACGACGCCGTAGAGGAACCAGGCGACGGGAACCACCTCCTCGTCCTCCTCGCGCTGCTCGGGGAAGCTCTCGCGGTACACGAACACCTGGTCGTTTGTGGGCACCAGCTGGTGGATAGTCTCGTCCCGCTGATTGAGGAAGATGAGGTTGTGGGTGGTCTCGGGGGTGTAGCCCGGGCTGCTCAGGGAGAAGCTGCCTGTCGCTCGGGCGGCCGCGTCGCGGAGGATCGGCGCAACGAGGTAGTCGGTGCCGCGGATCGGGGAGAAGGCGCCAAGCGCCTTCGGCACCGGCGTTGGGGTGGGCGGAGGCCCTGCCGCCGGGTTCGCGCCGGGCGAGGCGCACGCCGCGAGGCCGAGAGTCAGGATGAGGGCGATCAGGGCCGCGCACAGGGGGTTGGTCGATGCAGGATGGGGGCGCATGGTGTCTCCGAAAGCGTGGTTGCTACAGACAGTATAGCAAGGGGGCAATCCGGCCGGCGACCAGCGATATACGAGGCCATCCTATCCGGGGGCATGATCATCGTGCCCCCCTTCTTTTTCGCGTCCTAGTGCCCTACATCGCCACGCGACCCGTGATGGCGTGTGCGGAGGGGTACGATGATCATGCCCCTCGCCTTTGAGCGTCCTGATGCGCTCTTCATTGACATGAGCGGTGAGTTCGCGTATCATACCAGAACTTCAAGAAATATTTAAAGGAGTGCGGATATGCACGTGTACGCTCTGAGTCTGGAGAAGGGCGGCTGCGGAAAGACCGCCCTGGCGGTGAACATCGCCGCGGCGTTCCAGCAGCTCGGCCTGCGCGTGCTGCTGGTTGACCTCGACTCGCAGGCGAGCGCCACCCACTGGCTCGGCGTCGACCCCGACACCCTCCAGCCCGATGAGAGTGTGCTCGGCGTGCTCAACGATGCGATGAAGCATAAGGTCTCGGCAGACTCGGTGCGCCGCCGCGTGCGCGAGACGGCGGAGGGCATCCACCTCCTGGCCGCCCACAGCCTGATGGCCTCGCTGCCGGCCCAGCTGAGCTCCGCCCCGCTTGGTGGGCTCTTTCTGCTGCGGCAGGCGTTCGCGGACCTCGCCCAGGCCGATGACACCTACGACATCGTGGTGCTGGACCTCCCCCCGGCGCGCGGCCCGGTGCTCGCCATGGCGCTCGCGGCGTCCACCCGCTGCCTCGTCCCCATCCAGCCCGAGGATCTGGTCGTGCGGGCGCTCCAGGCCCTGATGACGTCTGTCGAGCAGATCCAGAGCAACGGCGTCAACCCCGACCTCCAGGTCAGCATCATTCGCAACAAGTACGCCCCCCGCAGCAACGCCGACAAGATGTTCGACCAGCTCCTGCACGACCACTACACTCCCCAGATGACGCGGTCGGTGTTTCCGATCCGCGCGGCGCTGCGCGACTCGGCGGCGATGCAGCAGAGCGTGTTTCGCTACGCCGGCACCGACGCCGCGGAGGTGCGCGCGCTGTTCCTCCAGCTCATCGAGGAGCTGATGACCGTGGACGGGAGGGGCTGATGCCGCCGAAGCCAAACGACAAGATGCGCGAGCTGCGCGAGCGCGCGGCCGCGATGATGAATCGGCCGGCGGCCCCACCTCCAGCCGATTCGGCTCCCGCGGTCGCGCAGGAGCCCGAAGCTCCGCCCGCCCTCAGCGCCCACTTCGGGATCGCAGCCCTCGATCAGGTCGCCGCCGACCGCGGAGTCCAGCGGCTGCCAATCGCCGCGATCGCGCCTGAGATGCGGCCCGAGGCCCGGCAGCCGCGGCTCCTGCCCCCGCTGGAGGAGCTTATCGTGCAGGGCCGCCCCAGCCCGGCCTACGCCGACCTGGCAGCCTCTCTGCTGGAGCTCGGGCGCTCGCTGCAGGAGCGCCAGATCCAGCCGATCGTCGTCTACCCCGGCACAAGCGAGGGCTTCCCTGAGGCGCGCTACCTCATCCTCGTCGGGCATCGGCGCTGGACCGCCGCCCAGCTCGTCGGCCTGGATGCGATCGACGCCGTGGTGGTCGACCCCCCGACCCCGGCCGACCGGGTTCGGGTCCAGTACGCCGAGAACGAGGACCGGGCCGACTTCAGCGATATGGAGCGGGTCTGGGCGCTGCAGCAGATGAAGCAGGCCCTGGGCGACGCGCCCTGGGAGGCCGTCGAGGAGCGCTTTCAGATGAGCCGCGGCCGCCGGCAAGAGCTGCTGCGGCTAGCGAACTTCACCCCCGAGCAGCAGCGGCAGATCGCGCGCCTGCGGCTGCGCGAGACGCAGCTGCGCCCGCTTCACGCGGCCGTGCGGGCTGGCGAGTTTCAGCCGGCGCACGTGGACGGTGTGATCGCCCAGCTCGGGCGGCTGCTCGCGCCCGCCGAGGGCGAGACGGGCGAGACCCGCCCGCTGCTTGACGGGCCGACCATTGCCCGGGTCGTCGCGAAGGCGAAGCGCGCGGCGAGCACGGCACCGCGCCGCCCGACCCCCCAGTGGGCCACAGCGCTCCAGGAGCAGCTCGACCGGCTCGACAAGCAGGTGACGCGCACCCGCGCCCGCTTCGGCGAGCTCACTGAGGCCGACGCAGAGCAGCTCCGCGGCCAGCTGGGATCGACCATCCGCCGGCTGCAGGAGGCGCTCCAGCAGCTCCCCGATGCCAGCGACACCGCCTGATCTCAGCTGCTTGGCCTGTGTGGGCAGCGCAGGGTGTCCTGTTCGACTTTCGGCTGCTCTGGCAAGCCTCTGTGCCTTACATTCGAGCCTTAACCCGAGCAACTACTGATGCAAAAGCCAAACGTCGCCCTCAACCTCGATGTCGACCTCGAAGCCGGTGTCGTGCCTATTTCCAAGGCGGCCTCCGCCCTCGCCTCCCTGCTGAAGCGAGCCCGTGAGCGACGGCAGCCGATCATCGTGACTCAGAAGGGCTACCCGACAGGGATTCTGCTGGATATTGAGACCTACACGGCCCTGCGCGATCTTGCGCTGGTAAACAGCGCGCCGATGAGGCTGCTCCCACTGATGAGCCAGAAGAAGCCTAGTGCCAGCCGCGCAGCCGGTGAGCGCAAACCGGCAGGAGTGCTCCCGGCGGCGCACGCCGCGCGGCGGATCGTAGCGTTGGAAGAAGATGTCGTTGGAAGTGGGCGTACGCTAGTTGCGAGGAGGTAACAGCGTGGATCAGCGGGAGCCGGAACATCATCAGTCCCCCAGCGCGGGCCTTGCGTACCACATAGTCGTGGGCCCGGCGATCCGGTCCCTGGTTGATGCAGGGGCACGTCTTGGCACAGCCTACGGCTCCGCACACGAACAGCTCATCGCCGAAGATACGCTCAACGGCCACCAGCTCCAGGTCTACCTGCGCCAAGACCCGGAGGGCTGGACGCTGATAGTGCGTGGCACCCCTCCACTTGACGCAATCATCAGCCTCCACGCCGACCGTTATAGCCTGCACACCCCGCTTACCGCTGAGGGGGAGGCAGCGTTTTCTGAAATCCCGGAGGCGTGGCTGCGGATGAACATCGACTTGGTGGTCGTGCTCCCAGCCGCCTCGCCGTAGACGAAACTTGGCGCTGGCCTCTGTCCCTCCTGAAAATTGACGAACGCTGCCGGGGGCGTGTGCGGATGCACACGCCCCCCTGGTATGCCTGATACGCTTTGCCCTCCGCTCGCTCCTCTGGTGTGAGGCCGCTTCCCGCGGCCATCTCACACCAGAGGGGGTGATGCGACGTGCGGCGGAGTCTGCGGCGCCTCGCGCTTGCGGCGCTGCTCTGCCTGGTGCTCGCCTTGGGGGTCTCCCAGAGCCAGCAAACGGCGCAGCGGCCCAGCCCGGCGCAGGTTGCCGACCCGGGCGGTGGCGGTAGCACCGACGGATAGTGTGCCTCCCACCGGAGGTGCTGGCGGCGGGCGTGGTACCACCCGCCGACATTAGCGCCGCGCCCCTGCCCCGGTCACACACAGACTCGCCCAGATAAACGGCATTCCGAGCGACGCGTCCGGCTCCTCACGCCCCACACTGATGCAGGCGCGCTGAGCCTTCGCTAGCGCCGTCGGCGCATCACAGCCTGCCGCAAGCGCTGCGTAGAGCGGCTCCAGGATCGGCAGCACCATCAGATCGTAGAGCTGCCAGAGGCTGGCCACCACATCGCCGGCCCCGCCCGCGAGCAGCGCCCAGCTCAGGCTGACCAGCTCCTCGCCTGGGAGGGTCTCGCCCAGTGCTCCCTCGCAGGCAGCCAGCACAACCAGCGCCCCGCGAAGATTGAGCTGGGCCACCTCATCGGCCAGCAGGTCGTCGTCGGCAAGCTTCAGGTGGGCCAGCGCCCCTCGCCCCGATAGCAGCTGCCCGTGTGTGGCGATGTGGATGAGCCCGAACCGCCGCAGCTCGCCTGCGGCCGCGGCCTCACGCAGCGCCGCCCGCGTCACCGCTGGCCCCTCCAGCCGGCGTGTTATGCCGGGCCAGAGGCGCTGGGCCAGATGGAGCGAGGGGAGCGCGCTCGCCAGCTCCGCGGCCCGGCCCGCAAACTGGCTCACCCCGATGAGCAGGGCGTCGCTGCCCCAGGTGGGCTGTTGCGTAAGGTTGGCCCAGAGCTGGAGGCTTGGGATGAGCTGGATGACCGCGCGTTCGACGAGCCACGAGCCGTCGACTCGCAGCGCGGCCCAGGGCAGGCTGTGGAGCGGCCCCCCGGGGACGATCAGCAGGCGATGGTCGGGGCGGAGCCGTGACCGCACCTCCGGCGGTAGCAGCGTCTCGCCCAGGGCCGCAAGGTCAGCCCACGGCTCCGTACGCTGGCCGTTGTGGAACGACAGGTCCTGGTAGGTGTAGGCGCGGTAGCGCGGCAGGCAGGCGCGCTCCAGCAGGCGACGGAGCCGCTGGTCGATAGGGAGGTGCGTAAGCTGGAGCTGCGTCGCTGTCAGCGTCAGGGCAAGAAGCTGGTCATCCATCGCCACGTAGATCAGAGTCGTCCACGCATCACCGTACTGGGCGCTCAGCGACGTGCGCAGCGCGTCGAGGTCGAGCACCTCCTCGCGGGCCTCCTCCGTATGTGCAGGCATGGTTGCGTGGCGGCCGTGGAGCAACAGCTCGAGGTAGGCCGTGAGGGCCGCCTCCAGCCCCGGCCCTTGCGCCGCGCCCACGGCCGCCGCGCGCAGCTCGGCTCGGCGCGCCTCGTAGGCGGCCTGGAGGGCCGGCGGGAGGACGACTGGCTCGCGCTGAAGCTGCTGCTGGATGACCATCGCGCGGTGCTGCTCGGCGACCTGCAGCAGGGAGAGGGCCTCGCCCCGCGCGGCCGCCAGCCTGATCGTGGTATCGACGAGCTCGCTGGCCTCGCGGAAGAGGGCGCTTGAGGCGTGTGACTCGGCGAGGCGGCCGCGTAGGCGAGCAACCTCAGCACAGGCCTCCCGGTAGTGCGCCAGCGCCGAGTCCGGGTTGTTCTGCAGCTCGGCGCAGCGGCCCTGGCCGTAGATGGCTCGCCAGCGGTAGATCGGGCTGGCCTCGAGGTCGCCGAGGGCCTGCTGGAACTGCTGCTCAGCCTCCGCCACCGCACCGGCGCTCAGGGCGAGCCAGCCCTGCGCCAGGCGCGCGCGCGCGGCCGCCGGCCGGTTGGGAAGGTCGGCGAAGATCCGTTCGGCCCGGAGCAGCGCCGTGCGGGCGTGGTGCAGCTCGCCCCGGGCGTGGTGCAGCTCGCCCAGCACGTGAAGGATCTCGCCCAGGTCGCTGCGGGCGTCGAGCTGCTCGGCGACCGGGATGAGGGCGGCGAGGAGATCCGCCGCCGCGTCGAGCTGGCCGAGCCGGAAGAGCGCCTCGGCCTGGTTTCGCCGGCTAGTCAGGGCCAGCAGGGGCATGTCGAACCGCGTGTACTGGGCCTCTGTCTGGCGCCAGGAGGCGAGGGCGAGCTCAAACAGGCCGCTGTAGAAGGCGGTGATGCCGAGGTTGAGGGTGCACTCGGCGACGTTCCGGGGCTGGTTGAGCGCGGCGAAGTGCTCACGGGCCGCGAGCAGATGGGCGATCGCGCGGTCAAACTGGCCCAGGCGGGTGGCGGTGTAGCCGAGGTTCATCTCCATGTAGGCGAGGCGCAGCGGCATGTCGAGGCGCCTGAAGACCTGGGAGGCGCGCTCGAAAAGCGCCCGGGCGGCGCGGAAATCCTCCCGCCGGATGGCGAGAACCGCCTGCTCCGCCCAGGTTCGGGCTAGCTCCCCGCCCAGGCGGAGTCGGCGAAAGGCGGTTTCTGCGGCGGCGAGGGCAGCCTCCGCCTGGAGGAAGTGGCCAAGCTGCATGTGGGCGGCCCCGAGCATGCGGTTGAGGAGGGCGTGGTCCTGTGGCGTGCCGAATTGACCGACCGCGTGTTGGACGGCGCGGCCACGCTCAAGGGCCTCCGTGCCGCGCCAGAGCATGACGAGGCAGCGCACCGTGCCAATACGCGCGCGGACCGCTTCCTGCCGCAGGCCGGCGGCGTCGTACTCTTCCGCGAGGGTCTCCCAGGCGGGGAGGGCGTCCGCGCTGAGGCGGCGCAGCAGGCCGACGAGCAGGAGCGCGTGGCGGGCGCGCAGCACGCCGGCCGTCGCGCCTATGGCCCTTAGCCCTTCCTCGGCCCGCTCAAGCGAGGTGCTGGCCTCCTCCAGCTGCTCGCGGACCATCAGGCACCAGCCGAGGGTGAGCAGGGCCCAGGGATGATCCTGGCTGTCGGGCGGAGTGGCGGCGAGCAGACGCCGGGCGAAGACCTCGGCGCGGAGGGGGCGGCGGTCGCACCAGGCCAGGATGCGGGCGCAGGCGCTGGGAGCACGGTCAGACAAGAGCATAGCAGGAGATTCTGGTACGAACACAGCAGATAGGCCCATCAGCTAAAGATACATCCCACCGATAACGGGGCGGGTACAGACACGGCCTTGCCGGCGATGAGCTGAGCGTGCGCCTGGCGCCGCCCGAGCGCCACCTCGACCACCGCGGCCACCCAGTCCGCGTCGCGATCATCGCCGGCCAGGCCCGGCTCCACCAGCTCCAGCGTGTCGGCGTCCAGCCCCGTTATCGCGGCGAGGTGTGCCATTCTCGTCACCCGAAGCAGCGCTTGATGATTCTTCCGGCTCACTGATTGTCGTAGATTGCAGGCTTCGGGTGCAGTCCTGGGTAATCGACGATTAGAGGGTCGTGCCTTTTTGAGCACTGGGTATAAAAACTCGCTCCCCTCAGGACAGTGTGAAGACCGGAGGTGTCTCATGTGGTACGCCGGCATCGATTGGGCCGATGTCGAGCGGCTGAGACTCCTGAGCTGGCTTGGCGCTCAGTATCCCGGGTGTACCTCGCCGGCCAGCGGCGTGTGCGCTGGATTCCCCTGTTCCACATCGAGCAGTCACGGTTCGAGCAGCTTGTACTGGCGGCAGTGCCGGCAGACAACCCGATCGCCGTCTTTTTTTGCCGCCCGGCGCAAGGCGAGCAACACCCCTTCGGATTGACCGCGGCGCACACAGCCATAATAAAAGAAGGAGCGATACGCCTCTCTGGGTTCGTGTTTACGTTGCGCCATTTCACCTTAACTAATGTGTCTTAGTTGTGTCGAGACATGGTATGATACGGCCCTGCTCCTTCGTCACTAAGCGAGGCTCTGTATGGCCACCTCCGCGGCACTTATCCCCCTCTCCTCCGCCGAGCTCGCACAGCGCGAGCACGACCCCATTGCGCTGGCGATCGCCGCCTGGCTGGACAGCAAGCACGGGCGCTCCGGATCGATCCGGACCTGCGATGCCTACGTCGCCACGCTGGCCGACGCCCGCGCGGCGCTGCGCGCCGTCGGCCGCGATCTCGACGGCGACCCGCGGGCTGTCGCACTTGTGCTACAGGCATGGTCACAGCAGTCGAAGATTGCCGGTCGCAAGGTGAAGCCCGCGACGGTGGCCCAGCGTCTCGCAGTGGTGTCGAGCTTTTATGAGTTCACCATCCGCCGCGGGCTCCTCGATCTTACAGCCAACGCTGCCTCGCTCGTGGATAGACCAACGGTGGAGAGCTACGCCGAGGTGAAGGCGATCGACGAGGCGACGGTGCGTCAGGTGCTCGGCGAGCTGCGGCGCAAGGCCGCTGGCGAGGGCGCCGCTGCGGAATTTGCCGCCCGTGATCTCGCGCTGCTCCGCGTGGCGCTCACCACGGGGCGGCGGGTGGCCGAGCTGGCGGCGCTCAGGTGGCGCGACGTCGAGGTGACTGATAGGGTGCGTGTCACCCTGACGTTTCGACGTGCGAAAGGCGGCAAGGTGATGCGCGACGCCCTGGCGCTGTCGGTGAACGCCGACCTCCTGGCCTGGCTGCACCGCTACTACGGCGCGGCGCTCGGCCGGCTCAATCAGGAGGCGGCGCTATGGCCGGCGCTCCGGCACGGGGGCAAGGCGGGCCGCGCCCGGCTTGGCGAGCCGCTCAACGTCGCGGGGATCGCTGAGCTCGTGGCCCGCCGCCTCGGTACGCACCCCCACGCGCTGCGGCACAGCTTCGCCCACGGCATGCGTAAGGCTGGTGCGAAGGACAGCGAGGTGCAGGCCCGCCTCGGCCATAGTAACCTGGCGACGACGGGACGCTATCTTGCCCAGCTCGACCGGGCCGATAACCCCTACGCCGAGGGGCTCGCTGAGCTGTTCGACGGAGTAGATTGAGTCCGTAGGCGGTTGAACGGCGCAGCCCGCAGGTGAGGTGGTCGCTGCGCTGGGCCTCGCTGCGGCGAGCCTCCCTGAGGCTGTGGGTAACCTGCCAGCCTTGTGCTACTTCCTCTTCCAAGCGCGTGCGCCCCGCGTCGCTCAAGCTGATCACGTGCCGTGAAATAGCAGAGCGACAAAGAAACACGTTACACAAATGTAAGATTATTCGTGATGCAATGCGGGCGTTTCTCATAGCGGCGTACGGTGTTCTGTCCGACCGATACTGCTTGGTATCGCCGGCGGTACCGTCCCACCGCTACCCATCTACGAGCGTGCGCTGCTTTACTACGCGTGGAAAACACAACGCAAGGAGCGCACCTCGTGAACAACATCACTCTGGAGCAGCAGCGCCGCTGGCTCGCCGCCGAAACCCGACCCGCCGACGATCTGCTGCGGCGCTACCGCAACGCGCAGAACCGGGCTGCTCTCGTGGCACTGCTGGCTCGCATTCGTGGTCGCTCGACCGCGCTGCCGACTCTGGCCGCCCTCCTTGACGGCCGCAGCTCAAGCGGTGGGCACGTCATCGGCCTCCACTCCGTGCCGATCGCCGCGATTGTCGCCAGCGAGGGCCGTCAGGGTGACTTCGACTGCTGGTTTCGCCCGCTGCGAACCGACAGTTGGGATCGCTGGCGCAGCGTCGCGACCGCCATGCTCGCTGGGGCAGCCCTTCCGCCCGTGCAGCTGCTGCTGGTTGCTGGCCAGTACGCCGTCCGCGACGGCCACTACCGCATCTCTGCAGCCGCGGCCCTCGGCCAGCGCGACGTGGACGCCATGGTCATCGCGCTGGAGTGCTGAGCGCTCACCCGCCGTAGCGAACCGAGTTGGCGAAGGCGGCGGCGAGCTCGGCCGCCGCCGCAAGCGGCAGGGGCGCGGCGGCCAGGCGGGCCAGCTCGGCCGGTGCGAGCAGCGCAGTGAGCGCGGCGCGGGTGCGCTCGACCTCCAGCATGTTCGACGGGTCGAGCAGTTCGCCGCTGGCGTCGAGCGCGGCGTGGGCTGCTTCGACAGCTGCGAGCAGCCTGGCCGCAAGGGCGCCATCGCCCCGTGCTGCGGCAACGGCCGCCACCCCCGCCACGGCGTCGGCAATGCTCCACGTAGAGCCGATCCCCTGGAAGAGCGTAAGGCTGTCGTGGAACAGGGCTGCGGCCCGTGCAGGCTCGCCGCCGCTCAGGGCGACGTAGCCCAGGTTATGTAGCATCGCGGCCTCGCCCTGGCGGTGACCGTGGGCACGAAAGCGGGCCAGGCTTTCGGCGTAGCCGGCCTGCGCCCGCTCGCCCTCGCCCGCACACGCGTAAGCTGCCGCGCCGTGATTGATCGCCCAGGCAAGCTCAACCGTATCGCCTCGCTGCCGCAGCAGCCGGATGTTCTCGTCGAAGAGCGTGGCCGCCCGCCGGTAATCACCGCTGCGGTAGGCTTGCCAGGCCCGCAGATGCAGAAGGGCGGGCAGCTCTCCGGCGGCCGCAGCCCGCTCCATCAGTGCCAGGCCTTCGGCGAGCAGTGCCCGGCCCTGCGGCTCGTCGCCCTGAAGCCGCAACAGCCCGCTCAGCTCCCAGAGAAGCTCGGCCAATGTCCAGCTGTGGGGGCCACCGCGGAGCAAGGCGATGCCCTCTTCCAGTCCCTGGCGGGCAGCGTCGAACGCCCCACGGCGCACCTGCACCCAGGCGATGCGGTCGAGGGCCAGGGCGAGCTGCAGCGGCTCGTTCTGGCTGCGCCAGTAGGCGAGCGCAGCCTCCATCAACCTCAGGCCCGCTAAAAGTTCGCCCTGCTGGGTCAGCCCCCAGGCGAGGGTGGCCCGCGCAATGGCGGTGCCCCGGTCGCTTGCCAGGCGCTCGGCGAGGGCCAGGCTTTCACGGGCGAGGGCGATCCCGGCGGCGTAGTCGCCCATGTGCAGGACGATATCGGCGGCGTACCTCAGCGCCTCCATGCGTTCGGGGCCGTGCTCGCGCAGCGGGGGCAGGGCAAGCAGCCGTTCGCTCCAGGCCCGCCCCTCGGCCAAGCGGCCGCGCTCGATCCAGAGCGAAATGGCCGCGCCGTTCAGGCCCCCGGCGAGCGCCGCATCACCGGCGGCCAGGCTCCAGTCAAAGGCTGCCCGCAGGTTACCGAGCTCGCCTTCGAGACGGGCCAGCGCCTGGCCGCGCGCATCGGTAGTGAGGCGGGTTACCAGCTCCAGGGCGAGGGCGTGGTAGTGCCGGGCGTGGCAGCGACGGGCCGGCTCGTTATCGTCGGACGCGAGCCGCTCGCGGGCAAAGGCGCGCACGGTTTCCAGCAGCCCGAAGCGCAATGCGCCCTGATCGTCGGCCGCGACCTGCACAAGGCTGTGGTCGATCAGGATGGTAAGGACTGCGCTGGCGGCCGCAGGCGCGGGCAGTTCAGCGCGGGCAGCGGGTGCGAGCGCGAGCACGGCCTCCAGGTCGTCGAGGGTGAAGCCGCCGACAAACGCCCCGAGCCAGGCCAGCAACCGCTGCTCCGGCGGGCGCAGCAGCTCATAGCTCCAGCCGATCGCGCCGCGCAGGGTGCGTTGGCGCGAGGGGAGATCGGGCGGGCCATCGGTGAGCAGGTCGAGCCGGCGGTCGAGCCGCTCCAGCAGAGTCGTCAGGCTCATGCTGCGGGTGCGAGCCGCGGCAAGCTCGATCGCCAGCGGCAGGCCGTCGAGACGCGTGCAGATCGCGGACACGGTGGCGGTGTTCGCGGCAGACAGGCGAAAGCCGGGGGCAACAGCCCTGGCGCGGGCGGCGAAGAGCTGCACGGCGGCGACGGTGCGTGGTGCGTCTTCGGCCCCAGTGATCGACTCCTGAGCCGTCCCCGGCTCGGGCAGGGCCAGGGGCGGAACAGGGTACTCGTGTTCGGCCCGCAGCCGCAGTGCGGCCCTGCTGGTCACCACGACGCGCAGATCCGCGCTCTGCGCAAGCAGCTCGGCCAGCAGCCCGGCGGCAGGAAGCACTTGCTCGAAGTTATCCAGGATAAGCAATTGACGGCCTTGAAGCCGGGCGAGCAGCGGGCGCAGCAGAGGCTCGCCCGGCGCGGGTGCCACGTCGAGAGCCTGAGCCAGAGTCGCAGCGACCAGCTCGGGGTCGGCGAGGGGTGCGAGGGCCACAAACGTCACGGCACCGGCGAACTGATCGGTGACAGCGCGGGCCAGCTCGATTGCCAGGCGGGTCTTGCCGATCCCAGGGGGGCCGGTAAGGGTGAGCAACTGCGTGCCCTCGTCGGTGAGGGCGGCCCGTAGGGCTGCGAGATCGGCCTCGCGGCCGATCAGCGCGGTGGGGGGGACTGGCAGGGCGGCAGGCTGCCGCTCGGCAACGAGGGGGAGCTGATCGGGGCTGAGCTCGGCGCGGGCAGCCAGGAGAAAGCGGTCGCGCGCGGGGCCGTCGAGGCGTAACCGCTCAGCCAGCAGGGCGGCGACCTGTCCTGAAGGGCGGCGCTCGTCGGCCTCGATCTTCCGCACCGTCACCTCGGCAACACCAGCAGCCTGGGCCAGCGCAGACTGCGTCAGGCCGAGGGCGCGGCGCCTAGCCTTTACCCAGGCCCCAAATGAACTTGAGTGCTCCACCTGGCTCATGAACGCTCTTCCCCTGCGATAGCGCGCCGTTCACAGTACGCCCCCTTTAGGGGCATGAGCAGGAACTCGCGGTTGCAAGACACAGCCCGACCCGAACGGCCGCAACATCTTGCGGTGTCACCGTCTGCTCGCAGCTACTCGTCACTGACATTGCAAAACGTGCTTCCCGAGTTTGGAGTGAGATACAGGAGCACCCGGCGAGGCAGCCCACCGCGTGGAGGACTGGTTTGATATGCTCCACTGCTCATTTGCTGTCGGCATCATACACGAATAGCAAGTATGTGTGCACCTATTGCACCTCCGAGACCCTGAGGGCGTAGGGCGTGGTAGCGAAGCGACCCGAAAGCATCACCCGAGGAGGTTAAGCGCAGCTGCGTCGGGGTTGCTCGCCTCGTGCCGCCTGTCCGGGGGTACGGCGTTCTGCGTCACCCCGGCCACGCCGTCCTCGGCGTTGGACACGTTCACCCCGTGCCAGTGGATGGTCACGCCGGTGGCGATGTCCTGGTTGATTAGCTCGACCTCCACCAGGTCGCCCTGGCGGAGGCGTAGCTCGGGGCCGGGGATCTGGCCGTTGAAGCTCCACGCCTCGACCGTGACCCCCGAGCGCAGCCGCAGCGTCTGCTGGCGTGCCGTCAGGGTGAAGCGCGCGTCCGGCCTGACGTCGCGCGGGCCGCCAGGACAATGGCCGCCAACAGCTCAGAAGAGCGCATGGGGATGCCGAAAAACTCCTTTGACATGTTGTGACAAAGGATCCCTCACGTTCAAGAATGCGCGCTACAACGCTCCAGCGTTCTGAGGCGTTGTGACGCGCATTATGCTGTCAGCTTGCCTATAGAAGACGTCGTCAGCTACTCATCTGCACGAACGCTGAGACATCCGGCTCATGTGGGAGGCTTCCTGTCGCTCGATGCGGGAAACCTATACGCCAAGGGCCTCGATCACGAGCTTCGCCGCGACGGCGCCTGAATACTGCTGCTGCCCGGTGATCAGCCGGCCGTCGCGCACGGCGAAGGGCGCGAAGCGCGGGCCGACCACGAAGTTGGTGTTCGGCAGCTTGCGGGCCTCCTCCTCGATGCGGAAGGGCTGGATGCGCTTGCCCACGAAGGAGTCGGCAAAATCCTCCTCTGAGGCGGCGAAGCCCGTCCATGTCTTCCCCTCGACTAGCAGCTTCCCGTCGGCTGCCCGCGTCCGCAGGAGGATGCAGGTGCGGTGGCAGACGACCGCGACCACTTTGCCGGCCTCGTAGAAGCCGGCGACGAAGCGATGCAGCGCCTCGTCCTCGATCATGGTCACCATCGGGCTCTGGCCGCCCGCCACGAACACGGCGTCGTAGTCGTCGGGGGTGACCTCGGCGATACTGCGGGTCTGCTCCAGCATTGCCGCGTGCTGCGGCGAGCTGAGGAAGCCGAGGCTCAGGAAGTCGTGGGCCGAGTAGCCGCTGGCGTCACGCGGGTCGCTGTAGCCGTCGATCTTTACCTTGCCGCCCTGTGGGCTGACGATATCGACCTGATAGCCCTTCTCGGTGAACTCCCAGTAGGGGTGGGCGAACTCGGCCACCCAGGCGCCGATCGGCCAGCCCGTGGTGGGCGAGAGGGCCGGGTTGGCGACGACGAGCAGCACCCTCTTCGGGCGGTCCGGGTTCAGCACACTGACGTTTGCGCTCACGACGTTCTCCCTGCTTCTGTGCTCGCGCCACGGCGGCGCCGTTTGTGCCCCGGCCGGAGAGGCGCAGGCCGCCGAGCGCTTGATCGCCGACGTGGGCCTGCGGCCGGTGTGCGTGGGCGACCTTGCCCAGGCGTCCCTGGTGGACAGCATCGGCGCCCTGTGGGGCGCCCTGGTCTTCGGGCAGGGTCGTAGCCGGCGGCTCGCCTTCAAGGTTCTGGCCGCCGGGTGACGCCTTGCCACCACAGGGCCTCGGGCGTAGAATGCGGTGCGCGGCGAGGGCAGGGGCACGGCAGAAGCGGAGAGGCGGGCGAGGATGGGCGCAGCAAGCGAGTCAGGAGCGGCGGACGCCGAGCGCGGCCCCGGGCGGCCCCGTGAGCCCGAGGTGAACCGGCGCATCCTCGACGCGGCCCTGCAGCTGATGGCCCAGAGCGGCTACGTGCGGATGTCGATGGACCAGGTAGCGGCGGCGGCGCAGGTCACCAAGCCGACGATCTACCGCCGCTATCCCGGCAAGATGCAGCTCGCCCTGGCGGCCATCGTGGCGTACTGCGAGCAGGAGCCGCCAGTCTACAGCGGCGAGACCTGTGGCGACCTTATCGCCCAGATGGAGAACTTCCGCCGTGGGCTCGATCGGCCCAACGGCATGGCGATGCTCGGCACAGTGCTGGCCGAGGAACCTGAGACGCCCGAGCTGCTCGCCAGCTTCCGGAAGCACCTCGTCGCGCCTCGCCGCGCCGCCATCGGTACGATTCTGGAGCAGTCGCGTGAGCGCGGCGAGCTGCGGCCCGACGCCGACCTGGAGCTCGCGGCGAACATGCTCGTGGGCAGCTACTACGCCCAGTACCTGGCCGCTAGACCCTTCCCCGACGATTGGACAGCTCGCACGGTAGACGCCGTGCTCGCTGGGATCAGCGCAGAGGACGTAGTGGCAGGCTGAAACGCTCACTGGGTTACTCAGTTCTGCTGGTCGCTGCGGTTCGTCCATAGCTGGAGTATGCCGAAAAAGTGGCATTTTGACAATTCACAACCTCGCCAACCGAACCCCTTGAGCGCATACACGACAACTACTGGCGCCTGCGGCTCAATACCCTACTAAGTATTTTGTGTACTGATACACTAGTGAAGTTATGATGTGTTTTACATTCGTAAAGACAAAACTCTTTTATGTTTATCTTTGTGCACGATAAGTTACATAAGAAATGATATAATCACAACCATACACCCTCCACTTATTTCATTTCCTTCTTTGGCAGGTCCGCCCTGATATAATCATACTCCATACCGACGCGCATCCACCCCTAGCGTGCAAGTAAGTTCCAAGGGCTTCTCGTCACCATCATCGTCTCGATCCCATTTCGAGTTGGCAATTAAGACTGTGCTGGTCCTGGCTAACGGCGCCAGGGTGCTGTTACAAACCATACCTGTCACCAGATATACGCGGTTGCTTTTTCCGTATTGTGATGCGCCATAGGGACATTCCGCTGCAAGAGCATGCAGCCAGGCGTGTTCGATATAACGCACAAGTACCGCTTGGAAACGTGGTGCTTGTGCGGCCGCAGGCTGGAGGGGAGTTCGCGCCGCATGCCCGCGAGCGGCTATTGCGACCGCGATCAGACGCGCAAGCGGAAGGAGGAGAACGATGGATCAAAAGACGCTGGTCGCCGCGATCGAAGCAATCACCGCTATGTCGCTGCTCACAGTCGGACTGGCCAAGCCGGTGGTGGACGCGATCAAGCTCGCCTTCCCCTGGTTGCCCTCGGGCGCCTTCCCGCCCCTGGCGACCCTGGTGAGCAGCGCGATGCTCATACTACTGGCAGTGAGCACCAGCACGGCCCTCACCGGACCGATCCTTGCCCAGATCGTGCTTGCCGGCCTTGTAAGCGCCCTGGGAGCCGCCGGGATCAACCGGCTCCACGATGTGGCCGATGCCGCACAGGAGAAGGCACGGGCGCTTAAGGGCGAGGAGGTGCCGGCGCCTCAGGGCGCTCAGGCTCCGATCGGCAGCCATCTGAGCCTCGGGGCTACGAAGCTGTAGGAAGGAGCGAACGATGAGTACCACCCGTTCGAGCAAGCCCCCGTTGGGACGCTACGCGTGCCTCCGGATCGGGGCGAAACTATGCGAGCGGTATGGTCGCGTCGGCGGCAAGCTGTCGCGCCCTGGCCTGGCCCTGCCGCTCCTCGCCCTGGCCCCTGTCGCGGTGGTCACCTTCTCCGGCGAGGACCCCCTCGGCGATGCCGACGACCTCACGATCTGGCACCACCAGGGCATCACCCATGCGGCCGCCACGGCGTGCGGCTTCCCTGATCCGATCGCACGGCTGCTCGCGTGGCATGCCGACTACGTAGACTCATACCTCTACAACCCGCTCTGGTGGATCCAGGGCGGCTACGACCGCATTCGCGCCGCCCTGGCCTCGGCCGAGCCCCTGGCCAAGCTCCACTTCGACGACCTCTTCAGCACGATCCACGTGCGTCAGATCTGGCAGCGCTACTTCTATGGCACCCTCGCCGGCCTGATCTGGGCCGCGGAGCGGGGCGACTGCTCGGCTGCCTACAACATTCTCGGCACCTCGCTGCACGCCATGCAGGACTTCTATGCCCACTCCAGCTGGGTTGATCTCCCCGAGCGCCGCATCCGCACCTGGTTCGAGTTTCCGCCGTCACAGCGCCACAGCATGGATGTCTGGACGGGGGCCTACGAGCGGCCGGTCGTGCTCGGGCGTAAACCCCACGGCAAGATCGTCCCGGCGGCCACCATCTTCCAGCAGCCTGGCGTGAACGCTTTTATGGAGATCGCTTGCTCGGCTCTTTCCCCCCTGGCCGAGACCGGCCTCTGCAAGCTCTGGCGCGACACGAAGGGGGGCACGACCGATACGCGGCTGCCGAAAGTTGCGGGTTTCGCGATCCCACCCGGGGTGGTCTACCTCGCGCCCCCTGGGATCGCCCTCGACAGCACATGGTCGGCGAAGATCGGCGCCGCCGAGCGCGGTGTCACCGATATCCCCAGCGATCTGCTGTTTGAGGCGGCCAAGAACCTCGCCACACGCTGCTCGATCCAGTGGCTCCAGCTCCTCGAGCACGGCATGGCCGAGGCCGGACAACGCGAAAGCGAGTTCTGGACCCGGCTGAAGGACCCGCGCAGCTACGCGATGCCAATGTCTGATCTGCCGACCATTTCGGACGGCGAGCGGGTGCGGCGAGGGATGCCCCAGTACGAGGAGTTCTACAACTTCCCCTACCAGTTCATCACCGCTGGAGTCTACCCGCCGGAGACATCAGGCGAGGAACACTTTCTGCGGGTGCGCCTCCGCACTGCGGCCGGGGCGAACACCGGCACGAACGCCGCCATCTTCCTCACTGCTCCCGCCGACGCCGCGGGGGAGCACCGCTACCCCCTCGACTACACGCCGATCACCGATGAGAACACCTCCCCGATCTTCGTCTACAACGACTTCGAGGAGGGAGAGAGCACGGTCTACACCGTAGGGCCCTTCGCCCGACTGCCCCGGACGATCACGCTCGTGAGCGAGGTACCAAGCGCGGGCGAGGTTGGTGAACATATCATCGACGCCTTGAAGGAGACCGTACTGGAGTGCCTCGACAGCATCCGCCACACCCTGCTCACAATTATTCACGGCAATGCAGACGAGGTGGGCCACGGCGCAAAGCTCTTCGATAGCGCCACCCTCGGCAGCCTGAGCCCTGGTCAGGCGTTGCCATTCGCCATCCCCGTCGGCTCGTCCGCTGACGGCGAGTACGTCGTCCGTGGCGAGCTGCGCTGCTTGAGCCGCACCCCTGCGGACCATGACCGCCTGGCTACCGGGACCTTCGCCGTGAGGCTGACTCGGCTCGAGTGCCAGCGTGAGACGCCACTCCTGGCGCCAACTCCCAGGCGATTAGCAGTGCCTGCCCACGCCGTGGCCGAAGGGGACGCGCGAAACCGGGCCGCAGTCGCCATGCAGCGAGCCGTCGGCGCGGTGGAGCTTGCCGAGCGGGCCGGCATGCCCGAGCTGGCCGCCGCCACAAAGGTCGCCGCCGCCAGGCTGGAGCACGCCCTTCAGGCGCAAGAGAACGGTGGGGGCGGCGCGCCGCTCATGAAGATCAGCTTCGGGGGCGTGTTCGACGACCTGGTCGACACGCTAGAGGATGGGGTCGACTCCATACTCGACGAGGTCCAGCCCTCGGATGAGCCGTTCGTCCTGGCACTGCTGTTGCCCACGCAGAGCCCTCTGCAGAAGCTGCGCATGCGCAGCCCCCTTGAGGGGATCGACAGCGGCGAGGGCGGCGCGATCCAGCTCGACTTCAATCCAGTCACCGAGCCCCTTGGTGGGCAGATCACGGTGGCGGTGATGGTGATGGAGAGCGATCTCGAGGTGCAGCGCTATCGCGACGACGCCCTCAACGCCTTCGCCGGAGAGATGGACCGCGCCACCACTACGAAACGCAGGGAGCTCCTCGACGCGCTCGCCGCACGGATCGGCCCGGACTGGAAGCTGGGCCAGATTGAGGCGTACGCCTTCAGTCGCGCCGTCACCCGCGGCGGAAAGATGGGGATCGAGGTCGGGCAGGTGCTGAGCGAGCAGCCGGGTGCATGGATTGCAGGCGGGAGCAGCCGGGAGTTTCGCATCAACCCGAGCGGCGTGCGCTTCGTGCCCCTCGACCTCGAGCAGTGCTGGTTCGAGGGTGGGCACTTGCGCATGAGTGAAGGCCCCGTCGAGGCTAGCGCCGTGCTGCCGCCGGTGACGTCGATAAGCGACCCTACTGAGACGATGCATCTCCTCGGGCAGCGCGACGACCGCATCGTCTGGGCGCGGCTTGTCGGCGGAAAGACGCTATTTCAGCTGGTGGGGCCGGATGAGGAGCCGCACGGGCCGGGCGGCGGCTGGGGGTGGAAGCTTGCCACGAGCGTGAGCGATGCCTTGAACTTCCTTAATGGCGTGCCGCCCTACAACGGCCCCGTGAAGGCAGCCAGAGTCGTCTCCGTCTGGAAGGGGAGCTACCCCGAAATCACCATCTTCTACCAATCCGGAGGGGCAGCCCGCGATGTTTGGAAGCACCATGCGGTTGCCAATGTGGATGAGGCGCTGGCTGTGCTGAACGCCCCCCCTGGCGTCGAGGAAGCCTACCTCGTCCGTGTAGCCCCGGCTGGCCTCGCACTCTTCTACCGCCCCACTTCGGCCGGGGGGACACGGCACGAGTGGCGTATCACTCGCTTCCATGCTGACGGGCGGCCGGAGAGTCACAGGGCGAAACATGACCTGCCGCCCAGCCAATTGTGCCCACCCGCCTTCATCCTCGCCGAGAATGAGGTCGCTGGCACAATGGTGCTCTTCACCCGAATCTAATCTCGTCTCGTGAGCGAGGTGCCGGTAGCGTGGAGTTGCTCGCGCTGAGACCATTTCAAACAGGGGCGGCGCAACAGGAAGCGGTTCTTGCAGATCCCAGAATTACTACCTGGTGCTCAACCCCGTTCATTGCCGCCTCAGCACTGCGCCTTCAGGGGTTACGATCGCGCTGCGAGGTGCAATCGTACATTCCTCACGCTGATGCGAACTAATACAGGGGTCTCGTCCCGATTTGAAATGGTCACAGCGCATGCAACCGATCACGCATCATAGCCATACAGCTCAGGTAGGAGGTATCCTGATGGCTCCGAACATTTACACGTGGCCGCCCGAGAATGAGTCACCAAACTCC
>JAESFZ010000279.1_pt1 | contig 33837 bp, 28 predicted proteins | sample 9269561 | NCBI WGS metagenome assembly JAESFZ01 (sample SAMN14515552, study PRJNA621657) | algae metagenome | isolation source: Tildeniella nuda ZEHNDER 1965/U140 and co-occurring heterotrophs from wet... | place: Switzerland: Stansstaad, Zurih | collected 1965-01-01
TGCCTGCGCATTCCTTGTTTCGCCACTTTTGCACACCAATTTACCCGGCATGAATTACTTCAAGACCGCGCTTCTGCTCGCCGCGCTGACGGGCTTTTTCCTCGTGGCCGGGTATCTCATGGGAGGCCAGACCGGCCTCGTCATTGCCTTCGTCGTGGCGCTAGGCATGAACATTTTTGCCTACTGGAACAGCGACCAGATGGTCCTGCGCATGGCCAACGCGCAGGAGGTCGGGCCGGAGAACGCGCCCGAGCTGTTCAACATCGTCCACGAACTGACGCAGCGCGCCGGTCTGCCGATGCCGCGCGTCTACCTGATCGCCGAGGACCAGCCGAACGCCTTCGCGACCGGCCGCGACCCCGAGCATGCCGCCGTGGCGGCCACCACCGGCCTGCTGCGCAACCTCAGCCGCGAGGAAGTCGCGGGCGTGATGGCGCATGAGCTGGCCCACGTCCGCCACCGCGACACGCTGATCATGACCGTGGCCGCGACCCTGTCGGGCGCCATCGGCATGCTGGCGAGCTTCGGCGGCCTGATGGGCGGCGGCCGCGATTCCGAGGGCCGGCCGCTGGTCAACCCGATCGTCGCCATCGCCGCGATGATCCTGGCGCCGATGGCCGCCATGCTGGTGCAGATGGCGATCAGCCGCGGCCGGGAATACGAGGCCGACCGGATGGGCGCCGAGATCTGCGGCGAGCCGCAGTGGCTCGCCTCGGCGCTGGCCAAGCTGCACGTCGGCACGCAGCAGCTCCACAACGAGGCGGCCGAGCGCAATCCGGCGACCGCGCACATGTACATCGCCAATCCCCTGGCGGCGGCCGGCGGCATGTCGAGCCTGTTCTCGACCCATCCGCCGATGGAGGAGCGCATCGCGCGCCTGCAGGCGATGGCCAGCCAGACCCGCGCCCAGTCCCGGTCGTCGGCCGCGCCGCCGCGGGCGGGCGGCCCGTGGGCAGCGGCGCCGCAGGCGCCGCGCCGCGGCCCCTGGGGCTGAGGAAGAAAGAGAAGGATCCCTCACTTTGTTCGGGATGACATCTGGTTTGTCATCCCGAGCGTAGCCGAGGGACCTTTGCGCTTTAGCAGCTAAAGCTTCGGCGGTAGCGCCGCCGGCTCGTCGCCGAGGTCGACGGCGAGGATGCGTTCGCCGCGGCGGGTGATGGCGGTCGTGGAGGTGTCGATCTCGCGCAGGTCCTTTTCGGTCTGGGCGAAGTGTTTCTTGAGATTGTCGACCCGGTCGTCGAGACGCTTCACGTCGCCCAGGATCAAGCCGACCATCTTCTGGATCTCTCCCGCCTGCTCGCGCATGCGCACGTCCTTCAGGACGGCGCGCACGGTGTTGAGAGTGGCCATCATGGTCGTGGGTGACACGATCCACACCCGGGCCCGGTAGGATTCCTCGACCAGGCCGGTGAAATTGGCGTGCAGCTCGCCATAGACCGCTTCCGAGGGCAGGAACATCAGCGCCGATTCGGCGGTCTCGCCGGGCACGATGTATTTGCTGCGGATGTCGGCGATGTGCTTGCGGATCGCCTGCTGGAAGGCGCGCTGCGCCGCCAACAGGGCGGCCGCATCGCCGGCCGGCACGGCGCGCAGCAGGCTATAGCTTTCCAGCGGGAACTTCGCGTCGATGGCGATCGAGCCCGGCGGATTGGGCAGCTTCAGCAGGCAGTCGGCGCGCACGCCGGTCGAGAGCGTCGCCTGGAAATCGTAGGCCGAGGGCGGCAGGGCGCTCTGGACCAGGTCGTTCAGCTGGACCTCGCCGAACGCGCCGCGGGCCTGCTTGTTGGACAGGACCTCCTGCAGACTCACGACCTGCGTCGAGAGCTCGCCGATCTTCTTCTGCGCCTCGTCGATGCGGACCAGCCGCTCGCGCAGGTCGGTCACGATCTGGCCCGTCGCCTTCTCGGTCCGGTCCAGCCGCTCCGTGACCACCTTGGCCAGCGCCTGCTCCTGCTCGCGCAGCGACTTCTCGACCCGCTGGACGGTTTCGGCCTGCTGGCTCAGCGCCAGGCCAAGCTGCTGCTGCATGCGCTGCTCCGCCTCGCGGTTGCTGCCCTGGCGCATCAGGACGACGACTAGGAGGAGGGCCAGCAATACGACGGCGGCGAGGAGGGCGAGAGTCAGAGTGTCCATGAAGCCCTCATCGAGCGCGCCACTTTTCTACCCATGCTTCCGGGGTCGGCTGCCAATCCTTTGCCTCCTGTTGGGCTTCGGCAATTTGCTCGGGCGTCATGCTCTGACCGATTGAGTTGCGAAGCATGGTCACCGCGGGACGGCCCAGTTCACCGAAGTTCGAATCCGGTTGCATCAATGCCAAAGTAAGCCACTTGAAGCCTTGTACCTTGTCCATCGGCAGGTCGCCGGTCACATACAGCATTCCCATGCGACTCATCGCGGGCCCGTAGCCGCGTTCAGCCGCCATACGCCACAGTCTGAGAGATTCGGTCCGATTGCGTGGAGCCAACACGCCAAAGTCATAGATCTCGCCGAGCCTGTACTGGGCGGCTGCATAGTCCTGCTCCGCAGCCTTCTTGTACCAGGGGAATGCGTCACCCGGTTGGGTCGTCAGCACGCCAACAAAGTATTGGGCAGGCGGATATCCCTGATCTGCAGATTTGCGGAGCCAAGCGGTCCCTTCGGCCTCGTTACGCGGCACGCCCTGGCCGTTGCGATAGAGAAGGCCGAGATAGAACTCTGCCGGGGCGTCGCCCTTTTCCGCCAACGGCCTCCACAAGGCTGAAGCCGCCGCATGGTCGCCCCGCTTGTAGGCTTCGATTCCATCATCCACCGGCCCGGCGAAGCCAGTTCCTGGCAACGCCCACAGGAGGAGACACAGGCTCAGGATCGTGCGCAGCAAATGGAAGCCATCCGTTGGAATTGCCCCTTTATAGGACATGCTACCGGCTCGACAAGCGCACGGCCGGCCGGTAATCCAAACCTCCCATGGCTCGCAAATACGATCCCCCCGCGCACGATCCGGACGTGTGGCTGTTCGATCTGGACAACACGCTCTACCCGGCACGCTGCAACCTGTTCTCCCAGATCGACGTACGCATCGGGCGCTACATCGCCGACTGGCTGAAGGTCACGCCGGAAGAGGCGCGGGTCGTGCAGAAGCAGTACTGGCGCGACCACGGCACGTCGATGCGCGGGATGATGAGCCTGCACGGCGTCGATCCCACGCACTATCTCGACTACGTCCACGACATCGACTACTCGCCGGTCGAGGCCAATCCGGCGCTCGAAGCCTCGCTGCGCGCGCTGCCGGGCCGCAAGCTTATCTTCACCGCCGGCGACGTGCCGCACGCCGAGCGCGTGATGGAGCGGCTGGGCGTGTCGCATCACTTCGAGGCGATCTTCGACATCGCCGCGGGCGAATACTGGCCCAAGCCGCATCCGCAGATCTACGACGCGCTGGTGAAGAAGCACGGCGTCGATCCGACCCGCGCCGCCTTCGCCGACGACATTTCCGTCAACCTGAAGCCCGCCGCCGACATCGGCATGCGCACGGTGTGGATCCGCACCGACGAGAGCGTGAAGCGCGCGACCGACAGCGATCTCAGCCACATCCATCACCAGACCGACGACCTCGCCACATGGCTCGACGACTGGCTGACCGAAAGGAACCTCAAGACGTGAAGATCCTGATTCTCGGCGCCGGCGCGGTCGGCGGCTATTGGGGCGCGCGCCTCACCCAGGCCGGCATCGACACCACCTTCCTGCTGCGCGAGAAGCGCGCCGAGACGGTGCGAAAGGCCGGCCTCGTCGTGAAGAGCCCGAAGGGCGACGCCGTGGTGCCGGTCAAGGTCGTGACCAAGGGCAGCGAGGGCGGGCCCTACGACGTCATCGTGCTGGCCTGCAAGGCCTACGACCTCGACTCGGCGATGGACTCGATCGCGCCCGCGGTCGGGCCCGACACGGTCATCGTGCCGATGCTGAACGGCCACGCCCATTTCGCCACGCTCGACGGCAAGTTCGGCGCGGCGCGCGTGGCCGGCGGCCTTGCCCGCATCTCCGGCATGCTGGGTCCCAACGGCGAGATCCTGCACAGCGGCGCCTCGGGCGTGTCGTTCGGCGAGCGTGATGGCAAGCCGGCGCGCGCGTCGCTGGTCGCGCTCGATGCCGCCTGCAAGAAGGCCGGCATCGACGGCGGGCTCAACACCAACATCAACCAGGATCTCTGGGACAAGTGGATCATGCTGGCGACGATCGCCGGCATGTGCGCCTCAATGCGCGGCACGATCGGCGACATCATGGAGAGCGAGGACGGCGCCGATATCGTGCGCGAGACGCTCGAAGAGAGCCGCAAGGTCGCCGTGGCCGAGGGCCAGCCGCCGAGCGACAAGGTCGTCGCCAACCTGCAGGGCATGTTGACGGCCAAGGGCTCCAAGGCCGTGGCCTCGATCCTGGGCGACATGGAGAAGGGTGGCGCGGCCGAGGGCAAGCAGATCGTCGGCGACATGCTAGGGCGCGCCCGCAAGCACGGCATCGCTGCGCCCAACCTGCGCTACGCCTATGCCCATCTGCAGACCTACGAAGCGCGCCGGGCGCGCGGCGGACTGAAATAGAGGCCAGAGGTAGAAGCCAACATGAAGATCCTGATCCTCGGCGCCGGCGCGATCGGCGGCTATGTCGGCGGACGCCTGCACCAGAGCGGCGCCGACGTGACCTTCCTCGTGCGTGCGGGTCGCAACGAGGCGCTGCAGCGCGACGGGCTCGTGATCAGGAGCACCAAGGGCGACGTCACCCAGAAGGTGAAGACGGTCACCAGTGGCAGCGAGGGTGGCCCGTACGACGTCGTGCTGCTGACCTGCAAGGCCTACGACCTCGACTCGGCGATGGACGCGATCGCCCCGGCGGTCGGCGCGAACACGACGATCGTGCCGCTGCTGAACGGCATGCGCCATCTCGAGGCGCTCGATGCCCGCTTCGGCGCGGACAAGGTGGTGGGCGGCCTGGCGAGGGTCGGCGTCGCCATGGATGGGCAGGGACACATCCTGCACACCAGTCCCTTCGCCGTGATCTCATTCGGCGAGCGCGACGGAAAGCCCGCGCGCAAGGCCCTGACGGATCTCGATGCGGCCATCAAGGCGTCGGGCATCGACGGCGGCCTGAACGCCAACATCGTCCAGGACCTCTGGGACAAGTGGATCATGCTGTGCACTCTGGCAGCGACCTGCTGTCTGATGCGCGGTTCTTCCGGCGACGTGCTCGAAGCCGACGAGGGTCTCGCGATCGTGCTGGAGACGGTCGAGGAAGGTCGCCAGGTCGGCGCCGCCGCCGGGCACGATCCCGGCGAAAAGGGCCTCAAGACGATCCGCTCGTTCCTGACCGTGAAGGGCTCGAAGTTCACCGCCTCGATGCTGCACGACCTCGAGAAGGGTAACATGGTCGAGGCCGACCACATCGTCGGCGACATGATCGCCCGCGCGAAAAAGGCCGGCATCGCCACGCCGAACCTGCGCATGGCCTATGCCCACCTGCAGGTCTATCTCGCCAAGCGCGCGCGCAAGCTCGCTCCGTAGCGATCGCGCGGAAGGCCTTGAAAGGCCCATCTGCCGGGCCTACTTCTTCGAGATGAACTTCTCGGGACCTCTTTGCCTCGTGCCGCGACGGAACCATCCGATCGCGGAAGCGTAGTCCCCGAGCCGGCCTTGTGTCCCGGCATCGGGGCACTTCGATCGCCTGTGTCCGCGGTCGCCGTTCAATTCCAATTTGTCCTATTTTTTCCGCAGGGAGCATCAGAGATGCCCGCCGTTGCCCGCAATCGTTCCGTCCCCAACATCGTCGTCAGCGAAGCCGACTGCGACCGGCTCACCGACCTCGCCACCGCGTCGCTGGAGCGGCTACCGGAAGTGGCCGAGGAGCTGCTCTCCGAGATGGAGCGCGCCAAGGTCGTGAGCGAAGACAGCGTGCCGGCCGATGTCGTGCGCATGGGCTCGACCGTCACCTTCCGCTCGGACGCCGGCACCGATGGCGAGCAGCATGAACTCACCGAGACGCTGGTCTATCCCGTCGACGAGGACAGCGACGCCCACAAGCTCTCGGTGATGACCCCGGTCGGCGCGGCCCTGATCGGCCTGGCCGTGGGCCAGTCGATCTCCTGGACGGCGCGCGATGGCCGCAAGCACCGGCTCACGGTGGTGAAGGTCGCCTGATCCTCAGGGCTTGAAGCGCAGCAGGGCCACGCCGAAGCCCATGAAGACGACGCCGCTGACCCGATTGAGCCAGCGGCGCCAGATGCCGTGCATCAGCCGGTCCGCGAGCTTGCGGCCCGTCAGCGCATAGATCGAGTAGAAGAACAGCTCGACGCCCACGAAGGTCGCGACCATCAACGCGAATTGCGGCCCCCAGGCGCGCGCCGGGTCGATGAACTGCGGGAAGAAGGCGGCGGCGAAGATCAGCAGCTTCGGGTTACTGATGCCGACCAGAAAACCTCCGCGAAACAGGGCGACCGCCGACGCACCGGTCGAGGGCGGCGGCGCTTCGTTCGCCACCGGCTCGCGCCACGTCTGGACGCCGAGATAGACCAGGTAGGCCGCGCCCAGGATCTTGAGCAGGTCGAAGGCGCCGGGCAGCGCCAGCAGCACCGCGCTGAGGCCAGCGACCGATCCCGTCAGCATCAGGACGAGCGCGGTGAGGCATCCCGCGACGCCGACGAACGCGGCGCCGAGACCGTAACGGATGCTCCGCGTCGTCACATAGAGCACGTTCGGCCCCGGCGTGCAGGCGATCAGCACGACGGCGCCGAGATAGAGCCACCAGGTTTCGAGGCTCATGGACTGGTCTCCGTGGAGCGTTCACGTTTTCCTCCCCGTTCAGATGGGGAGGTGCCCCGTAGGGGCGGAGGGGTCATGACCCCATCGCCCTCGTATGACGAGGGCACTTCCCCTTTGCGGCCTCCGCAAAGGGGAAGAGGCTGATCCGATCCCTACCTCTGCGCGGAGAGCGCTCCGTAGGCGGCCAGTGCCGCATGGTTGACGAGATCGCTGACGGTCGCCCCCATCTGGACGATCTGCACGGGCTTCGACAGGCCGTCGATCACCGGTCCGATCACCGTCACGCCGCCCAGCGACTGCATCAGCCGCGAGGAGATGTGGGCCGAGTGGAGGCCCGGCATGATCAGGATATTGGCCGGGCCGGTGAGGCGGGTGAACGGATAGGTCGACTTCAAGAGCTCGAAGTCGAGCGCCATGTCGGCCTGCATCTCGCCGTCATACTCGAAGTCGACCTCCTCGGCATCGAGCAGGCGGATCGCCTTGCGGATACGGTCGATGCGCTCGATCTCGCGGCTGCCGAAGTTCGAGAACGACAGGAAGGCGACCCGCGGCTCGTGGCCCATCATGCGCGCGTTCTTCACCATCTGCTTGGCGATGGTGGCGAGCTGGTCGGGCGTCGGCGTCTCGTTGATCGAGGTGTCGGCGAGGAACACCGTGCCCTGGCGCGAGACGACGATGGAGTAGCCCATCGGTACCTTGCCGACTTCGATGTTGATCACACGCTTGACGTCGGCAAAGCACTCGGGGAAACGGCGCGTGATGCCAGTCACCATGCCGGCGGCATCGCCCGCCGCCACCATGCAGGCACCGAACACGTTGCGGCCCTGGTTGACCATGCGTTGCACGTCGCGATGGAGATAGCCATCGCGCTGCAGCCGCTTGTAGACGAGGTCGGTGTAGGGCGCGTTCTTGGTCGACAGCCGGGCATTGTGGATCTCCATGCCCGACTCGTCCTTGATGCCGAGCGTCTTCATGGTCTCGCGCACCTGCTCCTCGCGGCCGATCAGGATCGGCGTGCCGTAGCCGTTGTCGCGGAACATCACGGCGGCGCGGATCGTGCGCTCCTCCTCGCCCTCGGCGAAGACGATGCGCTGCGGATTGGCCTTCACCTGCTCGAACAGGCTCTGCAGGAAATGGCTGGTCGGATCGAGGCGGCCGGACAGGCTGCGCTTGTACTCCGCCATGTCGGCGATGTGTTTCTTGGCGACGCCGGAATCCATCGCCGCCTTCGCGACGGCGGCCGAGACCTCGACGATCAGGCGCGGATCGAACGGCACCGGCACGATGTAGTCGGGTCCGTAGCGCAGGCGGCGGCCGGAATAGGCGCGATCGACCTCGTCGGGCACGTCCTCGCGCGCGAGCTTGGCCAGCGCCTCGGCGGCGGCGACCTTCATCTCCTCGTTGATCGTCGTGGCGCGCACGTCGAGAGCGCCGCGGAAGATGTAGGGGAATCCCAGCACGTTGTTGATCTGGTTGGCATAGTCCGAGCGCCCCGTGGCGACGATGGCATCGCCGCGCGCGGCGCGCACGTCTTGCGGTGTGATCTCGGGGTCGGGATTGGCCATGGCGAAGATGATCGGCTTGGCGGCCATCGACTTCACCATGTCCTGGGTGACCGCGCCCTTGACCGAGAGGCCGAAGAACACGTCGGCGCCTTTCATGGCTTCTTCCAGCGTGCGCGCCTTGGTGCGGACGGCGTGGGCGCTCTTCCACTGGTTCATGCCCTCGGTGCGGCCCTGGTAGATCACGCCCTTGGTGTCGCAGAGGATCGCGTTCTCGTGCGGCATGCCCATCGCCTTCACGAGCTCGATGCAGGCGATCGACGCGGCGCCCGCACCGTTCACCACCATCTTGATGTCCTTGATGTTGCGGCCGGTGAGGTGCAGCGCATTGATGAGACCGGCGGCGGAGACGATCGCGGTGCCATGCTGGTCGTCATGGAAGATCGGGATGTCCATCAGCTCGCGCAGGCGCTGCTCGATGATGAAGCATTCCGGCGCCTTGATGTCCTCGAGGTTGATGCCGCCGAAGGTCGGCCCGAGATAGCGCACGCAGTTCACGAACTGGTCGACATCCTTGGTGTCGACCTCCAGGTCGATGCAGTCGACGTCGGCGAACCGCTTGAAGAGGACGGCCTTGCCCTCCATCACCGGCTTGCCGGCCAGCGCCCCGATGTCGCCGAGGCCGAGCACCGCCGTACCGTTGGAGATCACGGCCACCAGGTTGCCCTTGATCGTGTAGTCGTAGGCGGTCGACGGGTCCTTCTCGATCGCCAGGCAGGGAGCCGCGACGCCCGGCGAATAGGCCAGGGCCAGGTCGCGCTGCGTGACCAGCGGCTTGCTGGCGATGATCTCGATTTTTCCGGGCCGCCCCGTCCGATGCATGATCAGCGAGTCGCCGTCGAGATCGCCCATCTGGTTGCTGACCATTTCTTCCGAGCTTTTGCCCGCCATATGCTTATTCTCTCCCGGTTGAGCATGCATATTGGCGATATTCGTCCGATCGTGCCAGCCAGCCATCCCGCGCTGCAGCGCAGCCGATCTGCCCAAATATCGTCCACCCATCGTCCACATGGATCGCTGTGCGGCGTGTGCTAGACCGAACGCTTCCCGAGGAGCTTCAGTGCCGGACAGTTCCGCCATTCCCGCCGACGCCACGCCGATGATGCGCCAGTACCTGGCGATCAAGGCGGCGCATCCGGACCATCTGGTCTTCTACCGGATGGGCGATTTCTACGAGCTTTTCTTCGACGACGCGGTGAAGGCCTCGGCGGCACTCGACATCGCGCTGACCAAGCGCGGCCAGCATCTGGGCGAAGACATCAAGATGTGTGGCGTGCCGGTGCACAGTCACGAGGCCTACCTGTCGCGCCTGATCCGCCAGAGCTTCAAGGTCGCGGTCTGCGAGCAGGTCGAAGATCCCGCCGAGGCCAAGAAGCGCGGGCCTAAGTCGGTGGTCGAGCGCGCCGTCGTGCGCGTCATCACGCCGGGCACCCTGACCGAAGACTCGCTGCTCGATGCGCGCAGCCATAATTACCTCGCAGCCCTTTCCGAGGCGCAGGGCGATCTGGCGCTGGCCTGGCTCGACCTCTCGACAGCGGATTTCGCGACTCAGCCGCTGCTGCCCGGCCAGGTCGCGGCCGCGCTGGCCCGGCTGGCGCCCGGCGAATTGCTGGTGCCGGACCGGCTGCTGGCGCGCGAGCCGCTCAAGACCGTGCTGGAGGAATGGAACGCCGTCCTGACGCCGCTGCCGTCGGCCCGGTTCGACAGCGACAATGCCCGCAAGCGCCTGCAGGCGGCCTTCAACGTGGCCGTGCTCGACAGTTTCGGCGCCTTCTCGCGCGCCGAGGTCGCGGCCTGCGGGGCGTTGCTCGACTATGTCGAGCTGACCCAGGCCGGCAAGCGCCCGGCGCTGGTGCCGCCGCGCCGCGAGCGCGCCGACGGCACGATGGAGATCGATCCGGCGACGCGGCGCAATCTCGAGCTGGTGAAGAGCCTCGACGGCCGCCGCGACGGCAGCCTGTTGGCCACCATCGACCGCACGCTTACGGGCCCCGGCGCGCGCCTGCTGGCCGAGCGCATCGCCGCGCCGCTGACCGACCGCGCCGAGATCGAGCGCCGTCTCGACCTGGTGCAGCTCTTCGTGGAGCGGCCAGCCGTGCGCGAACGGGTGCGCGAGGCGCTGCGGCGTACGCCCGACATCGAACGCGCGCTGCAACGCCTGTCGGTCGGCCGCGGCGGCCCGCGAGACCTCGCTGCCCTGCGCGACGGGCTGGAATCGGGCGAGACGCTGGCGGATTCGCTGCGGGCCGAGCCGGAAGCCTTGTTGCCGCCGCCGGCGCCGCTCGCCGACATCGTCCTGTGCTGCACCGGCCATCGCGACACCGTGGCGGCGCTGGCCGAGGCGCTGGCCGACGAGCCGCCGCTGCTGGTGCGCGACGGCGGTTTCGTGCGCCAGGGCTACCGGCCCGAGCTCGACGAGCAGCGCACCCTGCGCGACGACAGCCGCAAGACGGTGGCGGGACTCGAAGCGAAGTACCGGGCTTCCTCGGGCGTGCCGTCGCTGAAGATCCGGCACAACAACATGATCGGCTACCATATCGAGGTGACGGCGGTGCATGCCGACAAGCTCGACCTGGCGGCGCTGGGCTTTACGCGGCGGCAGTCGATGTCGAACGCCACGCGCTTCAGCACCGCCGAACTGGCCGACCTCGAAACCCGCATCGGCCGCGCCGCCGATCAGGCGCTGGCGCTGGAACTCGCCGTGTTCGAGGAGCTGGTTGCCCAGGTGACGGCGGTCTCGCCGGCGATCGCCGCGGCCGGCCGTTCGCTGGCGGCACTCGACGTCGCCTCGGCACTGGCCGAGCTGGCGGCCAGCAGCAACCATGTGCGGCCGCAGCTCGCCGACGATTCTTCGTTCTCGATCGAGGGTGGACGCCATCCCGTGGTCGAGGCGGCGCTGGCCCGCCAGAGCGGCACAGGCTTCGTGCCCAACGATTGCGAACTGGGGACGGACCGTCGCCTGTGGCTGCTGACTGGCCCCAACATGGCCGGCAAATCGACCTTCCTGCGCCAGAACGCCTTGATCGCCGTGATGGCCCAGGCCGGCGCCTTCGTGCCGGCCAAGGCCGCCACCATCGGCATCGTCGACCGCCTGTTCAGCCGCGTCGGCGCTGCCGACGACCTGGCGCGCGGCCGCTCGACCTTCATGGTCGAGATGGTCGAGACCGCGGCGATCCTGAACCAGGCAACGGCCAGGAGCCTCGTCATCCTCGACGAGATCGGCCGCGGCACCGCGACCTTCGACGGACTGTCGATCGCCTGGGCGACGCTCGAGCATCTGCACGACGTCAACAAATGCCGCGCGCTGTTCGCCACGCACTATCACGAGCTGGGTGCGCTGAAGGAGCGGCTGAGCGCGCTCGCCCCCTACACGATGCGCGTCAAGGAATGGCAGAACGAAGTCGTGTTCCTGCACGAGGTCGCGCCGGGCGCCGCCGACCGCTCCTACGGCATCCATGTGGCGCAACTCGCCGGCCTTCCCGCCGCCGTCGTGTCGCGCGCCGAGGAAGTGCTGGCCGTGCTGGAGAAGGGCGAACAGTCCGGTGCCGTCACGCGCCTCGCCGACGACCTCCCCCTCTTCGCCGCCGCACCGGCCCGTCCCGCGAGCGGCACGGCGAAGACGAAGGAATCGGAAGTCGAGAAGGCCCTGGCCGAGATCAACCCCGACGAACTCTCGCCGCGCGAGGCGTTGGAAGTGCTCTACGCACTGCGTCAGCGCTTGCCGGAATAGTTCGTCGATGGAGAGCGCCACTCCAGTGGCGCACTCCAATGAAAGACTCCGGTGTCATCCCGAGCGTAGCGAGGGATCCTTGATCGGCGACTGCTAAGGATCCCTCGCTACGCTCGGGATGACACGGTAGAGGGGCCGCACTGTTGGTGCGTCGCAAGAGCCGCTTAAGCGAACGCCTTGCGCGCCAGCGCAGCGCCTTCGGCGAGCGCGCGCAGTTTGCCGTAGGCGACGCCGAGGGTCATCGGGGCCATGCCGCAGTTGGTGCAGGCCTGGATGCGCTCGGGATCGACGAACTCGGTCGCGAGCTTGAGGGTGGCGGCTACTTCTTCCGGCGTCTCGATCTTGTCGGAGGCGACGTTGATGGCGCCCACCAGTACGGTCTTGGTCTTCAGCAGCTTCATCAGTTCCGGCGGCACGTGGCTGTCGCGGCATTCCAGCGAGACCTGCTGGATCGAGCTGCGGTCGAGCGCCGGGAAGGTCTGCTCGTACTGACGCCAGCTTTCGCCCAGCGTCTCCTTCCACTTGTTGTTGGCTTCGATGCCGTAGCCGTAGCAGATGTGAACGGCGGTCGTGCACTTCAGCCCCTCGGCCGCTTTCTCCAGCGCCGGCACGCCCCACTCGACCGTCTCGTTCAGGTAGACGTTGAAGGCGGGCTCGTCGAACTGCACGATATCGACGCCGAGCGCTTCGAGATCCTTGGCTTCCTGGTTCAGCAGCTCGGCGAAGGCGAAAGCCATCTTCACGCGGTCGCCGTAGTAGCCGTCGGCCAGCGTGTCGATCAGCGTCATCGGGCCGGGCAGGGTGAACTTGAGCTTGCGCGAAGTCGCGGCGCGGGCGATGCGCGCCTCGCGCTCGTGCACGAACTTGCGGCGCTTCAGCGCCGAGGTGACGGTCGGGCAATCGGCATCGTAGCGGTTGTTGCGGATGCCCATGCGCACCTTCTTGTCGAAGTCGACGCCGTCGACCTCGGCCAGGAAGCCGTGCACGAAATGCTGCCGCGCCTGCTCGCCGTCGCTCACGATGTCGAGGCCGGCTTCCTCCTGGCGACGGATCGCGAGGAAGGTCGCGTCGTCCTTGGCCTCGAACAGCGGCTGGCCCGACAGGGTCCACGGCGCCCACAGCACGTTGGGCGTGGCGAGCCAGGCCGGCTTGGGCAGGCTGCCCGCGAGTGTCGTCTCGAACATGGTGTTTCCCCGTTCTCTAACGTGTCGAGTTGTTGGTGGCCGGCACCGGCAGGTTGGTCCCCGCCGGAGAGGTCGGCAACGCCTCTCCGGGCGTCGCCTCGGGCGGCAGGATCTGTCCAAAGGTGCCCGGCGCGCGCCATTGCAGCGTGCCGAAGGCGCCGCAGCTCTCGCAGACCGGGCGCCAGGCTTCGTGATGGGCGCCGCAGGAGGTGCAGCGCCAGGCGCGATCGGCCGGCGCGTCCGCGGCGCGGCTGAGCCACGCGCGCACCTTTTCCGGGCCCGTCTGCTCGCGCTCCTCGACCTCGGCCATGAGGCGGCAGACGCGGGTCGGGGGATTGGTGCCGGCGGCGGTGTCGAGATGGCGACGCGCCTCGCCCCACAGGCCGGCATCGAGCGAGGCCTGGGCGAGCGCCAGATGGCTTTCGATGTCGCCCGGATTCTGCTGCGCCAGCCGGCGCACGATGCCGACGCGCTTCAGCGCCTCGGTCTCGCCCGAGGCTTCGAGATAGAGACCGACGAGATCGGGATGCGGCGCCACCGACCAGCCGCGCTCGACCGTCTTCATCGCCTTCTTCGCATCGCCCGCCTTGAGCTGCAGCTCGGCCAGGCGTTGCGTCACCGCGATGCGTTCCGGCGCAAGACCGAAGGCCTCGCGGGCCAGTGCCAGCGCGTCGCTGGCACGGCCTTCACGCTCGGCCTCGCGGCTGCGTTCGACTTCCAGCAGCGCCTTCAGCGTGCGGCCCTTGTCGGCGGTGACGACCTTGCGGCGGATGCCCGATTCCAGCGTCTCCTGGGCGGCTTTCCACTGGCCGACCTGGGCCTGCATGTCGAACAGCGAGTGCACGACCCACGGTGTCTGCGGCCGGAGCCGGAAGGCGCGTTCGGCGTAGGCGAGCGCCTGCGCCTGGTCGCCGTCGCGCAGCGACTGGCCGATCAGGCCACGCAGGCCGAGGAAAGCCATCTGGTCGTCGTCGAGCATGGCGCTGAAGGCGCGGCGGGCGCCGTCGCGGTCGCCGTTGAGCTGGGCGGCCTGTGCCGAGAGAAGCAGCGTGAGCGCCGGTTCCGACAGGAGCTGCTCGGCCTTGCGCGCATGCTTCTGCGCTTCCACGCCATCGCCGGCGGCGACGGCGGCGAGGCCTTGCGTCAGCTCGCGATAGCCGCGACGGCGGCGGCTCTCGCCCCAGCCGTCGAGCAGCGCGCCGGGCGCGCCGACGATCCAGCGGTAGAGCAGCCAGCCGGCGATGCCGACCAGGATCAGCACGACGACGGAGATCAGGAGCACGCCGAAGCTGGTGTCGAGGCGCCAGCCGCGGAATTCCGCGGTGACGATGCCCGGCCGCTCGGCCAGCCACACCGCGCCCAGCATCGCGGCGATGGCGACGACGAACCAGATGATCGTGCGCAGCATGGTCATGGGAAGGGCCTACTTCGCCGAGCCGAGCAGGGTGACGGCCTGGGCGGAGATCTGGTCGGCCGCCTGCTTGGCCGCGAGATGCGCCTCGGCGCGCGACAGCCAGCCGGCGGTGGCCTTTGCCGTCTGCGGCGGCAGCGACTTCACCAGCGCGACGGCCTTGGCGAGGTCGCCGGCCTCCAGCGCGGCCTCGGCGCGGGCGAGCTTGGCTTCGGTGCCGTCGCCCTCGACGTCGTTGCCGACGCGGCGCAGCGAGATCAGGCCGCGCACCTTGCCGAGCAGCCGCTCGCCGAAGGAATCGTCGGCGAGATCGTCGGCGAGAGCTGCCTTGGCGACAGCGGGGAACTCCGTCACCAGCGCCGGCCGGGAGGCGACGCCGGTCTGCGCATAGGCCTGCAGCACGTTGGTGCTCTCGCTGAGCTTCGCATCGCCCTGGGCGAGCGGCGTCAGCAGCGCGAGATCGGTGGCGAAGGGCAGGCCGGAGCCGACGGCGGCGCTCAGCCGCGCGGCGATGCCGATGATCGCCGACGCGCGTGCGGTGCTCATCGCCTTCTGTTCGCCGGCGGAGCGGACGGTCGCCTCGCCGCGCGCCTTGTCGACGGCCTCGGTCAGCATCCGGGTCTGGTCGCGCTGGACGGCGACCGACTGGTCGATCGTCTGCAGCGTGTTGCGCAGCGTCGCCATTTCCAGCCGCAGGGTCGCGAGTTCCTTCTCCTGCTCCGCCGTTACCGCCGGCGGTTGAGCTGGGGCGGGTGTCTGTTGCGGGGCAGGCGTTGGTGCTGGCGTCGTGGCGCGGCCTTCCAGCGCTTCGACCTTGGCGCGCAGGTCCGCGATCGCCGGATCGGGTCCGCCGGTCGCGGCCGGCCGCTCGGCGACAGCGGCCGATGTGGCGCGCAGGCGCTTTTCGAGATCGTCGAGCCGGGCCGAAATCTCCTTGCGGGCCGTCTCGACCGAGGCGTTTGCCACCGCGGCGGAATCCTGGCGGACCTGTTGCAGGTCGATAGCCGGGATGGGCGCAGCGGCCGCCGCTCCCTTGCCCTGCCAAAGCGCGCGGATCTCGGCGGGCCAATAAGGCAGGGTGATCAGGGCGCCGGCCAACACCAGACAGGAGGCGACCACACCGGTGATGAAGGCGCCAGCCACACCGAGCCCGCGACGGACCTGTACGGGCGGCGGCGTGACTCGCGGGCTTTCCGGCGACATCTCCGCCGGCGGAACCTGAGAGGAAGAAGGTGTGTCGCTCATGATGCTAGGTCCTTCTACGACGGCCTTTGGAAGCCGGTCGATTTCGTCCAGCACGGACTGGCGGGTCGGGCGCCGTGCCGCCACCGTCGCCTTGAATGGCAGCGCGCTCAAGGGTTCGAGCGCCGCAGGGCTGATCGCCAGGGCGGTGACGTTCAACAGCGAATCGGCGAGTCCCGCTTCCTGCACCAGCCGGGCGAACAGGGCCGATGCGCGCGGCGAGAAGAACATCGCGGCATCGAGCGCCCGCGCCTGCAGCGCGGCCCGCGCCGAATCCGGCAGCTCCGCCGCCTCGCGCGCCTCGTAGAGAGGGATGCGACGCACCTCGAAACCGTCCTTGGCGAGGCTTTCGGCAAAATCCTGGGCGATGTCGACGCCGGAAATGTGGAGGAGGGGGCCGGCCTTGGGATCGAGGCGATTGCGGACCAGCTCCGCAAGCGCGCCGCCGTCGCCGGCGGCGGACGTCACGGACGCGAAGCCCAGACCCTCGGCCGTCGTGGCCGTGGTGTCGCCGACGGCAAGGATCGGCTTGCCGCGCTGCTCGGTGGCTTCCGCGAACGCCCGTGCGCCATTGGCACTGCTGAGCAGGACGGCCTGGCACTGGGCGAGATCCGTCGCGAATTCGGCGGGCGGCCGCAAAATCTCGAGATGGAACAGCGGCGCGATGACGGGCACATGACCGCGCTCGGCGAGCGCCGTCGCCAGCGTCGTCGCCTCGCGTTCCGGCCGGGTGATCAGCACGCGCATCACGCCTCCGTAGCCGGGGCGTCCCGCGGACGCAACGACAGAGAAATTAAAGAAGAACGACGCCCTCGATCGCCAGCAACTGGCGCTTGGTCGGCAGGCCCTTGCCGCCCGAAAAGCCGCCTTCCTTGCCGCCGCTGCCCAGGACCCGGTGACAGGGCACGATGATCGGGATGGGATTTCGCCCGCAGGCCATGCCGACGGCGCGCGGGCCGGAGCCCAGGGCCATCGCCATGCCGCCATAGGTCGCCGTGCCGCCGAAGGGAATTTCGCACATCATCTTCCAGACGCTCTTCTGGAAGTCGGTGCCGCGCGCGGCCAGCGGCAGGTCGAAGCGCTTGAGCTTGCGCGCGAAGTACCGGTCGAGTTGTTTCACCGCTTCCTTTAGTACCGGAGTCGACGAGGTGTCGCGTGCGCGTTCACCGTCGCCGGCCCAGCGCACCGAGGTCACGGCGTCGTGATCCGCTTCGAGGGCCAACCGGCCGACGGGGCTGTCGACGTAACAAAGGGACATATGGCAAGCGTAGCGCCCGCGCCCGGCTTTTGCCAACATAGGGAAGAATGTCTGGGGGAGTGATGAGCAAGGGCGTGAGGCCCTCCAGGAACGGTCCGACCCGCCGCGCGTTGATCGGCGGTGTGGCCGTGCTGTGGCCGACGCTCGCTCTGGCTCAGCCGGTTCCCCGGCGACCGCAGCCGGCGGCCGAGGCCGGCCCGCCCCCGGTCGTGTTCGTGCACGGCAACGGCGATTCCAGCGCGCTCTGGATCAACAACCTCTGGCGCTTCGAGGCCAACGGCTACAAGCGCAACCAGCTGTTCGCGATCGACTTCGTCTATCCCAACGCGCGCAGCGACGATTCGAAGCCGCAGCCCTACCGCTCCTCCGCCGAGGATCAGATGAAGGAGCTGACTTCCTTCGTCATCCAGGTGTTGAAGGCGACGCGCCGCCGCAAGGTGGCGCTGGTCGGCTCGTCGCGCGGCGGCAATGCCATCCGCTCCATGCTGAAGAACGGCGGCGCAGACTTGGTAAGCCACGCGGTCCTGTGCGGCACACCCAACAAGGGGATCGTGATCTCCGAAACGCTGCTGCCCGGCAGCGAGTTCAACGGCGCCTTTCCGTTCCTCAAGGGCCTCAATGCCGGCGCCGACGATCTCGTTCCCGGCGTCGGGATGATGGCGATCCGGTCCGACAGGAACGACAAGTACTCCCAGCCCGACGGCCGCTTCATAGGGGCGGCGGGCAAGCCGACCGGGGTGAGCTACGACGCGTCCGAGCTGCGCGGTGCGCGCAACGTCGTGCTCGACGGGCTCGACCATCGCGAGGTCGCGTTCAACAAGCTGGCCTTCGCCGCGATGTTCGAGCACATCGCCGGCAAGCCGCCCGCCACCATGTTCATCGCCCAGGAGCCGCTGCCCATCCTGAACGGCCGGGTGACCGGCATGACCGAAGGCACCTACACCAACATCGCGGCGGCCGGCGCCGAGGTCGAGATTTTCGAGGTCGATTCGAAGACCGGCGAACGCAAGAGCGCGGTGGCGCTGCATCGCAAGACCACGGGCGAAGACGGCGTGTGGGGGCCGTTCGTCGGTCGCGCCGACGCCTACTATGAATTCGTGCTGCACATGCCGGGCCTGCCGACGACGCACACCTATCGCTCGCCGTTCCTGCGCTCGAGCGACGTGGTGCATCTGCGGCCACAGCCCTTCGCCAAGGCCGACGAAGGCGCCGGCGCGGTCACGATCATGAGCCGCCCGCGCGGCTATTTCGGCGTCGGTCGCGACAAGTTCACGCTCGACGGCAAGGTGCCGCCCGGCATCAACGACGGCGTCCCCGGGGCCTCCACGGGACGCCTCACCTTCGACGCAACGCCGCGCACGGTGATGGCCGTGTTCAACAACGAGACCATCCCGACCCGCACCTGGCCCGCCAAGGACGGCCACATCGTGGTGGCGGAGTTTTTGAACTGAGCTTTCATGTTCCTCTCCCCCGCTAGGGGGAGAGGTTAGGTGAGGGGGTTACACGGGGTGCGTCGCCCCCTCACCCAGCCTCTCCCCCTCGCGGGGGAGAGGAGGAAGACGACGATTAACCCTCGTACGTGTATTTGAAATTGCAGTGGCTGGCGCCCTGCATGATCGTCTGCGTGCGTTCGAGCTTGAGCTTGGGGTCGTAGCCTTCGCAGAAGGCGCCGTCGCGGTTGCAGGAGAGGAGGGCGCCGATCTCGCCCAGGCCCATCGCCTTGTAGGTCTCGGCGTACTGGCAGCGCACGACGTTGAAGGTGAAGGTGTCGGCGGTCTGTTCCTTGACGTCGATCTGCAGCGACCCGCCCGCGGTCCAGAGATGCTGGATGTCCTGAAACGACTTGAGCGACGTGCCGCCGGGCACCGAGGCGGCGAACTGGCGGGCCTGCTCGATGGCCGAGCGGCGCACCGACTCCTCGATGGTCTTCTTCGCCACCTCGACGCCGTGGCTCGCCTTCAGCGTTTCGTAGACTTCCTTCAGGATCTCGGCCTCGATGCGGCGCTTGTCGAGCATGGAGAGACCGACAGGATGAGCAGGTTGTGTCATTAAGAGAATCCTCGCCCGCTTAAGCTTGGTTTCAGATTGCGAAGGCTGCATCGTCTTGGTAGCCAGTGCAAACAAGAAGATCGACTAGTGAGGCGATGGGTGCGTTCTTGGAAGGGGATGGCGCGGCCGACGGAAAGCAAGTCGGGCGCGTTGTTTTGGCTTACATCAGTGGTAGGCGGCTTTTTACTGATCGTGAGTGGATGTAGCTCCGGCCGGGATTTTGCCCGTCCCGATCCGAGCCAACTCGTTCTGGGTCAAACGACTATCGCAGATATCACCGGCAAGATCGGACCGCCGACATCGCGACAGGTGCGGCAAAATCTGAATCCCGCGCCGGTAGCCGAGCGCCGCGACAATCCGAATCCCGGATTCAAGCCGGCTTCAGTTGCGGGCACGATCGAAAGCCTTGTCTACCGATACTCCGTTACCTCAGCGCCCGGAATCGTCGTCGGCCCGATGAAAAGCAGTTCCCGGCTATTGCTGCTGTATTTCTGGAATGATCGCTTGATCTTTTATAGCTTCAACAGCGGTTTCAATGCGGATTCGACAAACTTCGACGAACAGAAGGCCCTATCGTTCATTAAGGGCCAAACAACCCTCTCTGACGTCATCCGGGAGCTCGGCCGGCCAAGCGGCGAAGGCATATATCCCTATGTCTCGGCGGAAGGCACGAGGACACTGGTTTATCGGTATGTCTCCACCGAATCGTCGGGTCTTCTGCCTACGGCCACAGAGTCTGTGACACGGTACAAGACTGCGCAATTCCTGTTCGATTCATCCGGCAGAATGATGGCCAGCTACAATCAGACGACCTTTACCGGCCATTAGATGTTCGTCCGGGCGATAACGGCTGGAACAGCGCGACTCATCATGTCGATCATGCTGATTGCCTGCGGCCTGGCAGCGTGCGGGCGCGAGGAGAGAATCTCTCTCGTCTATACGCCACCAGCCAGTGATGCCGTCATCCCTGGCGCTGACCGCGTGAGCTTGGATGTCGTCGTCCGGGACCAGCGCGCCCAATTCACCGATCGCGTCGGCACGCTTCGCGGGTCCTCCAAGATCCTCGTCGCCGACAATGACGTTTCGGAACTCGTCCGCGGCGCAATTGCGCATGAATTCGAGGGCCAAGGATTCGTGTCGGCGGCGGGCGGTCTCATTGCCACAGTGGAATTACAGAATTTTTACTGTGACTATTCGATCAGTACTGTCGCCAACGTGGCCTTCACGATCCGCGTTCGCGATCTCGCCGGCCTCACGCTCTATTCGCACTATTATGAGGGCACCGGTAACGACAGCAGCGGCTTATTTCTTTCTGCTGCCAGCGCCAAAGGCGCGCTCGAACAGGCGATTGGTCGAGCGGTGAAACAGGTGGGCGAGGACAAGGAGTTGCAGGTCGCTCTTCTGACAGCGAAATCGGCAATGCCTGTCAGATCCGCGATATCGAAAGGACAACGATGAACAGCCTATCACACGCTTGGATCGTCACGGTTTGCTTGGCAATCGCGATTGGTGGGTGCTCGACGGTCAGCACTGGGACGAGCCAGGCCATCTATGTCGGGTCGACACCTGACGGGGCCGACTGTGTGTTTACGCGTGAGGGTGAAACACTGGGCAAGGTGACCACACCCGGACCGATCACGGTCAAGCGCAGCGAGAAGGCCATTGCGGTTCTCTGCATCAAGGAAGGCTACGAGGAGGCCCGCGCGACACTTAATTCGGTAACGCGAGAGGGCGTCGTCGGCGGGTCAGGCTTGATCGGTATGGCAATCAACGCCGGCGGGCTCATCGATTCGGCGAGTGGAGCGAATAGCCGCTACCAGACGGCGGTGATGCTCAAGTTGCAACCCCTGTCCGCGGCCGATCGCGCGGCGTCGAAGCCAGCGCCCGCCCCAAACCGGGCACCCTAGATCACTTCCGCTGCGCCGCCTGCGGACATCGCCCCTTGACAGGGTGGTCCCCCGATGAAATATCGGCGCCATCATGATTTCGCACGCCCTCCTCCGGTCGCGACGTCGCCGCTCGCAAAAGCGGCAAGAGAACGCGCGCGCGTAACAATCGCGCCGTATCGTGAGGCCGCTGGAGAGACGAAGCGGCTTCCATTCCTTCCTTCTCCAGTCGGCCATCTTCCCAAGGCCCCGTATCGAGAGAGAAGACCATGACCAGCAACAAGACCAAGATCTTCATCGACGGCCAGCACGGCACCACCGGCTTGCAGATCCTCGACCGGCTCAAGGACCGGGCCGACATCGAGCTGCTCGAACTGCCGATGGCAGACCGCAAGGACCTGGGCAAGCGCGCCGAGATCGCCAAGGCGTCCGACATCACCGTGCTCTGCCTGCCCGACGCGGCAGCCAAGGAGCTGGTTGCCGCGATGGGTGACAGCGACACGGTCGTGATCGACGCCTCGACGGCGCATCGCGTGGCCGACGGCTGGACCTACGGCTTCCCCGAGCTGGCCAAGGACCAGCGCCAGAAGCTGCTCGCCTCCAACCGCATCTCCAATCCGGGCTGCTACCCGACCGGCGCCATCGCGCTGCTGCGGCCGCTGATCGACGCCGGCCTCGTGCGCGCCGATTCGACGCCCGCCGTGTTTGGCGTGTCGGGCTACACCGGCGGTGGCAAGGAGCTGATCGCGGTTCATGAGCAGCCGGGCGTCGAGCCGTTCGGTCTCTACGGGCTCGAGCTCACGCACAAGCACGTGCCGGAGATGAAGAAGTATTCCGGCCTGAAGCACGCGCCGCTCTTCGTGCCGTCGGTCGGCCACTACGCCCAGGGCATGCTGATCACCGTGCCGATCACGCGCGACATCACGACGAAGCAGGTGACGGCCAGGGACGTGCACAAGGTGCTGAGCGACTACTATGCCGGCGAGACCTTCGTGCCGGTGCGGCCGCTCGCCGACCGCGCCTGGCTGGAGCGTGACCGCTTCCTGCGCGCCGACCGGCTGATCGACACCAACACGATGGAGCTGGCGGTCTACGGCAACGATGCCGACGGCAACGTGCTGGCCGTGGCCTCGCTGGACAATCTCGGCAAGGGCGCGTCGGGCGCCGCGGTGCAGTGCATCAACCTCAAGACCGGCGTCGCCGAGACGACGGGCCTCGCCGTCGGCTGAGAGCTTCACCATGGACGAGACACCGGCGCTTCGGCGCGCGGTGGCGGACGATGCCGCCGCCGTGCGGACGCTCACGCGCGAAGCCTATGCCAAATGGGTGCCCATCATCGGCCGCGAACCGCTGCCGATGCGGGCCGACTACGACGAGGCGGTGCGCCAGCATCGCATCGACATGGCCTTTCTCGATGGTGGCCTCGCGGCCCTCATCGAGACGATCGACAAGGGCGATCACCTGGTGATCGAGAACGTCGCCGTCGCGCCGGCCTTCCAGGGCCGCGGCCTCGGCCGGCACCTGCTGACGCACGCCGAACAGGTCGCGCGGGACCTCGGCTACAGCGAAGTCCGGCTCTACACGAACAAGATGTTCGAGGCGAACGTGCGGCTCTATCTCGCCTTCGGCTACCGCATCGACCGCGAGGAGACGTCGTCGCTCGGCGTCACGGTCTATATGAGCAAGCCACTTCCCGCCGCTTGACCGCGGTTGCTTGAATGTGGTCGCGTCCGGCGCGGAGGAAATCGCCATGCCGGACAGCAAGCCCAGGAACAAGACTCCCGACCAGCTGCGCAGCGCGCGCTGGTTCGCGCCCGACGACCTGCGCGCCTTCGGCCATCGCTCGCGCGCGATGCAGATGGGCTACGCGCCCGAGGAATGGGCCGGCAAGCCGGTCATCGCCATCCTCAACACCTGGTCCGACGCCCAGCCCTGCCACATGCACTTCAAGACCCGCGTCGACGACGTGAAGCGCGGCATCCTGCAGGCCGGCGGCTTTCCGATGGAGCTGCCGGCGCTGTCGCTGTCGGAAAGCTTCCTGAAGCCCACGACCATGCTCTACCGCAATCTTCTCGCCATGGATGCCGAGGAACTCTTACGCGGGCACCCCGTGGATGGTGTCGTGCTGATGGGCGGTTGCGACAAGACCACACCGGCGCTGCTGCTCGGCGCGATCAGCATGGGCCTGCCCACGATCTACCTGCCGGCGGGGCCCATGCTGCGTGGCAACGTGAAGGGCAAGGTGCTGGGCTCGGGCTCGGACGCCTGGAAATACTGGGACGAGCGTCGCGCGGGCAAGATCTCCGATTCGGACTGGGTCGATGTCGAAGGCGGCATCGCGCGCAGCTACGGCACCTGCATGACCATGGGCACGGCCGCCACGATGATGGCGATGGCCGAGACGCTCGGCATGTCGCTGCCCGGTGCCTCGTCGATCCCGGCGGCCGATGCCGGTCACATCCGGATGGCCTCGGAATGCGGCCGGCGCATCGTCGGCATGGTCTGGGAAGATCTGACGCCGAAGAAGATCCTGACGCACGAGGCGTTCCTCAACGCCATCACCGTGGCGATGGCGGTCGGCTGCTCGACCAACGCCATCATCCATCTGATCGCGATGGCACGGCGCGCCGGCCAGAAGATCGGCCTCGACGATTTCGAGCGCGCCAGCCGCAAGGTGCCGGTGATCGCCAACATCCGCCCCAGTGGCGACAAGTACCTGATGGAGGATTTCTTCTATGCCGGCGGCCTGCCGGGCCTGATCGAGCAGATCCGCGATCACCTGCATCTCGACGCCCTCACCGTGACCGGCAAGACCTTGGGCGAGAACGTGAAGGGCGCGGAGATCTATAACGACGATGTAATCCGCTCCGTCGCCAACCCGATCTACAGGGAAGGCGCGCTCGCGGTGCTCAAGGGCAATCTCGCGCCCGACGGCTGCGTCATCAAGCCGAGCGCCTGCGCGCCGAAGTTCCTGAAGCACACCGGACCGGCGCTGGTGTTCGACGACTATCCCTCGATGAAGGAAGCGATCGACCGCGAGGATCTCGACGTCACCGAGGATACGGTGCTGATCCTGCGCAATGCAGGGCCGCAGGGCGGGCCGGGCATGCCGGAATGGGGCATGCTGCCGATCCCGACCAAGCTGGTGAAGCAAGGGGTGCGCGACATGGTGCGGATCTCCGACAGCCGCATGAGCGGCACCAGCTACGGCGCCTGCATCCTGCACGTCTCGCCGGAATCCTTTATCGGCGGGCCGCTCGCGCTGGTGAGGACCGGCGACATGATCTCGCTCGACGTCGACAAGCGCACGATCGACATGAACGTCTCCGACGAAGAATTGGCGAAGCGCAAGGCGGCGTGGACGCAGCCCGAGCCCCGCTACGAGCGCGGCTATGGCTGGATGTTCACCAGGCACATCAAGCAGGCCAACGAGGGCTGCGACTTCGACTTCCTCGAAACGGGATTCGGCAAGCCGGTGGCGGAACCGTCGATCTATTGAGTAGGCAGTATCCGCGCTTGCGGGTTTGCCGGAGACTGGCTGCAACAAGGAATGAAGTATGACTGCTGCACATGATGAAGCCTCGATCGTCGCCCGCTCCGTCGAGCAATTGCGCCAGGGCCTGCTGAAAGCCGACCGCGCCGCGCTGGAGCAGCTCTGCGCGCCGGAGTTGAGCTACGGCCATTCCGGCGGCACGCTGGAGACACGGGCCGAGTTCGTCGAGGCCAACACCAACGGCTTTGCGACCTGGAAGTCGCTCGAGTTCAACGACCAGACCATTTCCTTCGCCGGCGACGTCGCGCTGGTGCGCCATCTCATGGTCGGCGAGACCGAGCATAGCGGCAAGGTTCATCCGATCCGGATCGGCATCCTGCTGGTGTGGCAGAAGCAGGCGGGCAGCTGGAAGCTGCTGGCGCGCCAGGCCTACAAGTACTGATCGCCCGGCGGCACCGGCCGTCATTCGACTGTAACGATCGCCCGTCACTTGGGGGCGATGCTGTTCGACGTTTCTTCCCTTGCCGACACGGGGCTGCGGCTCGGCCTCGCCCTGCTGCTGGGTTCCGCCATCGGCATAGAGCGCCAGTGGAACCAGAAGATGGCGGGCCTGCGCACCAATGCGCTGGTTGCCCTGGGCGCCGCGGGCTTCGTGGCCTTCTCTGGGCTTGTTGGTGCCGGCGATCCGACGCGGGTCGCCGCGCAGGTCGTCACCGGCATCGGCTTCCTCGGCGCCGGCGTCATCCTGCGCGAGGGGGTCAATGTGCACGGACTGAACACGGCAGCGACGCTGTGGTGCTCGGCCATGGTCGGCACGATGTCGGGCGCGGGCCATGCGGGTCCTGCCCTGCTGGCCGCGGCAATGGTGGTGGCCACCAACCTGCTGCTGCGGCCGCTGGTCCGGCGCATGAACACGCGGCTGCTGACCTCGACGGACGCCGAGAGCCATTACACGGTCGAGGTGGTCTGCAAGGGCGCCGAGGAGGCGCACATGCGCTCGCTCCTGCTGCACGCGCTTTCGCAGGCGGGCCTCGGCCTGCGCCGCCTCGACAGCGAGGACATTCCCGACACGTCGAAGGTGACGGTCACGGCGCAGGCGGTTGCGGCAAAGCGCAACGACACCGCGCTCGAGCAGGTCGTGGGCCGCCTCAGCCTCGAGCCCAACGTCTCTGCCGCGACCTGGCAGGTCGACCGCGCGATTCCCGAATCGTGAGCCGGCCTCAACCGATCGCGCCGGCTTCCCGCAGCCTGCCGATCTCGGCGGCGCTGTAGCCCAGTTCGCCCAGGATCTCGTCCGTGTGCGCGCCGTGTCCCGGTCCGGGCCCCGGTGTCACCGGCTCGGGCGCGAACGACATGCGGATGGGCGCGGAGATCGTGCGCGGCATGTCCTGCTGGCTTGTATCCACGACCGCGCCGTTGGCGACGGCCTGCTCGTCGTCGGGAACGTCACGCAGGATGCCGAGCAGGCCGAAGGTGATCTCGTGCCGGCGCAGGCGTTCCTTCCATTCGGGCCATGGCCGTCCGGCAAAAACCGGATCGAGGATTGCGGCGAGGTCGGTGGCATGGGCGTGCCGCTTCTCCGTGGTCTCGAAGCGCGGATCGTCCATCAGGTCGGTGCGCTCGATCGCCTGGCAGAGTTCGGGCCAGAGCTTGTCCTCGCGCACGATGGTGAGCTGGATCCAGCGGCTGTCGGAGGTGCGGTACTGGTTGGCGAGCGCGCTGCGCGGCTTGGTGCGTGGCGGGCGAGGGGCCACGAACGAACCCAGCAGCGCCCCTTGTGCGAGGATGGCGTTGGACCACAGGCCGCTGGCGTGCAGCGACGTGCCGACCTCGCTGCCCTCGCCGGTGCGCTCGCGGTGGAGCAGGGCCATCGAGATGGCGGCGAACAGGTTCATGCCGGCCATCTGGTCGCCCTGCGCCGGCAGGGAGAAGGCGGGTGGGCCGCCCTCGTAGGTGAGGCCGTCGAGCAGACCGGATCGGGCGAAGAAGGCGGTGGAGTCGAAGCCGGGCTGCTCGGCATCGGGGCCGGACTCGCCGTAGCCGGTCATCGAGGCATAGATCAGACGCGGGTTGAGCGGCGCCACGTCCGAATAGCTCATCCTGAGCCGCGCGCGGACCTTCAGCGGGAAGTTCACAACCATCACGTCAGCGGTCTTCACCAGCCGGTCGAACGCGGCGCGACCCTCGGCGTTCTTGAGGTCGAGCACGACCGAGCGCTTGTTGCGGTTGGTCATGTGCCAGCAGAAGTTGACCGGATGCTGCGGGATCGAATGGGCCTGTCCCAGCTTGCGCTGCGGGTCGCCTTCGCCCGGCGGCTCGATCTTGATGACCTCGGCGCCGTAGTCGCCCATCACCGTCGTGGCCACCGGACCGGCGATGAAGCTCGCGAGGTCGAGGACCCGGAGGCCCTGCAGCGGCAATTGTCCGCTCATTGAGTTTTCCCTTTCGAACGCCTACACCCCAGCCTATCCGGGGAGAACGGCATCAGGTCAATGGCCGGCAGGTTTCGCAATTTCTGGCTCTCAGGCGCTTTTCTGCTGGTGATCCTCGCGATCGGACTCGCGTTGCGCTCCGCCTTGTGGGCCTGCGTGGCCGCCGCCGTGCTGGGTGTGGCGGGCGTCGTGCTGTTCCGTGGCAACCGCTGGCGCAGCGGCGCGCTGCTCGCGACGGCGCTGGCGCTGAGCCTCGTGGCGCTGGACCTGTTCGCCGGTTTCCTGTCGCCCAAGGCGGTGAACATGGGGGTGGTGACCCGTACCATTCCGCAATGGTGGCCGCCGCCCGACCCGATCCTCGGCTTCCGGCCGAAGCCCGATAGCGAAGTAATCGCCACCGCCACCTGGGGCGACGAGCTGGTCTATCGCCAGACCTACCATTTCGATTCCGTCGCGGCACGGGTGACGCCGCCGGTTCCCGCTCCCTCCGATACCTATCTGTTCATCGGCGATTCTTTCATCTTCGGGCAGGGCGTGGCCGACGACCAGACCTTGGCGTCTCAGTTCACCAGGCTGAACACGCCGGCCGCGCGCACCGTCAATTTCGGCGTTCCCGGCTACGGCCCCAATCATCTCGTCCGCGCCTTCGAAGCGGGTCTCTACGACCGCTACATCGACCAGAAGGTGAAGGCCGTCGTGACCTGGATCATCCCGGCCCATCTGCAGCGCGTGACCGGTGACGGTTCCTGGCTCGGCTCCTCGCCGCGTTACGTACTCGACGACGGCAAGCTGCGCTTCACCGGCACATTCAACGAGCATCGATGGCGCGATCCGCTGGCCGGGCTGCACTACCTCCTGGGCGAGCACTTCGCCTTCATCGAGGCGATCGGCCAGAAGCAGCGTCAGGAGCAACAGATCGAGCTGTTCCTGGCGATGATGGCGAAGCTGCAGGCCGAGGCCCGCGCAAAGTTCAACGCGCCTCTCATCATCATCTATTCCTGGCCCGACGAGAGCACGCAGAACCGCTACGGCGATTCCAAGGTCGAGCAGCCGTTGCTGGTCGCCACGCTCGTGAAGCTGCGCCAGCTCGGCGCGCCGATGCTGAGTGTCGCCGATGCAACCCAGGGTGAGACGGCTGCGCGGCTGATGATCCCTCATGATGGGCACCCCTCGGCGTTCAGCATCGGGCGAATCGCCATCGCATTGAAGAAGTTGCTCGACGCACGCTGATCTCCCGCATCGTTGCGGGGCCGTTGTGTTTCATTTGACAGTTCGCCCGCAAACCCTTCAGCTTGTCAGCAACAGGATCGTCCGCACGAACGGATGACCGAGGAAGCGTCTTTGCGGGAGGATGGACAGGGTGAGCCATGTGGCGCCCATGCGCGCGCTCAACCGGCCGACGCCGACGGTATCCGTCGAGCGACGCGCTGACGGCACACTGATCCTGTTTGCCGGCCGGTCGCTGCCGGCCGATCTGCCGCTCGTCATCGACTGGTTGGAGCGGGCGGCGATGCGCCGGCCCGACGTCACTGTCCTTGCCGAGCGGCGTGGTCCGGAGCGGGCCTGGCAGCGCCTGACCTATGCCGAGGCCTGGGCGAAGACTGGCGCCGTCGCCTCGTGGCTGATCGCGCAGGGCTTCGGGCCCGGCGCGAAGCCGGTCGCGATCCTGTCGGACAACAGTCTCGAGAACGCGCTCCTCCTGTTCGGCGCCCTGCGCGCAGGCGTGCTGGTGGCGCCGATCTCGCCGAATTTCTCGCTGGCCGGCGACTTTGCCCGCTTCGATCATGCGCTGGGCATCGTCGAGCCGGGACTCGTCTTCGCGCAGGATTCGAAAGCCTATGCCGCGGCGCTCGATCGTGCCGAGCGGACCGGCGCCCGCGTGGTCACGGTGGACGGCAGGCGTGGCCTCGCTTTCGGCGCACTCGCGGCCTGTTCGGTGGATGCCGCCGTCGCCGAACGGCGCCAGCACATCACGGCCGACACGCCGGCCAAGATCCTGTTCACCTCCGGCTCCACGGGCATGGCCAAGGGCGTGCTCAACACCCATGGCAATCTCACCGCCGGTGCCGAGATGATCCGCGCGGTGGGCGAACCGCTCGATGACAGCCGCATCGCCGTGTCGCTCGACTGGCTGCCCTGGCATCACACCTGGGGCGGCAACGCCAACCTGAACAGCATCATCCGCGTCGCGGGCTCGCTCTACATCGATGGCGGCCGGCCGGTCGCCGGTCGCTTCCAGGAAACGCTGGAGAACCTGCGCGAGCTGTCGCCGTCGGGCTTCGGCACCGTGCCGGCCGCCTACCCGATGCTGCTCGAGGCGCTGGAGCGCGATGCCGACCTGCGTGCCAAATTCTTCAAGAACATGCGCGGCCTGGGCTATGGCGGCGCGCTGCTGCCTCAGGAGAGCTTCGACCGGCTGCAAAGCGTGGCAACCGAACAGCTCGGCGAGCGCCTGCCGTTCGGCTGCGGCTGGGGGATGACCGAGACGACCAGCACCGGACTCATGGTGTACTGGAACGTCGATCGTGCCGGGCTACTCGGCCTGCCGCAGCCGGGCATGCTGGCCAAGCTCGTGCCGGCGGGCGACCGCTACGAACTGCGCGTGACGGGCGCGAACGTCATGCCAGGCTACTACCGCAACGAGGCGGCCAACCGCGAGGCCTTCGACGAGGAAGGCTTCTTCAGGACGGGCGATGCCGCGCGCTGGGTCGACGAGGGCCGGCCCGAGGCCGGCATCCAGTTCGCCGGACGCCTATCGGAGGAATTCAAGCTGGCGTCGGGCACCTGGGTCCGCGCCACCACCCTGCGCACGCAGCTCATCGACGCGCTGCAGCCCTATGTCCGCGACCTCGTGATCGCGGCGCCCGATCGACCGTATCTCGGGGCGCTCGTATGGCTCGATGCGACAGCCTGCCGGGACGCCGGTGGTGCCGAGGCGTATCGGCCGGCGCTCGCGAGGCTGCTGGCCGCCTTCAACGCTCGTCCCGGCGGATCGAGCACGCGCGTGATGCGGCTGCTGCCGCTCGATGTGCCGCCCTCGCCCGAAGCGGGCGAGGTGACGGACAAGCGCTCGATCAACGCGCGGCGGGTCCTCGAACAGCGCGGGGCCGACGTCGCCCGCCTTTATGCCGAACCGGTCGATCCGGCGGTGATTGCCGCCGAAGGGAAGGGTTGATGCAGGCCTACATCGTGCGGCGCGTACTGGCGCTCATTCCGACGCTTTTCTTCGCCAGCCTCATCGTCTTCGTGACGGTGCGCATGATCCCCGGCGACGTCATCGACCTGATGCTGAGCCAGAACGACATCGCGGCGTCCAAGATGGGCCGCGAGCAGCTCGAGAAGGCGCTGGGCCTCGACCAGCCGATGTGGATCCAGTACGGCCGCTGGGTCGGCGCGATCCTCTTTCACGGCGATTTCGGACGCTCGCTCTGGCAGAGCACGCCGGTCAGCGAGCAGCTCCTGCAGCGACTCCCGGTCACCTTCGAACTCGGGCTGATGGCGCTGATCGTGGGTCTCTCCGTCGCCGTCCCGATCGGCGTCTATTCGGCGGTCCGCCAGGATACGCCGGGCGACTACGTGGCGCGCTCCTTCTCGATCCTGATGCTCGCGGTGCCGAGCTTCTGGCTGGGCACGATGGTCATGGTGTTTCCCTCGATCTGGTGGGGCTGGTCGCCGACGATCTCCTTCGTTCCCTTCTCCAAGGATCCGATCGCCAATCTCAGCCAGATGATCATTCCCTCGATCATCCTGGGCTGCGCACTCTCGGCCATCACCATGCGGCTCACGCGCACCATGATGCTCGAAGTGCTGCGCCAGGATTACATCCGCACCGCCTGGGCCAAGGGTCTGGGCGAGAAACTCGTGGTGGCGCGCCATGCGTTGCGCAACGCGCTGATCCCCGTGGTGACCCTGATCGGGCTGCAGGCGCCGCTGCTGATCGGCGGCGCGGTGATCATGGAGCAGATCTTCGTCATCCCCGGCATGGGCCTGCTGCTGCTCGATGCGGTGAGCCAGCGCGACTACCCGATCATCACCGGCGTCTTCCTGATCGTCGGTGTCGCGGTGATGTGCATCAACCTGATCGTCGACCTGAGCTACGGCCTGCTCGATCCCAAGGTGAGGTATCGCTGATGGCGTCCGTCGCGGAGACCACCCTGGCCGTCCCGCCGCGGCGCAAGCGCGGGCCGGTGCTGCACTTCATCGGCCGCCTGTTCCGCGAGAAGCCGCTGGGCGCGGCCGGCGCGGTCGTGTTCGTGCTGTTCCTGTTCTGCGGGATCTTCGCCGACGCGCTGGCGCCCTACGGCATGAACCAGATCGCGCCGCTGAACCGGCTGAAGCCCCCCTCCTGGGCGTTCCCATTCGGCACCGACAATCTCGGGCGCGACATGCTCTCGCGCTGCCTCTATGGCGCCCAGCTCTCGGTCATCATCGGCTTCTGCGCCGCCGGCATCGCGACGATCATCTCGGTCTTCCTCGGCATCGTCTCGGGCTATCTCGGCGGCAAGTTCGACCTGGTGCTGCAGCGCTTCGTCGACGCCTGGATGAGCTTTCCCGATCTCATCATCCTGATCGTGGTCGTATCGGTGGTCGGACCGGGCATGCCGCAGATCATCGTGACGCTCGGCCTGCTGCTGGGCATCGCCGGCTCGCGCATCATCCGCGGCGCCGTCGTCTCTGTGCGCGAGAACATGTACGTCCACGCGGCGCAATCGACCGGCGCGTCGACCTTCCGCATCCTCTGGCGGCACATCCTGCCCAACGTCATGGCGCCGGTGATCGTGCTGTTCACGACGCGCGTCGGCACGGTGATCCTGGCCGAATCGGGCCTGTCGTTCCTCGGCCTCGGCGTGCCGCCGCCGGCGCCGACCTGGGGCGGCCTTCTGTCGGGCAGTGGCAGGACTTACATGCTGCAGGGCCCGTGGCTCGCGCTCGCCCCGGGCCTCTGCCTCACCGTCGTGGTCTACGCCACCAACATGTTCGGCGACGCGCTGCGCGATCTGCTCGATCCGCGCATGCGCGGATCGCGCTGAAACGAAGAAGACGAAACGGAGGGGAAACGATCATGAAGAGACTGGGAAAGGCGCTGCTGTGCGGCGCGATCGGACTGGGTTTGCTGGCGGCGCCGGCGCTGGCGCAGGAGAAGCCGAAGTACGGCGGCACGCTGGAAGTCGGCACCGTTTACGTGACGTTGACTGCGCTGTCGTTCGATCCAGCCGACTGGAACTGGAAGCTGAACCACGACACCGGCAACTATCTCGAGCAGCTTTTCGCCGCTGACCTCTCCAAGAGCGTGCGAAACGGCGGAAAGCATCCGTTCTACGCAGACGCCTGGCTTCCGACCGACGCCATCCGCGGCGAGTTGGCCGAGAGCTGGGAGTGGAAGCAGAATCCGTTGCGCGTCGAGGTGAAGCTGCGCAAGGGCGTGATGTTCCCGGAGAAGCCCGGTGTCATGGCGGCGCGTGAACTGACGGCAGATGACGTCGTCTTCAGCTTTTATCGTCTTGCCAAGAGTGCCAAGGCCCAGAAGGGCTACTTCGACTATGTCGACAAGGTCGAGGCCAAGGACAAGTACACGGTAGACTTCCTTTTCAAGGAATTCCACGCCGAGTGGGACTACCGGTTCGGCTGGGGCTACTACTCGCCCATCTACCCGAAGGAGATGGCCGACGCTGGCGCCTCCAACTGGAAGAACGGCAATGGTACCGGGCCATTCATGCTGACCGATTTCGTGCAGGGCAGTTCCAATACCTACAGCAGGAACCCCAACTATTGGGACAAGGAGAAGATCGGTGGCGAGGAATACAAGCTGCCGTTTCTCGACAAGGTCGTCTATCGCACGATCAAGGACGAGGCGACGTTCCTGACGGCGCTCAGGACCGCCAAGCTCGACCTCCTGGAGGCGATCCGGTGGAGCGCCGCGGACGATCTGAAGAAGACGACGCCGCAGCTCAAGTGGTCGCGCTGGCTCAACATGTCGGGCACGTTCCTCGCGATGCGTGTCGACACCAAGCCGTTCGACGACATCCGCGTGCGCCGCGCGCTGAACTACGCGGTCAACAAGCAGGAGATCGTCAAGGCCTACTACGGCGGTAACGCCGAACTCTTCGCATATCCGCAGCACCCTGATTACGTCGGCTACTTCGAACCGCTCGATTCGATGCCGGATTCGGTCAAGGAACTTTTCATCTACAATCCGGACAAGGCGAAGAAGCTGCTGGCCGAAGCGGGCTATCCGAAGGGCTTCAGCTTCAAGGTCCAGGTCTGCTCCTGCAGCCCCGATCACATGGACCTGTTGCCGCTTGTTGCGGCCTATCTGGAACAGGTCGGCGTCAAGCTCGAGATTCAGCCGATGGAATATGCGGCCTTCCTCTCGGCGATGACCACCAAGACGAATGCGCCTGGCTACTTCATGAATAACGGCCACACCAATCCGACGCGAAGCTTGCACAAGAGCTTCTATACCAAGGAGGTCTGGAATCCGTCGCAATGGGCGGATCCGGCCTACGACGCCAAGATCGATGCCATGTATCGCGAGCCCGACGAGGGCAAGCGCCAGGCCATGATCAAGGAGCTGACCCGGGAGATCCTCGACAAGGCCCCCTACATCTGGTTGCCGACGCCCTACATCTATACGGCGTGGTGGCCGTGGGTGAAGGGCTACAACGGCGAACTGCGCGCCGGCGCAGTCCGCCCGGGCCCGATCTACGCCCGCATGTGGGTCGATCAGGAACTGAAGAAGAAGATGGGCAAGTGATGCCTTTGCCGGGGGCGCGCCACTTCCGTGGCGCGATCATCGTCGGTCCAAACTGTG
>JAESFZ010000280.1_pt1 | contig 33536 bp, 33 predicted proteins | sample 9269561 | NCBI WGS metagenome assembly JAESFZ01 (sample SAMN14515552, study PRJNA621657) | algae metagenome | isolation source: Tildeniella nuda ZEHNDER 1965/U140 and co-occurring heterotrophs from wet... | place: Switzerland: Stansstaad, Zurih | collected 1965-01-01
CTCCACCGCCTTCGGCGGTCCCCCTCCCCCGCCACGCGGGGGAGGATTGCGGAGAGTCCGGTGCCTGCCTCCCGGAGGCTGCAACAGTGATCGCCTATGTCATCCGCCGCCTGCTGCTGTTGATCCCGATGGCCATCGGCATGGTCGTCGTAACCTTCGGCCTCCTCCTGCTGGTGCCAGGCGATCCCGCGGCCGTGCTGCTGGGCCCCGAAGCCTCGCCCGAGATGATCGCCAACCTCCGGCGCACGCTGGGGCTCGATGACCCCTGGTACATCCGGCTGTGGGATTATTTTGCGCATCTGCTGCAAGGTGACCTCGGCCGTTCGATCTTCCAAAGCGCTCCGGTGAGCGAGATCATTGCCGGCCGTATCGGGGCCACGGTCGAACTCGCCGTGGTGGCGCTGCTGCTCGCCACGCTGATCGGGGTGACGCTCGGCGTGCTGGCGGCGATCCGCCAGGGCTCGATCATCGATACGGCGACGATGCTGCTCGCGCAGCTCGGTGTCTCGATGCCGGTCTACTGGATGGGGCTATTGCTGATGCTGGGCTTTGCCGTGCAGTTCAACTGGCTGCCGGCGATCGGGCGCGGCACGCCGATGCTCGAGGCGATCGGCATGGCGCTCACCGGACGGCCCGATGTGCTGTGGGATTCGATCCTCCACATCCTCCTCCCGGCGCTGGCGCTGGCGGCGAACTCGGCGGCGATCATTTCGCGACTGGTGCGCACCTCGATGCTGGAAGTGCTGCGCGAGGATTTCGTCCGCACCGCCTATTCCAAGGGCCTGCGCCGCGGCCGGGTGGTGATCCGCCATGCGCTGCGCAACGCGCTGCTGCCGGTGCTGAGCGTCATTGGCCTGCGCTTCGGGGCGCTGCTCGGCGGCGCGGTGCTGGTCGAGATGATCTTTGCCTGGCCCGGCCTCGGGCAGCTCACCTTTTCGGCCGTGTCGCAGCGCGACCTGCCGCTGATCCAGGGGATCGTTTTGACCTTCGCGCTGATCTTCGCGCTCGTGAACCTCGTGGTCGACCTGCTCTATGCACTGGTCGATCCGCGCGTGCGGCTGGGGTAATCCGATGCGGCTCCCAAAACACGTCCCCAAACCTTTGCGCAACCCTTCGCTGGTGATCGGCGGGCTGATCATCCTGACGCTGATCTCGCTGGCGCTGTTCGCGCCCTGGCTCGCGACCCATCCGGTCGAAAAGCTGGATATGGCGAACCGCTTCTCCTACCCCTCGTTCGAGCACCTGCTCGGCACCGATAATCTCGGCCGCGACCTGTGGTCTCGGTTGATCTATGGGGCGCGGATCTCGCTCTCCATCGGGCTGTTGTCGGTGACGGTGGCAGCCGTCATCGGCACCAGCGTCGGGCTCGCCGCCGGCTATTTCGGCGGCTGGGTCGATATGCTGCTGATGCGGATCACCGACGTGTTCCTCGGCTTTCCGGCGGTGGTGCTGACGCTTGCCATCGTCGCCGTGCTCGGGCCCGGCATCGTCAACATTTCGGCCGCCATCATCGCCGTCACCTGGACCGAATATGCCCGGGTGGTGCGCGCCTCCACCCTGGTGCTGCGCGAACAGAACTATGTGCAGGCGGCCCGGGCGCTCGGCGCCAGCTCGCCGCGCATCCTGTTCGGCGAAATCCTACCCAACACGCTGGGGCCGATCGTGGTGCTGGCCTCGCTTGGGCTCGGCACCGCCGTGATTATCGAGAGCGCCATGAGCTTTCTCGGCTTCGGGCTGCCGCCGCCGACCCCGACCTGGGGCTGGACGCTCTCCTATGGCACGCGGTTCATCCGCGACGAGCCGTGGCTCTCCATCATCTCGGGCGCCACCATCATGATTACCGTCCTGGGCTTCAATCTGCTCGGCGACGGACTCCGCGACATCCTCGATCCGCGTCAGCTGACCCGGGTCGGGGCGAAGAAATAACAAACTCCAAAGGACTGAAGGACACCGACTATGGTCAAATCGATCAACAGGCTGAGGCCCAAGTTTACGACCCATGCCGACGGCAGCGACGCGGTGCTCTTCATCCATGAACTGGTGGGCGAGAGCGACGGCCCGACGGTGGGCATCTCGGCCTCGATCCACGGCAACGAGAATGCCGGCAGCCAGGCGATCCTCGACCTCTACCGCGTCCTCAAGGACATGAAGCTCAAGGGCCGCATCCTCTTGCTGCCGGTGGCCAACCCCAAGGCCTTTGCGGTGAACCACCGCTTTACCCCACTCGACGAGCTGAACCTCAACCGCGAGTTCCCCGGCGACCCGCGCGGAAACTACACCCAGCAGCTGGCGCACGCGCTGGCCGAGGAGTACTTCGCCAAGCTCGACGCCAATATCGACCTCCACTCGGGCACCGACCGCCCGACTGTCGACTACGTCTACATCTGGAGCGACGAGGGGCTATCGCGCGCCTTCGGCTCGAAAATCCTCTACCGCCCGACCACCGGCAAGACCGGCACGGTCTATACCGGCACCACCAAGACGGTGACCATCGACCGGCGCCCCGAAATGAAGGTCACCACCATCGAGCTCGGCGGCGGCATCGTCGACCAGGGCCCATATGTGAAGCGCACCGTCGACGGCATGCTGAACCAGCTGCGCTATCTCGGCGTCATCGAAGGCGAGGTGAAGCCCAACCCCAAACAGGTGGTGGTGACCGAGCTGGTCGGTATCCGGCCAAAGCATGGCGGCTGGCTCGAGCCGCTGTCTCCGGCCAATGGCGAGATCATCAAGGACGGGCAGCTGCTCGGCCGCGTCGTCAGCCCCTATGATTTCGAGACCATCGAGGAGATCCCGACCCCGTTCGAGAACGGCATCATGGTGATGCAGCACCTCAGCCGCAACCTGGTCGAGGCCGGCGACTATGGCTTCATGGTCGGCAATCTCGACGGCGCGGAGCTCTAGGCCGCGATGACGAAGGCAGCGCCACAGGAAACGAGCGAGGGGCCGGCGATCGCCGTTTCCGGCCTCGAGATCCGCATCCGGGGCGACCATGGGTCATACCCGGTGGTCGCCGACATGGCGCTGTCGGTCGCCCGCGGCGAAACGCTCTGCATCGTCGGGGAATCCGGCTGCGGCAAATCGATGACGGCTTTGTCGCTGCTGCGGCTGCTGCCCGAGGCGGCGTCGGTCGCGGCCGGCGAGATCCGCATCAATGGCGAGGACTTTCTGGCCATGAGCGACCACGCCGTCGAGGACATGCGCGGCGAACAGATCGCCATGATCTTTCAGGAGCCGCTGACCGCGCTCAACCCGGTGCTGAGCATCGGCGAGCAGATCGCGGAATCGGTGCGCCAGCACAGGAAGGTCGGCGGCGCCGCGGCGATGCGGCGGGCCATCGAGGTGCTGCAGCTGGTGCAGATGCCCGACCCGGCCCGCCGGGCCAGGCAGTTTCCGCATGAGCTCTCGGGCGGGCAGCGGCAGCGCGCCATGATCGCCCTGGCGCTGGCGTGCGATCCGCGCATCGTGGTGGCGGACGAGCCGACCACGGCGCTCGACGTCACCATCCAGGCGCAGATCCTCGGGCTGTTGTCGGATCTGCAGAAGCGGCTCGGCACGGCGCTTATCCTCATCACCCACGATCTCGGCGTCGTCGCCGAAGTCGCCGATAGGGTGGTGGTGATGTATGCCGGCCGCCGCGTCGAGGAAGCGAGCGTCTACGATCTCTTCGACAACCCCATCCACCCCTATACGCTGGGGCTGATGGGAGCGATCCCGCGCTCGGTGGCCGGGCGCCCGACCAGCGAGCGGCTGGTCGATATCACCGGCACCGTGCCGCCGCCGTGGGACCTGCCCAAGGGATGCGCCTTCGCGCCGCGCTGCCCGCGCGCCTCGGCACGCTGCTTCGAGGAACGGCCGCCCTTCGAGGAAAAGCGCCCCGGACACTTCGCCGCTTGCTGGGAGCATGTCGATGCCTGAGGCTTTGCTCGCCGTCGAAGATCTCGAGGTGCATTTCCCGGTGCGCTCAGGGGTGTTCCAGCGCAAATCCGCCACGGTCAGGGCCGTCGACGGGGTCAGCTTCGCCATCGGCACGGGCGAGACGCTGAGCCTCGTCGGCGAGAGCGGCTGCGGCAAATCCACCACCGGGCTCGCGCTGATGGGCCTCGTCAAGCCGACCGGCGGACGCGTCCGTTTCGGCGGCGACGAAATCCGCGGCTTCGATCGCCGGGCGCTGAAGGATTATCGGCGCCGGGTGCAGATCGTCTTCCAGGATCCGTTCTCCTCGCTCAACCCGCGCCACCGGGTGCGCGACGCCATTCGCGCCCCCCTCGATATCCACGGCATCGGCACCCGCGCCGAGCGCGAAGCGGAGGTGGCGCAGCTGATGGCGCGCGTCGGGCTGCGGCCCGACCAGGCCGACAATTTCCCGCACCAGTTCTCCGGCGGGCAGCGGCAGCGCATCGGCATCGCCCGGGCCCTGGCGCTGAAGCCCGACCTCATCATCTGCGACGAGCCGGTCTCGGCGCTCGATGTGAGCGTGCAGGCGCAGATCCTGAACCTCCTCGCCGACCTGCAGCGCGACCTCGGGGTGGCGTACCTATTCATCTCGCACGACCTCGGCGTGGTCGAGCACATCTCGCACCGGGTGGCGGTGATGTACCTGGGCAAGATCGTCGAGATCGCCCCGAAGACCGCGTTGTTCGAAAAGCCGACGCACCCCTATACCGAGATGCTGACGCGCGCCGCCCCGACCCTCGACCCGAGGGCGCGCCACACCTTCAGCGCCAGTAACGACGATGTGCCGAGCGCCATCAACAAGCCGAGCGGCTGCCCCTTCCACACCCGCTGCCCCCTCGCCACCGACCTGTGCAAGAGCAGCGAGCCGGCTCTAACCGCCCGCGACGACGACCGGTTCGTGGCGTGTCATCACCGGTAGAATCGCGATGCCGACAGCTTGTCTCGCAAGCCGGTGCGTGAAGAGCACCCCCCTCCCCTGTCCCCTCCCCGCAAGGGGGAGGGAGACCAAAACGCCGGCGCTGGTGAAAGCGTCTCCTCCCCCCTTGCGGGGGAGGGACAGGGTGGGGGGTGTTCTTCCCGCACCGCTCCATCCACCCGCAACCCGCCCTGCCCTACCCCAGATAGAAAGCCCACCCAATGACCAACTCGACCCTCTTCATCAACGGCCGCGTGCTCGATGCCGAGCGCGGCGTCTCCCGCGATGGGCTCGCGGTGCTGGTGCAGGATGGCCGCATCGCCGAGGTCGGCTCGGGCATCGCCGCCCCGTCCGAGGCGCGCACCATTGACCTCGGCGGCCGCACGCTGATGCCCGGGCTGATCGATTGCCACGTGCATGTGGTCGCCGAAACGCTCGACCTGTGGGGCAACATGATCGCCCCCTCCTCGCTCGCAGGCCTCCGCGCCGGGCGGGTGATGGAGGAGATGCTGCAGCGCGGCTTCACCACCATCCGCGATCTCGGCGGCGCCGATCACGGCCTCGTCCGCGGCGTCGAGGAAGGCCTGATCGATGGGCCGCGCATCGTCATCTGCGGCAAGGGCCTCACGACCACCGGCGGCCATGCCGACCTCAGGAAGCGCACCGACGACCGGCCGGGCATGATGTCGGATCGGCTGGGCTCGATGGGCTACATCGCCGATGGCGTCGACGAGGTGCGCGCCGCCTGCCGCAAGATGATCAAGGAGGGCGCCAACTTCATCAAGGTGATGGCCAATGGCGGCGTTTCCTCGCCGAACGATCCGATCCACTCGATCCAGTATTCGCGCGAGGAAATCCTCGCCATGGTCGAGGAAGCCGAGAATGCCGGCCTCTACGTCTCGGCCCATGTCTACACAGACCGCGCCATCCGCCGCTGCGTCGAGCTCGGCGTCCACTCGCTCGAACACTGCAACCTGATCAGCGCCGAGACGGCCAAGCTCGCGGCGGAGAAGGGCTGCATCGCAGTTCCCACCCTCGTCGCCTATGACGCGCTCTGGCTCGAAGGCAAGGCGCTCGGCCTGGGGCCCGCCGAGTTCGACAAGATCGAGGTGGTCCGCTCAGGCGGGCTCAAATCCCTCCAAATCATGCGCGACGCCGGCCTGCGCATGGCCTTCGGCTCGGACCTCCTAGGCGGGCTGAGGAAATACCACTGCATGGAGTTCGAGCTCCTGGCCAAGGTGCTGACCCCAGCCGAGATCATCCGCTCGGCCACGGTGGTGGGGGCGGAACTGTGTCAGATGACCGGGCAGATCGGGACGATCGCCAAGGGGGCGTTCGCGGATCTGGTGGTGGTGGATGGGGACCCGCTGGCGGATATCGCGCTGCTGCAGGGCGATGGGGCGCATATGCCGCTGATCATGCGGGGTGGCGCCGGGTTCAAGGACGAGTTGTAACCTCGTCAGCCGGCTCGGCGGCGCCCGCCCCTGCCCCGGAGCGCAGCATGGCGACCAAGGTCCGTATGACGGTACGGCCCTAGGTCGCCCCATAAAATTGCGTAGCCCGGGTAAGGCTGGTGGCAAGGCAGCACCGTGAGGATGACCGGGCGCGGTGGAGCGCTAACGGACTGAATTCGCTTGTAATTTTGTCCGAAGGTGGGCCCAGTATCGGCCCCTGGCAAACCACAGAACGACAGAACGCGAGCGTCTCATCGGCCGGGTGACGATCCCCCGGCCCCGGTCCATCCGGGCGTCGTGCGGCGGCGACCCGACGAGGCCGGGCAACACGCTCCAACGTGCGCCCGGCTCTGCAGCAGAGGCGTGACTTTGAGGGGCAAGACGACCAAAACGGCACGAGCAGCCGCTCGTGAGCGTTCCTTTGCGACGTTCGATGTGATCATCGGCGGCGACATGACGCGGCCCGGTGACCGCGGCCTGCGCATCGCCCAAGAAGTCCGGTACTACGCGGCCGACGGGCTGAAGGTCGGGCTGATCCAGGCCACGACGCCGTCAGCCGGCTCGCGCATCGCTCCCGAAATCCAGGGCTGCGTCAGGCGCGGCCTCGCGAGCGTGGTTTCACCCTCGGAGCAACCCGATACCGACCTGCTAATCCTTCACGGACCGTCCGAGATCAGTGGAGCGGATCGGTTACTGTCCGAAATTCGGGCGCAACGGACGATCCTCGTCTGCCATCGGTCTGCCGACTTCGGCACAGGGCACCTGACACAGCGGCTGAAGGGTAGCCTGGAGCTGAGCTGGGCGCCCACCGATCACCGATTGCGGCAGGCCGCGCCAGCCAACCTGCCCCTCACGGCCGAGGACTGGCGGCCCATGCTCGAGGCGCAGCAGCCCGCGCCGCGGCGGCGGAGCGCCGAGGCCCAGCAAGCCATCGGCTGGATCGTGTCGCCGGGATCGGCCGCACCGCCAGCGGCGGGCGATGCCAAACTCATCGTGCTCGACCTCGAACGCGAACTCGGCCTGTCGCTCGACCGGCTGGATATGCTCGACGGGCTCGCCTACTTCCCGGCCGTGAGCGGGGATGAACTGCCCGACACCCTGATCCGCCACGCCCTTGGCCTCGGCATGGCCGTGGCGCTGCCCGATTGGCTGGAGCCGCATTATGGGCCGGGGCCGCGCTACTGCCGGGCGGTCGAAGCCATCGATGTTCTCACCCAATCTCTACCGCCCGCGGCCCGATCCGCCGGGCGCGAAAAGCAGCTCGGCAGGGCGAAGCACCAGCCGCGGTCCCCTCGTACCTCAGAGCAGCGTCCGGTGATGTTCCTCGCCTCCAATGGTGTGGGGATCGGCCATCTCGGTCGGCTGGTCGCCATCGCCCGGCGCATGGATGCGCGGGTCCCGGTGGTGTTTGCGACGCAGGCCCAGGCCGTCGGCGCGGTCGAGCGGCTGGGTTACATGGCGGAGTATATGCCATCGTCCGCCTATGTCGGCGGCGACTTCGAGGCCTGGGACGACTGGTTCCGCTACGAGCTCGAAAAGCTGGTCGATGCCTATGATCCGGGATTGGTGGTCTATGACGGCAACAATCCTTCGAACGGCCTGGTGCGGGCCATCGCCCCGCGACGGGATTGCCGTCTCGCCTGGGTGCGCCGCGGCCTGTGGGGCAATCTCAACAGCCCCTTCATCGACAATTCGCGCTGGTTCGACCTGATCATCGAGCCGGGGGAGCTGGAGGGCCAGCCCGACGACGGCATCACGGCGCGGCGCCGCGACGAGGCGCTGACGGTCGCACCGATCCGCCTGCTCGACGAAGGCGAGTTGCTGTCGCGCGGCGACGCGGCGGCAGCCCTGGGCCTCGATCCGGCGCGCCCGGCCGCCTTGATCCAGCTCGGCGCCGGCTACAACCGCGACGTGGTGTCGTTGCTCGACCACCTGATCGGCGTGCTGCGGCAGGTGCCGCAGCTGCAGGTCGCAATCGCCGAGTGGGTCAACGGCGCCCAGTCGCTCAACTACTGGCCCGACGTCACCTACCTGCGCGGCTACCCGCTCAGCCAGTACTTCAATGCCTTCGATTTCTCCGTCTCCGCTGCCGGCTACAACACCTTCCATGAAGTCATGAGCTTCGACCTGCCCACCATTTTCATCCCCAACCGGCACCCCTCGATGGACGACCAGGCCGGTCGCGCCCTGCACGCCCAAGGCCTGCAGGCCGCGTTCGAGCTCGACGAGGCTGACCTGGGCGACCTGCCCGACCTGGTCGCGCTGCTCACCGACGCCAAGGCGCGCAGCTTCCTCGTCGGCAACGGCCGGAAGCTTCGGCAACCCAACGGCGCTGCCGATGCGGCCAAGGCGCTCACCCAGTTGCTCGAGGTCGCATCGTGAGCAAAGCGAACACCGCCAAATTCCGGATCATCGCCGAGGCAGAGCCCGAGGTCGCGACGCCCGCCACGCCCGCCCCCACTGCGCCGGCGCACCTCGCCGAAGTGCGGCGCATGCGGGAGACCATCGAGCGGCATTTCCGGGCGCACCACACGCTCAGCGCGCTGCTGCGCAAGCAGCTGGACCCCAAGGGTGAAGCCAAGCACGTCGACGTGGAGCCCCGGCTGCCGGTTGCGACGCTCGCCCAGCATCCGCGGCGGAAGCCGGTGGCGTCGCCCGACCCGTGGTGGCCGACCGAACCGGTGCGGCCCGCCACACCGCTGGCGGCCCATGTCGGCCATAACCTCCTGAGCCTTTCCGAACACATCACCGACACGGTTGGGGTGTCGGTGATGGGATTGCGCGGCGCCGACCTCGAGAACGTCGTCGCCTCGGTGGCCGGCGAGCAGGCGAAGAACAAGAACTTCAAGCCGGTGTTTTTGACCGATGCGCCGGATTTCCTGCCGTTCGTGTCGCGCGGTTATTCGTTCGAGCACCTCTCGACCTTCCGCGATTACCTCGCGCCGGATGGCAAGGAGGCGCGGGAAGCGCGCCGTGCTGACCTCTCGGCCAAATGGGGCCTGACGCAGATCGTCGACCGCGACGACAACCGCGGCGTCAGCCGCGACTACCCACCGGTCAGTGCGCTCATCAAGCACAATGCCGACATGTCGCGGGCGGTGCACCACGATCGTTTCAGCTGGATCATCGAGACGCTCAGGATCGCCATTTCGGGCGAGCGGTTCGACGTCGCCGAAGGGCTGGCCGCGTATCTGCTGGCGTTCTTCGATGGCCTCGCCAAGCCGCAGGTGATCCCCGCGGCGAGGGCGCTCTGCCGCAAGTTCATCGCCTTCGGCGAGCTCGAGCAACTGCGGCTGTTCCTGTTCAAGAACATTGCCGCGGTGAACAAGGACGACCAGCTCTTCACCTGGTTCTCGGCCTACTGCACCGGCAACACCGACTTCCTCGCCGAGTTCGCGGTGCTGCCGAGCGGCAAGATCAACAGCTATTACATCTCCAAGCGGATGGCGGTCGCCGGCGACCAGGCCGTGCCCAACCTGCTCGCTGCCGGGGACGGCGCGACGCCCAACGGCAACCTGCTGCTCGCCAACTACTTCGCCGTGCGCCGGGACGCCTCGCTCTACAAGATGTTCGTCAACCGCGTGCTGGGCAAGCACGGGGCGACGACGCTGGCCAAGGTGGGGCTCGGCAAGGGCAACATCCTCACCCACCTCAGCTTCGACAAACGCCCGCGGGCCAGGGACCAGCACGACCTCGTCTCGGTGATCATGTCGTCCTATGAGGCGGCGGACACCATCGGCTACGCGGCGCGCTCGATCCTCAACCAGTCCTACGGCAATATCGAGCTGCTGATCTGCGACGACTGCAGCACCGACGCGACGCGCGCCGAACTCGACAAGCTGCGGGCCGATCCGCGCGTCCGACTGTTCCGCTCGAAGGCGCGCCAGGGCACCTATGGCATTCGCAACAGCCTCATGCCGGAAGCACGCGGCAGCTACGTCACCTTCCACGATGCCGACGACTTCGCCTTTCCGGACCGGATCGAACGGCAAATGGCGCACCTGCGTGAGCATGGCGCCGCGGCGGTGGTGGGCCAGTGGTTCCGCGTCAGCGCGGATGGTGAGTTCGTCTTTTCGTCCGACCATGCGGTCGCCCGGCTGGCGGTGGTGAGCCTCCTCGCGCCCAGGCTGGTGTTCGAGCGGTTCGGGCCCTATCGGGCGGCCAAGATCGGCGCCGACACCGAGTTCTACGAACGGCTCAGGATGAGCCTCGGCGTGAATGCGGTAAGGCTAATGCCGACCCCCCTGATGTTCGGTCTGGCCTCGGCCAATTCGTTAACGCGCTCGCCCGGCATCGAGGCCACGGAGGACGGCTATCGCGCCCCGGCAAGGCGGGCCTATGCCGCTGCCGCGGCACGCCGGCGGCAGGTGGGCGGCCCCCATGCCGAACTGCCGCCGATCGAGGATGTGCTCGCCGCACAGGGCATCCTGATGGCCCATGCCGGCGTCGAAACCATGGAGGGCCAGCCGTGAGGCGCATCGGACAAATCGCCACCTATCCTGGCCGCATCGGCAACCTGCCGGCGATGCTGGAAAGCGTCGGCTCGCAGCTCGACGAGATCCATGTGGTGCTCAACCAGTACAGCGCCGCGCAACGGCGCCGGCTGCCCAAACTGGCCAATGTCGACTACCTGGTGCCGGACGAGGACCTCAAGGATACCGGCAAGTTCCTGCGCCGGGCCGGGGCCAACGAGTATGTCTTCCTGATGGACGACGACCTGATCTTTCCCACCGATTATGTCGCCACCCTGATCGAAGCCCACCAGGCCCTGCCCTCGGCGCGGGTCGCGGTCGGCGTGCACGGCGTCATTTACTCGGATCTCTTCGAAGGGGCGGCGCCCTCACGCTTTGTCGCCAAGTTCGACAAGGCGCTGGCCAAACCCATCCTGGTCAACCAGCTCGGCACCGGCTGCCTGATGCTGCGTGGCGACCTGATGCCGCCGTTCGAATTCATGCAGTCCTCGCAGCGTTTCGTCGATGTGCGCTTCGCCCGCTACTGCCACGAGAACGGCATCGGCATGCTGTGCGTCGGACGCGCCGCGGGCTGGGTGCAGGACCAGGAGCCGGAGGAGTCGATCTTCGAGAGCTACACCCGCGTCCATCACGGCGAACAGCTGGGTGAAATCCTGCAGTTTGCCGGGTTCGGCAAGCTGAACGCCAAGCTGGCCGTGGCGGTGGAACGGCTATGACCCATACGGTGGGCTTCGAGGCGGGCGGCAAGCACCTGACGCTGGTGTTCGGTAGCGAGGAAGACCACATCGCCCGCACCATCCGTCGCACCGGCACGTTCTATGAGGCCGAGCTGCTCGCCGACGTGCGCTCGCGCCTGTTCTTTGCCGAGTGCGCCGTCGATGTCGGGGCGCATGTGGGCAACCATGCCCTGTATTTCGCCCATGTGCTGGGTATCCGCACCATTGCCTTCGAGCCCAACCCGACGACCTACGGCTACCTCGTCGCCAACCTCGGCAGTAACGGGCTGGGCGAGACCTGCCGGACCCATAATGCCGCGGTCGGCGCGGCGAGCGGCCAGGTGCGCGCCCTCGATGCATCGGACCGCAACAGCGGCATGGCGACCGTCGAGGCCGATCCTGCCGGCGCCATCGCCATGGTGACGCTCGACGACGAGGTGCTCGGCGAGCCCCGCATCGATGTGATCAAGATCGATGTCGAGGGCTGGGAACTGGAGGTGCTGCGCGGGGCGGAGCGGGTGCTGCGCCAGCACCGCCCGATCCTCTACATCGAGATCATGCAACCGAGGTTCCGCGAGGTGGAGAGCCACCTCAGGGAGAGCGGGTACCTGTGCTGGAAGCGCTTCAACCACACCCCGACCTTTCTGTTCCTGCCGCGCGAACGGCTGGGGGCGGCGTGACCGGAGCGGTGAGCAAATATTGCCCATTTGCCTCCAATCTTAGCGGTTCCCTTCACCCTATCCTCGCACCTCACCGCGCATCTGATGCCCGTCGTCAATTAGGAGATCAAATATGAAAAGACGCGAACTGATGACGATCGTCGCCCTGTCGGCAGGCCTCTCGCTCGGCCTGGCGGCCGGTGCGACGCCGGCCCTCGCCGGCAAGCAGTCCGCAGTGCTGCATGCCGATCCTCAGGGCTTCATCAAGTCGGGCAATCCCAAAGCTGCCGGTGGTCCAGACAACCCCGGCAAGGGAAACCCCTTCAACATCTACTGAGGTAGACGAATGGCCGGCTCGTCGGTCGGCCATTCACTCACGAGAGCGAGCGAGAACAGACCATGCGACTGACGATCATCGGCGCCGGCTATGTCGGATTGGTGCAGGCGGCGGTATTCGCCGATGCCGGGCACCAGGTGCTCTGCCTCGACCTCGATCGGAACAAGATCGAGCGGCTGCAGCGCGGCATCGTGCCGATCTTCGAGCCGGGCCTCGAGCGGCTGGTGCAGGAGAACCTCGAGTCCGGCACCCTGCAGTTCACCACGGATGCGGCCAAGGCGGTCCACCACGCAGAGGTGCTGTTCCTCGCCGTCGGCACTCCGCCGGACGAGGACGGCTCGGCCGACCTCAGCCATGTGCTGGCCGCTGCCGACAGCATCGCTGCGCAGATGCAGACCCATTGCACGGTGGTGGTCAAATCAACCGTGCCGGTGGGCACCTGCGAGAAGGTGGCGAACCGCCTGCGTCGCGGGCTCGACCGGCGCGGGCGGAGCGACCTCGCCGTGGCCGTCGCCTCCAACCCGGAGTTTTTGAAGGAAGGCGCGGCGGTCGCCGACTGCACCAAGCCCGACCGCATCGTCATCGGCACCAGTGACGCCCAGACCGAGGCGCTGCTGCGCGAGCTCTACGCGCCGTTCAACCGCAACCACGAGAAGATCATCGCGATGGATGTGCGGAGCGCCGAGCTGACCAAATACGCCGCCAACTGCATGCTGGCGACCAAGATCAGTTTCATCAACGAGATCGCCAACCTTGCCGACCTCATGGGCGCCGACGTCGAAAAGGTTCGCCTCGGCATCGGCTCGGACCCACGCATCGGCTACCAGTTCATCTACCCCGGCATCGGCTATGGCGGCTCGTGCTTCCCCAAGGATGTGCGGGCGCTGATCCACTCGGCCGAAGCGGCGGGATACGACCCCAAGGTGCTACGCGCTGTCGAAAGCCGCAACAGCAGCCAGAAGCGTGTCATCCTCGACAAGATCGAGGGGGTGTTCGGCCCCGACCTCACCGGCCGGAGCTTTGCGCTCTGGGGCCTCGCCTTCAAGCCCAACACCGACGACATGCGCGACGCTCCAGCGCGCGTCATCATGGAGGCGCTCTGGGCCAGGGGCGCCAGGGTGCAGGCGCACGATCCCAAGGCGATGGCGGAGTGCCGCCGCATCTATGGCGAGCGCCCCGGTCTCAGTCTCTGCGACAGCCCGGGGGCGGCGCTGCGCGGCGCCGATGCACTGATCGTCGCCACCGAGTGGAAGAGCTTTTCGGCGCCGGATTTCGGCGCCATTCGCGACGCCCTGAAAATGCCGGTGATTTTCGATGGGCGGAACCTCTACGACCCGGAGGTGGCCAGCCGCTACGGCCTGATCCTCCACGGTATCGGCCGCCGTCAGGCTGCTTTGGCGCCCGAGCATGCTTCCGGGCGCGAAGCGGCGACCACCGCGATGGCGTGAGTTCAGTTGGGGAGGAACGCAGTTGATCGATTTTCTGCTGGTCTGGGACAAGTCGTCCGCCCGGCCGGGCAAGACCGGCCTTAGCGAGCTGGCGCGGGAACTGGGGCAATTGTGCATCGTCCCCCCGACGCTGTCATTGCAGTGGCAACCGCGCGCCACCCCGGGCCTCACGGTGTTTGTCTGGGGCCACGATGTGGTGCCGCTCAGCGCCGAGCAGCGGGTGGCCTCCTCGCCGTTCGGACTCAACCTCTTCAACGGCTGGATGCTGCCGAACCTCGGCGGCGCGCCGCTGCCCGACGTCCACGCCGTCAAGGCCCATCTCGGCGAGGGCGCCAGCGGCTATGGCGAGTTCCTGTTCCTCGACCTCGACCACAACGGCAATGGCAGCATCGTCCGGAACCTGCTGGGTTCGGTGCAGCTCTACCAGCACCGGTCGCGCGACCTGGTGCTGTTGAGCACCCGCTCGTCGATCATCGCCAAATATCTCGGCGACACAAGGCTGAATGCCGGGTTTGCCCGCTGGGTCGCCAACTACTCGGTGCCGATGACCGACGACGCGCTGTTCGACGGCATCACCGCGGTGCCGCCCGGCTCGAGCATCGAGATCGAGGCCGGCCGGCCGATGGTTGCGCCCCCCACCGGCAACATCCTCGCCAGCGAGGCGCTGCAGGCGCGCTACCGGCAGAACCGCGCCGCCTACTGGGACGAGGTCTATCATAACCTCGTGCAACTGATGCGCGTCGTCGAAGCCACCGATCTCAGCATCGATTTCCCGCTCTCGGGCGGCCGCGACAGCCGCCTGATGCTGGGGCTGGTGCTGGCCGCCGGCTATCGCGATCGCATCTCGCGGGTGTTCACCAACGGCCCCGACTACAGCCCGGAAGTGCAATCCGCCAAGGCGGTGGCCGAGCATCTGGGCCTCGCGCACCAGGCCGTCTGGGCCGGACCGCCGGGCGTCCAATCCTCCTCGCAGGTGACGCGGGAGCTGCCGCTGCACCTGCTGGTCACCGAGGGAGAGATGAGCCCGATCGACCTCACCGCCCGCACCACCCCGCGAAAACTGTTCCAGCTCTCCGGCCAGGAATCGGGGCTGCGCAACATTGCCGGCAAGCGCGACCTCGCCACCCGGGCGGCGATCACCCAGTGGCTGATTTCGACGGTCGGTGGCGGCGACATGTGCGGCATCATGAGCGAGGCGGCAGTGGAGCAGAACCGCGCCGACGTCGAGCGCTATATCAGCGCCGCCGAAGCCGCGGGCATCCCCTACGAACAGGTACCGACCCGGCATCGCGTGCAGTTCCGCGGCTCGCGCTGGGTGTCCCGCGTCTGGGGCAGCGCCAACGCCATCGGCTTCTCGCCCCACATCTTCCGCTCCGAAGTGGTGACGCTGGCGACCTACAATTCCGGAGCCAGATCGCGCAGCCTCGAGGAGTTCCATTTCGAGATGCTGAGGCGCATCGATCCGGCCCTCGTCGAACTCCCCTTCGCCGGGCAATCCTGGGATCCCGAACTGCTGGCCATGGTCGACGACCCGCCGGCCAACCCCGAACCGCTGTCCTGGCCGGAAGGCTCCACCATGTTCTCGCAACGGCTGATGTACGGCACGCTGCAGAACAATTTCGAAGCCTTCAAACGCTTCGTCATCGACCATTCCGGCGACACGCTGCACGCGCTGCTCGACATGGATCGCCTGCGCGCCTTCGAGGTGGAGCAGTTGAAGCCAGGCCACGTGCAGCCGTTCTGGCAGATCGTCCAATGCGCCCTCACCGAACACATCGGCGACTTCGCCAGGCTGCGCGACCTCGCCTGGCAGGACCTGGATCTTCCGGAGCTGGCACTCGCGAGTTAGGGGCGGCAAGTTGGCGGCGGGCGATGGTGGCGGTCACGCCGCCTATGACGCGCTCTGGCGCGAAGGCAAGGCGCTCGGCCCGGCCGAGTTCGACAAGATCGAGGTGGTCCGCTCAGGCGGGCTCAAATCCCTCGAAATCATGCGCGACGCAGGCCTGCGCATGGCCTTCGGCTCGGACCTGCTGGGCGGGCTGAGGAAATACCACTGCATGGAGTTCGAGCTCCTGGCCAAGGTGCTGACCCCGGCGGAGATTATCCGCTCGGCTACGGTGGTGGGGGCGGAGTTGTGCCAGATGACAGGGCAGATCGGGACGATCGCCGCCGGGGCGTTTGCGGATCTCGTGGTGGTGGATGGGGATCCGCTCGGCGATATCGCGCTGTTGCAGGGGACGGGGCGCATATGCCGGTGATTATGGCGGGGGGGAGGGTGGTTAAGGAGGGGGTGTAGTACTGGCGATGATCGCCCGCGCTGCGAAGCCTACTGGAGAACTTCACAGCGATGAGTTGCGCAGGTAAGCAACTGCAGTCTTTTGGGATTGTACCTAAGGACGGGCGGATAACTAGTATTTGGAGTGCTCTCGATGAGAGACGAAGACCTCCACTCCGAGGAGAAGATCGCTGAGCTACTCGGTGCTAAACCGAACGCGTTGAGGATCTTGGGCCGTCCGAAGCCGGGTGGGTTCATCCAGTATGACGCGCCCGATCTTTCGACGGCTATAGAACTGGCTTCCGACTTCAAGGCCGAGGGTCACTACAAGTACTTTCGGGGGCAGCGTGACGCTCGCTGGCCAGTGGTTTCAAGCTTGGTTCGATCCAACGAGGAAGACCGTGCCAAAGCAGTTGCCGAGTTTGGCGCCTTCTATGAGTTTGCCCGAGGCGCTCCGCAACTCGTCCCTTACCTGCAGGATGACGACGCTCTCATCGCCACGGCGCAGCACTACGGCCTAGCTGCCACGAACTTCATAGACTTCACCCATAGTCCCGACGTTGCTGGCTGGTTCGCAAGCGATGGAGCATCGACCAAAGACGAAGGAGCGATCTTCCTGGTCGATCCCGACACGGAGGGGGCACTTGGTGCCTTCGGTGGATCAATCCGATTCCTCCAACTGGAGGTGCCGAACCTTTGGCGCTTGCAAGCGCAAGAGGGCTTATTCCTGGAGGCACCAGGGAGGTTTGATCATATTTGGCCGCTGGATCGCATCGTATTCCCTCATGTCGCTTCTAGTTCATCGATCCCAAGGCGCCATATTTACCCCGACAGGAAGAGCGCGCTGGAACTCGCGCTCGATCAATACGTGGTTACCCGGCGCCGCCGCACCGCGTTCGACGAACTGCGGGAAAACCTGCAAGCCGCCGGTGTTGCCATGATCGAAATCACGAGCGAGGACAGCGCCTCTGAGGAAGATGCGCTGGTAGTGCCTCCGGTCTGGACCGCCGGACCGAACGAACGATGGGACGATATCGACGTGGATTCTCCTGGTCCTCCGGTCGCCGAACCCTTGTTGAGTTCAATAGCCGCATTAGCTGAGCTCATCGAGAGGCGCCGCCGCTGCACGGACCTTCTCACCGTCTACCCGCCGGACGGAAAGCTCCAGGATCTTCTTAATCGCGTATGGAATGGGATGCGACCACACCCCTACTCGGCTGATCAAATCGCCTACAGCGTCCTCGCGACGACTGCGAGGCACCGAGCCTTTCAGAACGTCAACATGAGTGACGGTTTGGAGCAACGCAGGATAGCGGAAGAACTCCTCGGCCCTACCATCGAGATCGAAATGTCCACCTCCGGGGAGAGCGCCGCACGCGCCTTTGTGAGCTTAGAGTCTTTGTGGTTAGCATTGAAGCAAGACGTGCGCGCTGCATTGGGGCCCGCCTTTGACCCACAGGGACAGTGGGTGTCTAGAGTGCTGGACGAGCATTGGCAGAGGCCAGGGCGGAACTTCGACGGCAAGCAACTCGTCGAACTCTTCGCGGGACAGATTATTCCTTGGCAGGTCGCAACCCACAGAGACCCTGTTGCCTTTTCGGCTTTCCATGTACTGACGTTCGGGCGCCCCTAGATTGCCGCCTCACGGTCAGCGAGCCCGACAGGTTGGGGTGTCGTTCTGCCTCTGCGCTAGGCAGAAGGTCGCAGGCGTGTCCGCGACGAGCCAGGCTCGGACGTCACGAGGCCCCGCCTCTCTCCGCGCCCCAGCCTACACCTGCTATGCCGATACCACTCGATTAGGGAAAACAGGCATCGCGATTTCCTGGAGGAGCGCGCGCGCCTGATGATAAGCGCTGCCCAGGCACTGGTTCCCGGTACTCAATAGGGGGTTTGGGCTACCCCGCCTTCGCCGATTCGGCTAATTCGAACTGAGGTGGTCGTTGTTTCACCACCCGTCGGCGAGCTATTCTTTGGAGTGCCTTTGATCGTGGACGCTCCGTGGCTTCCACTGGGTTCCCGATCGTCAGGTTGCCTCGCATCAACAGCGCGTTCGCCGCGTCAGACCTGCAGCGTGGATAGGCCACTTTGCAGACCGCGAAGTATGCTACTGGCTTTGCTTCGGAAGGAAACGGTGATGCAAGAGAGGGTTGAAACCTGCTCCGCTGCAGCACATACCGTTGATTTCACTGTGAAAATCGTCGTCGCTATTCGTGACTGCGCATCACCGCCGAGCATCGCCAGCAATACCGATCACAAGGACCGACATCACGTGTCCGTCGCCGCCTGCCAAGCCTCCCACGCCGGTAGGTTCCACCGCTTGGCTACTTCCGGCAGCAGCACCTCGTAGATGCTCTTTGGTCCGTGGCAGATTAGCCGGCGATGGCCGTTGGCGTCTGCGTTGCTCTCTCGAAACGGCACCCCAATGACGTTGCGATGCAACGGTGGCGTATCATCGATCAACTGCCACACGGAGCCACCGCTTACACCGCCGTAGGTTGGTGGGGGGATTACGCCATCTTCGTAGATTAGAGCGAACTCGAACCAATCAAAACCGTCCGCGGTCACCCCTCGTTCCACGATCTCACCCCACCCCGTGAGAGAGGTGAAGGACATCCGATAGACGTTACCCCGAGCGGGAAGGACCTCGGTGAAGTGGTCCAGTACACCAGCCACGAAGCGAGCTTGCACCGGCCCAAGACTTCCGCCCCGCCGTTGGAGCATCCGCTCCCCGTGCGCGTCCGGCGAGAAGAAGACGTTGGTAGCCTGCAGTGTAGCTTGGGCCTCCGGAGGTAGTTTGACGAATGCGATGTCCGGCCCATGTTCGCCGCTGTTTCCCCCGCCTATCATCAGAACATCGAGATGCGTTGTCGGGAAAACCAAGCTCTCCATCAGACCGTCGCGGAAGCGAAGGATGCCAATTCGTTCTTGGCGAGGCAGAAGCTCGGCAACGTGAGCAGCTGTCAGGACCCCGTGCACTCCTGCAAGTTGCATGAGCGTTCCTGACCCTAACGAACGCGATGGCTGTTCGACACTCGCATCATCCACCCCAATGAACCCTACTGAGTACTGCCGGATAATCTCTCGCGACCGCGCGATTTGAGCACCGATGGTCGTTTCGACTTCGTCGGTCATTTGCCTCCCTGCTTCCTCGCCACGCCGGCTGATGTCTTCACAGGGTCTTTGTCCGAGGCGGTCACGAGGGCAACCGCGAGCAATTCGAAAGACCGCCTGAAAATGACGCAGGCGGAGAAGTCCAACGCAGCTTGGCGGATCGTCTGCCTAGAGGATGGCCGGGGCAATCCGTCGGCAATGGCGAGGGTATCGGGGATCAGCCGACAGACGATCTACACGATGCAGAGGGCCACGCCAGGCAACGTCTAGGTAGACCCCTATTTTTAGTAAGGGACAACGTGCCGACCCAGTTCGCTCGACATGATCGGCAGTCCCCGCGCCGCACGGCTGTTCCTAGTCCCACGCAGTCAGTCCGCAGCGTTTCCGAACTCATGTTGTCGCCCGTCCTCGGCCGCCACGGCTAGATTTGATTGAAAGCCGGGCTGCTTGCAGTTGTAACGGTGACAGAAGTGTGTGAACCGGCGCTGGCCATATCCGTCATCGTACTCAACTGCCCCCCAAACGAAGCAATAGTCGAAGCCCCCGTTAGATATGGGCGGCGTTCCCCGCGCCATGAACGACTTACCGACGACAAGCTGACTACCCCGACGATCCAGCGGCAAGGGGAAGTCCTTCCGGTCGCCGTCATTGGTCATTTCAATCAATAACTTCCAGGTAACTTTCCGAGCCGGAAGCACGCCAGCGTTGGCTATGTGAACAAGTCCGAGGAAGCGGCCCGGTTGGCCCCGCCACTGCGCAAGACCGCGCGGCTCAACGGCAATGTAGGCCCGATTGTTCAACCTTCCGTCGGCAGCCTGTCGCGCTGCCGACAGCCATAGCTCGATGGTGGCAGCACAAAGTACTCCTGTGAATACAGCGAGCATGAGAGTGTACGCTTCAATGGCTGCATCCTTTCCTCCCGTCCTCACTAGAAAGAGGCACAGCAGGATCGAGGCGATGATCGCAGCACCCCACCCCAATAGTCTTAGCCACATTGCATTCCGCCCCGCTTATTGCTGCCAAGCGATCAATGATCTGTTGGTGTGCGTCAACCCCTGAAAAGCGAGACCTCGCATCCATACCCCTCCACCTTCCACACAGCATTCCTTTACAAGGACCCGTCTAGACGTGCAGTACTGGCCTTCAACTCAGGGGGGCACTATGAAAACATTCGTCGCGATGACTTTCGTCGCAGCTACGTTGTGCGGCCAGTCGGTTGCATCGGAGACAGGTGCTGTGGTTCTCGAGGACACCCCTGGATGTGACGAGTTCGTGGTAGAGACAAGTCTTGGGTATGTTCTGCTGGAGTGGTACGGCGGTGTCGTATCTATTTGGGAGGGTGATACGGTCGTAGGTGATCTGCACTCCTACGGTTTCACTGATGTCCATATCGACGGTCGCGGCGAAATGCGTGTGTGGGTTGAGGACTATATGGTGGGAGAACGAGAAGCCACGGAGTACTTCTACAGCGCGTGCGACTAGCCCCCCTCAATCGCCTCGTTCGGACGGATACCGCGCTGCGCCAAGAGCGCTCGTCCGTCTTGTGAGGTATTTTCTCGCTGATCAGGCAGAGAGGCGACTTTCGGCCCTTTAACTTGAGAACGCCGCCGCAAGGCTTTGCCGGCCATCCGGCGGGACCAGCCGGTAACGTGGGAGCTTCCCAATCTCGCGTCCTAACGCCTTGATCGTGTTTTCGCCGCACTCCGAACTGGCGGAGCCGTCGGCGTAGCCTTGAAGGGCGTCCAAGTATTTCACTGTCACCGCGACGGAGATTTGTGCAGCGTTTCCAGTTAGTTCTGGCATTTCAACGTGAGAAGGAATGGTGCTGCAAGAGAGGATTGAACTCTCGACCTCTCCCTTACCAAGGGAGTGCTCTACCACTGAGCTACTGCAGCGAACGCATGGGCCTGGGACAACGCCCCGGCGGCGTGGGGCGGTTACTGCCACAGGGCTTTCGATGGTGCAAGCGCAAAAAGCTTGCAAACGGGGTACAGCCGCAGGAGTGGCTATGCTGCTAGGGTGAGCGCCGAAATCGAGTGACGTGAAGGCAAGGCGAGACGTGGCTGAAGACGCGGCGAAACGCGAGCAAAGATTGGCCGCAAAGCTTCGGGAGAACCTGAAGCGGCGGAAGGAACAGGCGCGGGCCCGGGCGGCGGGCGCCGGCACATCACCAGAGGACATAGCAGCAGACGACACGGCCGGGACGGCCGCGTTGAAGCCTGCGGCTGACTCGGATAGCTAGAGAGCAATCGCCTTGGGCGTCCGCGTTGCATCGCAACGGCGGACGAGTTGAGACACGAGCGGGGCAGAAGGCCGCGCAGTCGGGAAGACAATATGGATCGCATTCGTCTGGTGGGTGGCAACGAGCTTCGGGGCGAGATCCCCATCTCGGGCGCCAAGAACGCGGCGCTGCCGCTGATGATCGCCTCGCTCCTCACCAAGGATCCGCTGATCCTCGAGAACGTGCCGCGGCTGGCCGACGTCAACCAGCTCGAAAAGATCCTCGAGAATCACGGCGTCGATATCGCCGTGCATGGCCGTAAGGCGCCGACGCTCGAAGGCCAGCGGATGACGCTGCAGGCGGCCGAGATTGTCGACACCACGGCGCCCTACGAGCTGGTTTCGACGATGCGGGCGAGCTTCTGGGTGATCGGGCCGCTGCTGGCGCGGGCGCATGAGGCGCGGGTATCGCTGCCGGGCGGCTGCGCCATCGGCACGCGGCCGGTGGATCTGTTCCTCGCGGGGCTGAAGGAACTGGGCGCCGAGATCGAGATCGACGAGGGCTATGTGGTGGCCCGTGCGCCGAAGGGCGGGTTGCGTGGGGCGCACGTGGTGTTCCCCAAGGTGACGGTGGGCGCGACGCACGTGCTGCTGATGGCGGCAACGCTCGCCAAGGGCACCACGGTGCTGGAGAACGCCGCGATGGAGCCCGAGATCAGCGATGTCGCCGAGTGCCTGGTGAAGATGGGGGCGAAGATTTCCGGCATCGGCACCCGCACCCTGACCATCGAGGGCGTCGACGAGCTGCATGGGGCGACCCATGCGGTGGTGGCCGACCGGATCGAGGCCGGCACCTATGCGATGGCGGCGGCGATGACCGGCGGCGACGTGCTCTTGAAGCACGCGCGCGCCGAGCACCTGCAGGCGGCGCTCGATACCCTGGGCCAGGCCGGAGTCGAGATCAGCTCGGAGGCGGGCGGCATCCGTGTCAGGCGCAACGGCAACGGCATCCAGGCGGTGCATGCCGAGACGCAGCCCTTCCCGGGCTTTCCCACCGACCTCCAGGCGCAGTTCATGGCGCTGATGACCATGGCCAACGGCACCTCGCAGATCCGCGAGACCATCTTCGAGAACCGCTACATGCATGTGGCCGAGCTCGCCCGCTTCGGCGCCGACATCAAGGTCGACGGCCAGGTGGCGACGGTGACCGGGGTGCCGCAACTGAAGGGCGCGCAAGTGATGGCAACCGACCTTCGCGCCTCGGTATCGCTGGTTATCGCCGGGCTGGCGGCGCGCGGCGAGACGGTGGTCAACCGGATTTATCACCTCGACCGCGGCTTTGAGCGGCTTGAGGACAAGCTCAGCGCGGTGGGCGCGGAGATCGAGCGGGTTACGGGCTGACGTCCGTGCCCGAACTGCTGAACAGCCTGGTGCTCGTCGCCCTCGGGTTGGCGGGCGGCAGCGTGGCGGGGTTCATCCTCGCCACCATCGCCCGGCTGATGCCGGGCCGGCGCAGTCTCGGGGTCTGGGCGGTGGTGGGCGGCGTGACTGTCGCCTGGCTGCTGGCGTCGTTCGGAACCGACCTGCTGGCAGGACTCGGGGATACGGCCCTGGCCGAGCCTGAGCGGCGGGAATTGCTGGATACCGCCGCCTTTGCCACCGGGCTCGGCGTGACGGTGGTGGCGGGCTTCGTCCTCGGCATTGTTATGCGTGCTCGGGCGCTATCGGCGCCTTCGGCGAAAGCACCCCTGCCCCCGAAGCTCTAGATCGAACAAGGTCCGGGCTGATGCGGCTGAGCCATCGTGCCCTCCAGGACCCCCTCTCTTGCAAAATCCAAGGCTTAGCCAAACGGCTAAACCTAAGATTTTGCTTTCTCCCCCGCCGAGGGGGAGATGATCCGTGGCTTCCATTGGCAGCGGTGTTGCAGTCGGGACTCTCCCCCTTGGCGGGGGAGAAAGCGAAAACTTGGGCTTAGCGCAGCTAAGTCCTTGGTTTTCGCAAGAGAGGCGGTCGCGGGGAGCCACCCGGGCTTTGCAGCGACCTTCCCCTTCTTATGCGATTGCCCCCTCGGCGCTTAGCTTGTAGATCGTCTTTCGGGCCCCCACTTGCTGGTCAATTCCACCGTTTTCGGACCATCAACATATGACCGATCTCAAGCTTCTGGCGCTTGATAGCGAAGACCTCGACGTGATTTCGGCGACCACGCAGGACGCCATCGTGCGCGTCGGCGATATGGGCTACGCCAAGGCCGACCAGCGCTTTGCGCTGCTGATGAACCGCTATGCGTGGGAAGATGGCGGGAACGCCAAGGCCGGCGTGCGGAAGCGCGCCGCGCTGCATTTCGACCGGGTGACCGGGGTGAAGGTGGCGGGGATCGACACCAACTCGCTCGAGGGTGCGCTGGAGCTGTTGACCATCCGCTTCACCGAGAACGCCGCGCCGAGCGGCTGGGTGGATCTCGCCTTTGCCGGTGGCGGCACGGTGCGGCTCGAGGTGGAAGTGCTGGAAGCGCGGCTGCAGGACCTGGGCGCCGCCTGGGCGGCCAAGATCAAACCCGAGCACGCCGGCTGATGCCATCTATCCTCGACAGCCGGGACGCCGGCTTTGCCAGTGCCTTCGAGACGCTGCTGAATTCGAAGCGCGAAGCTTCGGAAGAGGTGGGCAATGCGGTGGCGGCGATCCTCGCCGACGTAAAGGTGCGCGGCGATGCCGCGGTGATCGACTATACCGAGCGTTTCGACAAGCCGGCGCAGGCCAACTGGCAGTTGCGGGTGACGGACGAAGAAATCGCCGCCGCCAGTGCGCGGGTTTCCGCCGAGGTGCTGTCGGCATTGACGGTGGCGCATGAGCGCATCCGTGCCCATCACGAAAAGCAGAAGCCGCTCGACCACGTCTACCAGGATCACCTCGGGGTCACCCTGGGAACGATCTGGACGCCGGTGGAAGCGGTGGGCATTTACGTGCCGGGCGGTACGGCGGCCTATCCCTCGTCGGTGCTGATGAATGCCGTGCCGGCCAAGGTGGCCGGCGCCAGCCGCATCGCCATGGTGGTGCCGATGCCGGGCGGCGAAGCCAATGATGCGGTGCTGGCGGCAGCGAAAATCGCCGGGGTCACCGAGATCTACCGGATCGGCGGGGCGCAAGCGGTGGGCGCACTGGCCTATGGCACCGACACCATCGCGCCGGTGTCGAAGATCGTCGGGCCGGGCAATGCCTATGTCGCGGCGGCGAAGCGCCAGGTGTTCGGCACTGTGGGTATCGACATGATCGCCGGGCCGTCGGAAGTGCTGGTCATTGCCGACAGTTCGGCCAACCCGGCCTGGGTGGCGGCGGACCTGCTCGCGCAGGCCGAGCATGGCGGCGGGGCGCAATCGATCCTCATCACCACCGACGCGAGGCTCGCCGACCTCGTGGAAGACGAAGTGTGGCGGCAGATCGAGCTGTTGCCGCGGGCCGAGATCACCCGCGCCGGCTGGGAAGAGTTCGGCGCCATCATCACCGTTGCCTCGATGGCCGAAGCGGTGGAGCTCGCCAACCGCATTGCATCCGAGCATGTGGAGCTGGCGATCGAGGAGCCGCAGGCGCTGCTCCCCAAAATCCGCAATGCTGGTGCCATCTTTCTCGGGCATCACACGCCCGAGGCGATCGGCGATTATGTGGGCGGTTCGAACCATGTGCTGCCGACCGCCCGCTCGGCGCGCTATGCGTCCGGCCTGGGGGTGCTCGATTTCATGAAACGGACCTCGGTATTGGCGTGCGACCCGGCCTCGCTGGCGGAACTGGCGCCGGCGGCCCGGACTCTCGCCACCACCGAGGGGCTCGGGGCGCATGAGCGCTCGATTGCGATAAGGCTCAATCGCTAGATGGCGCTGACGCCGCGACAGTTCGATCCGAAAAGCGATCGCATCGTCGCCGTGACGCTCGACCCCAACACCATCACCTCGGTCGACCCCGACGAGGTGCATGAGTGGCGGATCGCCATCTACGACCTCGTGGAAGAGAACGTCTTCGCCCCGGCGCGGGTGAAGGCCACCGGGCCCTATGCGCTGCATATCTCGATCATCGGCAATTACATCGTGCTCGATGTGCGCAACCCGGACACCTATGAACCGATCGCCGCGCACTATCTGTCGCTGACCCCGTTCCGGCGGCTGATCCGCGACTATTTCCGTATCCGCGAGAGCTATTACGACGCGATCAAGACCGGCTCGACCTACCAGATCGAGACCGTCGACATGGCGCGGCGCGGGCTCCACAACGAGGCAGCGGAGCTGCTCCGCACCCGGCTCGACAACAAGCTGGAGATGGATCTCAACACGGCGCGCCGGCTGTTCACGCTGATCTGCGCGGTGCAGCCGTTCGCCAGCCGGATCGACGAGCGCGAGTCGAACCTGCCGACGGTGCTGTTCGTCTGCTCGATGAACTCGGTGCGGTCGCCGATCGCCGCGGCTTTGGCCCGCCGCTACTTTCCCGGCCGGCTGATCGTCCGCTCGGCCGGGGTGCGCTCGGGCAAGGCCGATGGGTTCGTCCACGAGGTGATGGAGGAGATCGGCATCGATATGAGCGTCCACACCCCGCACACCATGGATGAGCTGGTGGCCAACCATTTCGACCTGGTGATCACGCTCTCGACCGATGCACCCGAGGCAGTGGAACGGCGCGGGCTCGAGATGGGAGCGGTCGAACACTGGCCGATGCCCGACCCCACCGAGACCGAAGGCAACCGCGAGGCGGTGCTCAGCGCCTATCGCACGCTGCGCGACACGCTGCAGCAGCGGGTGCGGGAACGGCTGGAGAAACTGGTGGCGGCGCCGGTCAAGGCGGGATAGCGCCGACTGAGAGAGACGGCAGTCATCACCCGCCCACTTCTCAAATCGCGCCCCACTCCCCATATCAGAGCAGCATTCCACCCGCAGGTGGTTCACAAACCGGGCGACATCCAGTATAGGTGGCGCCCAATTCAAGCCCCCGACATTGCCAGTATCGTGTTTCGCGGGGCCGTCTCAGGAGAGAGAATGGCTAAGGAAGAAGTGCTCGAATTTCCGGGCGTGATCACGGAACTGCTGCCGAATGCGACTTTTCGCGTGAAGCTGGAGAATGAGCACGAGATCATTGCCCATACGGCGGGCCGGCTGCGCAAGAACCGCATCCGTGTGCTGGCGGGCGACAAGGTGCTGGTCGAGATGACCCCCTATGACCTGACCAAGGGCCGGATCAACTACCGGTTCAGGTAAGGTTCGGACGTGCGGCGGGAAGCTGCCGCGCTGCCGATGGAGCACGAGATCATCGCCCATACTGCCTGCCGCATGCGCAAGAATCGCATCGGCGTGCTGGCGGGCGACAAGGTGTTGTGCGAAATGACACCTTGCGATCTGACCAAGGGCCGGATCACCTACCGCTTCAAATAGGGCACCAAATGGCCAGCCGTCCCGAGCTCATCCTCGCGTCCGCCTCGCCGCGGCGCCTCGCGCTGCTCAACCAGATCGGCATCGAGCCCGAGCACCTGGTGCCGGCGCATATCGACGAGACGCCGGAAAAGGGCGAACTACCGCGCAAGCTCGCGCAGCGCCTCGCCGACCAGAAGGCGATCACCGCGCAGCACAAGGCCAAGACCACCGGTATCGCCGGCAATGCGCTGGTGCTGGCCGCCGATACCGTGGTGGCCGTCGGCCGGCGGATCCTCCCCAAGGCCGAGACGATGGAAGAAGCGTCCGAGTGCCTGCGCGTCCTCTCGGGCCGCTCGCACCGGGTGTTCACCGCCGTCACCATGCTGACGCCGTCGGGCCAGATGCGCAAACGCCTGGTCGAAACCCGCATCCGCTTCAAGCGGCTGTCGGCGCGCGAAATCGAGAGCTACCTCGCCAGCGCCGAATGGCGCGACAAGGCCGGCGGCTACGCCATCCAGGGCATCGCCGGGGCGTTCGTGCTGAAACTGCAGGGCTCCTACACCGCCGTGGTCGGGTTGCCGCTCAACGAGACGGTGGGCCTGTTGGCCGGTGAGGGCTATCCGGTGCATTTCAACTGGCTGAACCAGTCGAACCTGACAGCGGTCTGATGTCTGCGGAGATCATCAAACTGAAGCCGACGCGGCCCTGCCCGATCTGCGGCAAGCCCTCGAGCCAGCAATTCCACCCCTTCTGCTCCGGCCGCTGCTCGGACATCGACCTCAATCGCTGGCTGAGCGGCAGTTACGTGATCCCCGCCGAGCCGGTGGAGGTGGATGAGGAGGATGGGGTTCCGAAGGTCGATGAGGCGGAGGATGAGGAGTAGGTTTCTCCTCCAAACGACCCCCTCTCCTGCAAAATCTAAGGCTTCGCCAAACGGCTAAACCTGAGATTTTGCTTTCTCCCCCGCCAAGGGGGAGATGCCCGACTGGTGCGCCGGTGCTTGTGATGGGCACTGTTCTTCTCCCCCTTGGCGGGGGAGAATGGAATTTCTTGGGCTTAGCTTCTTGGCTAAGCCTTAGAAATTCCAAGAGAGGGGGTCAGCGATCCGTCAACACGCCTCGTATCCTCTCGTGCACCCCGTCGAGGTTCTCCAGCACATCGTTGTTCCAAAACCGCAGTGTGCGAAAGCCCGCCGCGCGAAAGTGTTCGTCGCGGAGCAGATCCGCCGCCGACCCACTATGCTGGCCGCCATCTACCTCAATGATCAACTTCGCCTCGAAGCAGACGAAATCGACGATGTAACCGTCGAGCGGGACCTGGCGTTTGAACTTGAGGCCGTCGATCTGGCCGGCGCGGAGCACCGACCAGAGCTTGCGTTCGGCGTCGGTGCTGTCGGTGCGGAGGGCTTTGGCGACGGCGCGGTGTCGAGGTGGAATCGGTCGGCGCATGCTGCAAAGACCCCCTCTCTTGCAAAATCTAAGGCTTAGCCAAACGGCTAAACCTAAGATTTTGCTTTCTCCCCCGCCAAGGGGGAGAGTCCCGACTGATGATCCGGCGCCGGTAGGGGCCACTGATCATCTCCCCCTTGGCGGGGGAGAAAGCGAAAACTTGGGCTTAGCGCAGCTAAGTCCTTAGTTTTCGCAAGAGGGGGGGGCCCGGGAGGAGTCCCCACTCCTCACGGCATCAGTTGCCCACCATTCACATCGATGATCTGCCCGGTGATGTAGCCGGACATCGAATCCGAGGCCAGGAACACATAGGCCCCGACGCAGTCTTCGGCCGTGCCGAGCCGCTGCATCGGGATCTGCGCGGCGGCGCTGTCTTTCACCGATTGCGGGGTCTTGTCGTGGAACGGGGTGATGATGAAGCCCGGGGCGACGACGTTGACGCGGATGTGGTCGGGGGCGAATTCGCGCGCGGCGTTGCGGGTGATCGAGTGCACCGCGGCCTTGGCCGAGGCGTAGACCGCCGAACCGCCGAAGCCGCCGAAACGGCCGGCCACCGAGCCGGTGTTGATGATCGAGCCGCCACCGGCGGCCTTCAGATGCGGATAGGCCGCCTTGGTCACCGCCAGCACCGAGCGGACGTTGAGGTTGTAGACATTGTCGTAGGCGGTGTCGTCGAAGGCGGCGTTGGTGACGCGGTCGAGGATGGCGCCGGCATTGTTGATCAGGATGTCGAGCCCGCCGAGCCCGGCCACCGCATCGGCGACGATCTTTGCGGCCGAGGCGGAGTTGCTGACATCGCCGAGCACCACCACAGCCTTGCCGCCCGCGGCGCGAATCTGGGCGGCGACCGCCTCGGCGGCGGCGGCGTTCTTGTTGCCATGCACGGCGACGCTGGCGCCAAGCCGCGCCAACTCCCTGGCCACGGCAGCACCGATGCCGGTGGACGAGCCGGTGATGAGGGCGCGCTTGCCCCTGATATCCTCAAGCATTTTGCCTCCTCGAACTGAATCGGCGGCAGACTAGCCCGGAGCCCTGCCGGCAGGCCACAAGAATGGCGCCCAACCGACACCCGTGACGGCGCGCCAAGCGGCATTTCCCGGGGCGAATTTTCCACAGCTGGGAAGATGGCAAAACCCGCTTGCACACCCCGCCAATGCCCCCTATAAACCGCCCGACTTAGCGCCCTCGGGCGCCACGGTTGCCCGGGTAGCTCAGTTGGTAGAGCAGCGGATTGAAAATCCGCGTGTCACTGGTTCGATTCCGGTCCCGGGCACCACTCCCCCCAAACGACAGTCGCTTGTGCCGCCCGACGGCGGATTTCGTCGCGCGAGACCTGCATGGTCACGCCCCGCAAATTCATCATATGTTCAGTTGGAGAGGCGGAAGAAGCTCCGGCTTGGTTCAGGCGGGCGAGGGCGGCCGTCGCGCCAGGCCGGGATAGATGCCGATGCAGATGCACTTTGGTCCCTTCGTCCTCGACGAGGAAGCGCGCGCCCTGATGCTGCGCGGCGAAGCGCAGCATGTGCAGCCCCGGGTGTTCGATCTCATCGCTTATCTGGTCCGCAATGCCGGGCGCGTGGTGCCCAAGGATGAGCTGCTCGATGCGCTCTGGCCCAATGTCACGGTGACCGAATCCTCGCTGCAACGTGCCGCGAGCCTCGCGCGGCGGGTGCTGGCGGAAGGCGGGGTCGGCGAAGCCCTGCGCAACTTTGCCCGCCACGGATACCGCTTCGCCCTCGACATGCCCGGGCTTGGCGGACTCGCGCCGGGAGCGACGGCGGTGGCGAGCGAAGGGCTGGCGGCCGCCCGCGACGCGATGACCACGCATGGCTGGGATAGGGCAACGCGACTGTTTGCCGAGGCATCGGCATCCGGCTCGATGGAGCCGGAAGATCTCGAGCTCTGGGCGTTGGCCGACGAGTGTCGTGGCCACCCGGTCGCGGCGCTGCCGGCGCTGCACCGCGCCGTCGAGGCGTATCGCGCGTCGGGACGTTGTGACCGGGCAGCGCGCACCGCCACCACCATCGCCAGGGTGGAACTGGAACGCGGCTCGAGCGCCGCGGCGCAGGGTTGGCTCGAGCGGGCCGACGCCCTGCTCGCCGATGCCGACAATGCCGGTGTGCGGGCGCACCTATTATGGATGCGCTCCCGGCTCGCGGCCTCCACCGGCCGGCCCGAAGACGCCCTGCAACTGATCAGCAGCGCGGTGGAGCTTGGAGCCAATGCGGGGGACCCCGGGATCGAGGCGCTGACGCTGGTCTACAAAGGCTTCTTCCAGATGTCGCTGGGCGAGATCGAGGAAGGCAGCCGGCTGCAGAACCATGCCGCCGCCATCGCGCTCTCCAGCCATGTCGATCCGATCACCGGCAGTCTCGTCTACTGCAACATCCTCTGGGCCTGCCGCACCTTCGCCGATTGGGAACGCGCGCTGCAGTGGAGCGAGGGTTTTGAAAGCTGGTGCGACGCGAGCTTTGCCGAGCGCCCGGGCTCGTGCAGCCTGCACCGCGCCGAAATTCTCGGGGCCCGCGGCTCGCTGATCGAAGCGTTCGACAATATCAGCCGCGCCCTGCCCAAACTGGTCGAAGAGGAATCCTGGTCGCTGGGCGATGGCTATCGGGTGCGCGGCGACGTCGCCGCCATGCTGGGCGACTTCACCACCGCCGAGGCGGACTATGCCATGGCCTATGCGCTGGGCTGGGATGCCGAACCGGGTAACGCGGTGCGACTGTTCGAAAAGGGCGATGCGACCGCGGCACTGACGGCGCTCGACCGGGTGCTGCAGGGGCGCGGCTGGTTCCATCTGCAGCGCCGCGGCGTATTGCTGGTCAACGCGGCGCGGATCGCCGCCAAATCCGGCGACGCGGCGCGCGCCGCGAACTACCTCAGCGAGCTTACCGGCACCGAGGAGCATTGGCCGCAGCCGGCGATCCGGGCGATGATCGCCGAAACGCGGGCCGCCCTGCTGCCGGCTGGCGACCTCAAGGCGACGCAACTCCGGATCCTCGCCCGCCAGCTCTGGACCAGCGCCAAGCTCGACTATCACGCCACCCGCGTAAGGCTGGAGCTGGCCGAGGGCTATCTCGCCGCCGGAGACCGCCCCGGCGCCGAGGCCGAACTCGGCGCCGCCGAGATGACGGCCCGCCGCATCGGCTCGCCGCGGCTGATCGAGGCCGCGCAGTCGCTGCGTCAAAGGTGAGCGTGGGCGAATGATCAGCCACTGATCAGCCCGCGGTAAGGACACTCAGCGCCCATCCTCCTATTGCAGTCCCCGTTCCGCAGCGGTCCAGCCGGACAGCTGCAGGCAATGAGGATTGGAATGCAACTCTACGTCGTCCGCCGCCCCAGCGCCTGGGCCGCCATGCCCGATATCGAGCAGGTGAGCCGGGTCTGCGATCGCATCGCCGACGATGAGATGCAGGGTCGCGTCCGCTGGATCCGCAGTTACGCGGTGCACGAGCCGGACGGGCGCCTCGGCACCTTCTGCGTGTACGAGGCGGCCGACGGCGAGGCCATCCGCGAACATGCCCGGCGGGCCGGCATCCCGGGAGAGGAATTCTACCCGGTCGCCGAGACCCTGGTGGTCCGTCCCGATCCGGGGCGGCAGGCAGGGCCGCGGCACTCCTCATGATCGAACGACTAGACCCTACCGGCGTCGCATGGTGCGGCGCCGCGGCAGGGGGGCACTACTCAGGACCAGGACAATGAACCTCACCCTACCCCGCCAGGCGCTTGTCGCCGGCAAGCGAGCCCTGCTCGCGACGTGCCTCATCGCCTCGGCGATGGTTGCCTCGCCGACCCTCGCCCACGACCATGCCGCGGGCGTCTTGCCCGACAACCCGCTCGCCAACAAGGTGCGCGAGGTCAACGCCCGCTTCGCCGACGTCGGCGTCGCAACCGCCGAAGGCTACGCGCCGATCCCCTGTGTCTCGGGGATCGAGGGCGGCGCCATGGGCATCCACTACGTCAACGGTGCGCTGATCGAGGACGGTCTCGTCGACATTTCGAAGCCCGAAGCGGTGATGTACGAGCCGCAGGCCGACGGCAGCATGCAGCTGGTGGCGGTCGAGTACATCACCACCAAGGGCCCGGCCAATCTCGACGGCCACCTGTTCAGCTTCACCAACTCCCCCAACCGCTACGGCCTGCCGCCCTTCTACGAGCTGCATGTCTGGGCCTGGCGCGCCAACCCCACCGGCAGCTTTGCCGACATGAACCCCACTGTCTCCTGCGACGCCGTCGCAGCCAGCAACTAAGGAGGACTACCCAATGAAACGCTATGTCATCGAACGCATGATCCCCGGTGTCGGCAAGCTCTCGGCCGAGGAACATCGCGAAGCCGCCAAGGTCTCGAACGAGGCGCTAGCCAAGCTCGCCCCCAAGGTGCAGTGGGTGCATTCCTACTTCGCCGACGACATGACCTATTGCGTCTACCTCGCCGACGACCCCGAGGACATCCGTCGCCACGCCGAACTCAGCGGCTTTCCGGCCAACAAGATCACCCAGATCAAGGTGGTGGTCGATCCGGCGACTGCCGAAGCGGCCTGACGCAGAAACCGACGGAGCGCCAGAAAATGGCGCTTCGTCCCCTCGGCCTCCGAGCAATTTCGGTTGGAACCGATCCGGCTTCTCCGACTTCCCCCTGTGGCGGCGGAGACAAGAAGAAGGATTCCAACAATGAAGAAACTGATCCTGGCCACCCTGGCAGTGTTCACCCTCGGTAGCGGTACGGTGCTGGCACAAGACGCCGGCGTCGCGGTCGGCGGTACGGCCGGCGGCGTCAGCGGCGCCATTGCCGGCGGGCTGATCTTCGGCCCGATCGGTGCGGTGATCGGCGGCTTCACCGGCGCCGTGATCGGCGCCAGCGCGGTTGCCGATACCTCGATCGAATATGCGCGGCTCAATCCGACCGAACCGGTCGTCATCGAAGGCGATGTCGATGTCGGCTACGTGGTGCCCGACACCATCGAGCTGCACGTGATCGATGGCGACCCCGACCACGCCTATTTCTACACCAATGACCGGCTGTACTTCGTCGAACTGGAAGGCCGCACGGTGGTGTATTCGCCGGGCATCGTCGTCGCGGCGAAGGAGTAAAGCACTGGCGCGGCGCGGGGCGATGTCCCGCGCCGCGCGACT
>JAESFZ010000282.1_pt1 | contig 32477 bp, 22 predicted proteins | sample 9269561 | NCBI WGS metagenome assembly JAESFZ01 (sample SAMN14515552, study PRJNA621657) | algae metagenome | isolation source: Tildeniella nuda ZEHNDER 1965/U140 and co-occurring heterotrophs from wet... | place: Switzerland: Stansstaad, Zurih | collected 1965-01-01
AGAGATTGCCGCCGTCGACGAAGTGAACGCGGTCGGCGATGCCCTTGCGCCTTGCATGGGCCGCGATCTCCTTCTCCCAGGGAATCAGGCCGTTGTCGAGCGGGTGCACCTTGAACAGCAGGCGCGCATCCGGTGCCGCGTTGGCCGCGAACGACTCGATGACGAGGGCGATGGCGTCCCGCTGGCTCCCGAAGTTCGAATAGGCACGGATCTGGTAGTCCGTCTCCAGTTGCAGCGGAAAGACGAAATAGGGATCGCGGGCATCGTGGATACGCTGCAGCGTCATCATGCGCCGGCGGGCGCGGCCCCGCGCCTGTAGCAGCCGGGCGACCCAGCCGGCGTATTCGGCGAGCGGATGGAAGATCGCGTGCCAGCGGTAATGCGGATACAGGAACCGCAGAAAGACGTTGGGCAGGTTGAAGAGCAGGTCGTAAACGGCGTCCGCCAGGAAGGACTGCGTGTAGTGCTGCACCTTCAAGTCTGGCTCGGGCAGCCCCGCGGCCGCCTTCAGGATCACGGCGGGATCGGTCGGGAAATGCGAATGATAGCCGCTGCCGTCGCGTTCGATGCGGATCCAGTCCGGCCTGAGATAGCCCATCTCGACGGCATAGACAGGAATGCCGCGCGCCTTGGCCGCCTCCGCCGCGGCGAGGTGGTGCGGCCGCTCCTCGCCGAGCAGCACGATGCCGCCGACCCCTTCGGTATCCATCAGCTTCGCGATGAAGGCAGGCCAGTCGGCAAGCCTGCCCCGGTAATTGATGCCGCCCTGGCGGCGCCAGAAGACCCAATCGCCGGCGCAGAGATTGACGCGCAGGCAGCGGTGGCCGAGCTTATCCAGATGCGCGGCGATGCGCGCGAACAGCGGCGACGACGGCCCCTGCAGGAACAGGAAGGTGCGGCCGCGCAGCGGCGGGCCGAGCAAATCGCCGGGGCTCATCGGGCGCCCCCGGCATCGGCCAGCGGGCCGCGCAGGCCGGCATGCCTTACCATATCGGCGATCAGCTCCCACGGCGCCTTCTCCACCGGAGACAGCTGCGGGGCGGCGCCCTCGGCGGCACGGGCCATCGGCACGATCACGTAGTCCGTCCTCGGATCGGGAAACGGATCGGCGAAGGATTTGAGGATCGGCGCATGGTCGCCGTAGAAGGCGAGCCAGACGGGGCGGTCGAGCCGGTCGAGTTCGTCGGCAAGGAAGCCCAGCGCGGCATCGGAGCGCTGCAGGATGGCGAGATAGATGTCGAGCGGCTCGCCGCCGCCACGCGGGCTGGGGCGCCACGGCCCGTGGTTCTCGACCGAGGCGGCGAACAGGAACTGTCCCTTCGAGCCGTCGCCCCGGCAAAGATCGAGCAGCCGTTCCGACAGGGTCATGTCCGAGACGTAGGGACCCTGGTGTCGCGGGTCGTGCTCGAAGCCGTCGAGCATGGTCATCGCCTCGAAGCCGAGCAGCGGCAGGGCGCGGTCGCGCGAGAAGAAGCGGCGGTCGTAGGGGTGCAGGAAATGCGTGTTCCACCCGGCCTTGCGGAGGCGGTTGGGCCACGCGATCTCGGAATAGGCGGCGGCGCGCAGATATGGATAGGACGCGTCGGGGCCCAGCGCCTCAGGCGGCAGCCCGGAAATGACCGAGAATTCGGTGCGCAGCGTGTAGCCACCTTCGAAAACGCTCGACATGCGGCCCCATTCCACGGCGCGCCGACGCAGGCGATCGAGATTGGGCAGGGCAAGCTTCACGCCGAAATGGCGCATGTCCATGAACGATTCGGACTGCCACACGACCAGCAGCGGCATGTCGCCTTCGCCGGCGGCATCAACGGGCGCCGCAACGCCGGACAAGCTCGAAGCCGCCGGACGCAGCCGCGGAGCTTCGCGGCGGCCGAGCCACGCCAGGAACCCGTAGAGCAGCGCCGCCGATGTGCCCAGCCGAACGGTCAGCGTCTTGATGTCGTCCTTGCCGATGAGCGCTGCGGAAAGTCCGGCGAGCGGCTGGCGGATGCCGGACAGGAACAGCAGCAGCCCCGGCGCCGCCGCAGCCACGAGCATGGCCGCGATCGCCAGTTCCTGCGCGACGCCCGGCAGGATCGGCTCCTCGAAGATCATGAACAGCGCCGATGCGCCGAACACATAGCCCAGCGCCACCACCCAGAACGCGACGTTGAGCCATGTCGCATAGAACATTTCCTTGTGCCGCAGGACCAGGAAGGCGAGCGCCACGTCGGAGAAGACCAGCGGCTCGCGGATGAACTGGAACTTGGCGCGTGAAATCAGCGTGAAGATTATGAAGGTGCTGAGGCTCCCGGCGAGTGCGTAGAGCGGTCGCCAGGAGATGGCGAAGAACAGCGCGTATACCAGCAGCACGACGGCGATCCACGCGGCGAAGTCGACTGCCGTGGACGCCGGCGTGCGGACCGGGCGGCTGCCGCGCCATACCTTGGCCGGCAAGGCAAAGCGATCCGCTATCGCAGCCACGATGACAACCGCGGCAAGGGCTGCGGTCAAAAGCGCGAGAGGGTGCTCGAACAGTCCCAAACTCAAGCCGTTCCCCGTCGAGGACCCCCGCAGGACAGCGAGGTCTGATGCCTATCAGAACGGCTCAACCCCCTCTGGTATTGCCGTCGGCGCATGGGTGTTCGCAATTTTTTCACGGCAAATCAAGGTGACGTGATCCAATATCCGTGCGCAAGCGCGTTCGGTTTGTTGACCTCACGGCAGGATGGTAAGAACGAACGGTCGAGGGCAGCATGGCGCATGTGATCATCACCGGGGGATCGAGCGGCATCGGCGCGGCTCTCGCCGAGGCGAGCGCGACGCGCGGCGACAGCGTGTCGCTGATCGGCCGCTCGCAATCCCGCCTGGACGAGCGGCTGCGCGATCTCGAGACGCGATTCGGCAAGGGCCGCTTCCATGCCGAAGCCGCCGACGCCGGGGAAGCCCGCGAAATCGTACGCGCAATCGCGGAATGCGAGGCCGTGCTCGGCCCCTGCGCGACGCTCGTTAGCTCGGCCGGCATCGTTTTGCCGGGTCGCTTCGATGAACAGGCGCCTGAGGCCTTCGAAAACCAGATCCGCACCAATTTCTTCGGCACGGTCAACGCCGTGCGCGCCGTCTATCCGGGCATGAAGGCGCGGCGGCAGGGAAAAATCCTGATGCTCGGCTCCGGCGCCGGGCTGATCGGCATTTTCGGCTACACCGCCTATTGCGCGTCGAAATACGCGGTCGCCGGCTTCGCCGAGGCGCTGAGGGCGGAGGCCAGGCCGCTCGGCATCACCGTCTCGATCTGCTTTCCGCCGGATACCGAGACGCCGCAGCTTGCCGCCGAGCGGCCGCTGCGCCCTGCCGAGGCGCAGGCGGCGATCGGCGCAGGCGGCCTGTGGAGCGCCGAGGCCGTGGCCCGGGCAGCGCTCGCCGGCCTCGACCGAGGCCGCTTCGCCATCTATCCCGGTGTGCAGATGAAGATGCTCGGCATGTTCGGCTCGGTCGCCATGCCCTTCCTGCGGCCGTTCTTCGACCGCCGGATCGCGGCTGCGGGCCGCGCGGCCGGACGGCGCGCCTAGAAGCGCGCCAGCAACGCCTCGACCTCGGCAAGCGACGGCATGGACGGCGCCGTGCCGGGCCGCGTCACCGAGATGCCGGCCACTGCGCAGGCGAAGCGCACCGCCTCCAGCGGGTCGAGCCCGCGCGACAGGCCGACGGCGAAGCCGCCGTTGAAGGCATCCCCTGCCCCCGTGGTTTCCACGACCGGACCGGCAGTCACCGCCGACACCAGCTCGGAGCGCCGGCCGTCATGCAGCAGCGCGCCGCGCTCGCCCAAGGTGATCAGCGCCGCTCCGGCACCCTTTGTGAGGAAAGCCTCGGCGGCCCGGCGGGCGTCCTCGACCGACTCGACCTTGATGCCGGTCATTTCCTCCGTCTCGGTCTCGTTGGGGGTGACGTAGTCGCAGAGCGCGAAGATGCGCTCCGGCAGGCTCGCCGCCGGCGCTGGATTGAGGATCGTCGTGACGCCTGCCCCGCGGGCGATCTCCAGCGCCCGGATCGCCGCGTCGACCGGCTGCTCGAGCTGGGTGACGAAGACGCCGGCCGAGCGGATCAACCCGGCATGCCGGTCGATGTCGGCGGGCGAGATCAGCATGGCAGCACCCGGCGAGACGATGATGGCGTTGTTGCCCGTTCCCTCCTCGATGAAGATGTAGGCGGCGCCGGTATAGCTCTCCGGCGTCTCGATCACCGCGGGCTTCACCCCCGCTTCCTTCCAGGTCGCCAGCGCCATCTCGGCGAAGGGATCGCGACCGAGCCTGGTGACGAAGCTCACATCCGCGCCGAGGCGTCCGGCGGCCACCGCCTGGTTCGAGCCTTTTCCGCCCGGGCCGAGCTTGAAGCCGTTTCCTAGAAGGGTTTCGCCGATGCGCGGCTGGCGCTGCGCCCTATAGGCGGTGTCGGCGACGAACACGCCGAGGATGACGATCGGCTTCGCCATGGCGTCAGGCCGCGTCCGGCGGGATCACGCCCTTGCGGAAGGCGAAGCAGCCGTAGAAGCGCCGTTCCCCCGTCTGGATGACGCAATAGGCCTGCTTGGAACGTTCGTAGAAGGCATAACGCTCGACGGCGATCATCGGCCAGGGCTTGCCCTCGGCCGCGTCGATCGCGGCCTGCACCTCGCGCTGCACCAGCGGCACCTCGTCCGGGCTGCCGACCACCTCCATGCGCGCTGCCGCGTCGTCGACGAAGGTATCGAGCGGATAAAGCGACAGCACGGCCTCGACCACCGCGGGCGCCGGCGCGTCGATCCTCAGCAGCCTGCCAAGCCGCGTCTGTCGCGCTACCGAATCGGACGGGAAATTGCTGTCGGCGATGATCAGGTCGTCGCCATGGCCCATCGCCCGCAGCGCCTGGAGCACGTCGGCGTTGAGCAGCGGGTTTATTCCCTTGAGCATCGAATCTTCTCCCGAATAGGTCGCGGCGACGTCCGCATGAAGGGCTGTCCCGGTCAGAGACGCTTTCCGCTCTGCGGGTCGAACAGATGCACGAGTTCGGCGCGCGGGCGCAAGGCGAGCGTGTCACCCGGCTTGAAATTGTGCCGCTCGCGAAACAGCGTCACGATCTCGCGCTCGCCGAAGCGCAGGAACACCATGGTCTCCGAGCCGGTCGGCTCCACCACCTTGATCTGCGCGGGAAATCCATCCTCGGCCAGGTCGAAATGCTCCGGCCGTACGCCGTAGAGAACCTCCCGGCCCTCCTCGATCCTTGCGGCGGCCGGAACCGGCATGACCGTACCGCCGACGTCGACGCCGCCGGCCACGGCCCGGCCCTTGAGCAGGTTCATCGCCGGCGAGCCGATGAAGCCCGCCACGAATACATTGGCGGGACGGTCGAACAGGTCGAGCGGCGCGCCGATCTGCTCGATGCGGCCGGCCTGCATGACGACGATCTTGTCGGCCATGGTCATGGCCTCGACCTGGTCGTGGGTGACATAGATGGTAGTCGTCCTCAGCCGCTGGTGCAGTTCCTTGATCTCGGTGCGCATCTGCACGCGCAGCTTTGCGTCGAGATTGCTGAGCGGCTCGTCGAAGAGAAACACCTGCGGGTCGCGCACGATCGCCCGGCCCATGGCCACACGCTGGCGCTGGCCGCCGGAGAGCTGGCGGGGGTAGCGGCCGAGATAGGGAGTCAGGTCAAGGATTTCGGCGGCTTTCCTCACCCGTTCCGCGATGATTTTCGGCTCGGTCTTCCTGAGCTTCAGCGCGAACGCCATGTTCTGCGCCACCGTCTTGTGCGGATAGAGCGCGTAGTTCTGGAAGACCATGGCAATGTCGCGCTTGGCCGGCGGCAGGTTGTTGACGGTACGCTCGCCGATCGCGATGGTGCCGCCGCTGACGCTCTCCAGCCCGGCCACCATGCGCAGCAGGGTCGACTTGCCGCAGCCGGACGGCCCGACCAGCACGACGAAGGCGCCGTCGGGGATGTCGACGCTGACCCCGTGCAGCACCTTGACGGCCCCGAAGTCCTTCGACACGTCTCGGATCGCCACCTGAGCCATCTTCCCCCCATCGGCCGCTCGGCCATTTTGCGGCGAAGCTAACGGGCCGGCGGGCGGGAGTCCACAGCGGAGGTTTTGGCCATCCTGCTCGCGCAAAGCCCCCGAGGAGGAACGCGCCGCCTTTCCGCCCTGGATCAGTACCCCGCTTCCTTCTGATGCCTAAACGCCAGCACGTACACGGCATCGTCGGACGGTTCATGGCGGTACAAGGCCACATATCCGGAATCGCCGAAGCTGATCAGAATTTCGCGCAGTTCAGGGGCATCGGCGAATGGACGGCCCATGTCCGGCGTCATTTCCAGCAGCAGAAACTGCCGCTCGATCGCCTGGGCGGCGCGTTTGGCAGCATGCGGATTCTTGCCGGTCAGAAAGCGGCGGCACCGCTCCAGCCCGAGGACCGCCGCCTCGGTGACGGTCACTCGTGGCAATCGGGCACTGCCTGCTCGTCGTCACCGCCCCAGGTCCGGAGCCAACCGCGCACCTCTTCTCCGGTGAGATGGCGACCCGTCTCCTGATATTCCTTCCAAGAGGAGAGGGCTTCCTTCTTGAAACTTTCCCGGGCTTCCTCGCGCTCCACATATTGCCGGATGGCCTCGCGCATGACCCAGTGCGGCGACCTCTGCCTTTGCCCGGCCAACTGTTGAACGCGAGCCTTGAGGTCGTCGTCGATCTTGATCGATGTCGCCATTGGAATTGCCGTTAGCGCTTGGTGATACCTCTTGATATTACCGCCGAAATGGCCAGGCGTCCATCAGCAATCTGCCAATGACAATGCCCGCCAGACCAGTTGCGCGCCCCTTGCGCGCATGAAATAGTCATGCACCAATGAACGGCCGAGGGAAAAGCTCGCTCGTCAGCGCGAGATAAGGGGAACGACAGGCGCACCCGCGACAGTCCACTGGCCGTAGCAAAAATTCCAAACATGTCCGGGAGGAGAACGACATGAAGGTAAGTCTCTATAACCATCTCGTCCGCATGGGGGCGACCCGCCGCGACGTGCTGAAGGGCGCCGCGAGCATGGCGGCGGTCGCCGCCGCCTCGTCGGCGGGCATCGGCGCGCTGGCCGGGGGGGCGTCCGCGCAGGACAATGTGCGCGCCGAGATCCTGAAGATTCCGGGCGTCGGCAAGGGCTCGCCCACCGACGCCGACTGGCAGAAGGTCGGCGAGCTCTGCCTCGGCGCCACCAAGGCCAACGTCAAGGAAGGCGAGTTCGCCGGCGTCGAGCTCACCTTCATGGGGCTCAACAACCAGAACCTCCACAACTTCCTGTTCCGCGGCTTCCTGAAGCCGTGGGAGGCCTATACCGGCGCCAAGATCAACTGGATCGACCTCGCCCAGGCCGACTACAATGCCCGCCTGCAGCAGTCGATCGCCACCGGCACGGTCGACTTCGACATCATCGAGATGGGCGCGCCCTTCGAGGGCGACACGGCCGGCCGCGGCCTGCTCGACGAGATGCCCGGCTGGGTAGCGACCCAGATCGAGGCCGACGACCTCGTCAACTATCTGAAGGCGCCCGTCGGTACCTGGGACGGCAAGACCTACCGCATCACCATCGACGGCGACTGCCACACCTTCGCCTACCGCAAGGACTATTTCGGCGACGGCTCGATCAGCGGCATGGCCGATGTGCCGACGCACTGGGAGGATTTCCCGGCGCTCGCCGCCGCCCTTGCCGGCAAGAACGACCCGATCACCGGAACGCCGGCCTTCGGCTTCCTCGACCCGCTGAAATACCAGTGGGGCGGCTTCGGCTTCTATTTCCTCGGGGATCGCGCCAGCGCCTACGCCAAGCATCCGGACGACGCGGCGTGGCTGTTCGACCCCGACACCATGAAGCCGCGCATCAACAATCCGGCCTGGGTTCAGGCGATCCAGGACGTGCTCGATCTGGTCAAGGCCAATGCCTATCCGCCGGATCAGCTCAATGCCGACCCGAACGCCACCGCATTCTCGCAGTTCCTCGGCGGCACCGGTGCTGCGCTCTGCTGGTGGGGCGACGTCGGCTCCAATGCCCGCACCTCGGACACCTCCGTGGTCGGCGACGTGGTCGGCTTCTCGATCAATCCCGGCGCCAAGCGCGTCTACAACGCCAAGACCAGCGCCTGGGAGGAGAAGGAGAATTTCGCTCCGAACATGGCCTATCTCGGCTGGGGCGTCTATGTGACGAGCCGCGTCTCGTCGGACGAGAAGAAGCGCAAGGCCGCCTGGTCGGCCGCGGCGCACCTTGGCGGCAAGGACCTGTCGCTGTGGACCTCGGCCTACCCGTCGGGCTTCCAGCCCTACCGCAACTCGCACTTCCAGTATGAGGAGTGGGAAGCGGCGGGCTACGACCGCGCCTTCGTCGAGGATTATCTGGGCTCGAACCTCGACAGCTACAATCACCCGAATGCCGCTATCGAACCGCGCATCCCCGGCATCTTCCAGTACTACTCGATCGCCGAGGACGAGTTGGTGAAGGGCGTCAACGGCCAGTATGCCTCCGCTCAGGAGACGGCCGACGCCATCGCCGCCGCGTGGGAGAAGATCACCGATCAGATCGGTCGCGAGAGCCAGATCAAGCTCTACAAGGCCTCGCTCGGCATGTAGCCCGGCGAAACGCTTGGACATCATCCCGGCGGCGTTGCCGCCGGGCTTTTTTTGACCGGCAAGCCGGGATAGGCTTCCTGTCACCCATCTTGTGGAACCCCGCGTGTCCGAACAAGCCACGGCAATCGCTGAGAACACGTCGCTCAGCGCCTCGCTCGATACCATCGCGCCGGGTCGCAAGAAACTCGGCGGCGCGCTCATGGCGCTCGCCACGGCGGGCCTTGCCATCGTCGCGCTCATCCAGATCCTCTACGCCGCCGGCGCCATCGGCTTCGGCTTTTCGACCTGGCGGCCGCTGCTCTATGCCTACATCCTGTGGGGCGTGGCGCTCGGCGTCGGCCAGGTGCTGACGCGCGGCGAGGAAGGGTATCGCGCGCTGTTCCTGCTGCCGGCGCTGCTCTTCACCATCGCCATGGTGGTGTTCCCCACCCTGTTCGGCTTCTACATCGCCACGCTCGACTGGAATCTCAGCGGCACGCCGAAATTCAACGGCCTCGCCAATTTCTGGCAGATGCTGCGCGACCCGTTCTACAGTAACGCGCTGCTCAACATGGTCTTCTACGTGCTGGCCGTGCTCGTCGAATACGTCATCGCCTTCGGCCTGGCGCTGCTGCTCAACGCCCAGATCCGCGCGCGAAAATTCTTCCGCGTGGTCTTCCTGCTGCCACTGATGCTGTCGCCGGTGGCGGTTTCGTGGATGATCGGCAAGTCGCTGATGGAATACCGCTTCGGCCCGGCCGCTACGCTGGCGCGCAAACTCGGCTGGGACAATCCCGCCTTCTTCGCCAGCCCGTGGACGGCGAAATTCTCGATCATGCTGCTCGACGCCTGGACCTTCATCCCCTTCCTGATGATCATGCTGCTCGCCGGCCTGCAGGCCACGCCGCGCGACGTGCTGGAAGCCGCCAAGGTCGACGGCGCCTCCGCCTGGCAAACTTTCTGGGGCGTCACCTTCCCGCTGATGCTGCCGGTGTCGGTGACCGCGCTCATCCTGCGCATCATCTTCAAGCTGAAGCTCGCCGACATCGTCATCACCGTCACCTCCGGCGGTCCGGGCGGGGCGACCGACACCGTCACCAGCTTCATCTTCCGCGAGTACCGCGACCGCTCCAATGTCGGCTATGGCACCATGCTCGCCATGGTCTACCTCATCATCATCATCGTGTTCGTGACGCTGCTGCTGAAGCTCGCGAACCGCTTCGTGCGGAATGTGACGTGATGGCGATGGAGATGAACCGTACCCCCACCCCTAACCCCTCCCCACAAGGGGGAGGGGAACAACGCGGCGCTATCATCATCACTGTTGGCGCAACGGTCGCAGTATCCCCCTCCCCCTTGTGGGGAGGGGTTAGGGGTGGGGGTGCTCTGCACACCAGATTCGAGGTGGCCGCATGACCGCCGAAGCCATCGAACACGCCCCTTCGGAAGTCCGCTCGCCGGCGGCCTTCCTCACCAGCCGCGTCTTCATCTACGGGGCGCTGATCTTCTGGGCCTTCATCTGCCTGTTCCCGATCTACTGGACCATCACCACCTCGTTCAAGACGGCGCCCAACGTCACCCAGGGCCATCTGATCCCATGGGTCGACTTCACGCCCGACTGGCGCGGCTGGCGCTCGCTCGGCCTGTCGCCCGACACCATCGGCGGCACCTCCACCGTGCGCGACGAGTTTCTCAAGCGCTTCTTCAATTCGGTGATCACCTCGGTCGGCGCCTCGGCGCTGGCGATCGTCATCGGCAGCCTCGCCGCCTATGGGCTCACCCGCTTCCGCTACAAGTTCGGCTGGATGAAGAACGAGGACATTTCCTTCTTCTTCCTGTCGCAGCTGATCCTGCCGCCGGTCGTGCTCGCCCTGCCCTTCCTCGTGCTCTACAAGGGGCTCGGCCTGCTCGACACGCGCATCGGCTTGATCCTGCTCTACACGCTGATGGTGCTGCCGATCGTGATCTGGATCATGCGCGACCAGTTCAACTCGATCCCGGTCGAACTGGAGGAGGCGGCCCTCGTCGACGGCCTGTCGGTCTGGGGCGCGTTCTTTCAGATCGTGCTCCCCATCGCCTTGCCCGGCATGGTGGCGGCCTTCATCCTGTCGATGGTGCTGTGCTGGAACGAATATTTCTTCGCCGCCCTGCTCACCTCGACCAACGCCAACACCATCCCGGTGATGGTCGCTAGCCAGACCGGCTCGCAAGGCATCAACTGGTGGTCGATGGCGGCGCTGTCGACCGCCGCGATCGCGCCGCTGGCGATCATCGGCGTTCTGCTGGAACGCTATCTTATCAAGGGCATGACGGCGGGTGCTGTGAAGTAGAGTCGCATCGTCATGCACTACGGACCGGGCTGATGTCCCGGTTCCCATCGGGAGGAAACGGAATGGACGTTCGGCACTTCGACCGCATCGGCAATGGCGGCCTGGATTTCACCGAGCTCGGCTTCGGCACGGCGCCGCTCGGCAATCTCTACCGCGCCGTTGCCGACGACGACGCCCATGCCATCCTGGAAAAGGCCTGGGAGACCGGCGTGCGTTATTACGACACGGCACCGCTCTACGGCCTCGGCCTGTCGGAGACCCGCCTCAACCGCTTCCTGCGCGGCAAGCACCGCGACGACTACGTGCTGTCGACCAAGATCGGCCGCCTGCTCGAGGTCTGCCCGCCGGACCGGCGCACCGGCATAGGAAAATTCTTCGACACGCCGTCGCGGCGCGAGGTCTACGACTACAGCCATGACGGCGTCATGCGCTCGGTCGAGTTCTCGCTGGAGCGCCTCGGTGTCGACCGCATCGACATCCTCTTCGCCCACGACGTGGACGTCTTCACCCACGGCAGCCGCGCCGCCGCCGACGCCCGCATCGACGAGCTGATGCGCTCCGGCTACGGCGCGCTGGTGTCGCTGCGCGACCAGGGCGTGATCAAGGCGATCGGCGCCGGCATCAACGAATGGCAGGCGGCGCAGGCGCTGGCCGAACGCGGCGACTTCGACCTCTTCCTGCTCGCCGGCCGCTACACGCTGCTGGAGCAGGAGGCACTGGAGAGCTTCCTGCCGCTCTGCCAGGAGCGCGGCATCGGCATCGTGCTCGGCGGCCCCTATAATTCCGGCATCCTCGCCACGGGCGCGAAGCCGGGCGCCTATTACAACTACTCGGAAGCGTCGCAGGAAGTTCTCGGCCGCGTGGCGAGAATCGAAGCCGTCTGCAAGCGCCACGGCGTCCGCCTGATCGAGGCGGCGCTGAAGTTCCCGCTGGCGCACCCTTCCGTCGTCTCGGTCATCCCCGGCGGCCAGCGGGTGGCTGAGGTCGAGAGCAACCGTGCCCTGCTCGACGCGAGGATTCCGCCGGCGTTGTGGGAGGACCTGAAGGCCGAAGGCCTGCTGCGCCCGGATGCGCCGACCGGCTGACAGGACGTCCGGTGCGTCGGCGGCCGGACATCACGGCGGCACTGGCCGGCCCAAGGCGGGCGATGTAAGAAGGGGCCGCTCAGACAACCGGAGGTCCCATGCGAGCCGTTTTCGTCCAGTTGCAATGTGCCCCGGGCAAGACCTACGAGGTAGCCGACGCGCTCTATGAACGCGAAGTGGCGTCGGAGCTCTATTCGACCAGCGGCGAGTACGATCTTTTGATGAAGGTCTATATCGACGACGGCGTCGACATCGGAAAGTTCATCAACGAGAACGTCGCCAACGTGCCGGGCATCGTGCGCTCGCTGACGACGCTGACCTTCAAGGCGTTCTAAGCGCCGTCCGCTCGGCTCGCCGTGCCGCGACCTGCCGCATGGCAGCGACGCGGCGGCGCTGTATCTCGTTGCGCATCGCCATCAGATGCAGCGTGACGAACAGGATGGTGAAGCCCGCCGCCATCACCAGCAGCGGCCACAAAAGGCTCGGATGAATGGTCGGTCCGTCCAAGCGAATGACCGAGGCCGGCTGATGCAGCGTGTTCCACCAGTCGACCGAGAATTTTATGATCGGGATGTTGACGAAGCCGACCAGCGTGATGATGGCCGCGGCGCGGGCAGAGCGCGACGGTTCGTCGAGCGCCCGCGTCAGCGAGATGATGCCGAGATACATCAGGAACAGCACGAAGACCGAGGTCAGGCGGGCATCCCACACCCACCAGGTGCCCCACATCGGCTTGCCCCAGATCGAGCCGGTGACCAGCGCCAGGGCCGTGAACAGGGCGCCGATGGGTGCCGCCGCCTTCAGCGCGACGTCGGCGAGCGGATGGCGCCACACCAGCGTGCCCAGCGCCGACAGCGCCATCAGAGAATAGCAGAGCATCGACAGCCAGGCGAACGGCACGTGGATGTACATGATTCGCACCGTGATGCCCTGCTGGTAATCCTCGGGCGCCGTGAAGGATAGATAGAGCCCGGCGGCCAGGACGACCGTGGCCGCGGCCGCCAGCCAGGGAATCAACCGGTCGGCCAGCGCCAGGAAGCGCGTCGGATTGGCAAGCTCCGCCCATCGCCCGGGGCGGGCCGTCTGGTCGCGGGTGCTGGTCTCGCTCATGGGCCTTACATAGCGCCGCGCCGTGCCTGCTGCAACGCGGCCGAACGAAGCGGAAGCACGCGTCTCTCCTCCGCCCGCGGCCTGCCGGCCGTGTCTCATGCCAGCGGCCGTTCCAGCAGGTAGAAGGAGCGGCAAGTCCTTCTGCCTGCACCCCGGGAGAAGCCCGGAACCGCCCCTTCGGAAAAGGAGGACTTGTGTCAGGCCGCCCGTTCGCGCACCGGGACGTGGCTCAGGCGTCGCACATCGTCGTCCGCCAGCAGGCCGCCGGCGCGCAGCAGCGCGGCGAAGCGTCCATTGGTGGCCGACAACTCGGCGAAGCCGCCCATCTCGATGATGCGGCCCTTATCCATGAAGATGACGAGGTCGGCATCGCGCACCGTGGTCAGGCGGTGGGCGATGATGAAGGTGGTGCGGCCTCGGCGCAGTCCGTCGATCGCGTCCTTGACGCGCGCCTCGGTCTCGACGTCGAGCGCGCTGGTCGCCTCGTCGAGCACCAGGATCGGCGCGTTCTTCAGGATGGCGCGGGCGATCGCCACGCGCTGCCGCTCGCCGCCCGAGAGCTGGCCGCCGCGCTCGCCGACACGCGTGTCGTAACCTTCGCTCTTGGCCAGGATGAACTCCTGCGCGGCAGCGGCTTCGGCGGCGGCATGCACCTCGGTGTTGGCAGCGCCCTCGCGTCCGATGCGGATGTTCTCCTCGATCGAGCGGTCGAACAGGCCGGCATCCTGGAACACCGCGGCGATCGACTGGCGCAGCGACTGCTTGGTCACGGTGCGGGTGTCGACGCCGTCGATCAGGATGCGGCCGTGCCTTGGGGTGTGCACCCGCTGCAGCAGGTTGATCAGCGTCGTCTTGCCGGCGCCGGTCGGCCCGACGATCGCTACCGTCTGACCGGCCTTCACCTCGAAGGACACATCCTCCAGCCCCTCGCCGGTGTCGGCGAAGGAGAAGCTGACGTCCTCGAAGCGGATCGTTCCGCCGACGTTCTTGAGCTCGTCGAGACCCTCGGGCTCGACCGCCTCGGCGGAGGCGTCCTCGAGCTGGTAAAAGGCCTCCAGCTTGGCGCGCGCCTCGAAGATCTGGTTGACGAAGGCCGAAAGCTGGTCGAGCCGGCTGATCAGCAGGGTGGCGAAGCCGGTGAAGGCGACGATGTCGCCGATACGCAGCTGGCCGCTGGATACCAGCATGGCGCCGATGATCAGCACGATCATCATCGAGATGGTCGAGGCCAGCCGGTGCAGGGCACTGGCCAGGGCCCACCAGTCGAGCACCGGGAACTGCGCATCCAGCAGGCGGCGCGTGTAGCCGCGCAGCGCCTCTGTCTCCTGGGCGACGCGGTTGTAGCTCTGCAGCACCGTCACGTTGCTGACGGTGTCGGTGACATGCGAGAAAACCTCGTGATAATGGCCTTCGACCTGGGCCTGGCCGGCCTTGGTCTTGCGCATGACCATGCGCCCGATCAGCACGTAGAGCACGCCGAGCGCGAACAGCACCATCGACATGCGCAGGTCGAGCGACAGCGCCGTCGGGATGAGCAGCAGCAGGGCGACGGCCGTCGCCAGATGCGTGCGCATGAATTCCAGCCACAGCGTGAACAGCGTCTCGACGGCGCGCAGCAGCGTGTGCAGGGCATTGGAGGTGCCCCGCTTCTGGTGCCACGACAGCGGCATCGAGATCACGCGCTCGAAGGATTCGCACAGCACGCTGACGCGCCGCGCATGCGCCAGGCGGTCGGCGCCGCGCGCCACCAGCACGAAGGCGACGATGTTGAAGGCCCCCAGCCCTGCCCACAACGCCAGCGGATCGACCAGATCCTCCTTCTCGGCGATGGCGTCGATGATCTGTCCGAACAGGACGGGTTCGGCGATGGTGACCATGCCGAGCGCGACGTTCGCCGCGCAGATCAGCACCACCTTGTGCTTTTCGGCGCCGAGGTATCTCAGCGCTCGCCAGTAGACCTCAAGTAAAGTCACGCCAATCCCTCACGCCAATTATTGTGCAGCGCAGCAATCCGACCACAAGTATCGGCTGCGGCATCGCACTTCAATGCCCCCCTACCCGCCCGGTTCCAACTTTTCGAACAAAAGATCGTAACAAACCGAAATCTCCCGTGATCCGATAACGGTTTGAGTTTTCAACAAAAAAGGCGGCGTTGCGGCGAAATCATGGCGACCCGGCTCCAATTCGTGAACTCAGCTTCCGGTCCCCCGCAGCCGTACGACCTTGCCGCCACGACCGGAGCTTTCGCCCTGGGCAAGGCGGAATGTATTTCCGTCGAGAGTATTTCCATCGACTTCCACAGCGAGCGATCCGTCGCCACCCTTCCTCGAAACGCGGATGCGGTACGATCTGCCGGCCAGATTCAGCGAGGCGGAAAACCCGTCCCAAGTACTTGGAATCGCTGGGTCGACGACTATCTCGTCGCCGTGGCGGCGAATGCCGAGAACGGCCTCGACGGCGGCGCGATAGAGCCAGCCCGCCGAACCGGTGTACCAAGTCCAGCCGCCGCGCCCGCCCTTGTCGGCGCTGGAATAGACGTCCGCGGCGACCACATAGGGCTCCACGCGATAACGCCGGGCAGCCTCCTCGTCGGCCGCGTGGGTGACCGGGTTGATCATGTCGAAGCAGCGCCAGGCATCGTCGGCGCGCCCCATTTTCGCCAGGGCGATGACAAACCAGGTCGCCGCGTGGGTATACTGGCCGCCATTCTCGCGCACGCCCGGCGGATAGCTTTTTATGTAGCCGGGCTCCTTGTCGGTCGCCGAGAAGGGCGGCGTGAACAGCTTGATGATGCCGAGTTCCGAATCGACCAGCCGCTCGTGGGCCGAATCCATCGCCGTCCGCGACCGCTCGGCATCGCCGCCCGCCAGCACGCTCCAGGACTGCGCGATCGAATCGATCTGGCACTCGTCGGATTGGCGCGAGCCGAGCGGCGAGCCGTCGTCATAGCTGCCGCGGCGGTACCAGGCGCCGTCCCAGGCCTTCTCCTCCAGCGCCGCCTTGAGCGCCTTGGCGTGAGCCTTCCATTTGTCGGCGCGCGCCGTGTCGCCGCGCCTGCGGGCGGTCGGCGTGAAGTCGTCCAGCGTCTTCAGCAGGAACCAGCCCAGCCAGACGCTCTCGCCCTTGCCGTGCTCGCCGACCCGGTTCATGCCGTCGTTCCAGTCGCCGCCGAGGATAAGGGGCAGGCCGCTCTCGGCCGTGCGGGCGACCGCCAGGTCGAGGGCGCGGGCGCAGTGCTCGTAGATGGTCGCGGTCTCGCGTGTCGGCTCCGGCGTGAAGAAGGCATCGTGCTCGCCCGGCTTCAGCACCGGCCCGGAGACGAACGGCACCTTCTTCTCAAGGATCGAAACGTCGCCGGTGACCTCGACGAAGTGCGCGGTCGCGTAGCCCAGCCACACCACGTCGTCGGAGATCATGCTGCGCACGCCCGCGCCGGTGCGCGGCAGCCACCAGTGCTGGACGTCGCCTTCCATGAACTGGCGGCTGGCGGCGTTGAGTATCTGCGCCTCGGCCAGCTTCGGATCGTGCAGCAGGAAGGCCAGCGTGTCCTGCAATTGATCGCGGAAACCGTAGGCGCCGCTTGCCTGGTAGAAAGCCGAGCGCGCGCGGATACGGCAGGCGATGCTCTGGTAGGGCAGCCAGTGGTTGACCATGGCGTCGAGCGCCTTGTCGGGCGTCTCCACCTGCAAGGTGTCGAGGAAGCCGCGCCAGGTCCGCTCGTTGTCGGCCAGCCGCTCGTCGAAGTCCCTTGCACGGTGGCGCGCGACCAGGGCTCCAGCCTCCTCGGCGGATCCCGCATCGCCCATCAGCCACAGCAGCGAGACCTCCCCGCCGGCCGGAATCTCGACCTCGCGTGCCATCGCCGCGCAGGGATCGAGGCCGGCCTCGACCTTGCCGGAAAGTGCGGCGCCCGCCGTGACAGCCCGGGGCCATTCGACGGTACCGTCCTGGCCGAGGAATTCGCCGCGGTCGGTGGTCACCGACTGCGCCGCGGTATCGCTCGCCAGGAAGGCGACGCGATCGGCGAAGTCGAGGCTGTAGGGGTTGGACGCCAGCAATGCGCCGGTCTCGGCGTCGAGCGCCGGCACGACGTTGGGCGCCGAGCGCGGACGATTGTTGCCGAGCACCCACTCCGCATAGGCATAGACGGTGAATTTCGCGGCCAGCGACCCGCTGTTGCGGATACTGAGCCGCGCCACCTTCACCGGGTCGGCCGGATCGACGATCTGCTGCAGCTCGAGCGACACGGTGCCCCGCTTCGCAGTGAAGGTGCTGACGCCCTGGCCGTGGCGGGCCTCGTAGGTCACCGCCGGGTCGCGCGCCACGGCGGCGAAGGGCGCGAACGCCTTTCGGCTGGCGTGGTCGAAGACATAGATCGCCTCGCCCGGCCGGTTGGAGACCGGGTCATTCGACCACGGCGTGAGCTGGAAGTCGCGGCTGTTGCGGCTCCAGGTGAAGGCAGCACCCTCGGCCGAGACATGGAAGCCGAAGGCGGAATTGGCGATCACGTTGATCCAGGGCTGCGGCGTCGTGCGGGTGCCGGTCAGCCGCACCACATAGTCGCGGCCGCCATTGGCGAAGCCGCCGAAGCCGTTCCAATGGTCAAGACCGGTCCCGTCGGCTGCGACGTCGCGATGCTCGGCAGGCGCGGGCACCGGCGGATGCGGCACTCCTGCCGCCTCCGTCGCCTCGCGGGCAGCCTCGCGCGCCTGGATCGCCGCCGCCTCGGCGCGCTCGACCTGGTCGAACACGGTGCCGTTGCGGGTGTGCAGGACGATGCGCGCCACCGCCAGCAGCGTGCGGTAGGATTCCTCGTCCATCAGGTCGCGGCGCACCGCGAAGATATGCTGGCGCGGGCCGAGCTCGGAGCCGCGCAGCCGGCTGTTCTCGCACAGCGATTCGATCGCCTGCTGCAGGTCCTGCACGTAGGAGGCCGCCTGCTCGTTGAGAATCACCAGATCGGCGACCAGCCCCCTTCCCCGCATGTATTCCTGGTAGCGCAGCGCCTGGGCGACGATCTCGAGATCGGCGACGTCGCCGATCCGGATCGCGAAGATCGGGAAGTCGCCGGAAATCGCCATCGGCCACAGCGCCGACTGCTTGCCGAGGCCCCCGGCGATCGCCTCGGGCGCGGCGCGCAGATGCGCGTCGGGATAGATCAGATAGCGCGCCAGCCGCTGCACGTTGGCGGCATCGGCGAGGCTGAGCCCCATGTGGCGGGTCTGCACCTGCGAGCGGGTCCAGGACAGCATGGCCTGGCGGGCGAAACTGTCGTGATGGTCGAGCAGCGCCACCACCGCCTCGATCTCGGAGCGGCTCGCGCCGACCACCGTCCAGAAGGTGAGCTGCACCTTCTTGTTGGCGGGCACGCGCACGCGCCGGCGGAGCGCCATGATCGGATCGAGCACGAAGCCGGCATTGCCGCCGAGCGTCGCGCCGGGATCGAGCGCGGCCGGATCGGCGATGCTGCGGCCGCGACCGATGAAGGCGCGCCGGTCGGTCTCGGCCTCGGTGTCGCGCTCGATGCCGGAGGCGTCGGTGACGAAATGCGCCGCCTCGATGTCGGGATCGCCGCCGGAGCGCTTGCGGCGCCGGGCGAAGATCACCTTGCGGGCGCCGCCGATCTCGGTCTCCACGAACATCTTCGAGAAGGCGGGATGGGCGGCATCGTCGAGTTCCGGCGCCAGCGCGCATTCGACGAAGGACGTCACCTCGATATGGCGGTCGACGTCGCCGTCATTGTGCAGCGTGACGCGCCGGCCCTCGCCATTGCCCTCGGAAACCACGATGCATTCGACTTCCGAGCGCAGCGTGCCGACGATCTTGGTGAAGGTCGCCTTGTCGTCGGTGAAGTGGGCGTAGGCGCGTTCGCCCTCCGCCCGCCGCGGCTCGACAGTGGCCGACCACCAGTCGTCGGACGCCACGTCGCGCAGGAAGATGAAGGAGCCGTCGCGGTCCTCCGACGGATCGGCGCGCCAGCGGCTCACGGCAAAGTCGTTCCAGCGGCTGTAGCCGGTACCGGTCGCCGTCACCATCACCGAATAGCGGCCGTTCGACATCAGGTTGGTGGCGCGCAGCGCGTGCGAGGGGTTGAGAATGGTGCGGCTGTCGACGCTCGCCTCGTCCTGCTCGACGCTCACCTCGTCGTCGGCCTCGGTGCGCACCGTGGCGACCGGGATGTGGCGCGGCGCCTTCTCCTGCAGCAGCAACTCGGCCGCCTCGATCACCGGATCGCTGTGGAAGCGGTCGCGCATGCGGCCTTCGAAGATGGCGTTCTCCACCGCGACGATCGTCATGCCCTGGTGGTGGGCATAATAATTGTAGACCACCGCATGGTCGGTGCCCTCGGGCACGCGCTGCGGAGTATAGTCGACCGCGTCGTGATAGCCGTAGCGGCCGAGCGCGCCGACACCCTTCAGCCGCCTGAGGTTGCGCACCGCCTCGGCCGGCATGAACTGTGCGGCGAGCACCGTCGCATAGGGCGCGATCACCGTGTTCTGGGCAAGGCCGCGCTTCAGCCCGAGCCCCGGCACACCGAAATTGGTGTACTGGTAGGTCATCTCGCGGTCGCGGGCGTTGTAGGCCGCCTCCGAGATGCCCCACGGCACGCGCTTCTGCCGGCCGTACTGGATCTGCCGGCTGATGATCAGGTTGTTGGTCTGGTTGAGGATGCCGCCCTGCGGTTCCTTCATGACCAGCGGCGGCATCAGGTACTCGAACATCGAGCCCGACCAGGACAGCAGCGCGCCCTTGAAGCCGATCTCGACGATCGGCCGTCCGAGGCGGAACCAGTGTTCGGTCGGCAGGTCTCCCTTGGCGATGCCGAACAGGCTGGTGAGCCGCGCCTCCGAGGCGATCAGGTCGTAGCAGCTCTCGTCGAGCTGGTGCTGCTCGACGCGGTAGCCGATTGACAGCAGCTTGCGGTCCTGCCGGAGCAGGAAGGAGAAGTTCATCTCGAAGGCGAACTTGCGCGTGCGCTCGCGCAGCTCCAGCAGCTTCACCCGCAGCGCCTCGACGCTGCGGTCGTCGCTGTGCGCGTCATGCACATGCGCCTCGCAGGTCGCCTGCAGCTTCTCCGCCCAGTCCGAAAGAATCTCGCTCTTCACCGAGCCGACCTCGGTGTGCATGGCCGCCGCCAGCTTGCGGATCTCGCCGGCCAGCACGGTCAGGTTGATGGTGCGGATCGAGGCCATTTCCGGCTGGCCCTTGATCGTCTCGACGGCGCGCTGCACGCCTTCGATGCGGTCGCGCAGGCGCTGGCGCAGCGGCCTGAGCTGGCGCCGGTCGTCGGGCAGCTCGTTGAGGCTCTCCTCGAGGATGGTGACCGTGTCGAGCAGGCCGTCGAACTCGCCCTGCAGGTGCACGGACGGAGCCTCCGCCCATTCGGCGCAGGCGGCCGCGACGGCGATGAGATGGCCGGCCAGGTTGCCGCTGTCGACGCTCGAGATGTAGGGCGGGTTGAGCGGCCGCAGCGTGTCGGTCTCGTACCAGTTGTAAAGATGACCCCTGAACCGCTCCATGCGCTCCAGCGTGGCCATCGTCCGGTCGATGCGGGTGACGGCTTCCGACAGGCTGATCCAGCCGAAGTCGCGGGCAGACACGATCGACAGCAGATAGACGCCGATATTGGTCGGAGACGTGCGCGCCGCGACGACCGGAACCGGCGTCTCCTGGAAATTGTCGGGCGGCAGATGGTTCTGCCCGGCCGTCACATAGGTCTCGAAATAGGCCCAGGTGCGGCGCGCCACCACGCGCAGCGCCTTGCGGTCGGACGGCGAGACCCGCAGGCGGTCCTCGGTCTCGGCCGAGCGGCTGATCAGCCAGGCGAAGGCCGGCGATCCCGCCCAGAAGATGGTGAAGAAGAAGGCGACGAAGGCGCCGGTCGAGTCGGCGGCGACCGGGATGACCAGGCCGATCACCGCGATCACCACGGCACCGTACATCATGCCGTAATAGGCCGTCAGCGTGTTGCCGCCGGCCTTGTGCGCCTGCGAGGCGGTGCGCCATTCGAGCAGGTGCTGGCGGCTCACGAACAACCTGTAGAGGGTGCGGACGATGGCGTCGCCCATCATCCAGGCGGTATGCGCCATCAGCACTACCTTGAGCGCCACCATGGCCGTCGCGAAGACGGCGTCGCGGAACAGTGCATTGAAGTGGCCGCGCGCGGTGACGTCCTTGCTCTTCGGCAGGAGCCCGTCGACCACGTCGAAGGTCGGCGCCATGAACAGGCTGAGGATGAGCAGCGCCTGCCACTGCGCCGCCTGCGTGAAGGGAAGCAGCGTCCAGCCGGCGATCGCCGCGATCACCCAGAAGATCGGGGTGATCGAGCGGCGGAGATTGTCGACCATCTTCCAGCGCGACAGCGCCGGCACGCCCGAGGCGGGGTCGAGGATGTAGCGCAGGAGCTGCCAGTCGCCGCGTGCCCAGCGGTGCTGTCGCGAGGCGTCGACGGAGTAGCGGGTCGGATAATCCTCGACCACCTCGACGTCGGTGACGAGCGCGCAGCGGCTGTAGGCGCCCTCGAGCAGGTCGTGGCTGAGGACCGTGTTCTCGGGGATGCGCCCCTTGAGGGCCGCCTCGAAGGCGTCGATGTGGTAGAGGCCCTTGCCGGTGAAGGTGCCTTCGCCGAACACGTCCTGGTAAAGGTCCGAGACGGCGAAGACATAGGGATCTAGGCCACGATTGGCGGAGAACACGCGCTGGAAGAACGACGCCTCGTCGCCGGTGGTCAGCGAGGCGGTGACGCGCGGCTGCAGGATCGAATAGCCGTGCGTGATCTTGCCCGTCTTCGGGTCGACTTCCGGTCGGTTCAGCGGATGGCACAGCTTGCCGACGAGTTCCGTGACCACGTCGCGCGTCATCTTGGTGTCGGCGTCGAGCGTCATGACGTAGACGACGCCGGCCGGCAGCGGTTGCTCCGGCGGCATGAAGGTCGTGTCGGCATCGCCGCGCAGCAGCAGGTTCAGCTCGTGCAGCTTGCCGCGCTTGCGCTCCCAGCCCATCCAGCGGCCTTCCTGCTCGTTGTAGAGCCGGCGGCGGTGCAGGATGTAGAATTTCGGCGCGCCTTCCGAGGGATAGCGTTCGTTGAGCCGGGCGATCTCGGTGCGCGCATGGGCGAGGATCTCCAGGTCGGACGCGCTCTGCTCGGTGTCGCTGTCGGGCCAGTCCGAGAGCAGCGCGTAATGCAGCGCACCCTTCATGTTGGCCAAATGGTGCACCTCGAGCGTGCGCACGCTTTCCTCGACGTCGTCGCGCGAGCTGATCAGCGACGGCACCACGACCAGCGTGCGCGCCTCGGGCGGGATGCCGTCCTTGAACTCGTAACCGGGCAGCCTGGTCGGCTCGAGGAACAGCAGCACCACGGTGTTGAAGAAGGAAAGCGCGCCTTCGCTCGCCGGCACAGCGAACAGGATCAGCAGCAGGGCGATGGACACCGGCGAGAGACCGAGGCTGGCAAGCGCCGACCCGGTCGCGACGAGCAGGATCACCGTCAGCGCGAACACCGGCAGCACGATGCCCAGCCAGCCGGCGGCATGGAAGGAGCGTACCAGGCGGCGGCCGAACCCCGGTCTGTAGCCGATCGCCCTCTCCAGTTGCCGGCGGCCTTCGCCGACGAGAAAGAAGCCGACATCCGTAGCTTCCGGCATGCCGAGGGCGTCGATCGCGGCGCCCGGACGCACCGACTTGCCGGCCATCTCGGTCGCCCGCACGGCCACCTCGTATTCCGAGAGATTGGAGCGGCGGGCAAGCTCCTCGATCTCGCCGCGATACTGGTTGCGCGATTCGAAATCGAGTGCCGCATAGTCGCCGCGCTCACGCAGCAGCCCGTCGATGCGGCTGACGCCCTCGAACCACTCCGGCCAGTCGACGTCGTTGATCAGGCGCAGGCCGCGGATGATGTTGCCGGCAGTCACGTTGCCGCTGGACAGCACGTGATGCTCGCCCAGCGTGATCTGCTCGGCATCCGAGCCGAACTTCTCCAGCTCGTCCTCGAGCCATACCAGCGCCTCGCCGGCATTCTGCGAGCCGTCGCGCAGCCGGTAGAGCAGCTGGGTGGCGAAGGTGGTGTCGCGCGCATGCGTCGCATAGGCAGCCATGATGGCGCGGCGATCCTCGCCCTCACCGGTCGCCAGCACCCTGTCGGCGACCTCGTTGGCGATCTGGCGCATCTCGCGCGCCCGCTTCACCCGGACCGCGATGCGGCGCAAGTTCTCCACCAGCACGAAGCGCAGCAGGGACGGCAGCGCCCACAATTCCCCGATCTTGAACGGCTGGATGCTCTGATAGCCGTCGACCAGCGCCTTCAGCATCTGCGCGGATACGGCGCTGTCGGAATGGGCGACATAGACCCAGGCAAGCGCCAGGGCGCGCGGAACTTCTCCGCCGCCCGGCAGTTTCATGCTCGGCAACTGGCGATAGAAGCGCGGCGGCAGGTCGCGCTTGATCTGGAAAATGGTCTCCTCGACCACGTAATTATTGTCGAGCAGCCACTGGGCCGCCGGCGTTATCGGTTCGCCGCGTGCCTGGGCGGAGTTGGTGGAGCGGTAGGTTTCGAGAATCCTGGCGGCGTTGTCGCGATGCCGTGCCTGGAAATCGAACGCTTCAAGGCCGCTCAGCGGAACCGGCTCGTTACGCGCCAGGCTCTGTCCCAAGGCGTGCAGACGGTCTTCCTGCAAGAAAGTCGAACGAATCGGCTGTTCCGCCGCGGCGGGAAAGAGCGGGCTCGCGGTCTTGGCCGTATCGGGCCTGGCCTGAATATTCATTAAATGTCGGGTTCCACTCACACAAGGAAAGGCCGCGGCGGACGCCGTGGCCTTAAGAGCGCTTAACCGTTTCAATCTGGAAAGGTTGCATCCTGTACCGGTCGATCTTCGATTTCAGTTCGCGACGCACGCCACCATCGCCCCGCTCACGCATTGACCGCCGACACCGTCCGGTCGATGATGGAAAGCGCAGCGATTTTTGGCTTTTTCGTGGTGATACGAGAATGCGATGAAATCTCTGTGAACGGCGTCAGCCGCGTACGATCTTTGTCACATAAATCAATGCTGTAGGCTGGGGCCGCAGGACCGCGGCGGCGATCACGCCGGAACACATCAGCGTGTCCCGCCTGCCGAGCACCGCCGTGGCGTCGACCGCTTGGATTGCGACTTCGCCTTCCGCGCAGAAGACGAGGGTCCCGGCGTCGGAAAGCTCGATCGCGGCGGCACCGTCCAGGACAAGGCGTGTCATCGTATGCGCGACGCGGCCGCGTCGCGACATCATGTTGAGGTCGACGATCGGTCCGCCGACGAGGTCGGCGGCGGCCGGCCGGTCGGCGGCAAAGGCGAAGGGCGGCGAATCCTGTGTCAGCGTGACTGCGGAATCGTCGCCGACCACCAGCCGGATACCCTCTCCCTCGAGCACCGCCAGCGTGCGGTCGATGCCGGGAAAGGCGGAGAACGGCCCGTCGGCCTCGACCCGCGCCATCGACAGCCGCCAGTCGAAATCGTCCAGCGTCGCGCCTGCCGGCCAGATCAGGACCTCGGCCGTCTCGCCGCCTCCGTTCTTCCAGCGCATGACGCGATGGTCGGCGGCTCGGATGACGGCAAAACCGCTCACCCGAGAATGCCGGGCAGGTTGAGCTGCTTCTCGCGGGCGCAGTCGAGGGCGATCTCGTAGCCGGCGTCGGCGTGGCGCATGACGCCGCTGGCCGGGTCGTTCCACAACACCCGCTCCAGACGGCGCGCCGCTTCCGGCGTGCCATCGGCGACGATGACCATGCCGGCGTGCTGGGAAAAGCCCATGCCGACGCCGCCGCCGTGATGCAACGACACCCAGGTGGCGCCGGAGGCCGTGTTGAGCAGGGCATTGAGCAGCGGCCAGTCGGAGACGGCGTCGGAGCCGTCCTTCATCGCCTCGGTCTCGCGGTTGGGCGAGGCGACCGAGCCGGAATCGAGATGGTCGCGGCCGATGACGATCGGCGCCTTCAGCTCGCCCTTGGCCACCATCTCGTTGAAGGCCAGCCCGAGCCGGTGGCGATCGCCGAGCCCGACCCAGCAGATGCGGGCCGGCAGGCCCTGGAAGGAAATGCGCTGGCGCGCCATTTCGAGCCAATTGTGCAGGTGACTGTTGCCGGGCGTCAGCTCCTTCACCTTGGCGTCGGTCTTGTAGATGTCTTCCGGATCGCCTGAAAGTGCCGCCCAGCGGAACGGACCGATGCCGCGGCAGAACAGCGGGCGGATATAGGCCGGCACGAAGCCGGGGAAGGCGAAGGCGTTCTCGAAACCTTCGTCCTTGGCCACCTGGCGGATGTTGTTGCCATAGTCGAGCGTCGGCACGCCGGCGTTCCAGAAACCGACCATCGCCTCGACATGCTCGCGCATGGAGGCGCGTGCCGCCTTCTCCACGGCCTTCGGATCGCTGATGCGCTTCTCGCGCCATTCGGCCAGCGACCAGCCTTTCGGCAGATAGCCGTTCAGCGGGTCATGGGCGGAAGTCTGGTCGGTCAGCATGTCCGGCCGCACGCCGCGCCGCAGCAGTTCCGGCACGATGTCGGCGGCATTGCCGAGCAGCCCGACCGACTTCGCCTCACCCGCCTTGGTCCAGCGCTCGATCTTTTCCAGCGCCTCGTCGATCGTCCCGGCCTTCTCGTCGAGATAGCGGGTGCGCAGGCGAAAATCGATCGAGTCGGGATTGCATTCGATGGCGAGGCAGCAGGCGCCGGCCATGACGGCGGCAAGCGGCTGGGCGCCGCCCATGCCGCCGAGACCGGCCGTCAGGATCCACTTGCCCGTGAGCTTGCCGCCATAATGCTGGCGGCCGGCCTCGACGAACGTCTCGTAGGTGCCCTGCACGATGCCCTGTGTACCGATATAGATCCACGATCCGGCCGTCATCTGGCCGTACATCATCAGGCCCTTTCTATCGAGCTCGTTGAAATGCGCCCAGTCGGCCCAGTGCGGCACCAGGTTGGAGTTGGCGATCAGCACGCGCGGCGCGTCGGCATGGGTGCGGAACACGCCGACCGGCTTTCCCGACTGCACCAGCAGCGTCTCATCGTTCTCCAGCGTCTTCAGCGCCGCGACGATTGCGTCGAAATCGTTCCACGTCCTGGCCGCACGGCCGATACCGCCATAGACGACCAGTTCGTTGGGGTTTTCGGCCACGTCCGGGTCGAGATTGTTCATCAACATCCTGAGCGGCGCCTCGGTCGTCCAGGATTTCGCGTTGAGTTTGTCGCCGCGTGGAGCGCGGACCTCGCGGATGTTGTGGCGGGGATTGGTCATGTCCGGCCTCGGGCTAGTTCATAGGCAATTGTTTCGATGGTGTTCAGAATCTCGGCGAGCACGATCCGCAGCCGGCGCGCCTTGTCGTAGTCGAAGGCAAAGGGCAGCTCCTCACTTTGCAGATGAGTGGCCTGCGTCAGTTCCATTTGAATGGCGTGGAGGCCGTCCTGAGGCCGGCCGTAGTGCCGTGTTGTCCACCCGCCCCGGAAACGGCCATTGAGGACTGACGTGTAACCATCCGCCTTCGAGCAGATGTCCGCCACGGCTTTCTCGATTTTCGGTGCGCAGGTGCGGCCGTTGTCCGTACCGATGTTGAAATCCGGAAGCACGCCGTCGAACAGGAATGGGCAGCGCGAGCGGATCGAATGGCAGTCATAGAGGACAACAACCCCGTGGAGGGCCTTCACGCGTTCGATTTCGTCTTCCAGGGCGGCATGATAGGGTCTGTGGAAGTCATTGAGCCGCGCGGCAATATCGGTTTCGGTCGGCTCCTCGCCGTCCCTCCAGATCGGCTGGTCATCGAAGTCGGTGAGCGGCACCAGCCCGGTTGTGTTCTGGCCGGGATAAAGGCTTTTCCCGGACGGATCGCGGTTGGCGTCGATGACGTAGCGATGGAAGGTCGCAGCAATCGTCGTCACGTTGGGAAGAATCCCGCGATAGAGTTCATCCACGTGCCAATCGGTGTCCCGGAACTTGCAACCTTCATGATTCAAGCGCCCTTCGATCAATGGCGCGACAGCAGTTCCGACATGCGGGAATGCCAATATAAGCGGCGATTTGCCGGGGTTCACATGAACCGATGGATATGTATGGCCATCCTCGCCCGTTACGATCTCCCTTTCGTTGCTCATGCCTCCAGCTCCGGCAGGACGCCCTTGCCCACGCTGGCGTTCAGCGTTCCCGACAGCACCAATTCCGCACCCGCCGCCAGATCGTCGGCCATATATCGGTCGACTTCCAGCTCGGGCACAATCGCCCGGATCGCCGCATGCGCCTTGAGCAATTCGGTCCCGGTCCTGAGCGGAGCCCGAAAATCCACGCCTTGCGCCGCGGTGATCGCCTCGATGCCGATGATGCCGGCGAGATTCCGCGTCATCTGCAGAAGCCGCCTGGCGCCATGGCAGGCCATGGAGACGTGGTCCTCCTGGTTAGCGGAGGTAGGCGTCGAATCGACGGAGGCGGGATGCGCCATCTGCTTGTTCTCGCTCATCAGCGCCGCCGATGTCACCTCTGCGATCATCAGACCGGAGTTGAGCCCCGGCTTCTTCGCCAAAAAGGCCGGCAGACCGAAGGACAGCCCCGGATCGACCAGCAGCGCGATGCGGCGCTGAGCGATGGCGCCGACCTCGCAGACTGCGATAGCGATCTGGTCGGCAGCGAAGGCAACCGGCTCGGCGTGGAAATTGCCGCCCGAAACCACCGACCCGTCACCCAGCACCAGCGGGTTGTCGGTGACGGCGTTGGCCTCGGTCTCCAGCGTGCGCGCCGCCATGCGCAGCAGGTCGAGGCAGGCGCCGTCGACCTGCGGCTGGCAGCGGATGCAATACGGGTCCTGCACGCGCTCGTCGCCTTCGAGATGGCTGTCGCGGACCTCCGAGCCCTTCAGCAGCGCGCGCAGCGCCGCGGCCGTGTCGATCTGGCCGCGATGACCGCGCAGTTCATGGATTTCGGCATGGAACGGCGCGGAAGAGCCCATCGCCGCGTCGGTCGACAGCGCGCCGGTGATCAGCGCTGCCCGCGCCGCCCGATGCGCGCGGAACAGGCCGGTCAGCGCTAGCGCGGTCGACACCTGGGTGCCGTTGATCAGCGCCAGCCCTTCCTTGGCGGCCAGCACGATCGGCTTCAGTCCGGCCTTTTGCAGCGCGGCCTCGGCCGGCATGCGCGCGCCTTCGAAAAAAACGTCGCCGACGCCGATCATCGCCGCCGTCATATGCGCCAGCGGGGCAAGGTCGCCCGAAGCGCCGACCGATCCCTTTTCAGGAACGACCGGCACGATATTTTTCGCCAGCATCGCCTCGATCAGCGCGATGGTTTGCGGCCGCACGCCCGACGCGCCGCGCCCCAGCGAATTCAGCTTCAGCGCCATCACCAGCCGCACGATCTCCGGCGCCAGCGGCTCGCCAACGCCGCAGCAATGCGACAGGATCAGGTTGCGCTGCAACGTTTCGACGTCGCCGGCCGGAATGCGCACGCTGGCGAGCTTTCCGAAGCCGGTGTTGATGCCGTAGACCGGATCGCCCCTGGCGACGATGCCGGCGACCACCGCCGCGCTCGCCGCGATGCGGTCGCGGCCGGCCGGGTCGAGCGACGGCACGGCGCCGTCCAGAACCGCCCGCCAGTGATCGAGCGGAACGGTTCCGGGCAGCAGGACAATCTCGTTCATTGGCCCCTCCAGACGCGCTGATGCAGCGGATTGAATCCCATGCGGTAGACCAGTTCGGCCGGCCGCTCGATGCCCCAGATGGCGAGGTCGGCCCATTTGCCAGCCTCGAGCGTGCCGGTTTCGGCCACCAGGCCGAGCGCGGTCGCCGCATTGCGGGTGACGCCGAGCAGGCACTCCTCCACCGTCATGGAAAACAGCGTCGCCGCCATGTTCATGGTCAGCAGCAGCGAGGTCAGCGGCGAGGTGCCGGGGTTGCAGTCGCTCGCAACCGCCATCTTCACGCCGGCATCGCGAAAAAGCTGGATCGGCGGCTTCCTGGTCTCGCGGATGAAATAATAGGCGCCGGGCAGGATCACCGCGACGGTTTCGGCCTCAGCCATCGCCGCCGCGCCCTCGGCATCCGTATATTCGAGATGATCGGCCGACAGCGCACCGTAACGGGCCGCAAGAGCGGCTCCATGCAGGTTGGAAAGCTGATCGGCATGCAGTTTTACCGGCAAGCCCAACACCCTTGCCCTGTCGAACACCCGGGAAATCTGTTCGGGCGAGAAAGCGATGCCCTCGCAAAACCCGTCGACGGCGTCGGCCAGCCCTTCCGCGGCGACCGCAGGCAGCATTTCGTCCGCCACCTTCGCGACGAACATATCCTTGTCACCCGCCGCCTCGGGCGGCAATGCGTGCGCCCCGAGGAAGCTTGTCTTGACCGAGATCGGCCGTTCTTCCGCCAGCCTGCGGCCGGCGCGCAGCGACTTCGCCTCGTTGTCGAGATCGAGACCGTAGCCGGATTTCACCTCGACTGTGGTCACGCCTTCGGCAATCAGCGCATCGAGGCGCGGCAGGGTCTGGCGGATAAGCTCGTCCTCGCTCGCCGCGCGCAGGGCGCGCACCGACGACACGATACCGCCGCCGGCCTTTGCCACCTCCTCATAAGTCGCGCCGGCAAGCCGCATCTCAAACTCGTTGGCGCGGTTTCCCGCATGGACCAGATGCGTGTGGCAGTCGATCAGGCCCGGCGTGATCCAGCGGCCATCGCAGTCGACGATATCGGCATTGACGGCCAAACTCGCCGGCAGGTCGGCTTCCGGACCGGCGAAGGCGATCTTGCCGTCGACCGACGCGACCGCGCCGCGCTCCACGACGCCCAGTCCCGGAAGCGTCGGCGACATGGTCGCCAGCCTGGCATTGCGCCAGATGCGTTTGCCCGCTGCTGCTCTCCGTCCCGCCATCGACTTTTCCGTTTCCCAATCGGCACTAATATGTATATACATAATGCACGAAGATGCAAGCGGGCGATCGGAACATGAAGGCTATTTTCGCCAGGGAAGCGCTGCTACCCAGCGGCTGGGCAACCGCTGTCCGCATCACCTTCGACAGCGGAGCAATAAATTCCGTTGAGGCTGGATCCACGCCGCAGCCGGGCGACGAGCGCGTAGCCATCCTGCTGCCGGCCATGCCCAATCTGCACAGCCACGCCTTTCAGCGCGGCATGGCCGGGCTGGCGGAGACGCGCGGTCCCGGCGACGACAGCTTTTGGTCGTGGCGCGAGGTCATGTACCGCTTCGCGCTGTCGATCACGCCGGAGCAGGTCGAGGCGGTCGCCGCGCAACTCTATGTCGAAATGCTGGAGGCGGGTTTCGGCCGCGTCGGCGAGTTCCACTATCTCCACCACGATCACGACGGCCGGCCTTATACCGATATCGCCGAGATGGCAGGACGCATCGCCGCCGCCGCAACGGAAACCGGCATCGGGCTGACGCTGCTGCCGGTCTTCTACGCTCATTCCGGCTTTGGTGGACTTGCGCCGAATGACGGGCAGCGGCGATTCATTAACGATATCGACTCCTTCGCCCGCCTTCTTGAAGGCAGCCGCGAAGCCGTGGCGGATACCGACGACGCAGTCGTCGGCGTCGCGCCGCACAGCCTTCGTGCCGTCACCCCGCAAGAACTCGCCACCGTTGCCGATCTCGGCATGGGCGGGCCGATCCATATCCATGTCGCCGAGCAGACCCGCGAGGTCGAGGACTGCGTCGCCTGGTCGGGTGCCCGGCCGGTCGAATGGCTGCTCGGCAACGCACCGGTCGGCGAAAACTGGTGCCTGATCCACGCCACCCACATGACGGAGGCCGAGACGGCGGCCATGGCCAGGAGCGGCGCTGTCGCCGGGCTGTGCCCGATCACCGAAGCCAATCTCGGCGACGGCATCTTTCCCGGCCGCGCCTTCCTGGACCATGGCGGACGCTTCGGCGTCGGCTCCGATTCCAACGTGCTGATCGGCGTGCCGGACGAATTGCGGCAGCTCGAATATTCGCAGCGCCTGCTCACGCGCCAGCGCAACGTGCTGGCACCGGCAGGCGCCTCGAACGGTCGGGCGCTGTTCGACGTAGCGCTTGCCGGCGGCAACCAGGCGCTCGGCGGCCAGCCGTCGGGCATCGCCGTCGGAGGCGCCGCCAGCCTGGTGTCGCTCGACGCATCGCACCCGACGCTCGCCGGCAAATCCGGCGACGCCATCCTCGACGCCTGGATCTTCGCCAACGGCGCGCGGGTCGACGCCGTCTGGATCGGCGGCAGGAAACTGGTCTCGCAGGGCCGCCACATCCGCCGCGAGGCGATCGCCGAGCGGTTCAGGACGGCGATGATCGCGCTGTCGGCGGGTTGAAAAGGCGGGCGATGACGGCGCTGCACGACATTCCGCGGGTCCAGGAAGCACCCTCGCTGCACCGGCGCATCCTCGCCGACATCACCGACAAGATCGTCTCGGGCGAATGGCCGCCCGGCCACCGCATTCCGTTCGAATACGAGCTGTCGGCGCAGTATGGCTGCTCGCGCATGACGGTGAACAAGGCGCTGTCGCAGCTCGCCAAGGCCGGGCTGATCGAGCGGCGGCGACGCTCCGGCAGTTTCGTCAGCCAGCCGAAATCGCAGGCGGCGATCCTCGAGATCCACGACATCAAGACCGAGGTGCAGGCGCTCGGCCTGCCCTACCGCTACGAGCTGCTGGGGCGGACAATGCGCCGCGCCACGGCTGGTGATCGGGAGCGCCTCGGCCTCGCTGGCCCTTCGCCGGTCATTGCGCTCGCCTGCCGGCATTTCGCCGGGGCGCGGCCGTTCTGCCACGAGGACCGGGTGATCAGCCTCGCCGCCGTGCCCGAGGCGGAGGGCGAGGCATTCCAGGCAAGCGCGCCCGGCCGCTGGCTGGTCGACCGCGTGCCGTGGAGCGTCGCCGAGCACCGCATCCGCGCCAGCGGGGCCGATGCCTCGATCGTGGCGCTCCTCGACATCGAGGCCGGCGCGCCCTGCCTGGTGGTCGAGCGCCGGACCTGGAGCGCGGAGGCGCCGGTGACGCATGTGCGCTTCACCTATGCCGGTGACAGCCACATGCTGGTGGCGCGGTTCACGCCGTAGAAGAGTGCAAGCTCCGGGGACAGTTTTATTACTTTTTCGGCCCGAGCGAGGTCTGAACCGCGGCGGCTATTCTGCCGAAAGAAGGTAAACTGTCCCCTGTGGTTTCTCGTCTTCCGCCGGTGAAGCAGCCCCTCTCCGTCTCGGGCTTCGCCCTCGACACCTCTCCCCCACTTCGTCTACGGCATGCACACATCTTGGTCGTTTGTGGTGCGGCGGATTGACTCGGTGGCGAGATGGGGGTGGCAGCGGGGGCTGCTTGGGTGATTCTGTGTTGGCACTTCGCATTGATTCGAGGTGTCGCGA
>JAESFZ010000283.1_pt1 | contig 32448 bp, 30 predicted proteins | sample 9269561 | NCBI WGS metagenome assembly JAESFZ01 (sample SAMN14515552, study PRJNA621657) | algae metagenome | isolation source: Tildeniella nuda ZEHNDER 1965/U140 and co-occurring heterotrophs from wet... | place: Switzerland: Stansstaad, Zurih | collected 1965-01-01
GCAGCGGCAACACCACCAAGTTCAAGTTCACCTGCAGCAAGCCGCCGTCGACCGGCGAAGGCGTGGTGACGGTGCACAGCCCCGAGTCCTACACCATGAAAATGAACATGACGCGCCAGGACAAGGGCAAGGCCGAGCACATGACCATGGACGCGCAGGGCAAGTGGCTGGGCAGCGATTGCGGCAACATCAAGCCGCTCAAATAGCCGACCATCGCCACCTCGGGTGCCATGCTGCTTTCTTTGTAAGCCGGGCACAATAACGCATCCACCCTTCCGGAGTATTGTCATGAGCACGCACGACATTTCATCGCAGCGCCGCCGCGACTTCCTGCGCCTGGCGACATCCGCCCTCGTTCTCGGCAGCCTGCCGCTGGGCGGCATCGCCGCGGAGAGCCGGCTCAAGGTAGGCATCATCGGTTCGGGACGCGTCGGCGGCGGACTGGGCGCCTCATGGGCCAGGGCCGGCCATGAAGTGATGTTCTCGTCGCTGGACCTCGAACACGACAGGAAGCTCGCCGCCAGCGTCGGCGCCAACGCCCGCGCCGGCACGCCGCGCGAGGCCGCGGCCTTCGGCGAGGTGCTGCTGATCTCGGTGCCCTACGGCGCATTGCCGCAGATCGGCAAGGATCTGGGCGACCTGCTCAAGGGCAAGGCGGTGATCGACACCAGCAATCCCTTCCCCAACCGCGACGGCGAAATTGCCAACTGGGCGCGCGAGAAAGGCGCCGGACTCGCCTCGGCGGAACTGCTGCCGGGCGCGCGCATCGTGCGTGCCTTCAATGCCGTCGGCGCCGCGCGCATGGCGGACGCCGCGCAGCGCGGCGGTCCGCGCTCGGGCATGCCGATGGCCGGCGACGACAAGCAGGCCATCGCGCTGGCCACGCGGCTGGTGCGTGACGCCGGGTTCGAGCCGGTGCTGGTCGGCGGGCTCGTCATGGGCAGGCACCTGATACCGGGCACGGCGCTCGCCGGCGAGCGTTCGCCGGAGGAAATCCGCAAGATCGCCGCCACGCTCAAGTGAGCGCGCTGCGCGCGCGGCGCCGCGCGAATCGGCCGCGAGCTAGCCGAGCAGCACGCGCAGGCCATCGCTGGCCAGGGGTGTGATGTCTATCCGGTCAATTATTTATAATTATTTGTTTTAATTAATAATTTTTAATACTTCTGGCACAGCGAGGCAAGCTCGTTATCGGCGGGGAGAACGTCGCGGTTGTGGGATTAGGCCTGCGCCGGTTCTGCGGATGCGGGTTCGTCGGGCAGCAGCATCACGATGGCCGCCTTGAGCGCGGCGACGCCGGCGAGTATCCACAGCGATGTGGAGAAACCGACTGCCTTCACCAGCGGACCGAGTATCCACACCGCAAGCGAACTGAAGCCGAACGCGACGGTGAGCCGCATGCCGGCCACGCGCGAACGCAGCCGGTCATCGACATAGCGCACGATCATGGCGTCGGTGAACGGAATCGAGCCGAACACGAACACCATCACCGCGAGCAGCGCGATGAACAGCCACCAGTCCTGGGTGTGCGCCGCCCAGATCAGCAGCGGGATCTGCGCCACCGACATCCACACCTGCAGCGGCTTGAACGGCACGCGGTCTATCAGGTTGCCGACCACGATCTGCGCGAACGAGGCCACGGTGTAGATGATGGCGAGCAGGATGCCGATCATCGCCGGGTCTTCGATCACGCCACGGAAGCCCTCGGACAGCAGCTGCGAATTGCCGTTGGTGGTGAAGTTGAACAGTATGGTGCTGACCGCTGCGGCCGCGGTCATCACCGCAAAGGCGCGCATCAGCATCTGCGGGGTGAGCGTCACCTTGGCCTTGCCGCCCTTGCGCTTGGAAGGCGCCTCGGTTTCCTGCGGGCAGGCCAGCGCGAACACGATGCCGCAGGCAATCGACAGCAGGCCGGGGATCACGAACGCGGCGCGCCAGCCTATCCACTTCACCAGAAAGCCGGTGACCAGCGCGGCCACCGCAATGCCGAGGTTGCCGGCCAGCCCGTTGAGGCCGATCACCGCGCCCGGATTGGGTACGTTCTGCACCAGCATCGGTATGCCCACCGGGTGATAGATGGCGGCAAAGGCGCCGAGCAAGGTCAGCGCGGCGGCGAGCTGCCAGGCGTTCTGCGTCAGCGCCACCAGGATGGCAGCCACGCCCATGCCGACGAAGAAAATGATCATCATGATGCGGCGGCCCCACAGGTCGCCCAGGCGTCCCGCGGGCAGCGCGCCCAGGCCGAACAGCGCGAAGGCGCCCACGCTGTAGGGCATGAGGTCGGTCCAGTTGGTGTAGCCGAATTCCACGGCGATGGTGGCGACCGCCGTTGCGAAAATCAGCAGGAACATGTGGTCGATGGCGTGGCCGACGTTGAGCAGCAGGCGCACGAGGGAAGAAAACCCGTCGGGGCGGATTTGGGCTTGGGCGGAGGTAGTCATAGCGCCTAAGTGTGCTTGATTTATGATAGTCTGTCTTTCGACGTTTTACGCCCAACCTTTGCGAAATGGACAATGCCGTGCGCAGCCCCGCCACCGCCCCGCTCCGCAGCCGCGCGCCCGCCGCGCCGGAAAGCCCGGTGCAGGGCGACCTGTCGCGCGCCGTGGTGATGCGGCGCACCGCGTACGCTCACGGTCACCACATCAAGCCGCACTGGCACGGGCGCGCGCAGTTCGTGTTCGCGGTCGAGGGCACGATGCAGGTACGCACCGCGCGGCGCGCATGGATCGTGCCGCCCAGCCGCGCGCTGTGGGTGCCCGCGCACACCGTGCATGAAATCCACATGTACAGCGCCGTGAAAATGCACAGCCTGTACGTGAACGACGCCGCGGGCGCGGGCATGCCCGACTCCTGCGTGGTGCTCAACGTCACGCCGCTGCTGCGCGAACTCATCGTGCGTGCTGTGGCGCTGCCCGCGACCTACGACGAACGCGGCGACGACGGCCTGCTGGTGCGCCTGCTGATGGCGGAAATCCGCCGCCTCGCGCCGTGCGCGCTCGATCTGCCGCTGCCGGAAAGCGCTGACCTGACGCGGCTGTGCGAACGCATCCTCAATGACCTCTCCACGCGCCGGCCGTGCGGCCTCGACGCCGAAGACATGCACACCAGCGCGCGCACCCTCTACCGTCGCTTCCTGCGCGAGACCGGCATCACGTTCGCGCGCTGGAAGCAGCAGGCGCGGCTGCTCGAATCCATACGCCGCCTCGCCGAGGGCGCGCCGGTCACCACCGTGGCCATAGACCTCGGCTATGAAAGCCCCAGCGCTTTTTCCACCATGTTCCGCCGCGCGCTGGGCATCGCGCCGCGCGCGTTCACCACGGACATGCAGTCGGCGGACTCCGAAAGGCGCCCGGCCGCGATTGCGCCGGGCGCGCGCATTGCCCGATAATCCACCGCTGCACAGCAAATCCTTTCACACCGAGGAGAACAACGCGATGACGCCATACCGCGCCATTCTGATCGCCGCGCTTGCCATGGGCACGAGCTACGCGCAGGCTCAGACCTATCCTGCCAAGCCGGTGCGCATCGTGCTCGGCTTTCCGCCGGCGACCACGGTGGACGTGCTGGTGCGGCCGCTGGCGCAAAAGCTCGGCGAGTCGCTCGGACAGCAGTTCGTGGTCGAGAATCGTCCGGGCGCGACAGGGCTGATCGCCAACGAGGCGGTGGCGCGCGCAGCGCCCGACGGCTATATGCTGCTCGGCGCACCGGGCTCCTCGCTCACCTCCGGTCCGCAGATGCACGCCAAGCCGCCGTTCGATGCGCTCAGGGATTTCGCCCCCATCGTGCAGATCGGCGCCTTTGGCTACGTGTTCATCGCGCATCCGGGCGTGCCGGCCGGCAGCGTCAGGCAGCTCATCGCGCTGGCGCGCGCCAGGCCCGGCTTCCTCACCTATGGTTCTTCGGGCATCGGCAGCGGCTTTCATCTTGCAGGCGAACTCTTCACCAGCATGGCGAAAGTAAACATGCTGCACGTCCCCTACAAGGGCGGCACCGCCGCGATGAACGACATGCTCGCCGGCCGCATCGACGTGATGTTCTACAGCCTGGCGGTCGCGCAGCCGCAAATCCGCGCGGGCAAGCTGCGCGCGCTGGGCGTGACGGGCGCCAAGCGGGACATGTTGCTGCCCGACGTGCCGACGCTGGACGAGGCCGGGCTCAAAGGCTACGAGATGAGCGGTTGGCACGGCCTGCTCGCGCCGGCCGGCACGCCCGCGCCCATACTCGAGCGCCTGAACGCCGAGATCGTGCGCCTGCTGCATACCCCGGACATGAAGCAGCTGTGGGCACGCCAGGGCATGGATACGCCCTCCACCACCACGGCGCAGTTCGCCGCGGTCATCAAGAGCGACTACGAAAAATACGCCAGGCTGATCAAGGCTGCGGGCATCAAGCCGCAGTAATCCGCGCGCAGGCCACACCAGGCGGCACATGCCGCCATCACCACATTCCCGATACCGAAAGCACGCAATGAACGCACCTGAACAAAAGCAGATCCGGCACTGGTTCCAGTACTTTCCCAAGCACTACATGTGGTCGCAGGGCATGGGCATGGCGATCGAAATGATTCCCTGGGGCGCGGCGGCGATGGGCGAGATCGATCAGGTCGGCCAGCGCCTGCTCGGACGCGAAGGCGACAACGAGGCCTGGGCCGAGGAATGGTCGCGCATGGCAGAAAAAATGGAGCGGCGCGCGGATGAAGCTGTCGCCGCGAAACACGCCCTTACCGCCGGCACCTACTACCTGCACGCGGCGACCTACTACGGCTACGGCGAGCGCTATCTGCATCTGGGCGAGCGCAAGCTCGAGGTCTACCGCAATCATCTGCGCTGTTTCGAGCAGGGTATGGCGCGGCGCTATCCCAATGCCGAGCGGGTAAAGGTGCCCTACGAGGGCACCACCCTTCCCGCATGGTTCATGCGTGGGCACGGCGGCGGCGAAAAGGCGCCAACCGTGGTCTTCTTCAACGGCCTCGACGGCACCAAGGAAGTCGGCATCCTCTACGGCGGTATCGAACTCGCCGCGCGCGGCATCAACACGCTCGCCATCGACGGCCCGGGGCAGGGCGAGACCCTGCGCCTGCAGAACATCCCCAGCCGCCATGACTGGGAAGTGCCGGCGCGTGCGGCATACGAATACGTTGCGGGCCGCAGCGACGTCGATCCGGCGCGCGTGGCGGTGATGGGCATCAGCATGGGCGGCTATCTCGCGCCGCGCGCCGCGGCGATGGAGCCGCGCTTCGCGGCCTGCGTGGCATGGGGCGGGCATTTCGATTACCACGAGGCCTGGATACGCCGCCGCAAGGAGATGGAATCCGGCGGCACCAGGGTATCGGCACCGCATTTTCACCTGCTGTGGGTGCTCGGTGTGCCCGACATGGATGCGGCGATGGAAAAGCTCAAAAGCTACACGCTCGCCGGCGTGGCGGAAAAAATCGCCTGCCCCTTCCTCGTCGTGCATGGCGAGCACGACGGCATCGTGCCGGTGGACTACGCGCGCCGCCTGTACGAGGCCGTGGGCAGCAGGAACAAGATGATCAGGATTTTCACCGCGGACGAGGGCGGCGCCGAGCATTGCCAGGGCGACAACCGGGTGCTCGGCGCGAACTATGTCGCGGACTGGCTGGCGGACAATCTGTGAGCCGGCATCGACGTGCGTGCGCCGGCGCCCTGCGCGGCGCGCTGGCCGCATGGCTTTGCCTGCTGAGTCTTGTGCCCGGCACCAGCGTGGCGCAGGCGCCGGGCGATGCCGGCCAGTACCAGCCGCGCATGGGCCAGCCCGGCCGGGACGTGGTGTGGATACCTTCGCCCGGCGAGATGGTCGGGAAGATGCTCGACATGGCGCGCGTCACGCCGCAGGACTATGTCATCGATCTCGGCTCGGGCGACGGGCGCAATGTCATCGCCGCCGCCAGGCGCGGGGCGCAGGCGCTGGGCGTCGAATACAACCCCGATCTGGTCGAACTGTCGAGGCGCGCCGCCGCCGCCGCGGGCGTTGCCGACCGCGCGCAGTTCGTGCAGGGCGACATGTTCGCGGCCGACATCTCGCGCGCCACTGCGCTGGTGCTGTTCCTGATTCCCGACAACCTTGCCCGGCTGCGGCCGAAATTTCTCGACCTCAGGCCCGGCACGCGCATCGTCTCCAACACCTACGAGATCGGCGGCGGATGGGAAGCGGATGAAGTCGAGGTGCTGAGCGGCTGCGCGAGCTGGTGCAGCGCCTACCTCTACATCGTGCCTGCAAAGGTGGCCGGCACCTGGCGCCTGGCGCAGGGAGAACTGACGCTGGTCCAGGAATTCCAGTACCTCGCCGGCACTTATGAGTTGAACGGCCTCAGCGTGGCGATCGAGAATGCCTACATGCGCGGCGACGAAATCCGTTTCACGGTGAACACGGTTGAATACACCGGCCGCGTGCGCGGCGACAGGATGGAAGGCACCGCGAAAGGGCGCACCAGCGGCGCGTGGTCGGCGGTGCGCATGAAGTAAGCCCCGGTAACCCGCGGGGGGAAACAGGCAGGATGCGTCAGAATCCCAGTGCGCCCAGCGCTTGCGCGAGCTTGGTTTTCATCGCTGCGTCGGCCGTCGGGTTGGTTTCGAGCCAACGAAGAACGCTGAAGTCAGGCTGCAGGGTGCGGATTTCTTCCGCCTCCCAAGCTGCGCCGGCCCTGTCCCCCATGGCGAGACGCACAGCCGCCATGTAGACGCGGGCATCGAGGAATTCGGGATTGCGCGACAGCGCGTGCTCGAGATTGACCCGGGCCTGCTCCAGGTCGCCGAGAAACAGGTAGGCGCGCCCGAGCAGCATAAAGTAGAGATAGCCCGATTCGGGCATGAGGCGCATCGCCATGCGCAGCAGCCGCACCCCCTCCGCCGGACGCCCAAGACTCGTGTAAATGCCGCCCATGAAAGCATGGCCGTCGGCGTACGAGGGGTTGAGTCGCACGGCTGTTTCCAGCTGCCGCAGCGCTTGATCGTGCTCGTGGCGGTGCACGTGAACATAAGCAAGCATCCAGTAAGTCTCCGGAATGTCAGGCTTGATCTGATGCGCCGTTCGGGCCAGTTCGAACGCGCGGTCGAGGGCGGCGGTGCGGTCTGCCGTCCACTGGTTGCGATAATCCGCAGCGTACGTCTGCGCGAGTCCCGTATACGCGCGGGCAAAGCCCACATCCAGGTCGATGGCGCGTCGGAACATTTCGCGGGCAGTTTCGTTCTCCGTTCTGCGCCGGACATGCAGGGCCGACTGACCGCGCTGGAAGTATTCGTAAGCTTCCAGATTCCGGGTGTGGCGCTGCGCGACACGCCGCAATTCGGCCTCGCTGACTTTCACGGGTAGCAATTGAAGAATCTTCGGGCCGAGTTCATCCTGAATTTCGAAGAGCCCGGTCAGCGTGCGGTCGAAACGCTCCGACCAGAGCTGTTTTCCTGTCTGCGCTTCGGTAAGACGCACGTGCAACCGCAGGCGATCACCGGCGCGCTGGACGGTCCCGGATACAGCATAAAGAATCACGGATGCGTCACCCGCCGCCTCGCCGCCTGTCCGTCCGCTCGTGACTTCGGCACCAATGACCCAGAGCCCGGGCGCCTTGGACAGGTCAGTCACGAGATCCGCCGTGATGCCCCGTGCCAGCAGCACCTCCTGCGGGTCGTTGGCCAGCGCCTCGAACGGCCTGATAACGACGGTTGGCTGCGTCGAGCGGGCGACCTGGACGCTTTCCGTTACCGCCTGATCCGGTGCAACACCTGTTACATGCCCGTTCCTGGTCCACCAAGGCACGGCAGCGGCGATCAGCATCACAATAATGCCCGCGCCGGCTACCCACGGGACATGCCGTCTGCGTTCGGCATGCGGCAGTTCTGCATCTGCCGGCACCGGCGCAGGAGGCTGTTCAACCGACCGCACCACCGGCGCGATCAGGCGGTAGCCTCTTTTTGAAATCGTCTGGATATAAGCCGGCTCTTCTGGCACGTCCCCCAGCGCCTTGCGCAACTTGACTACGACCTGCGTGAGGGAGTCGTCGCCTACAACCACGCCAGGCCATACGGCTGAAAGAAGCGCTTCCCGGCTTACAACCTGCTCTGACCGGTCCGCAAGGTGAACAAGGACTGCCATGGCCTTGGGCTCGAGCTTCACGATCCTGCCCGCGGCCGAGAGCTGATTCAGCGTGGGTTCGACTGTCCAGCCTCCAACTTGCAAGCATTCCTTGCCCGGCGTGGCAGCGTGTTCAATGCCAGCAGGCATTGTTTAGCCTCGATGTGACCCTATTCCAAGGTGCTGAATTATGTGGCGTTTTGCAATCTTCGTCAAAACTTGCCTGTTTGTTCGGGACTTTATTTCCATGCCAGCGTTACATGGTAGCCGATTCCGCCTTTCTTCCATTGTGATGCCGGTCGGAGTGGTGGCAGACCAAGACGTATCAGCGCGTCTGTGCTTTTCTCATAAAAGGAGAATGTCATGAGCAAGTCGGTTCATTTCTTCGCAGGCCTTCTGGTCGTCGCCATCATGGCGGCGGGGGTAACCGCAAGTGCGGCAATGGCGCAGGACCAGGCGAAAGACAGGAAGGCGGCGAAAGTGGAAAAAGAATCAACAAAGGTACTGTTTGATAATGACAAGGTTCGGGTGCAGGAAGTGATTTTCAAGCCTGGTGACCAAGGCCCGAATGCTGCGCGGCCGTTTCGCATCATACGTGTTCTAAAGGGCGGCACGATTCGACGCACCTTCTCCGACGGCAAAATCGACAATGTTGTATACAGGACCGGCGAAGTGAAAGTTTACGAGGCGGACAGGCCGTTTGTGCCCAAGAACATAGGCAAGTCGGACATCGTGCTTTATGTCGTGGCTTTAAAAGACTCCAAAAATTAATGCGGACAAGCAGGCCGTGCCACTTGCAACCACGACGCTGAACCACCGCTGCTTTACAATGCCCTCTTCCAGCACATTTCGAGGCAGGCATGGACCGCGGAATCTGGGCGATCTGGTACGAGGTGCCCGACGAACACAAACCCGAGTACCTGGACTGGTTTCACCATGTCCACATTCCCGAGAAGCTGTCGCGCCCCGGCTACCTGTGGGCGGCGCATTACGAACTGGGCCAGGGCGGCCATGGCAGAGGGTATCTCGCCATGTTCGGCGGCGAATCCGCGCACACCTTCCTCAACCCCAGTCCCGGCCAGCTTGCGCAGCGCCAGGGCGCGGAAACCAGGCGCATGATGGGCATGCGCCGCAATTCCGCCGCGTGCATACTTGCCGAGGAGACGCGCATGAATGGACCGGACAGCGCGCTGCGCGACGGCATGACGCCGGGGCCGGTGATCCAGATGGGCAACTACAACGCCGCCAGCCCTGCAGTCGAGGATGATCTCGGCGCGTGGTACGCGCAGGAGCGCCTGCCGCTGCTGGCGCGGCTGCCCGGCTGCATCGGCGCGCGCAAGCTGCTGGCCACGGTCGGCGCCCACAAGCACGCAATCCTGCACGAGTTTGCTTCGCTGGAACTGCGCGAGCGCCACTTCGGTCCGCACGAAGCCGATGCACGCGACCCCGGCACCTGGATGGGGCGGGTGAGGCCGCAGCTTGCCCACGCGCCCTATTCTCCGGCGGTGGGGTTGCGCATCTGGCCCGCAGTCGGAAACGCCTGAGCGCAGCACGCGCTCGCACTTCAGCGCACCAGCCGCCTCATCCTTCGTGGCCGTCCATGACGCCCTGCACCGTGCACGCGTTCCTGCCTGCAGTGACGGTCAGACTGCCATTGATCTTGCCTTCCATGCCGCAATAGCGCATGCGGTCGACATTGCGGAAAACGAAGCGGTAGCTGTTGCCCTTGTGTTCGATCATCAGCATGCCTTTTTGATCGACCAGGGAGACCGTGGACGTGTCGCCGCTGTCCGCCCACCGGTCGTACGGGCCGCCACGCCGCGCCTCTATCGAGCAGGTGCGCGGCTTCCATTTGCTGTAGTACGCAAAATAGGCCACCTTTTGATTGACCAGTTCGACACCGATGCGCGCATGACGGTCCTCGTTGCCGGTAAAACAGGCCAGCTTCTCCAGTCGTCTGCTGCCCGCATCCAGGCCCTTGCTGCGCCGGTAATGCGCGACCACGCGGTCCTGCGCCCGCGCCAGGGCTTCAGCCTGCTTCTTCGCCTCGGCTTCGGCCCTGGCCCTGGCTGCCGCCGCGCTGTCCATCTGCTGCTTCGACGGCGGCGGCAACTTCGCGCAAACCGTCCCGGCGGTGCTCAATGCGAGCACGCTGCACAACGCAATTAAACGTTTCATGCCTGATTTTGTCCTCCTCGTGCGCGGTGTTTCCCCGCGGCATCGGCCTGCTTTTTATGCAGCCGCCGCGCCGGCCACGTCTGGTGGGACAAACTTCGCCAGCCAGCGTTCACGCACGATCAGGTTTTTTTGCCATTCCGCTTCGATGTCGGGCACGGTCGAAGCCCGCACCGCAGGCGTGGCGAGCAGCGCATCGCGCCACGCCGCAAGGCGCGGAAATTTTTCGATGATGCCGAGCGGCCGCAGGCGGTTCATGAAGGTGTAGCGCTGCAGAAACGGCGCATAGGCGGCATCGACCAGGGAAAACTTCGTCCCATTGAAGCATGGCCCGTCATGCGCGCGCCTTGCAAGCGCCTCTTCGAGCTTGCCGAAGGGTTCGGCAATTTTTGCCGCACGCGCGGCGAATTCCGCCTCGGTGTCGGAATACGCCGCGCCGGATATCGCACCGGCGAAAGTCGGCACGTAGTCGGTCCAGGCGCGGTTGCGCGCACGCGCGAGCGGATCTTCCGGATGCAGCCGCGGCGCAACCGTTTCATCGAGGTATTCGGCGATGGCGCTGGATTCGAACAGCGCGTCCTTGCCGTCTATCATCAGCACCGGCACCTTGGAATGCGGCGATACCGCGAGAAACCACTCCGGCCGCCTGTCGCGGTCGATGTAAGTGATGTCGTAAGGCACCTGCTTCGCCTGCAGCACAATCGCGGCGCGCTGCACCCACGGACAGGTCTTGAAACTGCACAACATGTAGCGCGAAGTCATGAAACCTCCGGAAGTTTTACGGGTCATTCAAAAACGGCTGCCGGGTCGATGATCCAGTTCATCCTGACCCGCCGGCGCGGATGCGGAATCAGGCCTCGCGCTGGCTGAAGGCGCTTTGCTGCAGCAGCTTGAGCATGGCAGCGGCCTTGTCGAAGGTTTCCTGGTACTCGTCTTCGAGCCGCGAGTCGGCGACGATGCCGCCACCCGCCCAGAAGCGGATCTCGCCGCGCGACGCGACCAGGGTGCGGATGGCGATATTGGTGTCCATGTTGCCGTCGAAACCGATATAGCCGATGGCGCCGCAGTAGACGCCGCGGCGGTGCGGCTCGATTTCCTCGATGATCTGCATCGCGCGCAGCTTGGGCGCGCCGGTGATCGAACCGCCGGGGAAGCAGCCGCGCAGCAGATCGAGCACGTCACAGCCGGATTTCAGTTTTCCGGTCACCGTGCTCACCAGGTGATGCACGGTGGCGAAGCTCTCGACGTCGAACAGCCTGGGCACCTTGACCGAGCCCGCCTCGCAGCTCTTCGACAGGTCGTTGCGCAGCAGGTCGACGATCATCACGTTTTCGGCACGGTCCTTTTCGCTCGCGCGCAGCTGCTCGATCAGTTCCGCATCGAGCCGCGGGTGCCCCGCGCGCGGTCGCGTGCCCTTGATGGGCTTGGTCTCGACGCAGCCATCCTGCACCTTCAGGAAGCGCTCGGGCGAGGCCGACAGGATCTGCGCGTACGGCGTGGACAAATAGGCCGAGAACGGCGCCGGGTTGATGACGCGCAGCGCCTGATAGGCGAGCCAGGGATCGCCGGCGGCGCTCGCCGCGAAGCGCTGGGCGAGGTTGACCTGGTAGCAGTCACCGTTGCGGATGTAGTCGTGGATGCGCCGGAAGGCGCGGCCGTAGGCCTCGCGCGTCATGTTGGAGGCCACCGGCGAGGTGATGCGGAAGGGCGCGCGGCGTTTTTCCGGAGGCGGTTCGCTGAAGCGCCGCACCAGGCTGTCCCAGCGGATGTCGGTGTCGGGATCGCGCCCCTGCCCGACCAGCCAGCTGCGGCGCTCGCTGTGATCGACCACCACCGCCCAGTCGTAAATGCCGATCGCCATGTCGGGTATGCGTTCGGCGTCCTCGGCGATCGCGGGCAGATGCTCCAGACGCCGCGCCAGATCGTAGCCGAAATAGCCGATGGCGCCGCCGCAGAACGGCAGCCCGCCGTCGGACTGGCCGCATTGCGCGTCGAATTCAAGGTAGCGCCTGAGCAAAACGAACGGATCTTCGCGCGACAGCTCGATAGCGTCGGCGTGGATCTCGGTCAGATTGCCGCGGGTGATGAGCCGCACATAAGGCTGCGCCGACAGGATGTCGTAGCGCGACTGCGCGGGATGATGCTGGCCACCGTCAAGGAACACCGCCCACGGCAGATCGGCAATGGCTTCAAACAAGGCATTGCTGTCGGCGTGATACGGCAGTTCTGCAAGCAGGGGGGCGGCCATGGACGGAGACATCGGCTAAAGCGTTATTTTAGCGCCAACCGGCGCGCCCTGCTCCGCATGCGGCGCTCACAGCAGCCGCCTCATCTTGCGCCCGCCGGTCACCTCGAAGCCGTGGTCGGCATAGAAATCGAGCGAGCGCTCGAACTCGGGCAGCGGGGGCGTGCACAATTCCAGCCGCTTCCAGCCCCTTTGCCGCGCATGCGCGGCAAGCGCTTCGAGCAGCTGCCGGCCCATTCCGCGCGAGCGGCTGGCGGGCTCGACGTAAAATTCCTGGATGATGCCGAAAGCGCCCTGTGCGTACAGTGCGTGGCTTTCGCACAGCGCGGCAAAGCCTGAGATCTTGTGCGTGTCTGCATCGACTGCCAGAAACACGGCATAGACGCCGCGCGCCAGAAATTCGCGGCAGCGCGCCGCAGCCTGTGCCAGGTCGAGATCGAAATGCGCGGCGCCGGTGCGGACCATGATTTCATCGGTGAGCGCTTTCACCATCGCCGCGATCAGCGGCGCGTCCTCCGGCCCTGCCTGGCGGATCAGGCAGCGCAGGGGCTGCTCCGGCGATCTTTCACCATCGCTACTTGTATAAAAAAAATTAATAAAAACAAATAGTTATAATATCAAAACACCACCACGCTGCGGATCGACTTGCCGGCATGCATCAGGTCGAAACCCTGGTTGATGTCGTCGAGCTTGAGCTTGTGCGTGATCAGGTCGTCGATGTTGATCTTGCCGTCCATGTACCAGTCGACGATTTTCGGCACGTCGCGCCGGCCCTTGGCGCCGCCAAAGGCCGTGCCCTTCCACACCCGCCCGGTCACAAGCTGGAAAGGCCGCGTTTTGATTTCCTGCCCCGCGCCGGCGACGCCGATGATCACCGATACGCCCCATCCCTTGTGGCAGCACTCCAGCGCCTGGCGCATTACGTCGACGTTGCCTATGCACTCGAAGCTGTAATCGGCGCCGCCCTTGGTGAGATTGACCAGATAAGGCACGAGGTCGCCCTCGACCTCCCTGGGATTGACGAAATGCGTCATGCCGAATTTTTCGGCGAGCGCCTTGCGCGACGGATTGAGGTCAACGCCGACGATCATGTTGGCGCCGGCCAGCCGCGCGCCCTGGATCACGTTGAGCCCGATGCCGCCAAGACCGAACACCACCACATTGGCGCCCGGCTCGACCCTGGCGGTGTTGATCACCGCACCGATGCCGGTGGTGACGCCGCAGCCGATGTAGCACACCTTGTCGAAAGGCGCGTCCTCACGGATTTTCGCCAGCGCGATTTCCGGCACCACGGTGTAGTTGGCGAAGGTGGAGGTGCCCATGTAATGCAGCAGCTTCTTGCCGCCGAGCGAAAAACGGCTGGAGCCGTCGGGCATCAGGCCCTGGCCCTGGGTGACGCGGATCGACTGGCACAGGTTGGTCTTCTCCGACACGCAGTACTCGCACTCGCGGCATTCCGGCACGTAGAGCGGGATCACATGGTCGCCCTTCTTCAGCGATTTCACGCCGGGGCCGACCTCGACCACCACGCCCGCGCCCTCGTGGCCGAGGATCGCCGGGAACAGCCCCTCGGGATCAGCGCCCGACAGCGTGAACTCGTCGGTGTGGCAGATGCCGGTGGCTTTGATCTCGACCAGCACCTCGCCGGCCCTGGGCCCTTCGAGGTCCACGGTCTCTATGGTGAGCGGCGCGCCGGCCTTGTGCGCAACTGCGGCTTTGACTTTCATTCTGTTCTCCGGGGGTGCAATCGTGAAAGGCAGATTCTATCAGCCGCAAAAGACAAACGAACAGTATCCCCGCCGCAGATTCGTGAGGGCATTCTGCGTTTTGAATTAAACTGCAGCGCATGAAACCCTACCGCGGCCGCTTCGCGCCCTCGCCTACCGGACCGCTGCACTTCGGCTCGCTGATCGCTGCGGTCGGCAGTTATCTGGAAGCGAAATCGCGCGGCGGCGAATGGCTGGTGCGCATCGAGGACCTCGATGCGCCGCGTGCCGCGCCCGGCGCTGCCGATGCCATCCTGCGCACACTCGCGGCCTGCGGCATGGCGTGGGATGGCGAAGTGGTTTACCAGAGCACGCGCGCCGATGCCTACCACGCCGCCCTGCACGCGCTGCGGCAGCGCGGCCTGGCCTATCCCTGCGCCTGCAGCCGCAGGGAAATTGCCGACTCCGGCATCGCCGGCATCGAAGGCTTTGTTTATCCCGGAACCTGCCGCGCGGGATTGTCCGGCGAGCGCCGCGCACGCGCCTGGCGCGTCGCCACCCGCGGCGCGCGCATCGAGTTCGACGACGCGGTGCAGGGCCGCGTCGTGCAGGATCTCGAAACGCAGATCGGGGATTTCGTGCTCTACCGCGCCGACCACGTTTATGCCTACCAGCTCGCGGTGGTCGTCGACGATGCCGAACAGGGCATCACCGACATCGTGCGCGGTGCCGACCTGCTCGACTCCACGCCGCGCCAGATTTATCTGCAGCGGCTGCTGGGACTGCCCCTGCCGCGTTATGCCCACCTGCCGGTGGCGGCAAACGCGCAGGGCGAAAAGCTCAGCAAGCAGACGCTGGCGCAACCCCTGGACGCGGCGCGGCCGCTGCCGTCTCTCATCGCGGCGCTGCGCTTCCTGGGACAGCAGGTTCCCGGCGAACTGGCGCACGGCGATGCGGCCGCGCTGTGGAAGTGGGCGGTGACGAACTGGGATGCGGCGCGCGTGCCGCGCTGCCGCAGTATCCGGATCTAGGCGCTGCCGCCAGGCAGGGCTTCGCCTTCCGCCAGCGTCCAGAAGAAGGCCGCGCCCTTGCCCGGCTGCGCTTCGGCCCAGATGCGCCCGCCGTGGCGCTTGACGATGCGCTGCACCGTCGCCAGCCCTATGCCCGTGCCCGGAAACTCGCTTTCCGCGTGCAGGCGCCGGAACGGCGCGAACAGCTTGTCGGCATATGCCATGTTGAATCCGGCGCCGTTGTCGCGCACGAAGTAAATGCGCTGGTCCGCTTCCTGCTCGAGCACCCCGAACTCGACGACCGCGCCTGCCGTCCCGACGGTGAATTTCCAGGCATTGTCCAGAAGGTTCCTGAGCACGATGTGAAGCAGCCGTTTTGCGCCGTAAACGCTGATGCCATTCTGGATCACGAGCCGCACCTGCCGCTCCGGGTACGCCGCGGCCACCTCGTCCGCGGCGGTGCGTACAATGGCGGACAGATCCATGCGCTCGCGCTCGATTTCGAAGCGGGTGACCTGCGACAGGCGCAGCAGGTCCTCGATCAGCACGTTCATGCGCCTTGCCGCGCTGCACACGCGGTCGAGATAATCGCGCCCCGGCCCGTCAAGCCGGGCGGCATAGTCCTCCAGCAGGGCGCTGCTGAATCCCTCGATGCTGCGCAACGGCGCGCGCAGATCGTGCGACACCGCATACGAAAAGCTTTCAAGCTCAAGGAGCGCCGTCTCGAGCTCTGCGGTGCGCTCGGCCACGCGCCGGTCAAGCTCGGAATGGATGCGGATGTTTTCCATTGCCACCGAGGTGCTGTCGGCCAGCGCCTGCAGCAGGCGCACCTCTTCATCGGTAGTGCGGCGCATTGTGGCCCAGTAGCAGCCGATGGCGCCGACGGGGTCCGCGGTACGTATCGGCACCATCACCAGGCTTTTGACGAAGGTCGGGCGGTAGGCATCTGCCGGAATGCGCGGATCAGCGTAAATGTCCTCGATCGCGACAGCGGACCGGTTGAGCATGGCCCAGCCGCTGATGCAGGTACTGAGGGGAAAGCGCCGTCCCTTCCACAGCGGTGCAATCGCCTCTTCGTCGGCGTAATAGGAACGGTCTGCGTCGCGCAGGATGAACGTCGCGCCGTCGGCGCCGCTCAGCTGGCGCGCGGCCCGCCGCACGATGGCCATCAGCGCATCGAGGCTGCGTGCCAGCGAAATCTGCTGTGTCACCGAAACCAGGTATTCCATGCCCTCCAGGTAGCGGCGCGATGCCGCACTCAGCCTGCGCGGCGGCGCCTCGGCGCTTTTCTGTCCGCCTACCGCGGATGCCGGTGTCTCTTCTGCAGTCATTGTCGGTCTGTCTTGCAGTTCATGGTTTCAGGTGACGGGGCGCGAATTCATACCACGCCGCGCCCGCGCAGGCGGTCGATTTCCGCCGCGGCATAGCCGAGTTCCTGCAACACCGCGTCGGTATCGGCGCCGATGCGGCGCGGTGGCGTGTCGGCGCGCGCGCCGTCGTGGGCGAAGCGAAACGGCGTCAATGGCACCCGGATGTCCTTGGCGAAACCGGTTTGCGAAGCGGGAAACGTATGGAACAGCCCGCGCGAGGCCGTCTGCGCCTCATCCATGCACTCGGGTATGGTACGCACGCGGCCGGCAGGCACGCCGGCGGCATTGAGCTGCGTCTCCCATTCGGCGGCGGTCCGGGCCATCAGCGCCTGCTGGATGAGGGCGCGCAGCGCGGGCACGTTGTCGCGCCGTGCTGCAGGCTCGGCGAAACGCGGGTCGCTTTTCACCGCGGCCAGGCCGATGCCTTCAATCAGGTGGTTGAACTGGTGCTCCTCGTTGATCGCGAACGCGATCAGGCCGTCCGCAGTGTTGAACGTGGTCGAGGCCGGCGAACGGCTCGCCGCGTCGTTGCCTGCCGGCCTGGGCGCCGCGCCGGTATTGAGATAGGCGGTGACCACCGAAGCCATGAGCATGACCGTGGCGTCGAGCATGGACAGGTCGATGTGCTGCCCCTGGCCGGTGCGGCTGCGCTGAAACAGCGCGGCAGACACCGCAAATGCCGCCGAAATGCCGGTCGCGTAATCGATGATGGGCGGGCCGGCCTTGAGCGGCGCGGTCTGCGGCGTGCCGGTGATGCTCATCAGTCCCGACCACGCCTGGATCACGCTGTCGTAGGCCGGGTGCTGCTGCTTGGGGCCGGTGTTGCCGTAAGCGGTGATCGAGCAGAACACGACCCCGGGATTGACGGCCTGGACATCGGCGTAGCCTATGCCGCGTTTTTCCGCCGAGCCCGAGCGCAGATTCTGCACCACCACGTCGGCATCCGCGGCCAGCCTGAGGAAAATCTCGCGCCCCTCCGGCTTGTCGATATCGAGCGTGACGAAGCGCTTGTTGGCGGACTGGGTCATGAAACCGAGCGACATCCCGCTCTCGCCGAACGATGGGTCGGCCTCCTTGCGCCAGCGAATCGACTCGCCGCGCCCCGGTTTTTCGATCTTGATGACATCGGCGCCCAGTAGACCGAGCTGGTACGCGCAGAACGGCCCCGCCAGCACGCGCGTGAGGTCGAGCACCTTGATGCCCGCGAACGGACGTTGATCAGCCACAGCCTGTGATTTCCTCAAGAATATGTGAATCTATTCATGATGATAACAGAGCGCGGCGGCACGATCAGTGCAATCTGCCACAAAACGCCGGCCCGGCATCAGGCTGCCGCATTCAGTGCGTTTCGAGTGCCAGCGTGCCGGCACGCGCGCCGGATTGCGCGTTGCGGGTTTTCTTCTGCGCGGAAAGCGCGATCAGTTCACGGATGCGCGGCACCACGGCGTGGCCGGCCTGCTCGCCGGCGGCGATGTTGTCGAGCTTGTGCGAGAAATCGGTGATGCGCGCGCGTATGGTCGCCGGCCGTATCACCAGATCCGCCTGCTCGGCCTCGGCATTGCCACGACGCGAAATATCGACGGCGATGACGATATCGGCGCCCATCGCCCGCGCAACCGGCGCCGGCACGCGGCTGGCGAGCCCGCCATCGACGTATTCCGCGCCATGAATGATCACCGGCCAGAACATGCGCGGCACGCTCGCCGAGGCGCGCACCGCGAGGCCGGTGTTGCCGCGGTTGAACACCGTCATGCGGTTGGTGGTGCGCTCCGCGGCAATCGCGGCAAAGGGCTTGCCCAGGGCTTCGATCGGACGGTTGTCCAGCGCCTGATTGATGAAGTCCTGCAGCCGCCCGCCTTCGATCACTCCCGGACCGAACAGGGTGAAGTCCAGCAGATCGCTGTCCTCGGTTTCAAGCGCCAGCTGCTCGAGCGCGGTGGCGCGATAGCCCCCCGCATACAGCGAAGCCACGACCGCGCCGGAACTGGTGCCAACCACGATATCGGCCTCTATGCCCGCCGCCTCCAGCGCCTTGATCACGCCGACGTGGGCGAAGCCGCGCGAACCGCCCGCGCCGAGCACCAGTCCGACGATGGGCCGCTCTGCCCTGAGCGGACGCAGCTCTGCACTGGCCGGCGCATCCGCAGCCGTGTAGTTGACCGGCGCGGTGGCGCACGCCGACAACACCGATGCCAGCACGAGAATGGTGAATTTACGCAGGGTCATGATCGCTTATTCAAGACAATCGCCGCCCACTCAAGTTCCGAGTGTCGTGATTCGCAACCGGCATCTGACAGACAAACCAAATTGGTTTACTTTCAGTGTGTTAATGGTTGCGCTTCCGCGGCAAATCTGCCAGTATTTTAATGCTAAAAGCACGATAATAAATCGCGGTAATTCACGATTATTCCACGATAACTCACTAATAGCAGGAGGAGTCCCAATGAAGTACAAAGCAGTCCTGTCGTCTTGCAGCCTGGCATTGGTCACCTTGGCCGGATTTTCCATAAACCAGGCGGCTGCCGCAGATGCCACTAAAGCCTATCCCAACCGCCCCGTGCGCATGATTGTGCCCAACGCGCCCGGCAGTTCAGTGGATACCCTGAGCCGCATCGTCGGCAACAAACTCTCCGAAGTGCTGGGCCAGCAGGTGGTGATGGACAACCGCGCCGGCGCCGGCGGCGTGATCGGCATGGAAATCGCCAAGGCAGCCAACCCTGACGGCTATACCATGATTGCGGCCACCACGGCAGCGACCACCATAGCCAGAATCCTGCAGAAGAACCCCACTTTCAATCCGCTCACCGACTACGATTACGTCGTGCAGTTTGCCGAAACGCCCAACGTGCTGGTCGTCAATCCCTCGCTGCCGGTGAAATCGACCAGGGAACTCATCGAATACTGCAAGGGCAAACAGGGCCAGGTGAACATGGCTTCCGCCGGCCAGGGCTCGCAAAGCCATCTTTCTGGCGCCTATTTCCTGCAGGCCGCCAACTTCCAGTCGCTGCATGTGCCGTACAAAGGCGGCGGACCTTCGGTCGCCTCGGTGATTGCCGGCGAATCGCAATGGACGCTCACCCCGGCGGCAGCGGTAATGTCGCATGTCGGCGCCGGCCGGCTGCGCGCCATCGGCCACAGCCTGCCCAAGAACTCCGCGCTGCTCGCCAATATCCCGCCGATCGCCGAAACCGTACCCGGCTTTGACTACAGCGGCTGGCAGGGTTTCCTGATGCCCAAGGGCACGCCCAAGGCCATCACCGACAAGTTGCGCGAGGCGGTGATCAAGGCGGTCAACTCGCCGGAAGTGGCAAAACAGCTGGCGCTGCAGGCTACCGAAACCGTGATCCGCGGACCCGCGGAGTTCCGCAAGGTGGTGGAGGAATCCATGGTCAAGAACACCAAGGTAGTGCAGGCAGTCGGCCTCAAGGCCCAGTAATCCGCAGCAACTGCCATCTCGACGCCGGCGCAGAAAGCGCCGGCGTGCTTTTTTAAACTCCGGAAAAAAGGATTTTGCGAATGATCACAAACGAGCGCGGGCTGTCCGAAGAAACCCGCATGATGCGGGACGTCACCCGCAAGTTTGCCGACGAGCACGTGATTCCGTTCACGCGGAAAAACTGGCAGGCGGAATGGAACATGAAGCCGGAGGAAAGGCTGCCGCGCAAAATCCTCGAGGTTGCCAACGACATCGGCATTCGCACCCTCGGCGTTCCGGAAGAGTTCGGCGGCACGCCGCTCGACCCTGCCACCGAAACGCAGACCTTCGCCGTGATTTCGGAAGAAATTTCCCGCGGCGACTGCGGCCTGGCCGAGAAACTGGTGCAGATCTGGAAAGTCTCGGTACTGCTGCGCAACGTCGCGCCGCGCCACCTGCAGGAGCGATGGTTCCCCGAGGTGGTGAAGGATCCCACCTTCCTGCTGTCGCACTGCCTGACCGAGCCGCGCGGCGCCTCGGATCGCTGGCTGCCCTATGACGTGCCCGAGGCGATGATGCACACCCGGGCCGAACTGAAGGGCGACAAATGGGTGATCAACGGCCGCAAGCAGTTCATCACCAATGCCTACGATTCCAAGCTCTACGTGGTGTATGCAACCACCAAACCGGGCGCCGGAATGACCAAGGGCACCTCGTGTTTCCTGGTGCCGCGCGACACGCCGGGCTTCTCGGTGGCGCGCTGCAATGAAACCCTCGGCGGGCGCTTCATGAACAACGGCGAGATCGTGCTCGAGGATTGCGCGGTACCCAGGGATCACTGCCTGGTGCAGGATGTGGCGCTGGCGAAGGCCGGCGTCTATTTCCGCCCCGGCAAGATCATCCAGGGTTCCAAGAACATCGGCGTGGCGGTGCGCGCATTCGAGGAAACCTCGAAGTACGTGCAGGAGTACGTGCAGGGCGGCAAGAAGCTGATCAAGCATCAGGCCACCGCGTTGCGGCTTGCCGACATGGCAACCAAGATCTGCGCAGTGCGCGGCCTGCTGCGCGAGGCTTCGCGCGCCGTCGACGAGAAGTCCCCTGACGCGGAAGTGCTGTGCAACATGGTGAAGCTGTACGCTTCGGAAGCGGTGCTGGAAGTATGCAAGCACGCAATGGAACTGCACGGCGGCAACGGCACCATGCTCGAATTCGGCATCGAAAAGCTCTACCGCGACGCGTCGATGTATCTGCACATGGACGGCACGGTTGACATCACCAAGTTCAAGATCGTGAAAAACCTGTTTCCGGAAACAGCCGGCAAGTACGCCGGGCAGGACTGACGGGACTGCACAGGCAGCGAAGGATGCTGCCCGCTGCCGCGCCCGGGCAGATATAATGGAAGCCTGTTCATACGCGCAGCACCCTGTCTGTGGCCCGGCGATCGCGGGCTGCAGTGGTCGGGCACTGGAAATACAAGATGAAGAAAACGTCGGGCAAAGAAAAAACGGCACCCTCGGCATCCGCACAGGACCGCTTCCTGATGCAGATGATAGAGGAGCGCAAACGGGTGGCGGTGTTCCTGATGAGCGGCGTCAAGCTCGAGGGAGAGATCGAGTCCTATGACCAGTTCGTGATCATGATCAAGGGCGTAACCACGGACCAGGTGTACAAGCACGCCATTTCCACCATACAGCCGGCATCCGACGTTCGCGCGCGCAGCGACCTCAAACCCCGCGACGGCACTTCCCGCCAGCCGATCATCAGCCGGCGCAAGCCGCGGCTGTTCAAAGGCACCGAAGACTAGCCGCAATGCAGGACGCGGCGTGCGCGGCATGGCCGCTGGTTTGTGCTGCCAGCCTCGTCCGCCAGCCGGCTGTCCTGCGTCAGGCCCTGGATCCGCCTCTCGCCGCGCGCCGCTGAAATCCGACGTCCGCCCGTTCCCCCCTGACCTCGCAATAATCCCGAGGAGACTGCATTGAAAGCACTGGTCGTAAAAGAGCACGGTCCGATCGAACATCTGTTGCTGGAAGACGTGCCTGATCCGCTTCCCGGCCCCGGCGAAGTGCTGGTCGATGTGCATGCGACAAGCATCAACTTCCCCGATCTGCTGGTGATCGGCGGAACGTATCAGAACCTGCCGGCCCGGCCGTTCAGCCCGGGCAAGGACATGGCGGGCGTGGTGGCCGCCGTCGGCGCGGGCGTCACCACCTGCAAGCCCGGTGACCGCGTGGCGGCGCAGAACGAATACGGCGCGTACGCCCAGCGTTGCGTGGTGCCGCAGATGAACTGCTATCCCATGCCGTCGGGCATGAGCTTTGCCGATGCCGCGGCCATGGGCCTGACCTATGCCACCGCCCACTTCGCGCTGGTGGAGCGCGCCCAGTACAGGCAGGGCGAGATCGTGCTCGTCAACGGCGCGGCCGGCGGGGTGGGCATTGCCACCATTCAGGTCGCAAAGGCGCTGGGCGCCACCGTGGTGGCCAGCGTAAGCAGTGCAGAAAAAGCCGGGCTGGCAAAAAAACACGGCGCCGATCATGTGGTGCGCACGGATGTGCCCGACCTGCGCGACGCCTTCCGCGAGCAGGTGCTCAAGGCGGTGGGCAAGCGCGGCGTGGACGTCATCGTCGATCCGGTGGGCGGCGACGTGTTCGATGCCAGCCTGCGCGTGATCGCATGGTGCGGCCGCCTCGTCATCGTCGGCTTTGCCGAGGGCCGCATACCCGAAATCAAGGCCGGGCACCTGCTGGTCAAGAACATCGCGCTGCTCGGGCTGCAGTACAGCTCCTACCGCGACCGCCAGCCGCAGAAGGTGCAGCGGGTGCAGAAGGAACTGTTCTCCTGGTACGAGGCCGGCAAGATCAGGCCGCACGTGATGGCGGAATTTCCGCTCGCGGACTACAAGCAGGCGCTCGCGACCGTGCGTGACCGCAAGGTGGTCGGCAAGGTCGTGATCCGCATGCGGGACTAGCCAAGCGTAGGCAGTTTCGTAGTACCGTTGCTCGCTGCCGCGTACCAGCAACAGCGAGCACGGCGCAATACGCATAATGCGCTCTGCGACGCTGTCCGGCAGCACGCGGCTCATGCTGCGCCGCCCATGAGTGTCGACCACCGGCAGGTCCGCTTTCCAAGCGTGTCTGCGGCATGATAGCCGCGGTTCACCATCTTCGGCAGCTAGATCTCCGCATACGCACCCGCCCCCCACTTCACAGCATGCCCTCTCGATGGCGCCTCGTGCAAATTCGCGCGTCGATTCAACATGAATTCCGGAAAACTGCCCAGCGCTGCAGGCCATGACAAGATCGACCATGAGCTTATACACAGCCTTCCCATAAAGTTCTCTAGGAATGCGTGCGGACTACCATGCGAATACATGGCATGCGGCACTAATCTCCCGCAAATTGATTTACATCAAATATATCCATTACGTTCAGATTATTCTGCTTTCGACAACCTGCTGCTCAGGATTTATGACCAGCCATAAGCGCTCGACGGTATTTGTTGCGCGAAGCTTGACCAAAATCTACCGCATGGGAGAGGTAGAAGTGCATGCGTTGCGCGGTATCGATCTGGATATTTTCAGCGGTGAATTCGTCGTACTGCTGGGGCCATCCGGCAGCGGCAAGTCCACCCTTCTCAACATATTAGGCGGTCTGGACGTACCCAGCAGCGGCACTGCGGTCTGGCGCGACCATGACCTCGCGGGCGCGGATGAGGCGGCACTTACCCGCTACCGACGCGAGCATGTCGGGTTCGTATTCCAGTTCTACAATCTGATCCCGAGCCTGACGGCGCGCGAGAACGTGGCCCTCGTCACCGAGATGTCGAAGAATCCAATGGCACCGGAAGAGGCCCTGGCCCTCGTAGGTCTGGGTGATCGCCTCGATCATTACCCCTCGCAAATGTCAGGCGGGGAGCAGCAGCGAGTGGCAATTGCACGCGCAGTCGCCAAGCAGCCTGATGTGCTGTTGTGTGATGAGCCCACGGGAGCGCTCGACTACCCGACCGGGAAACTGGTGCTGGAGGTAATTGCGCGCATCAACAGCACGCTTGGCACCACGGCAATAGTGATCACGCACAATGCCCCCATCGCCAGAATAGCCGACCGGGTGATGCGCCTGGCGGACGGGCGTATTGCCTCGGTGGAAGTCAATACCGCCCGCCTCACGCCTGCGGAGATCTCCTGGTGAAAATGCTGAATCGCAAGCTGCTGCGCGACTTGTGGCACATAAAGACCCAGGTGGCAACCATTGCGCTGGTCGTGGCCAGCGGCGTCGGCGGTTTTATTGCATCGCTATCCACTTACGATTCGCTGAGGAATCTTCAGGAATCCTACTATGACCGGGCGCGCTTCGCTCACGTGTTTGCGCGAATAAAGCGTGCGCCGATGGCGCTCGAAACGCGCATCGCGCATGTCCCGGGAGTCGCCGAGGCCGAAACCACGCTGAGCTATGACGTGCTGCTCGACCTGCCCGGCATTGTCGAACCTCTCACCGGCCGCATCATCGCGCTGCCGGAGGCCGGAACCCCGCGCATCAATCGCCTGTCGCTAATGGCCGGCCGCTGGATCGATGCCCCGGATTCCAATCAGGTTCTAGTCAACGAAACCTTTGCCAATGCGCGCAAGCTCAAACCTGGCAACCGCATTACAGCGCTGCTGAACGGCAAGCAGGAACAGTTGGAAATTACCGGTATCGTGCTGTCGCCGGAATACATCTTTCCGGGGCGTGCAGGTCTCGGCGACGAGACCAGCTTCGGTATATTCTGGATGGGTCGCCCGCGGCTGGCGGCAGCGTACAACATGGAGGGCGCTTTCAATCAGGTTGCGCTGCGTCTCGCACATGGCGCATCCGAGTCCGCCGTGCTGGCCGAGCTTGACCGCGCACTGGAATCCTACGGCAGTACCGGCTCACATGGCCGCAGCGAACAGTGGTCGCACCGTGCGCTGACCCAGGAAATCAACGAACAACGCGTGTTTGGGGTCGTGTTACCGGCCGTATTCCTGGCTGTGGCCGTATTCCTGCTCAATGTCGTGCTGAACCGCCAGATCGGCGTTCAGCGCACCCAGATCGCGGCGCTGAAGGCACTGGGCTATCCTGACACTGCCATTGGCATGCATTACCTGAAATTTGTACTGATCATCGTCACTCTGGGAATTCTGATCGGCACGGCCGTTGGCGCATGGCTGGGCCGTAATATCACCGACATGTACGCGGCCTTTTTCCGCTTTCCCTCCCTCGACTATCGCATCGAGACTTGGATACCCCTGGCAGCCGGTGGCGCCGCCGTCTCCGCCGCCGCGCTGGGCGCGTACGCAGCACTTGCACGCGTCATGCGGCTGCCGCCGGCAGAAGCAATGCGGCCCGAGACTCCGGCTATTTTTCGTGCCACTTTGCTGGAACGGTTGGGATACGGCGACCTGTATTCCACTCGCGTGCGCATGATCGTGCGTGATATCGAGCGCCGGCCGCTGCGCGCCGGGCTGACGACGCTGGGCATAGCGGCCGCGGTGGCCATCCTGATTTCGGGCACCTGGTGGCGGGATGCCATCGACTACCTGCTCGATGTCGAGTTCCGCCTGCGCGAGCGTCAGCATGTCAGTCTGGAGTTTGCCGATCCGGTGTCATCCGCGGCAATTTACGACCTCGCACGCCTGCCCGGCGTGCTCTCGGTGGAGGCGGGGCGCGATGCCCAGGTGCGGCTGCACAATGGGCATGCAAATTTCCGCACGACCATCTTCGGCCTCGAACCCGACAGTCAGATGCGCAAATTGCTCGACGGGAAACTAAGAACCGTCGCACTGCCGGAAGCAGGCATCATGCTCAACTCCCGTCTGGCACGACAGCTGAACCTGCGCATTGGGGATGAACTCGATATCCAATTCCTTCATGGCGAACGCAAGAAGGTGCGCATGCGCGTCTCCGCCATCATTGAAGAAATGATGGAACGCCAGGCCTATATGAACCGCGACGTGCTGAATCGGCTTGTCGGAGAAGGGGACGCCGTGTCTTCCGTGCGACTGCGGCTGGATTACGCTCAACGTGATGCTTTTTTCCGGAAAATCAAGGAAACACCGAAAATTGCGGTCGCAGTGGAGATTGAGCCCATCATCAGCCATTTCCGGCGCACCTCAGCGCGCTTTATTCTGGTATTCACAGGCATACTCTCCGTGTTTGCATCCATCATTGCCGTCGGCGTTGTTTATAACAATGCGCGCATCGCGCTGGCAGAGCGCGCATGGGAGCTCGCGAGCCTGCGTGTGCTCGGCTTCACGCGTGCCGAAGTGTCGCGTCTGCTGCTGAGTGAACTCGCGCTGGAGTTGCTCATCGCGCTGCCGCTGGGCTGGGCGCTCGGCTACTGGTTGTCGTGGGGCATTACGCAGTTGATTCATACCGAAACCTTCGAACTGCCGGTCATCATCGAGCCGCGCACCTACGCCTATGCCACGCTCGTCACGCTGGCTGCAGGCGTGGTCAGTGCGCTCATCGTGCGCCAGCGCATCGACCGGCTGGACTTGATCAGCGTATTGAAGACAAGAGAATAATGACAAAAAAACAAATAGTTATATCAATTCCTCTCCTCGCCCTGGCAATAGCTGCGCTGGTATGGGCGTTCACACCGCGGCCACTCTCCGTTGAAGTAGCGCAGGTTGCGCGCGGACGCTTCGAGCAAACCATCGATGAGGACGGGAAGACACGCGTTCGCGAACGCTATGTCGTCAGCGCACCTTTGGCAGGGCGCGTCGAGCGCATCGCGCTGAAAGCCGGCGACGCCGTGGCCGCCGGTGCCGTCATTGCGACCATGCACCCTACGGCACCGCCATTGCTCGATGCACGCATCGAACGTGAACTGGAAGAGCGGATAGGCAGCGCACAGGCCGCGTTCGCACGAGCAGGTACCGCGGTCGAGCAAGCGCGTGCGGCGCTTGCACAGAACCAGGCCGAAGCTGACCGCACCAGAAAACTGGCAGCCCAGGGCTTTGTTTCGCCTACCCAGCTTGAGCGCGAGCAACTGAAAGTCACGTTGTCCACGCGCGAGGTCGAAGCCGCAGAGTTCGAACGTCACGCTGCCGGGCATCAACTCGAACTGGCGCGCGCAGCGCTGACACGCTCACGCCAGGGCTGGCAGCGTGGGGAGCGGCTGGAGATCCGGGCGCCGGCAGCAGGCCGCGTACTACGCATAGTCCAGGAAAGCGAGGCCGTGGTCGCGCTTGGCGCGCCGCTGCTCGAAATTGGCGATCCGCTCGATCTGGAAGTCGTGGTCGATGTCCTGAGCAGTGATGCACTGCAGATACTGCCCGGCCAGCCGGTCAGACTCGAGCGCCAGGGCAACACGGCGAATACCCTTGAAGGCCGCGTGCGCCGCGTAGAGCCTTCCGCATTCACCAAGATTTCGGCACTTGGCGTCGAGGAGCAGCGTGTCAACGTGATCATCGACCTTGTTTCGCCACGCCAGCAGTGGCAGAACCTCGGTGATGCCTACCGCGTCGACGCGCGTATTGTCGTCTACAGCCTAGAAGATGCCGTCAAGGTTGCGGTTGCGGCACTGTTCCGCGACGGCAAAGACTGGGCAGTGTTTGTCGCCGATCGGGGTATTGCGCGCAAGCGCATCATTGAGACCACGCGACGCAACACGCGCGAGGCCCTCGTCGACAAGGGCCTGTCTGTCGACGAGTGGGTTATTGTTTATCCCGGCGACGCCGTGCAGGATGGCCGACGGATTCAAACGCGCGCTGCCGGAGCAGGATAAGTCTGCATTTCCGACGGGAACTCGCATCGCAAAGGCGCAAATGCGTCGGCAGGCCGTGAACCTTCGTCTCGAGCATGGGCACTGCGGCATGCATGGTTCCGTCGAGTTCCTTTCAATCGCCCGCAAGCACCGCCGCAGCATCAATCACCATGTTAACCAAGACACCATCAACGGGCGTGCCGAAATTCTTGAACCACCGGATGAAGCGCGTGACGGCGGCAATCGTCATCGCCTCGGGCAGCACTACGAAGTAGAAGGCGGCCGACCTGGAGTCGGCGAGCCACACATGAGCATCGACAGCTGCCGTCATCTCCAAACATGCGCCAAATCCGCAAATTTCTACAAACGACTAGCCCCGCATCGCCGCGAGAGTCTTTTCCTCGCGCGCCTTGATGGCCTCGTAGCGGCGAATCAGTTTTTCGGCGCGCACGATGATGGGTATGTCTATCATCTTGCCATCTAGCGAAAACGAGCCGCGCCCCGAGGCTGCGGCTTCCTTGTCCAGCACGATGACCTTGCGCGCGTACTCGACTTCCTGCTCGCTCGGCGTGTATTCCTCGTTGACGATGGTTACCTGTCCCGGGTGAATGCAGCCGGCGCCCATGAAACCGAAGTCGCGCGAACGGCGCACCATTCTGCGGAAATTATCCCAGTCGCCGAAGCCTGCCACGCTGTCGATGAAACCCAGGGGCATGATGCCGACCGAATTGGCGGCGATGATCATGTGCTGCTTGGGATAGAACAGCGCGTCGCCGGTGGGCTGCATGTTGCAGTCGAGGGCGAAATCCTCGCCGCCGATGTTGCAGGCGACGATGCGATCGCAGGCACCGACGATTTCGCGTATGCGGAAGAAGGCGTCTGCGGTTTCTATCATGGTGATGAACCTGGTGTGGCCGACCGTCATGCCGCGCTTCTGCTCGAGTTCGGACACCAGTTCGTCTAGCAGGCGCAGGTGCGACGCGCTGTCGGTCTTGGTGCAGGCGATGCCGTCGACATCGGGGCAGATCGAATGCTCCAGGTCGCGCACCGCCATCGACAGCGGCTGGTTGAAACGCACCACCACGTCGGCGCCACCACGCCGCACCCTGGCCGCGGCTTTCTCCACCAGCTTGCGCGCGTTGGCTTTTTCGGCGGGCGGCACGCTGTCCTCGAGATCGAGCTGGATCACGTCGGCGCCGCGCGTGTGCGCCTTGTCGACGTACTTGTCGACGTTTACCGGCACGTACATCAGCGAGCGCCATACGGGCAAATCAGGTTTCATTGCTTGTCCTCGGTGGTTGGTTTGGTTGAAGTCGGTCCTTCGCAGGCAATGCCCGCGGCAAGCAGCTGCGCATAGGTCTCGGCATCCACTCCCGCTTCGCCGAGCAGCGCCAAATTGTGCTGCCCCAGCCGCGGCGCCGGCGTGCGTATCGATGCCGGCGTGCCGGACAGCCGCGGCACCACGTGGTGCATGGGAAACGTCCCCATGTCCTCGTCCGGATAGTCGGCAATCAGTTCGCGCGCACGCACGTGCGGGTCTTCCATGATCTGCGTGATGTCGTAGATCGGGCCTATGGTGACCTCGGCCTGCTCGAAAAACGCCACGTTCTCCGCCTGGGTGCGCCCGGCGACGAAGGCGCCGATGATGGCGTCGAGTTCCTCGGCGTGCTGCACGCGGCCGGCGTTGGTGCGATAGCGCGGATCATCGACCAGGTCCGGCCGGCCGATGGAATGGAACAGCCTCTCGGCCATTTTCTGGGTCGACGACGACAGGCACACGTAATGCCCGTCCTTGCAGCGGTAGGCATTGCGCGGTCCGGCGTTGGTCGAGCGGCTGCCGGTGCGTGGCTTCACCTTTCCCGTCAGCCGGTAGTTGGCGGTCTGCGGACCAAGCACTGCGAACAGCGGATCGAGCAGCGGCAGGTCGATGACCTGGCCCTTGCCGCCGTTGTGCTCGACTTCGCGCAGCGCCACCATCACCGCGGAGGCGCCGTAAAGTCCGGCAACGGTGTCTGCCAGATACATGGGCGGCAGCACCGGCTCGCGGTCGGCAAAGCCGTTGAACGAGGCGAAACCCGACATGCCTTCGACCAGCGTGCCGAAACCGGGGCGCCTGGCATAGGGTCCGTCCTGGCCCCAGCCGGAGATGCGCACGATGATGAGCCCGGGATTGAGTTCGAGCAGCGTCTGCGGCGCGAGCCCCATTTTTTCCAGCGTGCCGGGACGAAAACTCTCGACGAACACGGCGGCCGAGGGCACCAGCTTCAGCAGCAGCGCGCGCGCTTCGGGCCTGCGCAGTTCCAGCCCCAGGCTTTTTTTGTTGCGCGCATAGATTTTCCAGTTGGTGAGCACGCCCTTGGTGCTCCACGCGCGCAGGGTATCGCCGGCAGGCGGCTCGACCTTGATGACTTCGGCGCCAAAATCGCCGAGCACCTGGGTCAGCTGGTTGCCGGCAACCAAGCGCGACAGATCGAGCACGCGCACGCCGTCCAGCGTACCCCTGGCGCCGGGTTCGTAATCCTTCCTGGGCAGCGGGGTCGTCATTGGGCCGTGATCTTGGCGTCCCTGATCACCTTGCTCCAGTTCGCGATCTCTTTTTTGACCAGCGCGCTGAAAGCGTCGGGCGTCATCGGCGACGGTTCAGCGCCGAAATCGGCAAACTGCTTTTTCATGGCCTCAGTGGCGAGCGCCTTGTGGATCTCGGCGTTGAGCCTGTCCACCACGGGCCTGGGGGTCTTGGCCGGCGCGAACACGCCCCACCACAGCGAGACGTCGTAGCCCGGCACGCCGGATTCCGCCACCGTCGGTATGTCGGATACGAATGCCGAGCGCTTTGCGGTGCTCACCGCCAGCGCGCGCAGCCGGCCGGCCTTGATCTGCGCCGTCACCGAAGGCAGGCTGACCAGCAGCACCTGCACCTGGCCGCTGATGAGGTCGGTGATGGCGGGCGACATGCCCTTGTGCGGCACGTGCACCATGTTGACCTTGGCCGCCGCCATGAATACTTCGGTGCCGAGATGGTTGATGCCGCCTATGCCGGAGGAAGTGAAATTGAGCTGTCCGGGTCTGGAACGGGCGAGCGCGATCAGGTCCTTCATCGATTTCACCGGCAGCGAGGGATGCGCCACGAACACCAGCGGCCCCTTGCCCAGCATGGTGATGCCGGCAACGTCGTTGACCGGGTCGAAGGGCAGCTTGGGCTGCAGCGCCGCGCCCGTGGTGAACGAAGTCGAGGTGATGTAAATGGTATGGCCGTCAGGCGGCGACTTGGCCATGATGTCGGCAGCGATCATCTGGTTGGCACCAGGGCGGTTGTCCACCACCACCGACTGACCCAGTGCCTGGTGCAGGTGCTGGCCGACCGAGCGCGCGAACAGATCATTGCTGCCGCCGGGTGGCGCACCCACCAGGAAACGGATGGCCTTGGACGGATAGGCGGACTGGGCGCCGGCATCCGGCGCAGCAAGCATCAACGCGGCGGCGCACAGCGCTGCCAGCGCATAAATACTACGGGTCAACATGGAATCCTCCTCCGGAAATACTGACTGACTGCAATGTGGCATTGTGCGGCACTCGCATGCTAAAGTGAAGTGCAATAATGTTATTAATTGATGATTAAAAATCATGAAGCTAGACATCGACGGCATACAGGCTTTCGTGCTGATTGCCGAACTGGGCGGCTTCCAGAAAGCTGCCGAAAAACTCGGTCTCACCCAGACCGCACTCACCCGCCGCATCCAGCGCCTCGAAGGCTATCTGGGACTGAAACTGCTCGACCGCACCACGCGCTCGGTGGCGCTGACCGCGGTGGGCCGCGAATTTCTGCCCCAGGCCAAGCGTCTGGTGGACGAACTGACGCTGTCGGTGGACCGACTCAAGGACATGTCGCATTCTTCGGCTGGCGACGTCACCCTCGCCTGCCTCACCTCGGTGGCCTACCAGCGGCTGCCCGCCATCGTCCGTCTCTACGCGCGGGCGTATCCGGGCAACAGCGTGCGCATCCTCGACCGCACGGGCACGCTGGCGGCCGCAGCGGTAAAACAGGGGCACGCGGAATTCGGTCTCACCATCCTGCCGACGCGCGAATCCGATCTGGTCGAGCAAGCGCTGTTCGAGGATCCGTTCATGCTGTTCTGCCTGAAGACCCACCCCATGAGCGCACTCAGGCGCGCAACCTGGAACGATCTGCGCGGCACGGACCTCATCACCTTCGGCGGCACCAGCGGCAACCGCCTTTTGATCGACTATCAGCTGGCGCGCAAGCGGCTTGCCTTGCGCGGACGCTTTGAGGTCGAACATCTGTCGATTGCACTGGGCCTGGTGTCGGAGGGCGTGGGCGTCGCCATCCTGCCAGCCTCCACCCTGCTGGCCGAGACGCACCCCGAAGTGCGGCAGATTCCCCTGGTCAACCCGGTAATCAAGCGCGCCATCGGCCTGATCCGCCGCCGCGGCACATCGCTGTCACCCGCAGCGCAGGCATTCTACGACCTGCTGGTGCGGGAACTCAAAAAAACGCGCTGATGCAAAGTTGCTTTTGAAGCGAATCAGCAAAAGAAATATCCATCGACATCGGTGCATCCGCCAACAATCCACACCTTTAGTCCATGCCTTTGGTTCGCACATCTAGTCCAACTTAATGCCGGCCTCGCGCACGAGCCTGCCCTTCTTGTCGGCCTCGGCCTTGATGTAAGCCGTGAACTCTTCCGGCGACGCGCTC
>JAESFZ010000284.1_pt1 | contig 32268 bp, 28 predicted proteins | sample 9269561 | NCBI WGS metagenome assembly JAESFZ01 (sample SAMN14515552, study PRJNA621657) | algae metagenome | isolation source: Tildeniella nuda ZEHNDER 1965/U140 and co-occurring heterotrophs from wet... | place: Switzerland: Stansstaad, Zurih | collected 1965-01-01
GGCTGCTGCTGCCATTCATGATGCCACAGCTTGCAACGCTGTACATCTCGGCAACGCTGATCGGCATGTGCTACATCTTCTACACGGTCACGGTGCAGCACCTCGTCGGTTCGTTTGGCGAGGGCGTGGACCGCACCCGCAACTACAGCATTTTCAGCCTGGGCATCGGACTGACCGCGCTGCTGGGACCCACTACGGCAGGATTTGCGATCGATCTCATCGGTCACCGTTCGACCTACCTGCTGCTCGCAATGCTGCCGGCGCTGCCTATCCTGGTGCTGCTGTTTCTGGCGCGGCTGCTGCCCAGGCCGCAGGCCAAAGTCGAGCGCAAGCCCGAGCACCGCGTGCTGGATCTGGTAAAAGACGCGCCGCTGCGCCGGGTGATGATCACCGCAGCCATCATTGAAACCGGCCTCGAATTGTTCAGCTTTTATTTGCCCATCTACGCGCATTCCCTCGGTTTCTCCGCTTCCCAGATCGGCATCATCCTCGGAAGTTTTGCGCTCGCCCTGCTGCTGGTGCGCCTGGTGATGCCCAGGCTGGTCGGACATTCGAGCGAGGAGCGGGTGCTGAGCCATACCCTGTTTCTGGCGGCGGCAACCTGCCTGCTGTTCCCGTTTGTGTCGAGTTTCGTGCTGCTGTTGGTGATCGCGTTCATTCTGGGCATCGGCCTTGGCTGCGGCAGCCCGCTGTCGCTGGTGCTGGCCTACAACCGCTCGCCGCCCGGACGCTCGGGCGAGGCCATCGGGCTGCGCCAGACGGCGAACAAGGCGACAGAGGTGGCCGTGCCCATTCTCTTTGGTTCGATAGGCACTGCGTTCGGCATGGTGCCGGTGTTCTGGCTGGATGCGCTGATGCTGGCGGCAGGCGGCGTACTGATGCGCAAGGACGCGCATCGCGCGAAGCGCGCGCCAAAGGAGTCAAAAGAGCGCGCCGAGTGAGAAATGCTGGAAACGCCCGGTGCTTGCAACAGGCGGCGCGCGGTGGTCGCACCGCCTGATCGCGGAGGCGTCAGTCGACTTTGGCGCCCGAGACTTTGACCACTTCAGCCCATTTCTCGACCTCCTCGCGCAGCAGCTTGGAGAACTCTTCCGGAGTATTGCCCAACGGTTCCGCGCCCTGATCGAGCAGCCGCTGCTTGATGTCGGGCGCGCGGGTGGCCTTGATGATGGCGCCGGACAGCGTGTTGATGATGTCGCGCGGGGTTTTTGACGGCGCCAGCACGCCGTACCAGACCACGACTTCGACGCCGCTGACGCCCGCTTCCTTCATGGTCGGCACGTCGGGCAGCTGGTCGGAGCGCCTGGGGCCGAGGTTGGCGATAGGGCGCAGGCGCCCGGATTTGACGTGACTGTGTATAGCGGGGATGTTGGCATAGGACAGGTCGACTTCGCCGCTGATCAGCGCCGTCATCGAAGGTGCGCTGCCCTTGAACGGGATGTGCACGATGTTGGTCTTGGTGCGGACCTTGAACAGCTCGCCGGAGAGGTGCTGGGTGGTGCCGCTGCCCGCGGACGAGAAGTTGAGCGCGCCCGGCTTGGATCGGGCCAGGGCAATCAGTTCCTTGACGTTCTTGACCGGCACCGAAGCATGCACCACCAGGATGTTGGGGCTCATCGAGAACACAGATACCGCGGCAAAATCGCGCAGGGTATCGAAAGGCACTTTTTTATACAGGCTCATGTTGATCGCGACGGCGGCCGTGTTGATGAGCAGGGTGTAGCCGTCAGGCGCGGATTTGGCAACGAATTCATTGGCGATATTGGTGCCGGCGCCAGGACGGTTTTCGACAATGACCTGCTGGCCGAGGTATTCGGTGAGCTTGGGCGCCAGCAGACGTGCATTGATGTCGACGCCGCCTCCCGGCGTAAACCCGACAACCAGCCGGATCGGCTTGCTGGGGTAGGTTTGCGCATGCGCCGTGCCGAGGGCTGCGAGCATGGCGAGCAGTAGGGCAGAATGAATGGCGGGCTTCATGGATGGTTTCCTCTTTGGTTTTGGGCCTTGCGGGCCGGCGGAGCACATGCTGAATGCGCGCCGTTTGCCCGTCGTTTGGCGTGCCTTTTGCCGGCAAGGCACCTGGTTTTTTTGCGGCCAGTCCCGTGCCGGCGGTACTGGACATGCGCAATGTTAGCGAATTACCTGCGGTAGCGCGAGTCGGAATAGCTTGCGGGTTGCGGCTTTTCAGGAACGGCGCGCCGTCGCAGGCGCGCAATGCCTAGGCCGATGGCGTAAAGCGCAGCCAGCGGCGCAGCCCACAGCACGATTGCAACGATTATCACCTCGGCCTGGGCGATGGTCAGCTGGCTGCGGTAGTCGGTTTCGATCTGTGCCGCCAGTTCGCCATGCTTTGCACGCACGCGCATCATCAGCTGACGGTCGGTGAGCAGGCGCGAGGCAAAGCGTGTCCAGTTGCGGTAGGACCCTTTGTATTCCGGTTGCAGTTCCCACAGCTGGTACTGCATGATGAGCTGCGCGCGCGCCTTGTAAGTGACGTCCGTGACCCGATCATAGGCGCGCCAGCCCACGGGCAGAGCGTAGATTGCCGCCAGCGCGAACCAAGCGAAGCGCCACAGCCGGCCGTTGGACGCCGGACTGCCATCCGCATTGGGTATCATTGCAAATTTGCGGCGGTGAGCATAAAAAGCGAATTATGCAGCAATCGGCTGCGGCGGCAATTGCGGCCCATGCGCGCTGCGCATGGACATTTTTCTGGTGCAGGCGGAGAACAGCCCTCATGAGCGTCATGGAGAAATCGGTTTTCGGATGTGCGGTGGTCGTGCTGCTGGCCTGCGGCAGCGTGCAGGTGCGGGCACAGCAGCCTGATGTCGGTGCGCTGGTCGACAAGGCGCTGGCCGGCGATCATCGCAGCGAGCGCAACCGTGCCCGCGACGTTCACAGGCACCCCCGCGAAACCCTGGTTTTTTTCGGGCTCAGGCCGGACATGCACGTGGCCGAAGTATGGCCGGGCGGCGGTTGGTACACCGAAGTGCTGGCGCCGGTGTTGCGCGATGCGGGCCGCTACTACGCGGCGCATTACCATATCAATGACAATACGCACCGCTATTACCGCAGTTCGCAGCGCGAGTTTGTGGAAAAACTTGCCAAAAGGCCCGATGTCTATGACAAGGTCGTGGTCACGGGATTGTTGCCGCCGCATCTCGACATGGCGCCGAAAGGAATGCTGGACCTGGTGTTGACCTTCCGCAATGTGCATAACTGGACGCAGGAGGGGTTTGATGCGCAGATGTTCAGGGCCTTCTTTGACGCGCTCAAGCCGGGCGGCGTGCTGGGCGTGGTCGAGCATCGCGCGCAGGACGGAACCACGCTGGCCGACATGAAGCGTTCGGGCTACATGACTGAAGCCTATGTCATCAAGCTGGCGCAGGCGGCCGGTTTCCGGCTCGAGGCGAAATCCGAAGTGAACGCGAATCCCAGGGATACCAAGGATCATCTGCGCGGCGTATGGACGCTGCCGCCCAGTCTGCGTCTGGGCGACACCGACCGTGCCAAATACCTGGCGATCGGCGAGAGTGACCGCATGACGCTGAAGTTCGTCAAACCGTGATCGCGTCCGGGCCGGGCACTGCCATGACTGCAGAACTCAAAGGCAAGGTCGCAATCGTGACCGGCGCAACCCGCAAGCGCGGCCTCGGCCGCGCCATCGCACTGTGCCTGGCGCGCGCCGGGGCCGACGTGGTGGTCAGCGGCAGCGGCGCACAGAAACCCACTGCGGATTTGCCCCGCGACGAACGCGACAGCGGCTGGCGCGGCCTGCCCGATGTGGTTGAGGAAATCGGCAGACTGGGCGTGCGCGCGCACGGCGTTGCCGTGGATGTCACGCAGGCGCCGGAAGTCCAGCGGCTGATGGCGGAATCCCTGCGCGTGATGGGGCACATCGACATTCTGGTCAACAATGCCGCCTACCCGCGCGGCAACGACAGGGTGCCGCTGGACGAACTCGATGACGCATTGTGGCGCAGAATCATCGATACCAATCTCACCGGCACCATGTTGTGCAGCAAGTATGCGGCACGCCAGATGCAGCGCCAGGGAACGGGCGGCAGCATAGTCAGCATTTCCTCCGGTGCGGCGGTCAAGGCGCCGGCGACTTTCTCGGCATATGCAGCGTCGAAAGCCGGCGTGCATGCCCTGAATGCGGTGCTTGCGGCCGAACTCGGGCCGTCCGGCATCACCGCCAACGTGGTGGCGCCGGGATTCATCGATACTGCGCGCATCGACATGCTGCGTGAAGGCGATCGCTGGCAGCGACGGCTGGACAGCATCCCGCTGCGCCGCGCCGGCACGGTAGAGGAAATCGCCGAGCTGGTGCGCTATTTGTGCGGCCCGCACGCGCGCTGGATCAGCGGCGAGGTATTTCTCATCAATGGTGGCGAAGTGCGGCGTGCGGCAAACTGATCTTGCTGGTCAAAAAATACAATAAAATCAATAGTATAGTATGCTTCTGTGCATGGGCGGCGGGAATGGGCGGCGTGCACGCTGCCGCCACGCCGGAAACGGTGTTTTTTCCCAGCCGCGACGGCAAAACGCAGCTGACCGCTTTTTTGTATAAGCCCGCCACGCCGGGACCGCATCCGGCGGTCGTCATGATGCATGGCCGCAGCGGGCCTTATTCATCGCTCAAGCGCGGAGTTTATGACGCGGAAAATCTGACGCTACGCCACAAGATGTGGGGCGACTTCTGGGCGCAGCGAGGCTACCTCAGCCTGCACGTCGACAGTTTCGGGCCGCGTGGCTACCCGCAGGGTTTCCCAAGACATTCCTACAACAGGCGTCCGCCGGAAGTCAGCGAGCAGCAGGTGCGTCCGCTCGATGCCTACGGCGCGCTCGATTACCTGCGCCTGCGCGGCGATGTGATGGCCGACCGCATCGGGCTGCAGGGATGGTCCAACGGCGCCATGGCGCTGCTCGCCGCCATGGGCGGCGTGTCCGCCATGAAGCAGGCTGCGGTCGCGGGCGGATTTCGCGCCGCGCTGGCGCTGTATCCGAGCTGCCGCGCGCAGCTGGAGCAGGCAGACTATGTCCCCCAGGCGCCGGTGCTGCTGATGGTGGCGTCGGATGACGAGGAAGTCTCGCCGCAGATTTGCGTGCAGTTGGCTGCCGCAGTCGAGGCACGCGGCGGACGGATGCAGCTCGTCTACCACGAGGGCGCGCATCACGCCTACGACGATCCCGGCCCGCGCAAGCAAAGCCATGCGCCGAACCGCGCGGCGCTCGAAGACACACAGCGCCGCGCTGCGCAATTTTTCCATGAACATCTGCAACCCTGAGCCCCTGCATGTACAAACACTTTCTCATCGGGATGATCTTGTGGCTGGCATTGGCGCTGCCTGCCACGGCTGCCGGGAACACGGCCATCGCCGCAGCGCATCCGCTTGCCGTGGCTGCCGGTCACGAAACGCTCGAACGCGGCGGCAATGCTTTCGATGCCGCAGTCGCCGTTGCGGCTGCGCTGGCCGTGGTCGAGCCATATTCCTCGGGACTGGGCGGCGGCGGTTTTTTCCTGTTGCACCGCGCGACCGACGGCCGCCAGGTGATGATAGACGGACGCGAAACTGCGCCTGCCAATATCGTGCCCGAGCTGTTTTTCGACAATACGGGCAAGCCGTTGCGTGGCGCTTCGACGCAGGGCGGTACGTCGGCGGCGATTCCTGGCATGCCCGCCGCGCTGGTGCATCTCGCGCAGCATTACGGCCGGCTGCCGCTGGCGGCATCGCTGGCACCGGCCATTCGCCATGCGCGAGAGGGTTTCAGGGCTGACGCGCGCTATGCGCGCATCGCCAAGATTCGCGAGCGTTTCCTGCGGGAAAACCAGGGCGCAGCGGGAATTTTTCTCGATGGCGGCAATGCGCCGCAGCCTGGTTACCTGCTGCGCCAGCCCGAGCTGGCGGCCACGCTGGAACTGATCGCACGCGAGGGCAGGGACGGCTACTACGCGGGCCGCGTGGCGCAGGCGCTGGTCGGGGCGGCCAATGCGGCGGGCGGCGTATGGCGCCTTGCCGACCTGGAGAATTACCGTGTCATCGAGCGCGAGCCGGTCAGGTTCAGCTATCGCGGCGCTGTCATCACTTCGGCAGCATTGCCTTCCGCCGGCGGCATCGCGCTTGCGCAAAGCCTGCAACTGCTCGAAAGGTTTCAACTGGCGGCAGCGGGCCATCCCGACACGGCGCACCTCGTGGTCGAAGCGCTGCGTCGCGCATTCCAGGACCGCGCGCGCTATCTTGGCGACAGCGATTTTGTGCCAGTGCCGCTGGCCGGGCTGACGGATCGCGGCTATGCGGCGCGCCGCGCGGCCACCGTCAACCCCGCCGCAGCGAGCAGCAGCGCCGAACTGGGCGAAGAACTGCCCGCGCGCGCCGAAAGCGGCAATACCACGCACTTCTCGGTCATCGATGCCGCCGGCAACCGCGTGGCAGCGACGCTGACCATCAACCTGCTGTTCGGCTCAGGTATTGTCGCCGGCGGCACCGGCGTGCTGCTCAACAACGAGATGGACGATTTCACGCTGCGTCCGGACCTTCCCAATTCCTTTCGCCTGCGCGGCGGCGTGGCCAATGCGATCGCTCCGGGCAAGCGTCCGCTTTCGAGCATGACGCCGACTTTCGTCGAGGACGAAAAAGGCGTGCTGATTCTCGGCGCACCCGGCGGTTCGCGCATCATCAGCCAGGTGCTGCTCGGCGTGCTGGAGTACCTGCGTTCCCCGCAAGTCGATCTGCAGCACCTGCTCGCAATGCCGCGCTACCATCATCAGTACTGGCCGGACCGCGTGGAGATTGAACCCGGCGCTTTCACCCCGGAGTGGCAGGCCGCCATGACGGCCAAAGGACATGTGCTGCAGACCGCGGGGCGCAAGTGGGGCAATATGCAAATGGTTTTCAAATCAAAACAGACCGGAGCGGCACAGGCGGCGAGTGATCCGCGCGGCAGTGACGTCGGTTGGTATTGAGCGCCCGGGCCGGGCAGTGGTGGCAACCCGTTTTGATGGAAAACGGCTGTGCGCAGGACGGAAGCATGCTGCGCAACTGCAGTCAGCGCGCGGTTTCGGCGCGGCGCGCGCGCGCTCTGCGCGGCATGTTTTCCTGTATCATTAACGGGTTATGAAAACCACCTTTCTTGATTTCGAACAGCCCATAGCCGAGCTGGAAGCGAAAATCGAAGAATTGCGCTATGTGCAGGACGATTCTGCGCTCGATATCTCCGAGGAAATATCGCGGCTGCAGAAAAAAAGCCAGGCGCTGACCAAGGAAATCTACGGCAAGCTCAACGCCTGGCAGATCGCCCAGGTGGCGCGCCACCCGCAACGGCCCTACACGCTCGATTACATCAACGGGCTGTTTACCGGCTTCGAGGAACTGCACGGCGATCGCTCGTTTGCGGACGATCCGGCGATTGTCGGCGGCCTTGCGCGCTTCAATGAGCAGACGGTGATGGTCATCGGCCACCAGAAGGGCCGCGACACCAAGGAAAAAATCTACCGCAATTTCGGCATGCCCAAGCCCGAGGGTTACCGCAAGGCGCTGCGTCTCATGAAGCTGGCCGAGAAATTCAGCGTGCCGGTGTTTACCTTCATCGACACGCCCGGCGCCTATCCCGGCGTCGGCGCCGAAGAGCGCGGGCAGTCGGAGGCGATCGGCCGCAATCTGTACGTGATGGCCGAACTCAGGGTTCCCATCATCTGCACGGTGATTGGCGAGGGTGGCTCAGGCGGCGCGCTGGCCATCGCCGTGGGCGATACACTGCAGATGCTGCAGTATTCGACTTACTCGGTGATTTCCCCGGAGGGATGCGCATCGATTCTGTGGAAGAGCGCCGACTACGCAGCAGAAGCCGCGGAAACGCTGGGCATTACCGCAACCCGGCTCAAGGCGCTCGGCCTGGTCGACAAGATCGTCAGTGAACCGCTGGGCGGCGCGCATCGCGATCACGATGCCATGATGCAGAACATGAAAAAAGCGCTGCAGGACGCGTGGCGGCAGCTGCGCGACAAACCGGCCGACGAGCTGCTCGAAGCGCGATTCGAAAAAATCATCGGCTATGGCAAGTTCAAGGAAGTCGAGACGAAGTAGCCCCGGAGGCAGGGGCATTTCGCTGCTTTCGCGTGTAGAACGGCACGTCCGCAACGCGGTTTCCGGCGGAGAGCGGATGACCGTAGGCCTGAGCGGGGGCATCGATTCCGTGGTCCTGCTGGATCTGCTGGACCGCATCGCCGCGCGCCGGCATTTCAGCCTGCAGGCCCTGCATGTCAATCATCAGCTGAGTCCCAATGCGCGCCGATGGGCGGAATTTTGCCGCGCGCTGTGCAAAGGGCGCGGTATTCCGCTGCAGGTAGCGCGCGTGGCGGTCAGGCGCGGCAACAGCCTCGAGGCCGCGGCGCGCGATGCCCGTTATGCGGTGTTTCGCCGGCAGCGGACTGATTTCATTGCGCTTGCGCACAACCGGGATGACCAGTCGGAAACGGTGCTGCTGCAGCTGCTGCGTGGCGGCGGGGTAAAAGGGCTGGCGGCGATGCCGCTTGTCAGGGATCTGGCTGCGAGGCCGGGGACGCGCGCAGCCGCAGCATCCTCAATCCGCGGCCCGCGCATTTTTCGCCCGCTGCTCGAGGCATCGCGCGGCGAGATCGAGCGCTATGCGCGGCGCCGCAAGCTCGCTTGGGTGGAGGACGAAAGCAACGACGATACTTATTTCCCGCGCAACTTCCTGCGTCATGAGGTGCTGCCGCTGATTGCGCAGAAATTCCCCGCGCACGACGCGGTGCTGGCGCGCGCCGCAGGCCATTTCGCCGAGGCTGCGCAACTGCTCGACGAGCTGGCGGCGAGCGATGGCCGCGAATGGCTGAAAGCGGGCGCGCTGCAGGTGGCGGGACTCAAGGCCTTGTCCCCGCCTCGTGCCAAAAACCTGCTGCGCTATTTTCTTGCCTGCTGCGGAGTGGCGATACCCGGCGCCGAGCGCGTGGAAGAGGCGCTGCGTCAGGCAGTGATGGCCAAAAACGATGCGATGGTGTGCATCGATCTGGGCGATGTCGAGCTCCGGCGGTACGCGGGGGCGTTGCAGGTTGTGAGCAAGGCCAGCGGCATCAATCCTGAGTTTTCTCGCGCGTGGCGAGGCGAGCGTGAACTGGGGCTGCCCGAGCTCAACGGCATTTTGACCATGACCAGGTGTCGCGATGCCGGCATCAGTCTGGCCAGGCTTGCAAGCGGGCCGGTGACCATCCGTTTGCGTCGTGGCGGGGAGCGCCTGAAACCCGATTGCGCGCGACCGCGCCGCAGTCTCAAAAATCTTTTGCAGGAATCAGGCATACCACCCTGGCAGCGCAATCGCCTGCCGGTCATTTATTGCGGGCACCAGCCGGTTTGGGTGCCGGGAATCGGCATCGACTGTGGTTTTCAGGCTGGCGCCGGCGAAGCGGGCATTGAGCCAGAATGGTGCGGCGGGCAGGTGTCGGGCTGGTGAATCCCCGGCATTTGGAACATTGCCATCGGAAGCGGGCTTTGCTAATCTGGGTGCGTCGCGTCCATAAGATGAACTGAAAACAAGGCGCGGGGCTCAGGCCCGAACGTACTGCCATCAATTCTAATCAACGTTACTGGAGGAGCACTCATGAAGTTAGCAAATATGCTCAGGCTGGCTGTCGCAGCGGTGGTCGGCATGACGCTGGCGAGCGGCGCCATGGCGCAAGGCAAAGCCAATTGGCCCAAGACCCTTACGCTGGGCACGGCCTCGGTAGGCGGCACGTTTTTCGTGTACGGTCAGGTGTGGGCAACATTGGTCAACGAGAAGCTGGGCACCAACATCAGCACCCAGCAGACTCAGGGACCGAACCAGAACATCATACTGACCGATTCCAAGCAGATTGATCTGGGCATGACCACCATGGGTGTCGCACTCCAGGCCTGGGAAGGCAAGGGCGAATGGACCAAAGGCAAGCAATATCGCAATATTCGCGCCATGTTCCCGATGTATGACACGCCGTTTCATTTCGTCACGTTGGAAAAAACCGGCATCAAGGCAGTGAGGGAACTCGAGGGCAAGCGTGCCGGTGTTGGTCCCCGCGCAGGAACTTGCGGCACCTACTTCCCGCTGATGTTCAAGGCGCTGGGCATCAACCCGACGATACGCAACGGCCAGGCATCGGACATGGCAGCGAACCTCCAGGACGGCCTGATCGACGCCTTCCCGTTCTGCGCTGGTGTGCCGATTGCAGCCTACTCGGAGCTGGAAACCACCAACAAAGTGCGGTTCTTCACCTTTACTGCGGACGAGCTTGCAAAAATCAAGGCAGCCTTGCCCGAACTCTCCGACTCGACGATTCCCAAGGGCACTTACAAGCAGATGGCCGAGGATCACAAGACGGTCGGTGTTTACAATTTTGCCATCGCCCACAAGGACATGCCGGAGGATCTGGTATACGGCATCATGAAGTCGGTGCTTGAGAACAATCCGCAAATGGTCAAGGGGCATGCGGCTGCCAAGGAGACGCTGCTGGAAAACTGGAACCGCAATACCTTCCTGCCGTTTCACCCTGGTGCTGTCCGTTATTTCAGGGAAAAAGGCATCAACGTTCCCAAGAACCTGATCCCGCCAGAGTACAAAGGTTAATTGAGAGCTGCCGACCGCGCTGCGCCTGATCCGGGCGCAGCGCGGTTTTTTTTGCTTAGCAGGCAATGCGGGAGAACAAGAAATGAGCGTATCCGACGAAGTGATCAAGCCGCCCATGGCGGAGGAGGAGTTCGGCGGCAACAAGCGGCTGCTACGGCGCTGGGAAGCGGTGCTGCTCGCCGCGCTGTGCGTCGGCTTTACCGTCTTTCACCTTTTCGTCCTGAACGTTTACTCGCTGGAGCCGTTGCTGTTCCGCGCAATCCATGTCGGCTGGGGCGGGGCGATCGGATTCATTTTTTATTCTGCATCGAGGCGCGCGCGCAACGCCGGCGTGCCATGGTACGACTGGCTGCTGGTGCTGGCTTCCATCGCTTGCGCGGCCTACATCGCTGTCGAGCTGGACGGGCTGCTGTTCCGCGCTGGCGCTCAATTCACCACCGGCGACGTGATTACCGGCGTGGTGGGCACATTTCTCATACTTGAATTTACGCGCCGCGCCGCAGGGCTGGCACTGCCCATCGTCGCCGGCGTGTTCATCCTGTACTGTTTTGTCGGCCCGTGGATGCCCGGGGTGCTGGAGCACAAGGGCTTCAGCATACCGCGCTTCTTCACCTATATGTACAGCGAGTACGGCATATTTGGAGTAACCACCCAAGTTTCATCTTCCTACATCATCCTGTTTGTCTGCTTTGCCGCTTTCCTGCAGGTATCCCGGGTCGGTGAATACATCAACGATTTGTGCAATTCCATGTTCGGCTGGGCGCGCGGCGGACCGGCGAAGGCGGCAGTTGCCTCGGGCATCATGTTCGGGTCGATTTCCGGATCGGCGGTGGCGAACGTCGTGGCCTCGGGAATGGTGACCATACCGATGATGCGCAAGGTGGGTTACGATCGGCCGACTGCGGCCGCGATCGAGGCGACCTCGTCCACCGGCGGACAGATCACTCCGCCGGTTCTGGGCGCAGGCGCTTTCCTGATGGCTGAAATTACCGGTATCCCTTACGGGGAAATCGCGCTTGCGGCCGTAATTCCTGCCCTGCTTTTCTACATCGCGTGCTGGATTCACGTCGATCTGCACGCCATACGCCTGGGGCTTAAAGGCCTGTCGCGTGAGGAACTGCCGCCGCTTTTTGACATGCTCAAGCGGCTGTATCTGTTTTCTCCCATCATCGTGCTGGTATGGGCGTTGCTGGCGGGCTATTCGCCGTTTCGCGCCGGTGGCCTAGGCATACTAACGGCATTGGTGGCCGGATGGCTCGCCGTGCTGTACGGAGATCTGGGTGCGGCGCGCAGTGGCCAGGCGCAAGGCAATCAGCAGCTGGCATTTGCCACCGGATTGCTGTTGCGCATTGTTTCGCTGTTGGCTGTGGGCGCGGTCGTGGGTTTCGTGATCATGTATCTGCCCGGCATGCTTTCAGGATTGCTGGGGAATTGGTCGGGATTGATCCTGGGGTTTGCGGCAATCCTGGCACTGGTGTTGCTGTTTGGCTGGAAGAAAACCCTGGAAGGCCTGAATCTTGCGGCGCGCGACACCATACAGCTCGTTGCTGTATGCGCATGTGCCGGGATTATCGTGGGCGTGATTGCCCTCACCGGCATCGGCGGGCGGTTTTCCGAACTGATTCTGGGCCTGGCCGGTGCAAGCCAGATTGCCGCGATGATTTTTGCCGCGGTTATCGCGCTCATTCTTGGCATGGGCATGCCGACAACCGCAGCCTATGCGGTGGCGGCAGCAGTAATCGCTCCGGGACTGACCAAGATAGGAGTGCCGACGCTGGTCGCGCATCTGTTCATTTTTTACTTTGCCGTGGTGTCGGCGATCACGCCGCCAGTGGCGCTGGCCTCTTTCGCCGCGGCAGGCATGGCGCAGGCCGATCCGTGGAAGACCTCGTGGATTGCGCTGAAGATGGGGCTGGCCACTTTTCTGGTGCCATTCATGTTCTTTTACAGTCCCGTGCTGCTGATGCAGGGCGAGTGGACGGTGATCCTGCAGGCTGTGGCCACGGCCGCAATCGGAGTATGGTTTTTGGCAGGATCGACAGAAGGCTGGTTTGGCGGGCGCCTGGCCATGCCTTTGCGCATCATCCTGTTCTTCGCCGCGCTGGCCCTGCTGCACCCAGGCAGCGTCACCGACTTCATAGGTTTGAGTGCGGGCGTGCCAATCTATCTTTGGCAGCGTTTGCGTTTTCGTCGCCCGGTCGGTCAAATTTAGTCTTTTGCCGCAGCATGTTGCGGCAAAAGACCGCACCCCGGATTCGTCCGTCATGAGGCGAATCCTCTTTATTTCAAAGCCTTATCGTGATATCCTTAGAGGTTATTCTTAAAATAAATCTGTAAGGAAACATGCCATGGGGTCTGAACGTACACTATCCATCATCAAGCCGGACGCGGTGGCCAAGAACGTGGTCGGCGAAATCTACACGCGCTTCGAGAAGGCCGGGTTGAAGATCGTGGCCGCGCGCATGCGGCACCTGTCGCGCGCCGAAGCCGAGGGGTTTTATGCAGTGCACAAAGCACGGCCGTTTTTCAAGGATCTGGTCGATTTCATGATTTCCGGACCGGTGATGATACAAGTGCTCGAGGGCGAGGATGCAATTCAGAAGAATCGCGACCTGATGGGGGCCACCGATCCGAAGAAAGCGGCAAAAGGCACTATTCGCGCGGATTTCGCTCAAAGCATAGACGCCAACGCGGTGCACGGTTCGGATTCTCCGCAAACCGCAGCGGCGGAAATCGCTTATTTTTTTCCGGCGCTGGAGATTTTCTCCCGCTAAGGCTTTATGACCGTCAATCTGCTCGGGCTGGGCAGCCAGCAATTCAAGGCATTCTGCGCTGAAATGGGCGAAAAGCCCTATCGCGCGAAACAACTGCTGCGCTGGATACACCACGCCGGAGTAGACGATTTTGGCGCCATGACCGATGTCTCGCGGCAGTTGCGCGAACGTCTGGCACTGCTTGCCACGATAGACGCGCCGGCGGTTCTGCGTGATTCCACCGCGGCCGATGGCACCCGCAAGTGGCTGCTCGACGTAGGCACCGGCAATGCCATCGAGGCGGTGTTCATTCCGGAAGCGAACCGCGGCACGCTGTGCGTTTCCTCGCAGGCCGGATGCGCACTCGAGTGCTCCTTCTGCTCCACCGGACGCCAGGGCTTCAACCGCAACCTGACGGTGGCGGAAATCATCGGCCAGCTCTGGCACGCTTCGCGCACCCTGCGGTCGCAGCAGGGCGCCGGGGATGAGCGGCCGATCAGCAATGTGGTGATGATGGGCATGGGCGAGCCGCTCGCCAACTTCGACAACGTGGTGGCAGCCATGCAGCTGATGCTGGACGATTGTGCCTACGGCCTGTCCAGGCGGCGCGTCACGCTGAGCACCTCGGGTCTGGTGCCGGCAATCGACCGGCTGCGCGAGGAATGTCCGGTGGCGCTGGCGGTTTCACTGCACGCACCCAACGACGCATTGCGCAACCGGCTGGTGCCGATCAACAAAAAATACCCGATCAGGGAATTGCTCGCTGCCTGTCTGCGCTATATCGAGAAAGCGCCGCGCGATTTCGTGACTTTCGAGTATGTCATGCTTGCCGGCGTCAACGACAGCGTGGAGCAGGCGCGCGAACTGGTGCGCACAGTAAAGCCGGTGCCGTGCAAGATCAACCTGATTCCGTTCAATCCGTTTCCGGATTCGGGATATGAGCGCTCCGCGCCCGAGGCGGTGGCCCGGTTCCGCGACGTGCTGATGCAGGCGGGGCTCATCGCGACTACGCGCAAGACCCGGGGTGATGATATCGATGCTGCCTGCGGCCAGCTTGCAGGCCAGGTGCAGGACAAAACCAGGCGCAGGCTGCGCCGAGCGAAGGAAGCCGCGTGATGAATTTTCCCAAACTGCCGTTGCTGCTGGTGCTGATCATACTCGGCGGATGCGCTGCGCAGCAGGAAGCGCCGGACCTCAAGCCTTCGACATCCACTTCCGGAGACGAAACCGACAAGCAGGCCAGCGCGCGTATTCACACCGAGCTGGCCGCGGGCTACTTCGAGCTGGGCAACATGGGTGTTGCCCTGGAGGAAGTGGGCATCGCGCTGCGCGCCGACCCCAATTACGGACCGGCGCACAATGTCGCCGGACTGGTGTATGGACGGCTCAAGGAAGACCGGCTGGCACAGCAGAGCTTCGAGCGCGCGCTGCGCATCAATCCGCTCGATTCCGATGCGAACAACAATTACGGGCTGTTCCTGTGCCAGCGGCAGCGCGAGGAGGAGGGCATCAAGTACTTTCTGACCGCGCTGCGCAATCCGCTGTACCGGCAGCCCGAGCGTTCCTATGTCAATGCCGGACTGTGCGCGCGCCGCCGCGGCGATATCGCTGCCGCCGAAGAATACTTCATGCGCGCGCTGCAGCTGCGGCCGGACCAGGTGCAGGCGCTTTATCATGTGGCGGACATCCAGTATCAGCGCAACAATTTCCAGTCCGCGAAGAATTTCCTCGACCGCTTCACCAAGCTGGCTGCACCCAATGCGGAAGTGCTGTGGCTCGCGGTGCGCATCGAACGCAAGCTCGGCGACAATAATTCCGCGGCCAGCTACGCGCAGCAGCTGCGCAACAACTTCCCGAACTCGAAAGAGGCGGGCGCGCTGCTCGCCGGCCAGTACGACTGAACATTGGCATGAGCGAGACCGGCAATCAGGCAGGCGCACCCGCTCACGGGCTGGTGCTGGCGGCCGCGCGCAGGGCGCAGGGCCTGGAGGTTGCCGATGTCGCGCGCCAGCTCAAGCTGTCGACAAGCCAGATCGAGGCGCTGGAGTCCGGCAGCTTCGACAGGCTGCCGGGGGCGGTTTTCGTGCGCGGCTTCGTGCGCAATTATGCAAGACTGCTCAAGCTCGACCCCGATGAAGTGTGGGGCGCGATGGAATCCGCCATTCCCGCCAATAACCCGCGCGGGGAACTGCCGCCTTCGCAGGACATTCCGCTACCGTCCGCGCAGCCGCGCAGAAGCTGGCCGCGCTATGCCATTGCCATCCTGCTGCTGCTGGTGACGCTCACGGCCTACGAGCTTTACCTGGACGAAGGCGTGGCTGTCGAGCAGCTACCGGTGCAGACGGTTACGGCACCCGCCGCCGCGCCGTCTGGGACGAGCGCTGTGCCGCCCCAGACTGTGCCATCGACGCCCGTGGAGTCTGCTGTGGCGAGCGCCGGGCAGGGCGCTCCAGTGCCCGTTGCGGAACACCAGGCTGCCGTCATTGTCGCGGCGCCGGCGGCACCTGTGGCCTCCGGCAATGCGAACCAGCCGGCGGTGACAGGCGAGCACGAGCTGCGCCTGGTTTTCGACAAGGAGTCGTGGGTCGAAATCAGGGACCGTTCGGGCAGGGCAATCCTCTCGCAGACCAATAAACCCGGAACCGAGCAGCGCATCAGCGGCCTGCCGCCGTTCTCCCTGGTCATCGGCAACGCCAACGGCGTCAAGCTGATGCATAACGACAACCCCGTCGATCTCGCGCAGCACACCAAGGTCGACGTTGCGCGGTTCACCCTCAGATGAAGTGCTATCTTCCCCACGGCCCGGCGCCACGCCGGCTCAGCCGCAAAGTGCGTATCGGCTCTGCCACGATGGGCGGGGATGCCCCCATACTCGTGCAGTCGATGACCAACACCGACACCGCCGATGTGGCTGCCACGGTGCGGCAGGTGGCCGACCTGGCGCGCGCCGGATCGGAGATTGTGCGCATTACGGTCAATAATGCAGAAGCTGCAGCCGCGGTGCCGCATATCCGCGAGCAGCTCGACACCATGGGCGTCAATGTGCCGCTGGTCGGCGATTTTCACTTCAACGGACACCGCCTGCTGGCACAGCATCCCGCGTGCGCAGAAGCGCTAGCCAAGCTGCGCATCAATCCCGGCAACGTCGGGCGCGGTTCCAAGCGCGACGAGCAGTTCGCGACCATGGTTGAATTCGCATGCAGGTACGGCAAGCCGGTGCGCATCGGCGTCAACTGGGGCAGCCTTGACCAGGAACTGCTGGCGCGCATGATGGACGAGAATGCCCGCCTGCCACAGCCCGAGGACGCCGCCGTGGTCACGCGCCGGGCGCTGGTGGTCTCTGCCCTGGAGAGCGCGCAACAGGCCGAATCGCTCGGCCTCGACCATGACAGCATCGTGCTTTCGTGCAAGGTGAGCGGCGTGCAGGACCTGATCGCGGTTTACCGCGACCTCGCCGCGCGCTGCGATTACGCCCTGCACCTGGGGCTGACCGAGGCGGGCATGGGGTCCAAGGGCATAGTCGCCTCGACCGCGGCGCTGGCGGTTCTGCTGCAGGAGGGTATAGGCGACACCATACGCATTTCACTGACGCCAGAGCCCGGCGGCGACCGTACCAGGGAGGTGATCGTGGCGCAGGAAATCCTGCAGACCATGGGGCTGCGTTCCTTTGCGCCGATGGTGATCGCCTGCCCCGGCTGCGGCCGCACCACCAGCACGTTTTTTCAGGAGCTCGCCAACCGTATCCAGAGTTATCTCAGGGCGCAGATGCCGCTATGGCGCGGCCGCTACCCGGGTGTTGAAACCATGCACGTCGCGGTCATGGGCTGCGTGGTGAACGGTCCTGGCGAAAGCAAGCACGCCAATGTGGGCATCAGCCTGCCGGGCTCGGGCGAAAATCCGGTGGCGCCGGTATTCGTGGACGGCGTCAAGACCGTGACGCTCAAGGGCGACGACATCGCCGGAGAATTCCAGAAAATCGTCGAGCAGTACGTCGTCGACACCTATTCCGGCAGCGCGACGGCCGGTCCAGCAGCCAACAAAGAGAGCCAGCCGGATCGCGTTGCAGGCTAATCCGTCCATTCAGAATTCATGACCAGCAAGATACAAGCGATCCGCGGGATGAATGACATCCTGCCGGAAGACACCCACCTGTGGGAGTTTTTCGAGGACACGGTGCAGGACTGGCTGCGCGCCTACGGCTACCGCGCGATCCGCACGCCGATACTCGAGAAGACTGATTTGTTCGTGCGCGCAATCGGTGCGGTGACCGACATCGTCGAAAAGGAAATGTACACCTTTGTCGACGAACTGAACGGCGAGAGCCTGACCCTGCGCCCCGAAGGCACGGCTTCGTGCGTGCGTGCCGCCATAGAGCACAACCTGCTTTATGCCGGGCCGCAGCGGCTGTGTTATGCGGGACCGATGTTCCGCCATGAGCGCCCGCAAAAGGGCCGCTACCGCCAATTTCACCAGATCGGCGTGGAGGCGCTCGGGTTTGCCGGCCCCGACATCGACGCCGAGCATATCGTGATGTGCGCAAGGCTGTGGCGCAATCTTGGACTGGACGGGATCGTGCTCGAGCTCAACACGCTGGGTAGTGCAGAGGCGCGCGCACGCTACCGTGCCCGGCTGGTGCAGTACCTCGAGCGTCATCGCGAGGTTCTGGACGAGGACTCCAGGCGCAGACTGCACACCAACCCGCTGCGCGTGCTCGACAGCAAGAACCCGGCGCTGCAGGATTTGATCGGCGCCGCGCCGCGCCTCGTCGACGATCTCGACGAGGTTTCGCTCAGGCACTTCGAGGCACTGCAGGCCACGCTGCATTCGGCCAGGCTGGCTTTCAATCTCAATCCGCGCCTGGTGCGCGGACTCGATTATTACAACAGCACGGTGTTCGAGTGGGTGACCGACCGTCTCGGCGCGCAGGGCACGGTGTGTGCCGGCGGACGCTATGACGGGTTGATCGAGCAGATCGGCGGCAAGCCGGCGCCGGCATGTGGCTTTGCGATGGGCGTCGAGCGCCTGCTGTCGCTGATCCGCGATGGCGGGGCGGCAACAGCGCAGGCCGTGCCGGATGCCTATCTGGTGCATCAGGGCGAAGCTGCGGACCGCTTCGCGCAACTGGCGGCAGAACGGCTGCGCGACGGTGGCGTGAGCATTATCCTGCATTGCGGTGGCGGCAGCTTCAAGGCGCAGATGAAGAAGGCCGATGCGAGCGGTGCGCGCTATGCCGTGATCATCGGCGATGAAGAAGCGGCCGCGGAGCAGGTGACGCTCAAATCGCTGCGCGAAGCCGCGCAGCAGGCCCGGGTCTCGCTCAACGAGGCCGTGGAATTGATCAAGAGCTCGGTACAGACCAAGGAAATTAAGTAATATATTGTTTTTATTGGTATTTTTTGCATGGCGCGAATGCGGCATAATTGCGGGCGGCGCGCCGAGGTTTTGTTAACAGGAAAGCATGATGGCTTACGATCTTGAAGAGCAGGAACAGCTGGATGTACTCAAGTCCTGGTGGAAGCAGTACGGAAATCTCGTCGTTACGGTGGTGCTGGTAGGCTCGCTGAGTGCCGCCGGCTACCAGGGCTGGCGCTATTACCGGCAGCAGCAGGCCCTGCAGGCGGTGACGTTATATGCGCAGATGGAAAGCGCAGAGCGCGCCAACGAGAAGAAAAAAGCCGGCGATATCGCGGCGCAAATCATCGAGCGGCATGCCGGCACCCATTATGCGGCGATGGCGGCGCTGGCCAGTGCCAAGATCGCTTTCGAATCCGCCGATCTTGCGCTGGCGAAAACCCGCCTGCAGTGGGTGATCGAGCGGGCGAAGGAAGAGGAAATGCGCGATGTGGCGCGGCTGAGGCTTGCCGGCGTACTGCTCGACGAAAAAAATTACGCTGAAGCGCTCAAGCTGGTGGAGACCAAGCCGGCGCCAGCCTTCAGCGGGCTGTACGCCGACATGAAGGGCGATATTCTGGTCGCACAGGGCAAGCCCGCCGAGGCGCGCAGCGCGTATCGGCAGGCACTGGAGAAGGGTGATGGCAAAAGCTCCCACCACCAGCTGGTGCAGCTCAAGCTGGATGCGCTGGGCGAGGCCAAATGAGCGCGTTCCCGGTCCGGTGCCTGATTGTGGCTGCGTGCATGGCGGCGCTTGGCGGCTGCCAAACCGTCGGCAGCGTGTATGACCGCTGGTTCGGATCGAGCCGGCCGGCGCAGAAACCCGCCGAGCTGGTCAGCTTTCAGCAGACTGCGGTGCCGCGGGTGCTGTGGCAGGGCAATGTCGGCAACGCCGGCAACAGCGTGTTTTATCCGGCGGTATCGGGAAATGTGGTTTATGCCGCCGGCGCATCGGGGCAGATCACCGGATTTGATGCCGCGAGCGGCAGCCAGGTGATGCGCGTGGAAGTTGGGCAGCGCATTAGCGGCGGGGTGGGTGCTGGCGGCATGGTGCTGGCGGGAACCGGCAAAGGCGAGGTGGTGGCGTTCGACCGCAGCGGCAAACCGCTGTGGAAAGCGCAACTGTCCGGCGAAATACTGGCGCCGCCGGTGGCGCAGGGCGACCTGGTGGTGGTACGCGCCGGGGACGGCCGCATATTCGCGCTGGATGCCGTCAGCGGCAAGCGCAGATGGATTTATCAGCGCGCCACTCCGGCGCTGTCCGTGCGCAGCCACGCCGGCGTGGTGGTGGAGCGCGGCGCCGTATTCGCCGGGTTTGCGGGGGGACGGCTGGCGGCAATCGCGCTCGCCACCGGCAACGTCGGCTGGGAAGGCGTGGTGGCGCTGCCGCGCGGCGCCACCGAGCTTGAACGTGTTGCCGACGTCACCAGCCTGCCGGTGCTGGACGAGCGCCAGGTGTGCGCGGTGGCGATGCAGGGGCGTGTCGCCTGCTTTGACGCGGCGCGCGGCACGACCATCTGGGCGCGCGACCTGTCGAGCTTCGCGGGCATGGACATCGATAACCGCTATCTCTACGTGACCGATGACAAGAATGCGGTGATCGCGCTCGACAAGACCAGCGGCGCGAGCATCTGGAAACAGGACAAGCTTGCCGGGCGCGGCGTGAGCGCACCGCTTGCCTTCGGCCGCTATGTGGTCGTCGGCGACTATCAGGGCTATGTGCATTTCCTGTCGCGTGACGACGGGTCTTTCGCGGCGCGCATTGCAACCGACGGCAGCGCGATCGGCGTGCCGCCGGTCGAACTCACCAGCGGTTCGCTGGTGGTGCAGACCCGCAACGGCGGGGTGTACGCGATCGCCGTACAGTGATCGCGATGAGCGCACCGGCAAGAGGTGCTGCAATTGCGCGGGCTGCCTGTGATGCCAGCGTGCTGCACGCATTGACCAACACCCCATGAAGCCTACCATCGCCATCGTCGGCCGACCCAATGTCGGAAAATCGACCCTTTTTAACCGCCTGACGCGCAGCCGCGATGCCATCGTGCACGACGCGCCAGGCATCACCCGCGACCGCCACTACGGTCACGGCCGAGTCGGCCTCAAGCCCTACCTGGTGATTGATACCGGCGGTTTCGAACCGGTGGCACGGGAGGGCATCTATCATGAAATGGCGCGGCAGACGCGCCAGGCGGTGGACGAGGCCGACACCGTGCTGTTTGTCCTGGACGGACGGGTCGGGCTCACGCCGCAGGACAGGATCATCGCGGAGGAACTGCGCAAGACCGGACGCAAAATATGGCTGGTGGTGAACAAGGCCGAGGGTATGGCATCGGCTGTAGTCACCGCGGAATTCCATGCCCTGGGCCTCGGCAGCCCGCTGGCCATTTCAGCGGCGCACGGTGAAGGCATCTCCGACCTGATGGATCTGGTGCTGGCGGATTTTCCGCAGGCGCGCGAACCCTCGCCGGACGAGGACAAGCATCCCCGCATCGCGGTAGTGGGCCGTCCCAATGTCGGCAAGTCCACCCTGGTCAATGCCCTGCTGGGAGAAGAGCGCGTGATCGTGTTCGACCAGCCGGGCACCACGCGCGACTCGATCTATGTCGAATTCACCCGCGACGAGCGGCGCTACACCCTGATCGACACCGCCGGCATGCGCAAGCGCGGCAAGGTGGACGAGGCGGCCGAAAAATTTTCGGTGGTCAAGACCCTGCAGGCCATTGCCGACGCCAACGTGGTGATCCTGGTGCTGGATGCGAGGCAGGAGATTTCCGACCAGGACGCGCACATCGCCGGATTCATCCTCGAGGCCGGGCGTGCGCTGGTGGTGGCGGTCAACAAGTGGGAGAAGCTGCCGGAATATGACCGCGACATGCTCAAGCGCGGGCTGGCGCACAAGCTGAATTTCCTGGGGTTTGCGAAAATGCACTTCATCTCGGCACTGCAGGGAACGGGGGTGGCCGCGGTGATGAAATCGGTTGACGCGGCGTATGCCGCGGCGATGACCAGATTGCCCACGCCGCGGCTGACGCGCGCCCTGATCGCGGCGGTCGCCCAGCAGCAGCCGCCACGCGCCGGCATGTCCCGTCCCAAGCTGCGCTACGCACACCAGGGCGGCGCCAACCCGCCGCGCATCATCGTGCACGGCAATGCGCTCGAACACGTGCCGGAAAGTTACCGCAGATATTTGGAACGTTTTTTCAGGGACGCTTTCAAACTGCAGGGAACGCCGCTAAAGGTGGAATTCAAGACCGGCCGCAACCCTTATGTCAGGGCCGGTTCACGCTGATACGGCACCGGTCATGCCGCAGCTAAGCCTATGGCATAACGACATAAAATCGAGTACAGTGACAATCCGAATAATGACAATGGCGAGGGTATCATGAGCAATAAAGGGCAGTTGCTACAAGACCCGTTCCTGAACACTTTGCGTAAAGAGCATATCCCCGTTTCCATTTATCTGGTCAACGGCATCAAGCTGCAGGGCCAGATCGATTCCTTCGACCAGTACGTCGTTCTGCTCAAAAACACGGTCACGCAAATGGTCTACAAGCACGCGATTTCGACCGTGGTTCCCGCGCGCGCCGTCAATTTCCAGATGGATCAGGGTCCAGACGCTTGATGTCAGGAAGTTGCGGCAGCATTCATGTTTGACCGCCCCGGCAGCGGCACGGAGGCGGTGCTGGTCAGCCTTAATTTCGGTGAGGCGGACTACAAGGAAAGCCTGGAAGAGGCGCAACTGCTGGCGGCCAGCGCCGGGGTACGGGTGCGGGCACTCATCAAGGGACGCCGGCAGCGGCCTGATCCCGCTTTGTTTGCCGGCAAGGGCAAGGTGCAGGAAATCGCTGACGCCGTCGCGTCCGGCAACGCGTCCCTGGCGCTTTTCAACCATGAGCTGTCCCCCATCCAGGAGCGCAACCTGGAGCGCCTGCTGCATTGCAGGGTCGTGGACCGCACCAGTCTCATCCTCGACATTTTTGCCCAGCGCGCGCGCAGCCATGAAGGCAAGCTGCAGGTCGAGCTTGCGCAGCTCGAACATCTCGCCACCCGCCTGGTGCGCGGCTGGACCCACCTTGAGCGCCAGAAGGGCGGCATCGGCCTGCGCGGGCCCGGCGAAACCCAGCTCGAAACCGACCGCCGGCTGCTCGGCAAGCGCGTCAAGGTGCTCAAGGAAAAGCTGGCAAAACTGCAAAGCCAGCGCGAAGTCCAGCGCCGGGCGCGCCACCGCGCCAGCCTGCTGTCGGTGTCTCTGGTCGGGTACACCAATGCCGGCAAGTCGACACTGTTTAACCGCCTGACGCGCGCCGGCGCCTATGCCGCCGACCAGCTGTTCGCGACGCTCGACACCACCACGCGCCGCGTGCACACCTCCCGGGGCAATGCCGTGGTGCTGTCGGATACCGTCGGTTTCATCCGGCGGCTGCCGCATACCCTGGTTGCCGCGTTCCGGGCGACGCTGGAGGAAACCGCCCGCGCCGACCTGCTGCTGCACGTGGTTGACGCCAGCAGCGCCGACCGCGAGGCGCAGATTGCCGCGGTCGACCAGGTGCTGGCCGAGATCGGCGCCGATGCGGTGCCCCAGGTGCTGGTTTTCAACAAGATCGATCTCACCCCGTTGCCGGCACGGATAGAGCGGGGCGAATGTGGTAGAATCGACCGTGTCTGGATCAGCGCCGCAAGTGGCGAAGGTCTTGATTTTTTGCGTGAAGCGCTCGACGAATACGCGACCGCCGCATTGCGTCAAACAGAGCTCAAGAACACCGCTGCGGCATAACATCGGTTTACTTTCCATGACTGGTTATATTCGTACTTTCCGCGACTACCTCGCAGGGCACCTGCGGCGGTTCGCAGGCGTATTGATGTCCCTCAACGATCCGCAATGGGGAAGGCGTCCTGGCGGCAACCAGGGTCCTCCCGATCTCGATCAGTTGTGGCGCAACTTCAACAAGAAGCTGGGCGATATGTTCGGGCGCCGCGGTAACGGCAATGGCGGGGACAATTCCCCCGGCCCGGATGCCAGGAAAGTCGGCGGTGGTGCCGGCCTGCTGCTGGGTCTGATCGTTGCGGCATGGCTGGCGAGCGGTTTTTACATCGTGAACGAGGGCCAGCGCGGCGTTGTCCTGCGCTTCGGCAAGTTCGTCGAGACCACCATGCCGGGCCCGCGCTGGCATCTGCCGTATCCGGTGGAAAGCGCCGAGGTGGTAAATCTCGCCCAGGTGCGCACCGTCGAGGTCGGCTACCGCAACAACGTCAAGAGCAAGGTGCTCAAGGAAGCCCTGATGCTGACTGACGATGAGAACATCGTCGACGTCCAGTTTGCCGTGCAGTATGTGCTCAAAAGCCCCAACGACTACCTGTTCAACAGCCGCGCGCCGGACGATTCGGTGCTGCAGGCCGCGGAAACGTCGATTCGCGAAATCGTCGGCAAGAGCAGCATGGACTTTGTCATTTTCGAAGGGCGCGCCGAGGTCGCAGCGCGCGCACACAAGCTGATGCAGGAAATTCTCGACCGCTATGGCACTGGCATCAATGTCCAGAAAGTCACCATGCAGAACGCCCAGCCGCCGGAACAGGTGCAGGCATCCTTTGACGATGCCGTCAAGGCCGGCCAGGATCGCGAACGGCAGAAGAACGAAGGCCAGGCCTATGCCAACGACGTGATACCCAAGGCAAGCGGTATGGCTGCGCGGCTGAAGGAGGAGGCGGAGGGTTACCGCCAGCGCGTCACGGAGCAGGCAGAGGGCGATGCCAGCCGCTTCCGTCTGGTCGTGGCGGAGTACAACAAGGCGCAGCAGGTCACGCGCGACCGCCTCTATATCGATGCCATGCAGCAGATCATGAGCAATACCAGCAAGGTGCTGATCGATCAGAAGGCCGGCAGCAACCTGCTGTACCTGCCGCTGGACAAGATCATGCAGATGGCCGCGCCTTCGACCGCGGAAACCGCAAAGCAGCCGGAAGCCGCGCCTGCAGCGCCGGAATCGACCGTGCGCTCGCGTGAAGCCTTCCGCAGCCGCGATCGGGAGGCACGCTGATGAAAAACAATATGGGAAGCGTGCTCGTCGCTCTGGTCGTGCTGCTGATTATCGGTTCGCTGTCGCTGTTCGTGGTGGACCAGCGGCAGAACGCCATCGTGTTCCGGCTGGGCGAAGTGGTCAACATCAAGAAGGAACCCGGCCTGTACTTCAAGGTGCCGCTCCTCGACAACGTGCGCTACTTCGACGTGCGCATACTTACCATCGATACCGCGGAGCCCGAGCGATTCCTCACCTCGGAGAAGAAGAACGTTCTGGTCGACCTGTTCGTGAAATGGAAAATCACCGACGTGCGGCAGTTCTTCGTGAGCGTGCAGGGCAACGAAGCGCTGGCCCAGACGCGCCTGCTGCAGACCATCAACGATGGCTTGCGCGCGGAGTTCGGCAACCGCACAGTGCATGACGTGGTTTCCGGCGAGCGCGACAAGATCATGGAACTGATGCGGGCGCGCGCCAACGACGACGCCATCAAGATCGGCGTCGAGGTTCTGGACGTGCGCCTGAAGCGCGTCGATCTGCCTCAGGAGGTGAGCGCCTCGGTCTACAGCCGGATGGAGGCGGAGCGCAAGCGTGTTGCCAACGAACTGCGTTCCACCGGTTTTGCCGAATCCGAGAAAATCCGCGCCGATGCCGACCGCCAGAAGGAAGTGATCCTGGCCCAGGCCTATCGCGATGCGCAGCGCGTCAAGGGCGAGGGCGACGCCAAGGCGGCGGCGATTTACGCCAGGGCGTACGAGATCAACCCCGAGTTCTATGCCTTTTATCGCAGCCTGGAAGCCTACAAGCAGAGCTTCAAGAACAAGAGCGATGTGCTGGTGCTTGAGCCCAATTCCGAGTTTTTCAAGTATCTCAAGTCGGGCGGCAGGCCGGGCAAGTAGCGGCTGGGCATGAATCGCGGCCGCGCCCGTCCGCGGGGCCAGTCATCCGGCAAACGTGCACATGAGTAATACCCTGCTTACCGCGTTTGCCCTGATGCTGGTGATCGAGGGCGTGCTGCCCTTCATCGTGCCGGGGATATGGCGCGAGACGTTCCGCCGGCTGATCGAGATGAGCGACGGGCAGATCCGCTTCATCGGGCTGACGTCCATGCTGGGCGGGCTGATCCTGCTGTACTTTGCGCGCCGCTGACGCCCGAAGCGGCAGGGAAGTGGCGCTGCGCCAATCTCCTCTATAATCCACCATATACCTGATCCATTGTAATTTTTGCACCATGAGAACCTGGCTGCTGCCCGAATACATTGAGGATATTCTGCCCGCCGAGGCAGGCCGCATCGAACGCCTGCGGCGGGACGCGCTCGACCTTTTTTCGTCGCACGGCTACCAGCTGGTGATGCCGCCGCTGCTGGAATATGTCGAGTCGCTGCTGACCGGCACCGGTTACGACCTCGATCTCAGGACATTCAAGCTGGTCGACCAGCTGTCCGGCCGCATGCTGGGAGTGCGTGCCGACATCACGCCCCAGGTCGCGCGCATAGATGCCCACCTGCTGAACCGCAGCGGCGTGACCCGCCTGTGCTATGCGGGCAGCGTGCTGCATACGCTGCCCTCGGGAATGAACCGCACCCGTGAGCCGCTGCAGATCGGCGCCGAAATCTACGGCCACCGCGGCATTGAAAGCGACGTCGAGATTCAGACCCTGATGATGAAAGTGCTGAAAACCGCGCACATCGACAGGGTGTATCTCGACATCGGCCATGTTGCGGTATTCCGCAGCCTGGTCAACCGTGCCAGGGTCGCGCCCGGGCTGGAGGCTGAATTGTTCCGCGCCATGCAGGCGAAGGACGTGCCGGTGCTGCGCGAGCTGACCAGGAAACTGGATCGCGGCAGCCGCGAGGCGCTGGTCCTGCTGCCCGAACTGTATGGTGGCCCCGAAGTGCTGGCGCAGGCCCGTCGCAGGCTGCCCGGGCATGCGGAAATCCGCGCCGCGTTGCGCGACCTGCAGGCGCTGTCGGAGCGCTTGCGCGAGGTTGCGCACGTGCGCTGCTTCGATCTGGCTGAATTGCGCGGCTACCACTACCACAGCGGCGTGGTATTCGCTGCTTATGCCGAAGGCTGGGCGAATGCGCTGGCGCTGGGCGGACGTTATGACGAGGTCGGCAAGGCCTTTGGTCGCGCGCGGCCGGCAACGGGGTTCAGCATGGATTTGCGCGAGCTGGCTTCGGCCAGCCCCAACGGCGGTGCCAGGCCCGGTGTGCTGGCGCCGTACCGGCCCAATGACGCCGGACTGCAGCGCCGCATTACTGCGCTGCGCGCCCGGGGTGAAGTGGTGATCGTGGATCTGCCGGGGCATGCCGGATCGCGCGGTGAACTCGGCTGCGACCGTAAACTCGTGCGTCGCGCCGGAAAATGGCTTATTGAAAAGCTGAAATCAGCCGCCAAGACGCCAAGAAGTGCGACGTAAGCATGTTTTCTTTTCATTCACGGGCGCTGTCTTTTGTTTTTTCCTTCTCGGCGCTCTTGGCGTCTAACCAGAACTGTCAGTAAATATGTCTAAAAATGTTGTAGTAATCGGCACCCAGTGGGGTGATGAAGGCAAGGGCAAGATCGTCGACTGGCTGACTGACCATGCCCAGGGCGTGGTGCGTTTCCAGGGCGGCCACAACGCCGGCCACACGCTGGTGATTGCCGGCAAGAAAACCGTGCTGCACCTGATTCCGTCCGGCATCCTGCGCGACAAGGTCGCGTGCTATATCGGCAACGGCGTGGTGCTGTCGCCGCAGGCGCTGCTCGAAGAGGTGGGCGCGCTGGAAGCGGCGGGCGTGGACGTCCACTCCCGGCTCAAGATCAGCGAGGCCTGCCCGCTGATCCTGCCGCATCATGTCGCGCTTGACCAGGCGCGCGAGGCGGCCAAGGGCGCTGGCAAGATCGGCACCACCGGTCGCGGCATCGGGCCGGCTTACGAAGACAAGGTGGCGAGGCGTGCAATCCGCCTGCAGGACCTGTTTCACCGCGAGCGTTTTGCCGCAAAACTGGGCGAAGTGCTCGATTTCCATAATTTCGTGCTCAAGAATTATTTCCGAGCGCCGATTGTCGATTTTCACAAGACCCTGGATGAGACGCTGGCGCTGGCCGAGCGCATCCAGCCCATGGTGGCCGATGTGCCGCGCATTCTCTACGAGGCGCACAAGGCCGGCAGCAATCTGCTGTTCGAGGGCGCGCAGGGCACGCTGCTCGACGTCGATCACGGCACCTATCCGTTTGTGACCTCGAGCAATTGCGTGGCCGGTGCCGCCGCCGCGGGAGCGGGCATAGGGCCGCAGCAGCTGCATTACGTGCTGGGCATCACCAAGGCCTATACCACGCGCGTGGGTTCCGGCCCGTTCCCGACCGAACTCGAGGATGATATCGGCAGGCAGCTGGCGAGCCGTGGCAACGAGGTCGGCGCCACCACCGGCCGGCCACGGCGCTGTGGCTGGTTCGACGCTGCCGCGCTCAAGCGTTCGATACAGATCAACGGCGTGTCCGGCCTGTGCGTGACCAAGCTCGACGTGATGGACGGCATGGAAACCGTGCGGCTGGGCATCGGTTACCGCATGAACGGGGTGCAGCGCGACATCCTGCCGTTTGGCGCCGAGATGATTGCCGAATGCGAGCCGGTTTACGAAGACTGGCCGGGCTGGAGCGAGAGCACGGTCGGCTTGACGCGCTTTGAGCAGCTGCCGGTGGCGGCGCAGAATTACCTGAAGCGCATTGAAGCAGTGTGCGGCGTCCCCATCGACATGATTTCGACCGGGGCCGATCGCGAGCAGACCATCGTGCGGCGGCATCCGTTCAAATGAAAATGGCCGGCAACGCGATGTGCCGGCCATCTGTCATTGAATCGTGGTGCCCAGAAGAGGACTCGAACCTCCACGGTGTTACCCGCCAGTACCTGAAACTGGTGCGTCTACCAATTCCGCCATCTGGGCAAGAGGGCGCGATTTTAACCGAAGGCGCCCGATTGGGCAAATATGAAACAAGCTAAAAGCCGTAAATCCACAGCACCGCGCGCCGCTGGAAAAGCAAGACATGGGCGCGGCAATGCCACGTCCGCAATGCCAGCGAAGGCCGGATCCCACACGGGGTCCGCGGCGCGCACGGCCGATCCCTTTCTGGACCGCGAGCGCGAGCGCTATGCCGAACCGGTGCCCAGCCGCGAATACATTCTGCAAATCCTGGCCGGGCAGGGCGTGCCGGTAGAGGAACACGAACTCGAGCGCCTGCTCGGCGTCAGCGCGGAAGAGCGCGAGGGCTTTTCCCGCCGCCTCGGGGCGATGGAGCGCGACGGCGAAATCATGCGCAATCGCCGCGGCGCCATTTGCGTGGTCGACAAGCTCGACCTCATTCGCGGCCGCGTGCAGGGACATCCCGACGGCTTCGGTTTCCTGATCCGCGACGATGCCGGTCCCGACATCTTCCTCGGGCCCAAGGAGATGGACAAGGTCCTGCATGGTGATCGCGTGGTCGCGCGCCAGTCCGGTACTGACCGGCGTGGCCGCCCCGAGGGCAAGATCGTCGAGGTGCTGGAACGCGCCCAGCAGCGCCTGGTCGGGCGGCTGTACAGCGAGCATGGCGTGCTGTTCGTCGTTGCCGAGGACAAGCGCATCAGCCAGGATTTGCTGGTGCCGCTGAACGAAGCGCATGGCGCGCAGCCCGGGCAGGTGGTGATGGTGGAAATCGTGGCGCAGCCAGCCAAGCACAGCCAACCGGTGGCACGGGTGGTCGAGGTGCTCGGCAACTACGCCGATCCCGGCATGGAAATCGAGATCGCGCTGAGAAAACACGATCTGCCGCACGTTTTTGCCCAGGATGTCGAGCGCCTGGCGGAAAAATTCCCCGATGGCGTGACCGATGCGGACCGGCGCGGGCGCGAGGATCTGCGCAGCCTGCCGCTGGTGACCATAGACGGCGAGACCGCAAAGGATTTCGACGACGCGGTGTATTGCGAAACCCAGGCCGCGGGCGGCTTCCGCCTGATCGTCGCGATTGCCGATGTCAGCCATTACGTGCGCCACGGCGATGCGCTGGATCGCGATGCGCTGACCCGCGGCAACTCGGTGTACTTTCCGCGGCGCGTGATCCCAATGCTGCCGGAGCGGCTGTCCAACGGGCTGTGCTCGATCAACCCCGAGGTCGAGCGGCTGTGCGTGGCGTGCGACATGAAAATCGACGCCCGCGGCGACATCAAATCCTACCGCTTTTACCCGGCGGTCATGCGCTCGCACGCACGACTCACCTATACGCTGGTGGCTGCCATGCTGGAAGGCGCCGACGACGAGGCGGCGCGCAAGCACCGCAGGCTGCTGCCGCAGCTCGAGAACCTGTACAAGCTTTACAAGCTGCTTGCCAAGGCGCGCGAGCGGCGCGGCGCCATCGATTTCGAAACCATCGAAACCCAGATGGTTTTCAATGCGCAGGGCAAGATCGAGCGCATCGTGCCGGTGAAGCGCAACGACGCGCACCGGCTGATCGAAGAATGCATGCTGGCAGCCAACGTCTGCGCTTCGGATTTCCTGAGCGAGCACGACCACCCCATGCTTTACCGCATTCACGAGGGACCGACGCCGGAAAAACTCGCTTCACTGCGCGAGTTTCTCAAGGGCTTCGGCTATAACCTGACCGGTGGCGACGAGCCGCACGCACTGGACTACGCGAAACTGCTGGCGAAGATCAGGGACCGGCCGGACGCGCAGCTGCTGCAGACGGCGATGCTGCGTTCGCTGCGGCAGGCGGTCTACAGCCCCGACAACGCCGGCCATTTCGGGCTTGCCTACGAGTCGTATACCCATTTCACTTCGCCGATCCGGCGGTATCCGGACCTGCTCGTGCATCGTTCGATCAAGGCGGTGCTGGCCGGCAAGCGCTACGAGCCGGGCGACTGGCATGAACTGGGGGCGCGCTGTTCGATGACCGAACGTCGCGCCGACGATGCGACGCGCGATGTCGAGGCCTGGCTCAAGTGTTATTACATGCAGGACAAGGTCGGCGAGACCTTCGAGGGCAGCATCAGCGGCGTCACCGCGTTTGGCGCTTTCGTTGCGCTCGACGGGGTTTATGTCGAAGGGCTGGTGCATATTTCCGAGCTGGGCACCGATTACTATCATTTCGACGCCGCCAAGCACCATCTGCTGGGCGAGCGTACCGGCCGCCGCTTCCGGCTCGGCGACCGGTTGCGGGTACAGGTTGCGCGCGTCGATCTCGAAACCAGCAAGATCGATTTTGTGCTGGCAACGGATCGCCAGTCCGCGGTAAAGATATAAGTATTTGTTTTTATTGATAATTTTAAGAAATTGTCAATGAGCCAAGAGCGCATCATCTACGGTTTCCATGCCGTCATCAGCCGCCTGCGCCAGAACGCGGCCGGAGTGAAGGAGATCTATCTCGACAGCGGCCGCAATGACCGCCGCGCGCAGGACCTGGCCAAACTTGCCGCCGGCCTCGGCATCCGCATCATGCAGGTCGACGACAAGCGGCTTGCCGGCATGACCGGCAATGCGCGTCATCAGGGCGTGGCCGCGCGCGCGGAGGTGACGCGGCTGCCGACCCATATAGACGACGTGCTGGACAACCTAACCGAGCCGGCGCTGCTGCTCATTCTGGATGGCGTGACCGATCCGCATAACCTGGGCGCCTGCCTGCGGGTGGCCGACGCCATGGGCGTGCATGCCGTAATCGCCCCCAAGGACCGCGCTGTCGGCCTCAACGCCACCGTGGCAAAAGTCGCCAGCGGTGCGGCAGAGACTGTTCCCTACATTGCAGTCACCAATCTTGCGCGCAGCATGCGCGAGCTCAAGGAGCGCAGCATCTGGCTGGTCGGCGCCGATGAAAAAGCCGAGCGCGACCTGTATGCGGTCAAGCTCGGCGGGGCGCTGGCCTGGGTGCTGGGCGCGGAAGGCGAGGGCATGCGCAGGCTGACGCGGGAGCACTGCGACGAGCTTGCGCGCATCCCCATGCTGGGGACGGTCGAGAGCCTCAATGTCTCGGTTTCCGCCGGCATCTGCCTGGCCGAGGCGCGCCGCCAGCGGCAGGCTGCCTGACCCCCAAAGCAGGCCAAATCCGCCAATCCGTGGCATCCTGGTAGAAACATCACCTATACCTCTGAATCATAAGGGGGATATAATCTTTCCATCGCGCCAGATCAACAACATGATTCAAGCAGCGTGGATAATGTACCAGGCCTGATACTGCAAGGTTCGGGCGTGGCAGGGGGGTGACGTGGGCGAACGTTGGCACAACACTCATTGCAGTGTCGGCGACAAGCGGGTTCGTTTGTTCAAACGGACAGCAACGGCGCTTGCGGTTGCGTCATGTTTTGCGTCGGGGATAGCGGTTGCGAACCCGACGAATCCGGTGGTGGTGAGCGGGACGGCGGTGATGCAGCATTCGGGCAATCTGCTGTCGATCACGAACAGTCCGAACGCGATCATCAACTGGGGCAGTTTTTCGATAGGCGCGAACGAGATCACGCGCTTCATCCAGCAGTCGCAGGCCTC
>JAESFZ010000285.1_pt1 | contig 31787 bp, 31 predicted proteins | sample 9269561 | NCBI WGS metagenome assembly JAESFZ01 (sample SAMN14515552, study PRJNA621657) | algae metagenome | isolation source: Tildeniella nuda ZEHNDER 1965/U140 and co-occurring heterotrophs from wet... | place: Switzerland: Stansstaad, Zurih | collected 1965-01-01
GCCGGCCCTCCGGCCCCGTCGTGTTCGTTGTGACCCGTCGTGCCCGTCGTGATGAACCAGCGCTCCCAAATGCCCATTGCTGCGCTGCAAGTTCATCCGCAGCCATCCCTCTCTTCCGCCCCAACTCACTGTTTCCGCACGACATCCCTCCCGCCTCAGCGTCCTGAACCCGCCTGGGGGGAAAGCCGTGGGACAATCGGTCCGTCCCGTCGCAAGGGAGGCGCAGAGGCCTTGCGTGATCTGGCGGCGGGATGTGGAGAAGCGGGGGCCCGGTTCCCGGTTGCCAGCTCAAGGCGACCAACGCCCGGGGTCTGATCGAGGAGATCGGACGTCAGGGGCGAGGGGGATACTCGCCCGGTCCGGGGCCCGTGTCGCAAGCACGGCCCGCCCGCCGGAGGCGCTGCGGTAAGGCGTTAAGAGCGCCACCCGACGCAAGCTCCCGGAAAATCTCCGCGCGGAGCGTCGGTCTGCGTCGAAACGGTAACCCACAACGAACTCCGGGCGCAGGCCCGGCGCTCCGCACGCCTTCCCTTCACCGCGCCGACCGGACGCGGCGAAGACTCCTGCCCGGTCGTCACAGAACCCTGATGACTGTCGGCTATGCCCCCCTTAAACCTCCCCTGCCCTCCCGGAGTCTCCCATGCGTCTGCAGCGTCGCGACCTACTCACCGGCTCCGCCGCCGCCCTCGCCTTCTCCGGCCTCGCCCGCAGCGTCAGCGCCCAGACCGCCGCCACCGAAGAGACCTACGTCAACGAGGTGCACGGCTACGGCCCCCTGGTCCGCGACCCCAACCGCCTGCTCGACCTGCCCGAGGGCTTCACCTACCAGGTCATCTCCCAGAGCGGCGACACCATGGACGACGGCCTCTTCGTCCCCGGCCAGCCCGACGGCATGGGCTGTTTCGATCTCGGCGGCGGCAGGGTCGCCCTCGTCCGCAACCATGAGCTCAAGGGCTCCAGCGGCCTGCACCGCAACCTCGGCCCCGGCGGCTTCCATCAGGAGCGCATCGGCCTGCTGGATCCGGCGAAGGGCTACGACACCTACAAGGACGGCCGCCCCCTGCCCGGCGGGACCACCACCCTGGTCTACGATCTCGGAACCCGCCGCACCGTCAGCCAGCACCTTTCGCTGGCCGGCACCTCGACCAACTGCGCCGGCGGCCGCACCCCCTGGGGCAGCTGGCTGACCTGCGAGGAGACCGAGGAGACCCCCGCCGACGCCGACGTGACCAAGGCCCACGGCTATGTCTTCGAGGTCCCCGCCGCCGCCACCGGCCTCGTCGACCCCGTGCCGCTGAAGGCCATGGGCCGCTTCGATCACGAGGCCGTCTGCATCGATCCGCGCACCGGCGTCGTCTATCTGACCGAGGACCAGAACGACGGCCTGTTCTACCGCTTCATCCCGACCACCCCCGGCAAGCTGGCCGAGGGCGGCCGGCTTCAGGCCATGGCCCTGAGGGGCAAGCCCGGCGCCGACACCCGCAATCAGGACGACGCCCGCGAATGGGCCGTCGGCGACTGGCGCGAGGTGGTCTGGATCGACATGGAGGACGTCGACTCCCCCGACGCCGACCTGCGCATCCGCGGCCACGCCGCCGGCGCCGCCCGGGTGGCGCGGGGCGAGGGAATCTTCTGGGGCGACGGCGAGCTCTACCTGACCGCCACCTCGGGCGGGCCGCTGCGCCGGGGCCAGATCCTGCGCTACGTCCCCTCGCGCGACGAGGGCCGCCGCGGCGAGGCGCGCCGCCCCGGCCGCCTCCAGCTGTTCCTCGAAAGCGCCGACGAGCGGACCATGAACATGGGCGACAACCTCATCGTCGCGCCCTGGGGCCATCTGATCGTCTGCGAGGACAACTATTCCTCGGACATCCGCAACCACCTCAAGGGCGTCACCCCGGACGGCAAGACCTATACGATCGGCCGCAACGTCTTCACCGGCAACAGCGAGTTCGCCGGCGCGGTCTTCTCGCCCGACGGCGAGGTGCTGTTCGTCAACATCATGTTCCCGGGCGTGACCTTCGCGATCAGAGGCCCCTGGACCTCGGTCCGGACATGAACAGGCGCGGCTGGGACCGGCGAACCAGCCACAGGTTCACGGTCGCGACCGCCAGCACCAGGGCCGCGCCCGCCTGATGCAGGGCGCCCAGCCACAGCGGCACGGCGTGGATCAGGGTGACGATCCCCAGCCCGGCCTGCAGCCACAGAACCGCCGCCAGCAGGAAGGCCGACAGGCCCAGCCCCTCGGCCAGCCGCCAGCGCCACGCCTGCACCGCATAGACCGTCCCGCCGATCAGCAGGCCGTAGGCCACGAGCCGGTGATTGAACTGCACCAGCGCCTGGTCGTGCAGGAAGGCCAGCCCGCCCATGCCCCACTCGACCGGAGCCAGCACCGCCCCGTTCATCATCGGCCAGTCGGTGTAGACGAAGCCGGCCTTGGCCCCCGCCACCAGCCCGCCCAGCAGGCACTGCAGGAAGATCGCCCCCAGCAGGATGGCCGCGCCCCGGCTCCAGCCGACCGGATGGCGCGAATGCTCCTCGCCGTTCCAGGCCTCCAGCCCGGTCCAGATCAGACCCATGAAGATCAGCAGCGCGAGGCCGAGATGGGTCGCCAGCCGCTCCGGCGCGACATCGACCCGCTCGCTCAGCCCGCTGGACACCATCCACCAGCCGATCAGCCCCTGCAGCCCGCCAAGGCCCAGCAGCACGAGACACCGCAGGATCAGTCGCCGCGGCATGGCCAGCCGACCGATCAGCGACCGGGGCGGCGCCAGCCGCGCCAGCAGGAAGGCGAAGAACGGCAGGGCGAAGACGACCCCGATCAGCCGGCCCAGCTGCCGGTGCGCCCACTCCCACCAGAAGATGCCCTTGAACTCGCCCAGGGTCATGCCGGCGTTGACCTGCTCGTACTGGGGAATGGCGCGGTATTTCTCGAACGCCTCGGCCCAGTCGGCCGCGTTCATCGGCGGCAGGGCGCCCATGATCGGCTTCCATTCGGTGATCGACAGGCCCGATCCGGTCAGCCGCGTCACCCCGCCGACGACCACCATCGCGAAGACCAGCGCCGCCGTCACGAAAAGCCAGATCGCGACGGCCCGGCTCTGATCGCCCCCGATGAAACGCTGCATTCGACGCCCGCTATCCCGACCGTTACACTGGACGGCGCGCCGCTGGTCCGACGCCCGATTGAGCGGTATGCCCGCCCAGGAAGGCGAGATCGAGTCGCTTTTCGGCGCCGGGGCGTCGCAGGTCAGGAGAACGCGGTTGCAGTACGCCGACATCGTCATCGCCGTCCTCGGGGCCTTCGCCCTGGCCTGGGCCGCCGACCAGCTGACCGGCCGCCGCGGCCTGTTCGCCACCTCCCTGGTCTCGGGCGTGGCCGCCGTCGCCGGCTGGTTCCTCGCCATCCGCGTCTTCGCCGTCACCACCATGGACGGTCTGACCTGGGTCGGCTGGTCCCTGGCCGCCTCGGTCATCGCCCTGGCCGGCTTCTTCCTGTTCCGGAACAAGCGCTGAGATGGGGCCGCGCACCCGCCGATTCGTCGCCATGCTCGGCGTTGTGGCCTTCCTCGTCTTCTGGATCTGGGGCGCGATCGCCCTGCGCGGCGTCCTGCCGCCCGGCCCGCTGATCGACCTGGTGGTCTACGCCGTCGCCGGCATCGGCTGGGGCGTGCCCCTCTACCCGCTGTTCCGCTGGGCCGAGGGCGGCCGCAAGGGCTGACCCGCAGGGCCTGAAGTCTTCGATATGGGGACCGGGTCAAGGGAAGATGGTCGGAGCGACAGGATTCGAACCTGCGACCCCTTGACCCCCAGACTTAACTGAACCCCCACTGCGCTTGAGCGGAGTTTCTCAAGTCCGGTTAAACTATTCTCTTCTTTGCGTTTTTTGTTGTTTCGTGTTTCCCTCAGTCGCCCGACGTTGCCGCGTGCGGTGGCGACATGGTGGCGACACGACGCAGTGGAGATACGCAGTGGGGGACCGTCCATATCGAGCGACGCACCGTCACCAAGCTCTCGAAGGAGGCGCCTGAATCGGTCCATTATGACCAGCGGCTCACCGGCTTCGGGATGCGCGTCGCCAAGAATGGGTCGGTCTCTTATTTCATCGAATATCGGCCCGGCGCCGGAGGCCGGCGGGTGCAGAAGCGCAGGTTGGTCATCGGCAAAGAGTCTCCGGCCTTCAGAGCCGACACTGCTCGCGACAAAGCCGAGAAGCTCCTGAGTGCTGTGGCCTTGGGCGAAGACCCGGCGATCGAACGCAAGGCGCTCCGCGAAGCAGCAACGGTCGACGAGGTGGTCGAGCACTATCTCACCCAGAAGATCGAGCCGACCAGGAAGGCTTCAACCGCGGTGATCTTCCGTGGTCACTTCGCAAACCACATTAGTCCTGAGATTGGTCGCCGCCTTGTGGTGACCCTCTCCAAAGCCGACGCCACACGGCTGCATCGAAAGATCGGGGGAGATCGGCAAGTCACTGCCAACCGCGTGCTGGCGCTCCTGCACGCGGCAATCGAGTACGGCCGGTCAGAGGGCTTGGTCCCGGATGATCTTGGGAACCCCGCCAAGGGAGTGGAACGGTTCCGGGAGGTCGGGCGCGAGCGATATCTGAGCGCTGAAGAACTACGCAGGCTGGGGGCGACTCTTCGGCTGGCTGAGACTGAGGGACCGCGGCCGCGACGGTGGTGCACATCCGTTACATCGGCGTCTGGGACACCGTGAAGTCCATCGGCGATCCGCTCCTCGGCGATCAAGACGACGACGGCGAGTACGATGCCGCAGAGTTCTACGACCACGATCTTCGCGCCTCGGTCCACTCGGCACGACACGCCATCGCGCTCGACGAGCGGCGGAAAAAGTTCAACGTCACACCTTGGGACAACATCGACCAGTTGAATGAGGGGCGCGGCTTCAAGGTCGACGACCCGGAGCGGCCGTTCCAGCAGCTCTGGTTCCCGGGCGGACACGGCTCGGTGGGCGGAGGCGGCGATATCAAGGGGCTGTCCGACGAAGGCCTCGAATGGGTGCTCGAAGGCGCGAAACGAGCGGGCCTCGCGCTCGACGTTGGCGCCCATTCCAAGGTCTGGGCGGTCCGGCCGGATGTGTTGGCTCCGCTGGAAAACTCCTCCGAGAAGAGCTGGCATCCCCGGGACGTCGCGATGCGGATGCTGCCCAAGAAGGATCGGGACGGACCCAGCTTCGTGCATGAGGTGGCCCAAGCGACGATCGTTCGCTGGGGAGCGCCGGTGGACGCCCTGCCGGAAGGCAAGCGGTACCGGCCTGCATCCCTTCGTGACATCGAAGCGCAGCTCGATCAGGCCGCGAGGTTCGACACTTGGGAGTACGATATTCGCGGCGGTTACGCTGACCCGGGTGCCGTCATTTCGAACGTCCGCACGAGCGACGGCAGGGAGTTCCGGCGGTACGTCGTCAAGCCTGCCGACAGTCTCTCGAAGATCGCCAAAGCCCTGCTCGGCGATCCCAAGCGGGAGGGAGAAATCCTAGCGCTGAACCGCACCACGATCATGGATCCGGCGCGAATTTACGCGGGCCAGGTCCTGAACGTTCCTCTCGCTTAAAGCCGGTGCCCCATAAGTTTATTGCGGGCCGCGCCGCTGCGGTGCGTCTGAGTGGGTCGAAAGCAGCCCTTGCAAAGGCCGCTTATGAGTCATCATCGGACCTCCGCCCGGCCCAGCCTGGTCAGGGTCTAATAGACCAGCCCGGGATCCGGAGCCGGGGCTGCGACGGGCGTACCGAGCAGCCTTCGTTTCTGAACCTCATATTCCTCGTCGGATATCGCCCCTTGCTCGCGAAGAGCGGCAAACTTCGCCAGCTCGTCGACATTCGAGGTAGCGGATCGCGGTTTGGCGTTGAGATGTGCCATGAGGCCATTGTTGTGCTCCTGAACCATTCCCGAGATCAGGAAGGCATCAATAAGCAGCCAGATTCCCAACGGAATCAGAAGCAGTAGGCCGAAACCGACCCAAACCGTCAGCCACCCCAGGACCGAGATAATCAACTGCGCGACAGCTGAGCCCGTGCGCCCGAGATAGAAGCGATGTCCGCCCAGTCCTCCCAAGAAGAACCAGAACACGAAGGCCAAACCGACGGACTTCTTCCCCGCTTCGAAAGCCATAAGCGCTTGGGCGTCGGCGCTCAGCGCTGAGTTCGAACTGTCGGTCATGATCCCTCCCCGGACGGTTGCAGATGACCAGCAACTCGAGCGGGAGTCAAAGCGCTTCGACCGCCGGCACCAAGGCCGCTCTATTAAGTAGCGGGCGAGGAACTTTGTAGCGGCCCCAAATCCAGCAATCACGGGGTTCTCGGCACTTTCCGCTACAGTTTCTACAAAACTACAACCGCCCCCAGAAGCGCACGCAGGAGGGCCGTACGACCACGTGGGTGGCGATGAGCCGCCTAGTCCTGCCCCCTCCTCTGTTGCTCCTTCGGACTGTAGTTTTTGTAGTTTCTGTAGCTAAGCCTCCCAAAGGCCCTGAGAGTGGGACTTCGGGTGACTACAGATCATGCCTACAGAACGAGCAACTGTAGCTTCCTCCTTCGGGCACTTGGAACGGTGCCCCAAGTGGGTCGATATCTTTTGAGAACGCTCCAACATCGGGGTCAGCGCCCCTCCCGGCGTCCCGGCGACCCGTGGAGAGGACCCAAAGCCCACTTCGGCCAAACGTTCGAGTTCGGCGAGCGCGCAATTCGGCCGTCCAAGTGAAGGGCAACTTTAGAACGCGCCCTCCCCTATCGCTCAGACCGACCGTATCCAGCAGGTGCAGATCCGGCCGGGCGAACACAGCCACGCGAAAACCCCGCCGCGGGGTGAACCGGGCGGGGCTAAGGTCGTACGGATTGTTCGGGGCGACTAGGTTAGTCGGTTGATGACCGCGCTGATCAACCAGGCCAGGATTACGAATGGCAGGCCCATTAGGAACCGGACACCCATTGAGCGACGCTTGACCGGTTCCGGCGTCGGCGGCCGCTCATCTTCCATTCGCCGGGCCGCCACAAGGCGAGCTATGACGCCAGCGGCCGCTCGTCGCGATGTCTCAGACGTGATGACGGACTCGTATCCGGATTCCTCGCCGGGCGGCGCGCCTGGTTCCCGGCGGACGACGCAGAAGACGGAAGCTGCGTCATCCGACGGCGCCGGCGCCCAGCCGTTGCCCGGCCCGTCCGGTTCCCATTGCGGCTCGATGTAGTAGATCGGCGCGAGGCTCATTGAAGCGACTTCCTGTGACTGAAGACACGGTCGCCCCGGCCCCGGCCACAGCTGCGGCCGTATTCATTGTATGCGGCGCGCATGTCAGTGGATTCCGCTGGCGGCGAGATAGGCACGCTCGGCCAAGGCATCCGCAGCAAGAGCCGCCTGGTTCAATGCGGCCTCCCAGCCAGCGGCGCTACGGGAGGGAATGACGGTCGTGACGAGAGCCGCGAGCGACGGATCGCGGCCGGTAATGTCTCCACTTTCATCGCTGACTCTCACGCAAGCGATGAAGCGTACCCCGCCCTTGGGTCCGGTGGAGCGGAGCACGCACCCGCTGAAGCGACGAGCGCCCGCGACAAAACCGGCGTGACGCAACCTGGCCAACTTCTGCGACGATCCGACGTATCGAATTGAGGCGGTGAGCTGGCGCGGAGCGTGGAATTCTGAGTTCTGGGTCATTGTCGGTACCTTCCGAATGTAGCGCCGGCACAGCGCCGGCGATGTCTGATTGTTGGACACTTCAGAGTGTCTGTCAATCGGACACGTTCCCGGCTTTCGGGTCACGTCCAGAACCAGATTTGGACGCCCGGCGGCCTGGGCGAACCCGAAGAAATGGGCCGCGAGGAAACCCAAAAGCAGCTGGGTCAGGCTGGGCCAGACTGGCCCGGACCTCGAGGGAATATCAGTCCGACGCCGGCCTTGCATCTCTCGGAGAAATGTCTGATAATCCGACACCCCTGAGAGGAAATCGAAGTGCTCGTATCTCAAGCAGTGGCGGAACTAGCCACTTCCATATTCGGGAGCGACTGGGGCGCCCCAATGTCCCGATTGACGGGCATCAATCAGCGTACACTGCTCCGGATAAAAGCTGCTGCGGCGGAGGGGCGAGAGTATCCCGCCGCACGTGGCGCGCTCGGGGAACTGGCCGCTCAGATGCAGAACCGCACCGATAAGTGCCGAGAGGTGGCCACGGCGCACGACGTTCGGATCGATCCAGGATCGTTGCGATAGTGAAGTGGCCCGGTCGGTCGCACTAGCCCGTACGATCCACTCAGGCTTCGCCACCAGTGGTTACGTCCGATTCTGACGCATAGCTCTGCCATATTGACTCGCTCGCCCGTTAGGCGAACGTTGCAATCTTAGGGGGGAGCTCAGAATGAAACTAGCGTCGTTCCTTGGCTGCGTGTTGCTCGCGGCTGTCGCGCCACCGGTGGGGGCGCAGGTCGCCCAGACCTACCTCTACGACTCTCAGGGGCGCGTCATCGCCGCCACGACGGCTCGGCCTGCCACCAATGGTGTCATGGCCTACTATGTGCTCGACGACGCGGACAATCGAATGGCGCACGGTGCCCTCGCGGTATCCCCACCGCCGACTGCCGATAAACTGACCTGGCCGTATACCCTCCTTCCGTCCCAGCGGCTCACCTCCCCCAACGGCCTCTATCACCTGACGCTCGAAACCAGCGGCGATCTCGTCCTCACAGGTCCCTCGGGCATGGTCTGGCATAGCTGCACCGCCTGGGGACGGACGATGTTCTCGCGCGTCAGCAGCACCGGTCGGCTGGTGCTCTACGATCCCCAAGCCCTCACGATCTGGACCACGTCAAACTCGTCCAGCGCTGGTGCGGAACTCATCCTGCAGAACGATGGAACGGCGGTGCTCAAGTCGAGCGGCGGCGCGACGCTGTGGAGCTCGACCACCCAATGTCAGTGAAAACGATGATGCGGGCATCGGTGGCGATCGGTGCCTTGACTCTAGCGATGTGGGGCAACGAGGCCGAGGCTCAAACTCAGCCGATTCCGCCCGAACACTATACGCTCGATCCGCGCGGCGTGGACCTCGTGTCTGGCGGGTTCAACTATGTGACGACGGAAGTGGTAATCGGCCAACCCGGCGCTGGGGGGCTGACGCACGCCCGACAGTACATCGCCAACGAGGGCTGGCGTGACGTCGAGGTGGGAGGCTTGAGCTTCTCCAACGGCGAACTCATCGTCAGCACCGGCTTGTTTTCGGCGACGTTCGTTTCCGATGGAGCGGGAGGCTGGAAGCCCAAGTATGATGATGGCTCGACGCTGTCGGTTACGCCCCAAAACACTTGGCTGGTTACCGACCGGGACGGCAATCGCGCCGTGATCAACTACCGCCCCGACCTTTCGAGCTACAGCTTTACCGAAGGGCCGGTTCAGAACGAAACGGCGGCCGACGGGACGGTGACCACCTACCACTGGAAGACGGTCTGCCGCGATGGCGGCGAGCCGCCGATTTGTCTCAACGACGTGAAGCAGTTCCGGCTTCAGTCGATCACCAACAACCGCGGCTATCAGCTCAAATTCTTCTACCAGTCCAACACGCCGAGCCCGACGGCGAACTGGCTGCGGGCGACCAAGGTCGTCGGCCTGAACATGGCTGTCGACTATTGCGACCCCATGGCGGACTCCTGTCCTACGTTCAGCGAGAACTGGCCGAGCGTGACCTATGCCTATACGGGCTCCGGGCTTACCAGCGCCACTGATCAGAGCGGTCGGGTCACCAGCTACACCTACAGCGCTGGCGGGCTGGCCAGCGTGCGCTATCCGGATGCGAGCCACGATGACGTCGCGGTCAGCTACAATGCCTCGCCCGACTTCCGCGTCAACGCGGTCACCGACGCTTCCGGTTCGTGGACCTACGGCTATTCCATCAGTGGCGCGACCCAAACCACGAGCGTTACCGGGCCCTTGGGCCAAGCGCTGACGGTCCTGACAGACACCACCACCGGCCGGCCGACGTCGGTCACCGATGCACTCAGTCGGACCTGGTCCTGGCAGTACGACACCGATCTGCGGGCCACTCGGGTGACCCAGCCCGAAGGCGACTTCGCCATGTTCGAGTACGACGACCGCTCGAACTTGATCAAGACGACCTGGATCCCGAAAACGGCGACGGTTCCCTCGGTCGAGGTCAGCTCGACCTACCCTGCCGACTGTTCGATCTCGCCCATCACCGTATTCACTTGCAACAAACCCGAGTCGACCACGGACGCGCGCGGTGCCGTCACTGACTACGAATGGGACGAGGATACCGGCCAGCTGGTCAGCATGACCCTGCCGGCACCGACCAGCGGGGCCGCGCGACCGCAAACGCGCTACAGCTTCGGAAACTTCCAGGCGCGCTATCACGACAGCGCCACGACCTTCGTCAACGGCGGAAACATCTCGCTACCGACCGGGACCTCGGCCTGCATCACCGGCAATCCCCAGACCTCGCCAACGCCTATCTGCATCACCGCCGCGAACGAAGTGGTGAGCGGGATTACCTACCCCTCGTCCTCGACGCCGAACAATCTGCTGCCTGTCTCGGCCAGCCGAGGGTCCGGGGTCGCGCCGGTAATGGCGGAGTCGGCGTTCACCTACACCTCGGATGGTGACGTTGCCTCCGTGAACGACCCGCTGAGTGGCGCGGCGTACACCGTGAACTATATCTACGACGACGCCCGTCAGGTCATCGGCGTCATAGGGCCGGACCCGGACGATACAGGTCCCCGGCTGAACAGCGCCCAGCGGCTGACCTACAACGATCGGGGGCAGGTAGAACTGGCGGAAACCGGCACGGCGTCCGGAGGCGTCTGGGCCAATTTCGTCCCAATGCTGAAAAGCCAGACAGACTATGACGAGGCCGCGTATTTCCGGCCGGTCGAGGGCCGGCAGTTGTCCGCCGCCGGATCCGTCTCTGGCGTGCAGCAAGTCAGCTATGACGCCGCCGGGCGACCATCCTGCACCGCGGTGCGGATGAATCCGGCGGCGTGGACGAGCCCGCTGCCCGGTGCCTGCACGGCGACCGACGTCGGCGGCTTCGGCCCCGACCGGATCGCCCAGGTCGCCTATGATGCCGTCGGTCGGGTTGTCTCGACGACGACCGGTCTTGGCACGGCCGATGCCCTGACCGAGAGCGTCAGCTACACTCCCAACGGTCTGCCTGCCTCCCTGACCGACGGAAACGGCAATATCTCGGTCATGGAGTACGACGCCCTCGACCGGCTATCGAAGCTGCGCTATCCGAATCCGTCCGGCGGCGGAACCTCGACTACCGACTACGAGGCGTGGACCTGGAACTCGGCGGGCCAGCCGAACACCAGCCGCAACCGCGCCGGCCAGTCCACCGGCTACACTTGGGATCTGTTGGGTCGGCTGATTACGTACGTGCCCCCGTCGGGGACGCCGGGTTATACCGCCGGCTACGACAACCTCGGCCGCCTCATCTCGATCGCCAGCGTACCGTCATCAATCACGGTCAACACCGCGTACGATGCCCTGTCGCGTCCGATCAGCCAGTCGACCACCGGTTTGGGGTCGATGGGCTACAGCTACGACACGGCTGGACGGATGACTCGCATCACTTGGCCCGACGCGGTGTTCGTCCAGTACGACCACGACGTCACCGGCGCGGTCACCGCCGTTCGCGAGAACGGCGCGACCTCCGGGGCCGGAGTGCTGGTGGAGTATGCATACAACGACTTGGGGCTGCTGACCGCCGTCGCGCGGGCGGACGGCGCGGGGGCGGCCAGCGCTTACGGTTATGACGCCCACGCGCGGCTGACGGGGTTAGCCCATGACGCCTCGGGGACCGCCAACGACCTTTCCTTGGGCTTCGGCTACAATCCCGCAGGCCAGATCACCACCCGCACGGCCAGCAATAACGCCTACATCTATGCACCATCAGCGACCCCGGCGAACTACGCCCGCAACGGCCTGAACCAGGTCACGGCCATTGGCGGCTTGGCAGTGACCTACGACGCCAATCAGAACGCCAACGACGTGCTGGGCGCGGACTATGATTACGACGCCGCCGGACGGCTGACATCGGCCGACGCCGGGGCCGGGGCCTCGACGTTTGTGTTCGACCCGCTTGGCCGGCTGGCTCGGGCGGACGACGGCACGACCACTCGATTCCAGTACGCCGGCGTCCAACTGATTGCCGAATACGATGGTTCGGGAACCCTGAACCGCCGGCATGTACCGGGCTTGGGCTTGGACAGGGTGGCGGTCAGCTACGAAGGCTCCGGCCTCACCAATCCCAGCTGGCTGTTGGCCGATGAACGCGGCTCAGTGGTGGGGCTGGCCGGGGGGACGGCGGTGGTCGGTGCGATCAATCGCTACGATGAGTACGGCATGCCGGCAACAGGCAACACCGGAAGATTCCAGTATACCGGCCAAGCTTGGTTGGCCGAAGCCGGTGCCTACCACTACCGGGCACGGGCGTATCTCCCCCAAATTGGAAGGTTCTTGCAGACCGACCCGATCGGCTACGAAGCAGGAGCCAACATTTACGCTTACGTGAACTTAGACCCAGTGAATTTCATAGATCCGTGGGGATTGCAGGAGGCAGATCCTGGACCGGTTATCGTAAACTGCCCGCCGCGTTGCGAACCCAGCCCACCAACTAGAGTTGTCAATCCCGGTATGCTGCGATTTGGGGGCGGCGAGGACATCATTGTACCGGAAATGCCGGCTGTAGAGATCGATGAAGTTATCGTCATAACGCAGGCAGCGCCTCGGCCCATACTTCCACGGATCTTCCCTCCGCAACTATTTGCACGTCCCCCAGTTACGCCGAATCCTCTTGGCCAAGCCAGGCCGCCGCTTAATCCAAGGCTGCCCCCCGGTGAGGGCTGGGAGTGGAGGGGGCCGGGACCTGTAGGTACTGGTCGGGGACAGTGGTACAATGAAAGAACGGGCGAGTCTTTACGGCCGGACTTTAACCATCCGGGACCTGTGAGGCCCCATTACGATTACCAGCAACGGGGAAATCCCGACGGCTGGAGATGGTACATGGATGGCACGTGGGAACTCAAAATTGCACCATACTATATATGAGCCGTCATGATAGTTGAATTGGAAACTGAGAACGCACTCGACTATATTAGGGAGTACATGAACGTTGCTGGCGGTTGTTTTAGCGACCTTTCGAACGTAACGCTCTCTCCCGTTGCGCTCTGCTCCGCCGATCAATCTTTCCGCGGGCCGCCCGACCTATGGGCAGGACGCTTGGTCAAGCGAGATAACTCTGCCGTTGATTTATCGGAGTATGTATTATCCTCAATTCCGCGCCAAAGCTGGGTCGTGACGCAAGACAGTCTTGCCACATACGATCCACTCACGGCAACATCTCCTCTTCCCCACACCTACATACCCAGTGAATTCGGGCTGTTCTCTGTCTCTCGCTACGAGAATGACACATCCATAGTAGCTAAGGAGCTGTTTTCGACATCCAGTCAGTTTCCAATACTTGCGGTATATCCAAACACCCCCTCCTTTTTACGTGCATCATCAGAAAAGCCACTGATAGTCTCGGCGCCACGGCTTGCTGGTGCTAAATGTTTCATTTTGTCGGCTCTAGACGGCGAAAGCTGGATTCTCATTAATATTGAATATTGATAACGGGCTGTTCCGTTCTCCGCTCGAGGTTCATCGCGCTGCTACGAGCGCCGAGCGGCCAGGTGGTCATCACGCCAGCACCGCGTTGATCGCCCGCGAGTTCGCCTGCATCCAGTTGAGCAGCACCTTCTGCCCGACCTGATCCTCGACCATGGCCGAGGCGAGATCCGCAGGGTTCAGGAGGTTGACGTTCTTCAGGTTGATCGAGCCGCCGAAGCCGTTCAGACCCCCGTTCGCCCGGTGGCGCGGGTCGTCCTCAGTCAGCATTTCTTCGCCGCGGAGCCCGATGATCGGGACTTCGTTGGGCTTCAGGCCGACGACGCCGCCCGTGTGATAGCGCAGCGCGGTGTTGAATACCGACGCCGGAACCGGGCTGGTCATGACGAGGCCGCCCGAGTGAAGGCGGGGGATTTTCTTGAACAGATCGAGTATGCGGGCCACTCCGGAGTCGGTCTGCACCAAGCCTCCGCCGCCCCCACCCGAGCCTCCGCCCCCGAAGATTCCATTGATCGCACCGGCAAACATTCCGCCGATGCCTCCGCCTGCTCCGCCCTGTCCGGCCGCGGATTGCAGGGCGTTCAGGACTGCTTGCTGGAAGATCATTCGACCAATCTCTCGCAGGAAGTCGGCAGCGAAAGAGAGGAAAGCGCGGCCGAGAGACCTGATCGCGTTCTGGCCTTCGGCAACCGATTGCGCGAACTGGTCGAGCGCACTGGCGGCCCCGTTTACGAGGGAGTCTGTTATCTGTCTGCCGGAAATCAAAAGCGACCGCCCCACGCCTTCGGCTTCGTCCCGTGTTGCTTCCAGGGCGGCGATGGCAACCTCTGCCTCGGGCCCGCCGATCGCGCGCCACATGGCGATTGCATTGTTCGCCGCGGTCACTAGCTGCTGATTTATCTCCGTGATGCGTTCAGCCACGGCATCTGCAGAAACCCCCTGTCCGCTGTCGCGAAGATATTCCTCACGTTCCATAAGTGTTGACCGCAGGGTGACCAGATCGTTGACGGCCTTCTCCGCCGCCTGACGCTGCCGGGTGGCCTCGTTGATGTCGTAGAGAGTCCGCAGGATGTCGGCGTATTCCTGACCCTCCCGGGTCAGACTGACGATCAGTTCGCCTGTGGCGGCGTCCAGTTCGCTTGTGTAAAGGCCTGCGTCCCGCAGTTGCCGGGCGATCCAGTCGTCACGACCCTCGATTTGTCCTTGGGCCTGGGCCAGTTCGAGACGGGCCTGTTCGATCAGCCGGACCGCTTCGGCCGCCCGTTCGGCATCATACAGCGCGCCGACGGTCTGCCGGATCTCCTCGCGCTGCTCCTTGGAGAGTGGCAGGCCGAGTTCGGCGGCTGCGAGTTCCTTCTCTCGCAACGTCTCGAGGATTTGTCGCTCTCGAACCTCCTGATCGACCATGGCGATCTGAAAGCGACGAGCGGCGTTCTCGGCATTCAGGCCGGCGACGAACTCGGCCTGCGCCTTGGCCCGGCGCTCGGCCTCCGACACACCGCCGCCCCGTCGGCTACCCCCACTGTTCGCCGGTTCCGGCGGATCGAGCGTGGTATCCGGCGGGTCGACCGCGTTCCTCGCCGCGATCTCGGCGTCATTATACTCCTTGAGCAGGGCGCTGACTTCGACCTGCTCGCGTTCGAGAAGGGCGATGCGGTTGGCCAGGGCGACATTCCCCCGACCGACGCCCCGGGTGTAGTTTTGCTGCTGCTCCCGCAGCCGCTCGAGTTCCGCGGCGTTGCGTTCGAAGGTGGCCCGGGTGTTGTCCCGCCCGCTCTTGTTGGCCCCCGGCAGCAGCCGGGTCAGGCGCTGGATGCGGCTGACCAGGTCGTCGATCTGACGACGGGCCTTGGCGAAGTCGATGAAGTTGACGAAGTCGACGAACGCGCGCCAGGCCTCGCCGAAGTCCTGAAGAATCCGCGTCCACGGGCCGCGCATCTTCTCGGCGGTCGCGTTGTATTTCCGCTCGAAGATGGCGAAGGCCTGCGTCCGGGCCTCCGCGTCCTTCTTCGACTCTCGCAGCTTCTCGATATGCTTGCGCTCGGAGTCGGTCAGGAAGTTGAGTTCGTCGTCCAGGGCGAGGACGGCGTCGGCGTTGCCGGTGAAGGCGTCGCTGACCTTCTTCGCGGCGTCCGTGACCTCGATCTTCAGGACCTTGGCGACGTCCTGCGCCGTCTTGCCGAACCGCTCGAGGTATTCCGGCGCCACGGCGTCGTCGACGAACTCGGTGACGGCCGCCCGGGCCTCCTTGAGCGAGCCGGCGTATTCGTCGATCTGACGCGCGACTTCGGCCAGCTTGGGGGCAGTGTAGTTGGCCGCCTCGCCCGAACGCGTCAGGAGAAGGTCGAACTCCTTCAGCGTGTCGGCTTCGGCGTTGGCCTTCGACATGGAAACCAAGAATGGCGCCAAAACCGCAGTAGCGGCCCCGATGGCCGGGGCGAGCCGGATAAATCCAGAGATCAGGCCCGGGAAAATCTGGGCAATCTGACCTGCCTGTTGCGCGAAGACCTGCATCGGCGGCGTGCCGCTGGCCAATTGAGTGGCGACATCATTCACCTGGTAGCCGAGATTCTGCAGCTCGTAGGGCCGCAGGCCGAGCGGCCCGCGACCCTTCCGCGAGGTGTAGGCGTCTTCCACGCGGGCGCCGACGCCGCGCTTGGCCGCCGCCGCGTTCCGCCCCAGGGCGCCCGTGTTGGCGTTCAGCGCCGCGGTTTCGGCCTCGATGGCGACTTCGGCCCGCCGGGCACCCATGGCGATCTCGTCGAACGCCGCGAACGATCCCCGCTTGCCGACCTGCCCGGTCGTTCGTCCGAGAGCGGCCGCCGCATTGATCGCGTCCTGCCGCAGTCCTTTGACCTGCGCGCGGACCGCCGCGAACTCATCCCGCAGCGCCTTGGACGGACGTTTCGCATTGGCGACCTGGCGGCCGAGTTCGTTGGCGCGGTCCGCTGCGGCGCGGTAGGCCTGCGCCAGATCCAGCGCATCCTGCTCCATGGCGGCGATCTGCTGCCGGCGGGCGTTGGTCCGGGCCTGCGCCACGGCGAACGCCTCGAGCCCATCCTTCGCAGACTTGATCGCGCGCTGCGTCTCGTCGCGAGCGCGGATCAGAAGTTCGACCGAGTTCTGCTTGTTGGTCGCCATCAAGGATTCCTCGCCCCTTGGGATTGGAGAAAGCGGGTGCTGTTCACCGCTGCGATGTGGGCCACGCAGTTCATGAGCTGGCTGAAGTGATCCGGGTTCTTCACCACTCGAAACCAGCAGGCCATGAGGCCGAGCCCGCCGCCCAAGCTCCTCATTGAATTTGAGGAAGCACTGGCAAGCACGGTCGACAGTGCCTCTTCGCATCGCGCGGACGCCGCTGCCGCCACCTCATCTTCCGGGCTCTCCAGAGCGACGCCGAACCTGTCTGCAATTCCGCCAAGCTCCACTGCGCAGCCCTCGGCCACTCTCAGGATGGCGGCCACATCTTCGTGGACATCGTAGGTTGCCGAAGCGATCTGAAACTTGCGCATTCCATCGCTCTACTATTCTACTTACCCGCAATCAAACTCTATAGTTTCTCTGCCTTGTTTAGAACATTCTCTCGTCGAGAGAAAGGTGACTTGTCGGCAAGTACGCATTGCCATTCAAGTTGAGGACGAGCTATCTTTACTGGAAGGTTCTGATGGTCGACTGCGACATTCCCCTGATATGAACTCGGATCGCCCGCACTTCATCCGGCTTTGGGACGTCTGCGCCCTTACCGGCGTGTCAGGTCGGCAAATTTACCGGTGGGCGAAGGAGGGTCGATTCCCCCGCGGACAACGGCTCAGCCACAAAGTCACGGTCTGGCGGGGCGATGAGGTCAACGCGTGGATTATCGCGCAGCGTGGCGACTCGGTGGCGACACGGCCCAACGAGAAAGGGGCCGCCCGAAAGCGACCCCTCTAACCGTCCGTTTTCCTTGAGGAAAATGGTCGGAGCGACAGGATTCGAACCTGCGACCCCTTGACCCCCAGTCAAGTGCGCTACCAGGCTGCGCCACGCTCCGAGAGGCGCTCCCTATAGACGGGGCGCCGTCGCCCCGCAAACCCAAAAGCGACCTGTCAGCCGGTTCTCGAAAGAACGGCCTCCAGCCGCGCCTTCGCGCCTTCCAGTTCGGCCAGGGCCTGACGCAGCCGGACGGACGACACGCCCGTCGGAGCCGCCGCAACCGGGGCCGGTCCGGCGCCGCCCTCGGGCTCGAACGGAACCGAACCGTCGGGGTCGCCATAGACGGCCAGCCGCTTGAGGCCCTGTTCGCGATGCAGCCGCTGGACGCCCTTGATGGTCAGGCCGTCCTCGTGCAGCAGCCGCTTGACCGACTTCAGCAGCACCACGTCCTGCGGACGATAGAACCGCCGCCCGCCGGCCCGCTTCAGCGGCGTGATGAACGGGAATTTGGTCTCCCAGAAGCGCAGCACGTGCTGCGGGGCCCCGACCTCGTCGGCGGCTTCGGAGATGGTGCGGAAGGCGTTCGGGCTCTTGGCCACGGCGTCAGGCGGTCACGACGGCGTCGTGAACCCGGCCCTTCATGATCTGCGAGGCGCGGAAGCTGATGACCCGGCGCGGATGGATCGCCGCCGGTTCGCCGGTCTTGGGGTTGCGGCCCATCCGGGCCCGCTTGTCGCGGACCTGGAAGACTCCGAAGCCCGACAGCTTCACGGTCTCGCCGCGCTCGAGCGATTCGATGATCAGCTCCAGCGTCCGCTCGACCATGGCCGAACACTCCTGCCGCGACAGGCCGACCTCCTCGTGGACCGCCTCGCAGAGGTCCGCCCGAGTCAGGGTCTGATGCTGAGCCAATGGTCCGCTCCCCTCAAAAAGTCCGTCGCGCCCATAAAAGAGCAAGCGCCTTCAAATGGAAAGGCGAAATGCGCCCTACAGGCGAAAGGCGCAGGCGCCCCAGGTCAGTCCGCCGCCCATGGCCTCCATCAGCACCAGATCGCCCCGCTTGATCCGTCCGTCCCGGATCGCCGCGTCGAGCGCCAGCGGGATCGAGGCGGCCGAGGTGTTGGCGTGGGTGGCCACGGTCGAGATCACCTTGGCCTCGTCGAGGCCCAGCCGGTCGCCGACGCCCCTGATGATCCGCTGGTTGGCCTGGTGGGGCACGAACCAGTCGACATCGGCGATCTCGATGCCCGAGGCCTCGCAGCAGGCGGTGATGGCCTCGGCGATATTGACCACGGCGTGGCGGAACACCTGGTTGCCGGCCATGCGCAGATGCCCGACCGTGCCCGTGGTGGCGGGACCGCCGTCGACATAGAGCAGATCCGTCTTGGAGCCGTCGCAGCGCAGGGCGAAGCCCAGCAGGCCCTTGTCGGTCTTGACGCCCTGCCCTTCCCGCGGCTCGACCACCACGGCGCCGGCGCCGTCGCCGAACAGGACGCAGGTCGACCGGTCGGTCCAGTCCATCAGCCGGGTCATCTCCTCGGCGCCGATGACCAGGGCGCATTTGGCCAGACCCCGGGCCACGAAGCCGTCCGCCACGCTCAGGGCGTAGACGAAGCCGGAGCAGACCGCCTGGACGTCGAAGGCGACGCAGGTCGGCGCGCCCAGCTTGCGCTGGACGATCGAGGCCACCGACGGAAAGGTCATGTCCGGCGTCGTCGTCGCCACCACGATCAGGTCGATGTCCTCGGGGCTGCGGCCGGCGTCGGTCAACGCCCGCTTCGAGGCCTCGACCGCCAGATCGCTGGTCGGCTGGTCGTCGCGCGCCTTGTGCCGCTGGCGGATGCCGGTGCGCTCGACGATCCACTCGTCAGAGGTGTCGACGATCTTCGCGAGGTCGGCGTTGGTGACGACCTGTTCCGGCAGATAGGAGCCGACGCCGGTCACGGCGCTGCGAATGACGCTCACTGGGGAGTCTCCATGGCCGCGGTCTCCACGGCCGGCTGTTCGAGGACGACGGTCAGCCGGTTGAGGCTTTCGCTGACCTTCTTCAGATAGTCGCTGCGGGCCAGTTCGACAGCGATGCGGATCGCATTTCCGTAACCCTTGGCGTCGGCCCCGCCGTGGCTCTTGACCACAATGCCGTTGAGGCCGAGCAGCGGGCCGCCGTTGATGGCGCTGGGATCGATCTTCTGGCGCATCCGCCTCAGCGCCGGCAGGGCCAGCAGGGCCCCCGCCTTCGCCGGCACGCTGGAGGTCAGGGCCTCCTTCAATAGCGCCGAGATGAACCGCGCCACGCCCTCGGCCGTCTTCAGGGCGATATTGCCGGTGAAGCCGTCGGTGACGACCACGTCGACCGTGCCCTTGGCGATGTCGTCTCCCTCGACGAAGCCCTTGTAGTCCAGGCCGAACCCGCCCTCGCGCAGGATCCGGGCGGCCTCGCGGACCTCCTCGTGACCCTTCATGTCCTCGGAACCGACATTGAGGATGCCGATGGTCGGGCGTTCGGCGCCGTGCACGGCGGCGTGGAAGGCCTCACCCATGATGGCGAACTCGACCAGCTGCTCGGCGTCGCTCTCGACATTGGCGCCGACGTCCAGCACCGCGGTGACGCCCCGCAGCGTCGGCCAGCTGGCGACGATCGCGGGCCGCTCCAGCCCATGGGCGGACATCCGCAGCAGCAGTTTGGAGATCGCCATCAGGGCGCCGGTGTTGCCCGCCGAGACGACGCCCCCCGCCTCGCCCGTCTTCACCGCCTCGATGGCGTTCCACAGGCTGGAGCCCTTGCCCCGCCGCATCGCCTGGGCCGGCTTTTCGTCCATGGCCACGACCTTGTCGGTGTGGCGAACGTCGCAGACGTCGTCGCCGAGCCCGTTCTTCGCCATCTCCGCCCGGATCGCCGTCTCATCGCCGTGCAGCAGGAAGCGCACGCCTTCGCCGCCGTGGCGCTTGCGATAGTCGCGCACCCCCGCGACCACGACCGGCGGACCGTGGTCCCCGCCCATGGCGTCGAGCGAAATCAGAACTGGGGATGACAAGCCGTTTCGACTCCGTCGCGCCGTGGCCGGCGCTTGTCTGGGGCGACGATAGCGCCGCACCGGGGGGATGCAACCGCGCCGCCCTTGCGTCAACCTTCGTCCGAAGACCGAAGCTGTTTGAGGACCGCGAAGGGCGAGATTTCCGCCGGCTCCGGCGGCTGCACGAACTCGGCGCCGGGCTTGCGGGGGAAGGGATCCAGCCGCAGGGCCAGCTGTTCGACGGCATACTGCCCCAGATCGACCTGCCCGCCCTCGATCGGATCGGGCGATTCGTCGTCCAGGGTGATGACGATCTCCTCGGAATCCTCGTCCACCGCCTCGGCGAGGGCGACGGTGAACGGCGCATCGATCTCGACCGGCAAGGGCTCCAGGGTGATGCCACAGGTCTGGGCCAGCCTGGCCTTCACCCGGCCCGACAGCCGCCACCCGCCCGGCGACGGCGCGAGCGTCATCTCGGCAACGAAGGAATCGAGCGACGCCAGGTCCAGGGCTTTCGCGATACGGCCGCGGGTCGCCGCGTCCGGCTCGAGCGTGCGGGTCACGCCGGCGCCGACCTGATGAAGGCGCACCGGTTCACTGTAAGGCAGGTCCATGCCGCTCATCCCTCGATCTCCGCCCAGTCCGGCCGCGTGGTGGCGGCGGTGAAATCCTGCGCCGCCAGCCGGGCGCGGCTGGCCAGGGCGTAGCGGGCCAGGGCGTCTCCGGCCGCCGGGTCGTCGCTCTCGAACACGTTTCGGGCCAGACCGGCGGCCAGGGCCGGCGCGTCCCCGTCGCGCAGGGGCGGCTCGTAGGCGGTCATCCGCCCGTACATGGCCTCCCCGAGCTTGCGCATCTTCTTGCCGACGGAGATGTCGCCGACCCCGAGCTCCCGCAGGGCATGGTCCAGCGCCGACACATAGGTGTCGAACAGGGCTTGGGCCGCATCGCTCCCCCGCTCGCCCTCGTCCCGCAGACGCATGACCAGCAACAGCACATGCAGGGTGTAGAGCTCGAAACGGGCGTCGATCCGGTCGGCGACGCCCAGGGTGGTGTAGAAAGCCGGATCCCGCGCCTGGCGCACCGCCAGTTCATACAGGGGCTCGCCTTGACGTTCGCGGCGGCGGGTTCTGAAGAGATTCTGAAGCATGATCATGCGGCCCCTTTTCCGCCGCGCCGTTGAACTAAGGCTCGGGTCCGGTTAGGTCAAAGACCTTGTTCTCTCGCAGGCGCCGTCCATGCTCCGTACCAAGCTCCTTATCGCCGCCCTTTCGGCCGCCGCCCTGACCGCGGCCTGCGCCCCGACCGTGGGCCAGAACGGCTTCCAGGCCATCGACGCCAAGCCGGCCGACATCCTCGCCGGGACGGACACCAAACAGACGGTGCTGACCAAGCTCGGCACGCCGTCGACGACCTCGACCTTCGAGCGCGACAACGTCTGGTACTACATCAGCCAGGTGACCGAGAAATACACGTACAACCGGCCGCACGTGACCCAGCGGACCGTGACCGAGATCACCTTCAACGACGCCGGCCAGGTCGCAGAGGTCCGCACGCTCGGACTCGACGACGGGCGTCAGATCGCCATGAACGGACGCGAGACCCCGACCCGCGGACGCCAGCTCACCATTCTCGAGCAGCTGCTCGGCAACGTCGGCCGGGGCCAGCTGCCCCGCACCGACGAGGACGTCCCCGGCCAGCGCCGCCCCGACTAGGCCTTCGCCGCGCACCGCCAGATACGAAAACGCCCCGGAGATCGCTCTCCGGGGCGTCTTTCGTTGCGGTCCGCCGCGCCCCGAAGGACGCGGCGTTCCCGAAGCGGCCTAGAAGACCTTGCCGCTGGCCAGGACGGCCAGCAGGAGCAGCGCCACGATGTTGGTGATCTTGATCATCGGGTTCACCGCCGGTCCGGAGGTGTCCTTGTAGGGATCCCCGACGGTGTCGCCGGTCACCGCGGCCTTGTGGGCTTCGGAGCCCTTGCCGTGGAGCACGCCGTTCCGGTCGGTGAAACCTTCCTCGATCACCTTCTTGGCGTTGTCCCAGGCGCCGCCGCCCGAGGTCATCGAGATGGCGACGAACAGGCCGGTGACGATGACGCCCATCAGCATGGCGCCGAGGGCGGCGAAGGCCGTGGCCTTGTCCGAGATCGACAGCACCGCGACGAACAGGACGATCGGCGACAGCACCGGCAGCAGCGACGGCACGATCATTTCCCGGATCGCGGCCCTGGTCAGGATGTCCACCGCCTTGCCGTACTCCGGCTTGACCTCATAGGTCATGATGCCGGGGTTCTCGCGGAACTGGCGACGGACCTCGGCGACGACGGACTCGGCCGCCCGGCCCACCGCCATCATCGACATGCCGCCGAACAGGAAGGGCAACAGCCCTCCGAACAGCAGGCCGACGACGACGTACGGATTGGTCAGGGCGAAGTCGATCGTCCCCATGTTGGCGAAGAAGGGATACTCCGCCGCATTGGCCGCGAAATACTCCAGGTCAGAGGTGTAGGCCGCGAACAGCACCAGGGCGCCGAGTCCAGCCGAGCCGATGGCGTAGCCCTTGGTCACGGCCTTGGTGGTGTTGCCGACCGCGTCGAGAGCGTCGGTCGAGTGACGGACTTCCGAAGGAAGCCCCGCCATCTCGGCGATGCCGCCGGCGTTGTCGGTGACCGGCCCGAAGGCGTCCAGCGCCACGATCATCCCGGCGACGCCAAGCATGGTGGTGGTGGCGATGGCGATGCCGAACAGCCCGGCCAGCTGGTAGCTGGCGACGATGCCGACGACGATGGTCAGCGCCGGCAGGGCCGTCGACTCGAGCGAGACGGCCAGGCCCTGGATGACATTGGTGCCATGGCCCGAAACCGAGGCGTTGGCCACCGAGCGCACCGGGCGGAAATTCGACCCGGTGTAGTATTCGGTGATCACCACGATGGCGGCGGTGACCAGCAGACCCACCATGCCCGACCAGAACAGGCTCATCGGCTCGATGGACAGACCGCTGTTGGTGACGATCGGACCGCCGACCAGCTTGTCGATGACGAAATACACCGCCACCGCTGACAGCACGCCGGTGACGATCAGGCCCTGATAGAGGGCGCCCATGATGTTCTGCTTCTTGCCCATGCGGACGAAGAAGCTGCCGATGATGGAGGTGACGACGCAGACGCCGCAGATGGCCAGCGGCAGCAGCATCATGGTTTCGACATAGGGCTGTTCGCGGAAGAAGATCGCCGCCAGCACCATGGTGGCGACCGTGGTCACCGCATAGGTCTCGAACAGGTCGGCGGCCATGCCGGCGCAATCGCCGACGTTGTCGCCTACGTTGTCGGCGATGGTCGCGGCGTTGCGGGGGTCATCTTCCGGGATGCCGGCCTCGACCTTGCCCACCATGTCGCCGCCCACGTCGGCGCCCTTGGTGAAGATGCCGCCGCCGAGACGCGCGAAGATGGAGATCAGCGAGGCGCCGAAGCCGAGGGCGACCAGACCGTCGATGACCTCGCGGCTGGTGCTCTCGAAGCCCATGCCCGCGGTCAGGACGGCGTAATAGCCCGCCACGCCCAGCAGGGCGCCGCCGGCGACGAACATGCCGGTGATGGCGCCCGAGCGGAAGGCCAGGTCCAGCCCCTTGGACAGGCTCTCGGACGCCGCCTGGGCGGTCCGCACATTGGCGCGGACCGAGATCAGCATGCCCGCGAACCCGGCCAGGCCGGACAGGACGGCGCCGATGACGAAGCCGATGGCGGCCCACGGTCCGATCAGGAACCAGGCGGCGATCAGGATGACGACGCCGACCATGGCGATGGTCGTGTACTGGCGCCGCAGATAGGCCGAGGCCCCCTCCTGGATGGCGGCGGCGATCTCGCGCATCTTGTCGTTGCCGGTCGAGGCCTTCATCAGCGCGGCGGTCTGGACCAGTCCATAGAGGACCCCCAGCGCGCCTGCGGCGATGACAAGCCACAGAATATTGCTCATGGCGTTTCCAAACCCTGTGATTCTAGAGGCGCCCGGACCCTTGGCGCGGCGGGCGTTATTCGCCTCTGTCCGCCTTCCGGTCCCCCCGTGCGCACCGGACGCGAGTCTGCGTCCCTCGGGAATTGCGGCGGAAACGTGCCAAATGCGTCGAGGTGACGCAACAGGATTGGTGAACGGGGATCAGCCGGCGCGAACGCCGGTGCGTCGGCGCGGGGCCTGGCTGACGACCTCGACCCGGGTCACGGAGCCGCGTCCGGCTATCTGAGCGGCCGAGCGCATCAGGCTGGCGGACATGGCGACGGCGTCGACGCGGGTCCAGTCGTCCTCGATGACGAAGGGCGTGCGGTGGCCGGCGCGGACCAGGGCGTCGCGCAGATAGGCCTCCTTGGCGCGCATCGATTCGGGGGTCGCCGAGCCGCCGAGATGTAGCCGCAGCGAGACGAAAACATAGTTACGGAGTCGACCGCCGGAGATGATCGGCAGACCCACGCCGGCGATGCCGAGACTTCCTCCGGTCGCCGGCTTCTCTTCGGCCATGGCCGTCGTGGCCGACGCGAGGGCGGGCAAGGCGAGGGAGGCGGCGATCAGTTCACGGCGACGCATGGCCCAAGGATGAGGCCGACGCCTTGAGAATTCGTTGTCAGCCGTGGGTGAAGCCGGGCCGTTCGATGGGGACCACCTGGCCGCCGAAACGGGCGACGACGCCCTCCCCCGCGACGACCCGGCCGATGCGGGTCAGGCGCAGATGGCGGCGTTCGGCCTCGCGTCTCAGCACGGCCTCGTCGGCGGCGCGGGCGGTGAAGGCGATCTCATAGTCGTCGCCGCCGGTGACCAGGCTCTCCAGCGCCGCCTGCTCGTCCACCCGGCCGTCGTACCAGGCCTGCCCCGCGGCCGAGCGCGGCGTGACCTCCAGATCGATCTCGATCCGGACTCCGCTCGTATCGGCCAGATGCCCGAGGTCGGCGATCAGTCCGTCGGAGACGTCGATGGAGGCGCTGGCGAAATCGCGGATCGGGCCGATGAACTCCACCCGCGGCGTCGGCGTCCGGTAGTGTTCGACGAGGGCGGCGAGCCGGTCCGGCTCCAGGGAGAGTTTCTCCTGCGCGGCCTGCAGGCCCAGCCAGCCGTCGCCGATCGCGCCGGTGACGAAGACCAGGTCGCCGACCCGGGCCCCGGCGCGCCCGACCGTGCGGCCCTTCGGCGTCCAGCCGAGCAAGGTCATCGAGAAGCTGGCCGGTCCCGGGGTGACGACGGTGTCGCCGCCCAGCAGGGCGACGCCGAACGCCTTCTGGTCCGCCCGCAGCCCATCCACGAAGGTCATCCGCTCGGGCCAGCCACAGCGCTCCGACCAGTGACAGGCCAGCAGATAGCCGAACGGCTCGGCCCCCTTGGCGGCCAGGTCCGACAGATTCACCCGCAACAGCTTGCGGGCCACGGTGTCCAGCGGGTCGGTGGGCAGGAAGTGAACGCCCTCGACGAGGGCGTCCTTGGTCAGAACCAGGTCGTGGCCGGGCTTCGACGGGACCACGGCGACGTCGTCCCTGAGGCCCCGGCCCCATTCCGGATGGGCGAGCGGCGCGAACAGCCGGCGAATGGTCTCGAATTCGCCCGCGACGTCGACCCCGGCCATCAGGAGGCGCGGGCGTCCCGGGCCACGCCGTCGAGGGCGGCGTTGACGAATTTCGCTTCGGCGTCGTCGAAGAAGGCCTTGGCCAGCTCGACATATTCGTCGATCACGATCTCCTTCGGCACGTCCTTGCGTTCGCGCAGCTCCCATGCGCCGGCGCGCAGCAGGGCCCGCAAGGTCGAATCCAGCCGCTCCAGCCGCCAGTTGGACGCCAGCCGCGCCTTCACCGCCCCGTCGATGTCGCGCTGTCCGCCGACGACGCCGCGGACGATCTCGGCGAAATAGCTCTCGTCGGCCTCGGCCAGGGGCTCGCCCTCGATGTCCGCGTCGAAACGATGGTTCGAGAACTCGGTGATGACCGTCTCGACCCCCTCCCCGGCCAGTTCCATCTGGTAGAGGGCCTGGACGGCGGCGAGGCGCGCCACGGTGCGGGCGCGGCGCTGGCGGCTGGTCAGCTGCGGCTCGGCGCGCTGTTTCTCGGCCTCGGCGAGTTGCTCGAGCACGGATTTGAGGCTGGCGGGTTCGGTCACGACGCCAGTCCTACGCGCAGCCGCTTGCGCAAGGCAATGAGGTCCAGACAGGCGCGGGCCGCGCCGCCGCCCTTGTCGCCCTCGCTGAGCCGGGCCCGGGCCCAGGCCTGGTCCTCGTCCTCGGTCGTCAGGATGCCGTTGCCGATGGCCACGCCCTTCAGACCGAGCTGCATCAGGCCGGCGGCGGACTGATCGGAGACGATCTCGAAATGATAGGTCTCGCCGCGGATCACGCAGCCGAGCGCGACATAGCCGTCGTAGCGCGGCGCGGTCGGGAAGCGGCCAGCCTCCTCGGCGAGGGCGATGGCCGGCGGGATCTCAAGGGCGCCCGGAACCGACACAACATCGAAGTCGGCCCCCTGGGCGCGCAGGGCGTCCTTCGCCCCTTCCAGCAGGGCGTCGGCCAGATCGTCGTAGAAACGCGCCTCGACGATGAGGACGCGATACGGGTCGCTCACGATTGCTCTTCTCCGTCCATGTCGCGCCAGCCGACGATGCGCAGGCCGTAGCCTTCCAGCGCGGTGGGATTGGGGCGGGTCGAGCTCATCACGATCATGTCCCGGACGCCGAGGTCGAGCAGGATCTGGGCGCCGACGCCGTAGTTGCGCAGGGCCCGGTCGCCGGCGGCCGGCTTCTCGACCCCCGCGAGCCGCTCGGCGAGGCCGTGCAGCTCCGGATCGCGCAGGAAGACGGTGACGCCCGGCCCGGCGTGGTCGCTGATCGCCTTCAGGGCCCGGGGCACATAGTTCTGGCGGGCCTCGACGTGGCCTAGCAGGTCGGCGGCGAAGTCGACCTGGTGCATGCGGACCAGGGTCGGCTTGCCCGGCTCGATCTTGCCGTGGACCAGGGCCACATGCTCCACGCCCTCGATGGCGTTGCGGTACAGCATCAGGCGGAACGGGCCGCCGTGGACGCTCTCGAACGGCGTGTCCATGACCCGCTCGACCAGCCGCTCGGTGCGGCGCCGGTAGGCGATCAGGTCGGCGATGGTGCCGATCTTCAGCCCGTGCAGCTGGGCGAAGGCGACCAGGTCCGGCATCCGGGCCATGGTGCCGTCCTCGTTCATGATCTCGCAGATGACCCCGGCCGGGGTCAGGCCGGCCATCCGGCTGATGTCGACCGCCGCCTCGGTGTGGCCGGTGCGGACCAGCACGCCGCCGTCGCGGGCCACCAGCGGGAAGACGTGGCCGGGCGAGATGATGTCGTCGGCGCCGCGGGTCGGGTCGGCGGCGACCTGGACGGTGCGGGCGCGGTCGGCGGCCGAAATGCCGGTCGTGACCCCCTCCTTCGCCTCGATCGAGACGGTAAAGGCGGTGCCCATGCTCTCGCGGTTCTCGGCCGACATCGGCGGCAGGCGAAGCTGGCGGGCGCGGTCGGCGGTGATGGCGAGGCAGATCAGGCCGCGGGCGTGGCGGGCCATGAAGTTGATCTGGTCCGGCGTGGCGAACTGGGCCGGGATGATGACATCGCCCTCGTTCTCGCGGTCCTCGGCGTCGACGAGGATGTAGGGCTTGCCGTTGCGGGCGTCCTCGAGAATGTCCTCGATGGGGCTGATCGGGCTGTCGTTCATGTTCGCGGCCAGTTGCATCACGCCGTCTCCTGCCATCGCGCGAGGTATCGCGCCAGCATGTCGATCTCGAGATTGACCGCATCCCCCGGATTCAGGCCGCCCAGGGTGGTGGCCTGCCAGGTGTGCGGGATGATGTTGACCTCGAAGCGCCGGCCCTCGACGGCGTTGACGGTCAGGGAGACGCCATCGACGGTGATCGAACCCTTGGGCGCGATATAGCGGTGCAGGGGCGCGGGAGCCTCGATATGGACCCGGTGGGAGCCGCCCTCGGGCTCTACGGCGACGACGCGGCCTAGGCCGTCGACGTGGCCGGAGACGATGTGGCCGCCCATCTCGTCGCCCAGCCTGGCGGCGCGCTCCAGATTGACCTGCGCGCCCTCGGCCCAGTCGCCCAGGATGGTCTTCGACAGGGTTTCGCCGGAGACCTCGACGGCGAACCAGCCGGGGCCCTTTTCGGTGACCGTCAGGCAGCAGCCGGCGTGGCTGATCGAGGCGCCGAGGTCGATGCCGGCGGTGTCCCAGGCGGTCTCGATCTCATAGCGCCGATCCCGCTCGGTCTGCCGGACCGAACGCACCCGGCCGATGTCGGTGACGATGCCGGTGAACATCTCAGCCCCTCCGGCCCGGGCTAGCGGACGACGTCATAGCGTTCCCACAGATCGTCGCCGACGGGTTCGGCGGACACCCGCCGGAACTGGGGGGCGGCGGCCAGGTTTGCAAGCTCCAGGGCCGCCACGCAGGGCCGTCCCTCGGCCCCGAGCAGGATCGGGGCGCGGAACCATTCGAGGCGGTCGACGGCGTCTCCGCGCAGGAAGCTGGCCGCGACCTCGCCCCCGCCCTCGACCAGAAGCGAGATCAGCCCCCGGCTCCGCAGCGCGGTCAGGGCGTGCTTCAGCGACGGCCGGCCATCCCGTCCGGCGTGGATCTGGATGACCTCGACCCCGGCGCGGACCAGGGCCGGCGCCGGCAGCTGGACGGTGAAGAGGATCACCGGGGACTCGCCGGCCGAGCGGGCCAGTTTCGACTCGGGAGACAGCCGCTGGCGGGTGTCCATCACGATCCGGACGGGCTGGCGGTGCTCGAGATCCGGCCGCCGGACGGTCAGCAGGGGATCATCGGCCAGGGCGGTGCCGACCCCGATCAGGATGGCGTCGTGCGAGGCGCGCAGGCGATGGCCCTCGGCGCGCGCCGCCTCTCCGGTGATCCACTGGCTTTCGCCGGACGCCGTGGCGATCCGCCCGTCGAGGGAGGTCGCCAGCTTCAGGGTGACGCGCGGCCGCATCAGCCCCGCTCGTCGTCCAGACCCTCGTCGCCCAGGAATTTGGCGAAGTCGCCGGTGTGGCGGAAGTCCTTGTAGACCGAGGCGTAGCGGACGTAGGCGACCTCATCGACGCCCTTCAGCGCCTTCATGATGAAGTCGCCGACGGTCGAGGACGGGATCTCGGTCTCGCCGAGGCTTTCGAGCTGGCGGGTGATCCGGCTGACCAGCTGTTCGATCTGCTCGGGCTGCACCGGGCGTTTGCGCAGGGCGACGGCCAGCGACCGTTCCAGCTTGTCGCGGTCGAAGGGGGTGCGACGGCCGTTGCGCTTGAGGATCATCAGCTCGCGCAGCTGGACCCGCTCGAAGGTGGTGAAACGCCCGCTGCACTGCGGGCAGGACCGGCGGCGACGGATGGCGGCGCCGTCGTCGGACGGGCGGCTGTCCTTCACCTGGGTATCCTGATTTCCGCAGAAGGGACATTTCATCAGACGGTTATCCGTAAATCGGGAAGCGGCGCGTGAGCTCGCGCACCTCGCCGGCGACCCGTTGCGAGACCCCGGCGTCGGCCTCGTCGGTGCCCTTCATCGAGTCGATGACATCGGCGATCCAGTGACCCACCTGCTGGAACTCGCCGACGCCGAAGCCGCGGGTGGTGCCGGCCGGCGTGCCCAGTCGGACGCCGGAGGTGATGGTGAAGGGGGCCGTGTCGAACGGCACGCCGTTCTTGTTGCAGGTCATCAGGGCGTGCTCCATCGCCGCCTCGGTGGCCTTGCCGGTGACGCCCTTGGGCCGCAGGTCGACCAGCATCAGATGGCTGTCGGTGCCGCCCGAAACGATGGCCGCGCCGCGCTCGACCAGCACGGCGGCGAGCGCCTGGGCGTTGTCGACCACCTGCCGGGCATAGGCCTTGAATTCGGGCTTGAGCGCCTCGCCGAAGGCCACCGCCTTGGCGGCGATGACATGCTCCAGCGGCCCGCCCTGCAGGCCGGGGAAGACGGCGGAGTTGATCTTCTTGCCCAGTTCGACGTCGTTCGACAGCACCATGCCGCCGCGCGGCCCGCGCAGGGTCTTGTGCGTGGTGGTGGTGACGACATGGGCGTGCGGCAGCGGGTCGGGATAGACGCCGCCAGCGATCAGGCCGGCGTAATGGGCCATGTCGACCATCAGATACGCGCCGACGCTGTCGGCGATCTCGCGGAAGCGGGCGAAATCGATGTGGCGGCTGTAGGCCGAGGCGCCGGCCAGGATCAGCTTCGGCTTCTCCTGTTCGGCCATCTGCGCCACATGGTCGTAGTCGATCAAATGGTCGTCCTCGCGGACCTTGTAGGTGACGGGCCGGAACCATTTGCCGGACTGGTTGGCGGGCGAGCCGTGGGTCAGGTGGCCGCCGCAGGCCAGATCCATGCCGAGGAACGTATCCCCCGGCGTCAGCAGGGCCTGGAACACGGCTTGGTTGGCCTGGGCGCCGGAGTGGGGCTGGACGTTGGCGAAGGCGCAGCCGAACAGCTGTTTGGCGCGCTCACGGGCGAGGTTCTCGGTGACGTCGACGTATTCGCAGCCGCCGTAGTAGCGGCGGCCCGGATAACCCTCGGCGTATTTGTTGGTCAGGACCGAGCCCTGGGCCTCCAGCACCGCCCTGGAGACGATATTCTCCGACGCGATCAGCTCGATCTGCTCCTGCTGCCGGCGCAGCTCGCCCTGGATGCCGCCGAAGATGTCGGGGTCGGCGTCGGCGAGGGTTTTCGAGAAGAAGGCGTCGTGGGTGAAGGCGGTCACTGCGGGGTCCCCGAACTTGGCGGTTGTTCATTTAGGCCCGGGCGCCGGTAACCACAACATCTTGTGGTCAGCGGGCGGCCAGCGCCCGTTTGAGCTTGGCGAGGGCGATGCGCTCGAGGCCCTTCGGCTCGGCGGCCGGGCCGAGGGCGGAGACCTCGACCCCGGTGGCGACGTGGATGGCCGAGCATTTCAGATACGGGCCGTTGCGGGTCATCTCGATGATGACCTCGCCGATGTCGGCGTCAGGCGACGGCAGGGAGGCGCGCCACGTTGCAGCGGGTCCACAGCCGGTCCATGGCGCGGACGAGGTCGTCCATCATGGCGTCGGTGTGGTTCGGCGACGGGGTGAAGCGCAGCCGCTCGGTGCCCTTGGGCACGGTGGGGTAGTTGATCGGCTGGACGTAGACGCCGTGCTCTTCCAGCAGCATGTCCGAGATCATCTTGGCGTGGACCGGGTCGCCGACGAACACCGGGACGATGTGGCTGACGCTCTCCATCACCGGGATGCCGG